>Ga0233413_10000087_pt1 | contig 47405 bp, 24 predicted proteins | sample Na_anoxic_6_MG_FD_189019 | JGI IMG/M metagenome (GOLD analysis project Ga0233413, IMG submission 189019) | Seawater microbial communities from Saanich Inlet, British Columbia, Canada - Na_anoxic_6_MG | ecosystem: Environmental > Aquatic > Marine > Inlet | place: Canada: British Columbia...
GTTTACCAAGCCTTTTTTAGATGCTTATGAAACTAGAATTTATGGGCAATTAGATGGCAGACAATCGGGTAATTTTATACCATCAGAAGATCACCCGCAGTTTAAATTACTTAGAAATAGTTCAGCACTAATGGGTGCTATTATTGGTATAGGTTATGCTATATCTCAAGTCCGAGGTGAAACAACTGAAGAGATGACTTCGTCTAAAATGCGTTACCAATCAGTTGGTGATTTTGCAGGAATAGCTGCAAATGCAGGAGTCAACAATGCAGCAGTTGTTTCCGGATTAATACCTGCAGCTGCAGGAGCTATAGTTAGTCTACAACAAGGAAATTTACTAGCAGGTTTAGCTGATATATGGGCAGGTGGAGTAGTACAGAACGGATTAGATAATTTTGTTCAAAATACTAATGCTGCTGTAGGATTGCTTCCTGCAACAGAGGCGGGTAATTACAAATTTTCAACAAAAAGAAATTCCCCTATTTCTAATTTTCCTAATGCAGTAAAACTTATTGTAGGTATTTTTACTACAGGAGCAAACATTGCCATTGGAGGGAACGAAATAATAGATTTAATTTACAACTTAGTTAAAAAATCTAGTTTTGTTTTAAAATATAATTCAGCAGGTTTCTTTAATAAATTTACAAAAAATAATACTGGATTATGGAGATTTAAAAATACAGACTCTAATTATTTAGGTCAATCATTTCAAACTTTTAATAAAGGTGAATATAAAATAAATAATTTATTTAGACCATCTACAGTTGCTGTTGCATTGGAGAAAGATTTACAAGATCCTTCAGTTCAAGATAGATCAAGATTTACTGTTGGAGGAGAAGTAAATCTAGGTGGTAGCTTTGGTCAAGCTATTACTTTTGGAGATGGGTATTTAGAAAAGCCTTCTTCTGAAAGACAAACTAATATATCTGCTTTTTATGGAGCATTGAAGTTTAATTTTGATAATCAATATGGTCAGTTAAGTGGAATAAAACAAGTTCCAATGAGAGGTTGTGTTGAATTGTTAGATCCAACAAAACCTCCTCAATTTTTGTATTCTTCTAAATCTATATTTGCAGGAGATGTTTATATAAATAGGTATACAGAGAAAGTAATAATGCCAATTTTTGCTCAGTATTTATTAGGGCAACCAGATGAGTATACTTATGATTATTCTCAACATGTTAATATACCATATCCAAGATTTTGGTTAAACTCTCAAAAGTTTGACATGACTAAGTTAGGTAGAACACTATCAAATCCAATTTCAGGTGCAATTGCTCTAGCAACTTCAGGAGGTGTGGATAATTTACTACCTAATGATTTATTTTATTTAGATAGAGGTCAAAATAGTTGTCAGAATGCGCTTGCTGCTGTTTTTAATACAAGTGATCCTAATCCAATGTTTGCTATGAGGTTTGCATATATGTATTCTCATTCAAATGGTATATTAGATTTCTTTGTAGAATCAGAAATTAACTTAGCTCAAAGAGATTGGGAAGATACAAGAGCAAGAAGAATATACAGTGTTTATGATTATAATGATAGAGAAGAATTATTCCATGCTCAAATAGAAAAAGTAGATAATTTTTATAAGTATGATGAATCATTAAGCATAGCAAAATTTCCAACTCAACTTTCAAGTTTTGGGGAGGTTCAACCATTATATTATGATCCTTATGTTGCAGCTAATTGTTATGTGAGTAGACCTAAAAGATTAATTTATTCTTTGCAAGCACAAGAGGAAGCAAGAAAAGATTTTTGGAGAGTGTTTTTACCTCTTAATTATAAAGACTTTAAAAATAAAGTAAGTGTAATTAAACCTATAAATAAAAACGGAGCAATAGTTTTCTTTCCTTATTTATCACCTCAGATGTTTCCAGGAACAGATGTTTTAAAAACTGGGTTAGATACAAAAATAACAATTGGAGATGGTGGGTTATTTGCACAACCTATGCAAAATATTGCTAATGCAGATCTTTCAAATGAATATGGATCTAATGAAAGTTTAAGAAGTGCTATGAATACTCCTCAAGGTTTATTCTTTATATCACAAGCACAAGGAAAGATATTTCAATATGCGGGTAGAGGATTAGATCCTATATCTAATAGAGGAATGAAGTGGTGGTTTAATAAATATTTACCATCACAACTAGTTAAACAATATCCTGATTTAGAATATTCTGTTTTATCTGATAATCCAGTTATTGGAGTTGGATGTCATACAATATATGACGCTAATGATGATATTGTTTACTTTATGAAAAAAGATTTTAGAGTAAAGAAAGAATATATAAGCAGTGTATCTTATACAGAAGAGAGAGGGTTTGTAGTAAGACTTGATACTGATGGGGGTAAATATAGTTTTCCTATTCAAATAGGTGATCCGTTATATTTTGATGATTGTTGTTGGACTATAAGTTATGATCCAAAAGCAAAAGCTTGGATATCTTTTCATGATTGGTGTCCTGAATTAGCATTGCCAAGTATAAATCATTTTTTTACTACTAAGAGTATTGAAACTGATGAACCGCAGTGTCCACCAGGATATACATTTAATGGTGTAACAGGATTATGTGAATTAATTGTAAATGAAACTGAATTGTCATCTGTTACTGTTAGTCAATTAGATTCAATTGTAACAGGAGGTTCTCAAGATTGTTTGTTAGACATTGTAATAGCAATGGATGATTCAGGTAGTACGGGTGGACCTACAGCACCTATTGGAGCTGCTCAATTAACTTGGTTAAATTCATTTTTAACTAATCCTGGTATAGCTACACCAATGGCTAATGGAGATATTCAAATAGGTTTTACTAGATGGAATAGTACTAGTACACCTTATCAAATACCGCATCTTTTAGGTACATATAGTATGAGTAATACTGTAACACCAGCGCAAGTTAATAGTTGGTATACTTCTAATTGGTGTACAAATCCAGGTTGTGGAACAAATGTAATAGGTGGATTAGCTAGTGCTCAAGCTTGGATTAACAATAAAGCATCTAGTCAATTAGGTGATAGAACTGCACAACCAAACTTTAGACAGATTATTATTTTAATTACTGATACTACCAGCCCTCCAGGTGGTCCTATAGGTTGTTCTTATCAAGCTGCAGGTACATCACCTACATCAACGGGTCCAGCAAATCAAAATGTATTTGCTTTATATTGTGGTGCTACAAGCAATACACCACTTAATCCAAATACATTAGGTCAGATAACTTGTACTTCCGGTCCAGTTAATGTTGATGGATATCAATATGGTATTGCTGCTAATAATCCTGCTGGATTTGATATAGTAGCTAATAATATTGTCAATAATACATGTTCAATTCCATTTGAATGTAATTGTGCACCAGGATATACTACGGTTTATTTAGATCCTGCAACAGGAACTTATACTGCACCTACAGGAGTATGTGATAACATTACACCACCTATTTGTAGAAAAGTAGAATGTGCTTGCCCAACATCACCCCCAGGTTTTGTTACAACAATAACAGGGACATGTGATGATGTTTATTTATCAGGTAACCCTGATTATATAAATCCAGATCCGCAAGTTTGTAATTATTATTTAAAATTAACTACACCAGCTAGTTTTAAATATGGTACGTTATGGAGACATAATGTTAGATGTGATGATTTTGCAAATTATTATAATGTTAGTTATCCATGGGAAGTTGAACTTATAGCTAATAGTGGACAACAGGTTAATACTGTTAGAAGCATGGAATATCAATTAGAGTGTTATGTATATAAAGGAGATATGGGTAACGCATGTAATGATGATAAGTGGGAAGATTTAGATTTTAATTTTGATCAATCTATAATCTATAATAATGAACAAGTATCAGGGTTATTACAATTAACACCTACACCATATAATCAACCTCTTTTAAATTTAACTTATCCTATAATTGGTACTAATAATATTGAAATTTTATGTTCTAAAGTTGAACAGAAATATAGATTTAATCAATTTTGGGACATAACTAATGATAGAGGAGAGTTTACTATTGCCGAGCAACCTATATGGAAAACACAGCCAAATGGATATATAAAAGATTTAAATGCAATCAATTTAAATTATAATAAACCACCGTTGCAACATAAGAAGTTTAGACATTACTATACTAATGTAATATTACGTAGAGTTAATTCTGCAAATAGAAAAATGTTGCTAAGATTAAATAATAGTAAATTATTAGCATCCCTTAGATAATGAGAAATAAAAAAAGCATAGGGTTACCAAATGGTCCAAATGAGTTTCTTAAGGACATAACTCAGTATATATCTGTAGAAGGTTATAAGCGTTATAGTGATGATGTAAATAATCCAATAAACATAATTCAATCAGGATCAATAACCATGGAAGATGTAGATTTTCCTGTAAAGGGGATAGATAACCTAGGTAATGAAGAAATAATGATGCCTGGTATGAACTATCAGTTTCCAGGAGATAGTGTCTTAGAAGTACCAATGGCTCAAGTTGGAAAAGAAATTAAAACAGGTAGAGGTACCCCAGGACTTCTTGATAAGCCATATTTAGATCCTGGAAACATTAATCTTATTTATGATGAAGATGAAGTTTATGAATCAGTATTTGATCCTAGAGTTAGAGAAAGCAGGAGAGCAAATAAGTTAGCCAAAGAAGAATATGAACGTAAGGTTCAGAAAAGAAATAAAGACATAAAATCAATAGAAGAAGCAAAAGCCTTATACAGAAATGTATGGTATGATGATTTTAAAGATACAACTTTTAAAACTAGTGCAGAAAGAAAAGAATGGCAAGAAAATAATCCCAGATGGAAAGCAGCAACTGATACCTTGGGGCGCTATGCTGCAGCTCCAAAAGGATTAAATCCTTCTGTTAGCAATGCAAGTGGTTTTCAACATACACCATATTTTAATCCTGAAGCAGATTTAACTGATCTTTATCCTGAAAAACCTCTGTTAAAACTTCCATATCCTGATATTAAATATAATCTATCTAATCTACCAGAAGGTGTAGATGAAACAGAATTTAGAAAATGGGTTAATTATTATTATCCTGATTATGCAGTAGAAAATGATATTAGTTCTACAACTCCTTCAGAAAAAGAAAATGACTTTATTAAAAGTGCATGGTATGAATTGGGTAATCAGTATGAACCTTTTAAGAAACTTGAGATTAAAAAGTTAGAGCAACCTGCTTTAAAAGATAAACCTCAACTATCTAATTTTACAGAAACTAAATCAAAATCAAAAGGAACTTTAGTATCAACTAGAAATGGTGATGGTAGAGTTAATGTAATTGATCTGGATACAGGTGGTGGTTTTGGAACATATGATACACCTGAACAAGCCCGTATTGCTATGATTGAAGCTTATACAGATGGTTATAGTTTAAATAATCCTGAAATTGCTAATATTTCTGCAGAAGACTTGGGAAACCTTTATGATGTTGCAGATAAACAGCCAGCATATAGAGCTAATAATAGACCACTTACCAATTATGAAAAGATTCAGGCAATGAAAAGAAAGATGTCTGAGGGTGGTCAATATCAAATTGGTGGTGAACAACCAACTCTTTCAGCATATGAAGAACCCGCATGGTATGAAAAAGCAGTGGATTATTTAGCAAGTCCAATGACAGCATTAGGTTATCTAGCAACAGGTCAAGATTTACCAGATAACCTTCCTATTAATATGGAAGAAAGAAATGTATATGACATGGTAATAGATATGATTAATCCAGTTGCTATGGCAAAGTATGTAGCACAAGCTAAAAGAGATTATGATAATGAAGAATATCTTAATGCCGGTTTAAATACATTAGGGGCACTACCTGTTCCATCTGCTATACTTGCTAAAGGAAAGAAATTATTACCACCTAAAGCTATTGGTGCTATAGATGATGCTATTAAAAGTGCATATAAATATAACCCAGTAGCTTATAATAACATTGATTCAAAACTTCCTGAAATTTTACAATTTAATAGGGAGAATAATAGTTGGCTTAGACAAGTGGGTAAACCTGCAATAGATGACATTAAACAAACAGGTGTTGTAAGAGAACTAAATGAAGTTATTGATCCAAAGTTATTTGATGAAAAACTTCAAGCACTGCGGGATCAACAACCTGGAATAGGTTTTTCTTTAGATAAAAGATATAATGGTCCGTTCTTTAAGAAAGGTGAAACATTTTTTGATTATAATAAAAAATCTATACCTAAGTATGAGGGTAGAACAAATACAAGAGGTAAATCAGGTAGTTCAGATTATTTAATTGAAACAAAACCTTCAGTAACTGATGATCTTTTTCAACCTGCATATAATCAAGTAATGTATCCAGACGCTTTAAAATCAGCAAAAGATGTTGGTGACGTAGCTATAATGAAACCTATAAGTAGAGAAGCAGATAACTTTAATTTTTATAAAAAAGATTGGTGGCAGGGTTATAAAAGAACACCTTTAGACGAGTTACAAAAAGGTGGTGAGCATACAGTATCAGAAGGAGAAACTTTTTATGGTATAGCAAATAAGAATGGTTTGTCATGGCAGGATTTAGAAGCCTTTAATCCTAATATTGATATTGATGCTCTTAAGAAAGGACAGATTATTAATCTTTCTGCACCATCTGTAAAACCTACAGAAACTAAAAAATCTACTGAAGAAAAACGTGAACCAACATCATGGTACGATTATATAAATCCTTATAATTGGGGGGTTAGTGATAGAGATGATGATGGTGATTTTAAACAAGCTTTTAGAGCAGCACGTGAAGCCGGTGAAGATGAGTTTATATGGTATGGTGAAAGATACACAACAGAACTTGATGAGACAGTTGTTCCAAAAGAAAAAGAATTAGTAAAGAAAGAAGTTAATAATTATAGTATTAAAGAATATCAAGATGATTTAAAAGGTCAAGAAAATCTTTCTATGAAAGGATGGGATCCTAAAAAACAATTGTGGTTTCCAACTCCAGCTCCAGAAAAAAATGGAGGCTATGATATTGGTTATGGTCATAAGATTAAAAAAGGTGAAAATTTTTCTAAAGGTTTAACAAATGATCAAGTTAATAATCTTTTTAAAAGAGATATTGATACTAAATTTAAAGCAGCAAAGTCAACATTTAATAATAGAAATTTAAGTAGAAGTTGGGATGAGTTAGATCAACAAGAGCAAATATTGCTTACAGATTATCAATACAATGGAGTTTTACATGATTTTAAAAAATTCATGAAAGCTGTTGCAGATAAGGATAAAGATTTGATGCTTAAAGAATATGTAAGATATGATGACGGTGTACCATTAGGAAAAAGAAATGACTGGACTAAATCTTATATAAATAGTAAAATAAATTATAAGAAAGGTGGAGAACCTAATCCATTAACTATTTATAGCAATTATATAAATGGTGATTATGATGGTACAGACTTAGAAAATAAAGCTATAAAGATCTATGATAAACTTAATAGAATTCATTATAGAGATGCTAAATCATTAGGTATGTCTCCTGTTAATTATATATTAACTCATGTTGTAGCTAAAGCTTAAACCTTAAAAATTAGTAAATCTCTGGATTTATTTGTATATTAATATTATAAAATAATTGTTGTGAAAGTAAACAAATTAAGTTTAAAACAGATGGGTGGACCTGCTGCAAATCAATCAGTTGATCCAGCTATTCAACAAATTACAGAATTTGTAAGTATGTCTGTAAATGAAGGGCAGGATCCAACAGATGTTGTTATGAGTTTAATGCAACAAGAAGTAGATCAGCAAATGATTGCTCAAGCATTTATGCAATTGGGTTATCAAGAGGAAGATATTATTGCATTATTTAATCAGGTTCAAGAAAATTCTCAACCTGCACCTCTATCAACTCCAGAACAACAAACTAAAAATCCACAGGAGATTGCTAGAAATGAGTCAATGATTGAAGAAGCAGAAATGCAAGAACAGCAATCAATGGTTGCTGAACAAGATGCAATGGCTCAACAACTTCAAGCAAAGTCTGGTATAGAAATTAAACCTGAGAATAAAGGTAAGTTTACTAGATGGGCTAAAGCACGTGGTATGTCAGTATCTGAAGCTTATAATAAAGTTATGAGTAATACTGATGCATATCCACCGTCTGTAGTTAAGATGGCTAATTTTGCAAAGAATGCTGCAGGATGGAAGAAAGAAGAAGGTGGAGAACAAAAGGCTTTTGAACCACACTTTATGTATAAAGGTGATAGAAAGATTAGAGCTAAAGATATGGAAACACATCTTAGGCTTAAAGAAGCAGGTTACGGACATGATGCTCCTAAAGCGCAAATGGGTACAGGAGTAATAAACAAACAAGATAAAGTTACGTATGCTCCTAATTATATTAATCCATTAGCTTTTGAAACTTCTGATAATTTTAGTGCGGGTAAACTTGCCACTGTTTTGGGTCAAGGTTTTACTAAAATGTTTGCTGGTGACAAAAATGAAGATGGAACTAAGGATGGTTCTTTTAGAGATTGGAAAAGAAAAAAGAAAATAAATCAATTAAACAAGGGTAACTATTATAATTATGAGATTAAAACAGATGTAAATGATCCTAATGATTATGGATTTGATAATTTAGATTTGTTTAATGCATCAAAAAGAATTAATAAAGATGGTTTAAGAACTTTACAAGATTTTACAGATGATGTTAATGAAAATTCATATGCCAACTTTAATCCGGAAACTGGACAATATGATGTATTTGCATCTAGTAGAGGGCCAGAAGAATATGAGTATAGAGATAGGTTTGGTTTAAGAAAGAAAAGTTTGTTAGATGGTAATAAGTCAACAGAAAATGCAATAAAAGGTGAAAATTTAAATTACTTTAACCGTGTAGATGATACAACTAGGCAAACCCTTTTAGATTATGGAGAAGATTTAAAAAATGCACCAGAAGGAACAACACTCAGTATTGATCCAGATACCGGTGCAGTAAGTTATGTAGATCCAGATACAGATAATCCTAATCAGTATAATACAATGATGGGTTATAATAGATCTGCAACAGGTAATTCTGCAACAACTAATCAAGCTGTTGCTCCTATTGTTGCAGCTCCTTTAGCAATGATACCAGCTGCACCTGCAATGACTAATACATCTAAACAACCACCAAGAAACGTTCCTACTTTTGAAGAATGGAGAATACAGAATGCAGTTATGTTGCAAAGCACTCCTTTATCTCAAGCCCGTCAAATGTATAATAAGACATCATTTGAAGATGGTGGAAGTTTACCTAAAGCTCAATCAGGCATGGGTGGTGTTTGGTTTGATGAATTAAATCTTAAAGCTTTGTTGGAATCTTTTGAGTCAAATGCTGATGGACAAGCAACACCCAAAGAAACACTTGAATATGATGATCCAAAAGTCAAAAGAACAAATAGGTTTGAAGGAGGGCTAAATAGACTTAAGGATAGCAATGCTGTTAGGGCTTATTCAGATGCCTCAGAGTTTGCGGTTAATCTTGCAGATACGGCAAATGATCTTTTTGATGATATTAACATTAATAATGCTAAAGTAGATCAGTATAATAGTCTGTTAGCAGATAATATATACGGTACATATGAAGATCCTAATTTTAAAAGAGGTTTAGGACCAGATGTTAATAGTGGGCGTTATGGTTCTGATGCAGATAAAGTTACTGGTTTGTTTGCTACAACCAAGTATGGAAGTGAAATGAAGGCTGAAGGTGGAGAAATAGATGTAGATAATGATACTTTAGCTGCGCTAATTGCAGCTGGAGCAGATATAGAAATTTTATAATTATGGCAAAGATTAAAATAAATAAGCTGCCTGAAGGCTTTAAACTTGTTGATGGTAAAATACAAAAAGACCAATCAATGAGAGATGGTGGTTATGTAACAGGTGATCAGTTTGATTATGGTTTAGTTACAACACCACAAGGTTATAGTAGTAGTAATACTAATTTTAATGATGATCTTGATGAAGACGTTAGATATAGTCTTTCTAGTGTTCCAAGAGATAAAGCTAATATTGAAGCAGAAGGAGGAGAAACAGTCCTCACTGATTTAACTAATGATGGTAGATTTGGTCTTTATGGTATTAAAGGTCCACGTCATTCAAGTGGTGGTGTGCCAATGTTTTTGCCGGAGCAATCCTTTATTTATTCTGATACAGATAAAATGAAGTTTACCAGAAATGAAATGGCCATGTTTGGTATTGAAAGCAAAAAGAAAAAAACTCCAGCAACAATTTCTAGAAAGTATGATTTAAATAAATATTATGGGGCAATGGAAGATCAATTTGCTGATGATATACAAATCAGAAGTGCAGAGCTAATGTTAAACAAAAACATGAATAAGTTATCTGAATTAGCTTATGGGCAAGAAGTAAAAAAGAAATTTGAAGATGGTGTACCATTAGCGGCTCATCCATATTTAATACAACAAGGTATTGATCCAATTGAGTTTACTGCACAAGTTGAGCAGATTAGTAGAGAGCAAGCACAAATGAATGCTATTGCAGCTCTTCCACCTGAACAGCAGGAACAAATAATGATGCTTCAACAAATGATGGCTCAAGCTGATCAACGAGCTACACAAGGTATGCAAGAGCAACAACCTATGGAAGGGGAAGAAGTTGTAGAAGATACTGTTGTTATGGCAAGAGATGGTAAAGAGTTACCTAAAGCTCAAATGGCTGGACCCGTTGGTTGGGAAGATCGGTTTAGTTTTTCTAGAATGTTCCCTCAATTAGATGTGAATAGATTTAGGAATCCAGCTTTTAGTGAAAGTACAAATCTTGATTGGGACAATGATGGCATTCCTAACAGTATAGATATTACCCCTTTTACCAGCAACATTGGTGTCTTTGCTTCTAATGAAGAAACAAAAACTCCACCGCAAGAGCCTAGAAGCAGAAGAGGTACTCCACCTTTTGTTGAGCCTTCCGCATCAGAGGCTGAGGTTATTGCAAGAGTACTTGGCAACGAAGAAGAAATAGTTATTCCTGATAATCCTTTAAAAGAAGACCACCCAAAATATAAAGAGTGGAATGAAAAGCTTAATACAGGTAACTATACTACAACAACTATAGTACGTCCTGATGGTAAAACTGAAATTAAATTAATACAATCTAGAGGCAGTTATAGACCTTCTCAGGCTACATCTGCAGGAATTAAAAAAGGAAGAGGTAGTACACCTATATATAATGAGGATATTGCAGGTCAACAAAGAGCAATTGATGAGCGTAGTGATAGTGGTTATCAATATTTAGCTGGTATACTTTCTGGTGGAAATAGACCATTGAGTCAAGGAGCTATTTATAATAATCAAATAGTAGATGGTAAATATGATGAAACAATTCCTGGAAAGAAAAGCAGTGGTGTATATGCATATGGTTCTCCTGAAATTAGAAGTGAAGCAGCCATAAAAGATTTTAAAAATAGATGGGGTGATGTTATAGAACAGATTGATGGGTTTAGTTTTGAAAATGATGCTAATGATCCACAATGGAAAAAATTCCAAGTTCTTGCTGAGGAAACTAGAAGAAAAGAACATCAAGAACAATTTGGAAGTTTAGCTAGTTATGTTCCTTATTATTCTGAGGATGGTGTAAGTGGATCTAGATTTGATGGAGTAGAAGGTCTTCATACTTTTAATACTCCACGTTTAAAGAAGACGGATTTAGATAGTGATTCTGTTATCATTGATGGTGTAACAGAAGAACAAGAACAAATAGATACAGTTATACCAGAAGAATATATGCCTGGCAGACCTGAGTTTTGGAGACAAGATCAAAATAATTTAATAGCATTAAATTTAATGCGTGATAACTATTATGGTCCATGGTCACCAGATGCTGAAAGATTAAAAATAGATTATACTTTAGATGATTGGAGAGCAAGAGCTAATGCTAATACTGCTGCAGCTAATACAATGAATGCAGGAATAGCAGGTACTATAGGAGGTCCAGGTGCTGTTGCTGCTATGTCTAACGTACAAGGAAAGACGTTAGATGCAAATATGAAAGCTATTGGGCAGACTAATACAAATAATGTTGGTATAATGAATAGAGTGGCTGCAATGCAACCGCAACTAGACATGGCTATAAATCTTGAAAATGATAGAAGAAACATCAAGACATATGATGATACTAATGCAACATTGCAGGCGGCTGATAATTTTAGAAATAATAAAATTATGAAGAATGCTCAACTGCAAAATACTGCACTTACAAATAGAGCTAATACATTTAATATGAATTCTATGTATGATAACTATGCAGTAGATCCTTCAACAGGAGGTATAATTAACTTTACTAATCCTAATGCATTAAAAAAAGTTGGACTTCCGCCAGATAATCAAAAAGCTTTATTAGATGCTTACAGTGATTTAAGAAGAAATTTACCACCAGATCAAAAAATTGATATGGACTTTTTAAAGTTATACATGGGTATGGATAATAGTAATCCACGTGATATAACTAATGCTGCGGCAGAAGCACAAAAAAAAGGAATGCCTCTTTCATACCCAACAGCAAATAAAGGATTAGAAGTGGGTTCAAAAGGCAAAAAAATTAAAAAAATGGCAGTACCATTTTATACAGGAAAGATGGGATCATAAACCTTAAGGGTTTTAAAATTGATCTTGTTAAACTTAATAAATTATAGTAATTTTACATTATGGCAACATACGTACCAGGAGCAAAAAATATTTTACCAGACATTCAACCGTTTACACCGGATTATAAATTTTTGTCTGCTGTTTTAGATGTTAGGCAGGATAAGTATTCTACTAATTTTAAGGCTACTAATGACGTTTACAATAAAGTGGTATATGCTGATTTGTCTAGAGAAGATAATAAAGAACGTAGAGATCAGTATGTTGACAATTTAGCACCCTCTCTTGAAAAAATTGCTGGTATGGATTTGTCACTTGCTCAAAATGCAGATTCTGCCAAAGCAGTTTTTGCACCTTTCTTTGAAGATAAACTAATGGTTAGAGATGTGGTTTTTACTTCTGCTTATAGAAAAGAAATGGATTATGCTAATAGATTATTAGATAGCCAAAACAGAGAGCAAAGAGAAAAATGGTGGGGTCCTGGTGTAAAAGCATTGCAATATAAAATGGATGATTTTGTAAATGCTACTCCTGATCAGGCATTAAACTTTGGATTACCAAAATATGTTGAAGATGCAGACTTAGTTGAGACTGCTCAGAAGATTTTAGGTGAAATGAAGCCTCCTTTAAAAATGAATGTTACTGTTGCTAAAAGAAATCCTGATGGGACAATTGATCCAATGTGGAATATTGAACAGCAAAATGGTGATTTAATTGTAGGTGCAGCTCAAGAATATTTGATGAAAACTTTACAAGATGATCCAAGAATACAAAGAGCATATCAGACTCAATCATATGTTCAGAGTAGAGATTTTGCAGCAGAAGGTATTGCTGCTGGTGATTATACATCTGTTCAAGAAGGGCAACAAGCATGGGCTGCAGAAATCATCCGTAAAGTAGAAGCAAATAATAATGCACGTTTATCTAAAACTCAAACTAAGGTACAAGAATTAGAAGATATAAATCTTAGATGGAGTGATTATCAAAAGAATACTGGTATTATTCCTGGTTCTGATGAGGACAAAACAATGAAGAAGCAGATGAATGCTTATGAAGCAATGAAAGCTGAATTAAATAATCAGTTACAAGTTCAAGATCTTGCTAGTAAGCCTATTGGGGAAGGTTCACAAGCTTCACTAAATAGAGCTTATCAGTTGTTGATGAGTTCTAATATGATGGGTGACATGATAACTGCTGCTAAAAATTTTAGCATGCGAGAGTTTGAAGCAAAGCTAGTAGAGACACCATACTCAAAGTATAAGTATAAAAAGTCTTTACAAGATTCCGCAGCTAGAAATGCTAGACAGTTAATGCTAGACAAAGAGGCTATTAGATATAAGAATGAAAGACAGCTAGCAAAGGAGAAAGGAGAACTGATGTTTGATCAAGATGGTAACTCTTTATATGATATTCTTAATAGAGAAAGACAAAGAGCAGGTGATCCGGCTGCTACTAATGTTAAAACAAAAGATGGTGAAATAAATCCTGATTTTGATGTAGTTTATGAAGAGACCATAGATAAGTATAATGAAAAAACAGATAAAATTTATGAAGAAAAAGTCAATGCTATAATAAACTCCATGACAATGTTAGAACCAAATGGCCGTAATGGTGATCAACAATATTCATTTATAATGGCTGATGGTAAGGTATTTAAAGGAAGTATTGATGAAGTTAAAGAAGCATTAATAAATCCCAACCGGATATCAAGTAGTTTATCCCAAACAGGAGGTTATAATAGACAAGAATCTAAAAGTTTACCTGACAATGGAGTTTTTTATGGTGAAAAAGTTATTGATGATCTTTATACAAAATATTCAGATCAGATGTATAATGCAACTGAGTTAAGCGAAAAGTATCCAGGTCTTACAAAATCACAAAAATTTCTAAATCTTAGAGCAGGAATGCAAGCTTTAGATGGAGAGGAAATTAAACTTGATAAATTTCTACAAAGTGCGTTAAGAATTCAGAAACGGACTTATGACGCAACTAGAAATAAAACATTTGAAGAGGATTCTGACGCTAAAGGGTTTAATGAAAGTGGAATGCCTGGTCTGTGGCAAAAGTTACCAGATGGTACATTTTTTCCAATGACTAGAAAGCAGCATGGAGATTTGGCAGTTAAATTAGCTAAGGAAGGTAAACTTACTAATTACGATGCATCGGGGTGGGATAATAATAATGACAAAAAATATTTGAAGGATGAACCTGGACAGTTAGAGTGGTATAATTATATGCCAGAAACAATAGTATTGCCTAATGGCAAAACCAGGCAAACGATGAAACATGTTTATTCAACTGGAGAAAAACCACTTAAAGGAGGAACTGATAGAGCTTTTAAAACAAGCGTTATATATTTTACAGATGATGAAACAGGAGAACGGGTTAGAGCTCAAGAAAGACAACCAAGAAGAAATTATACACGTGCAAAAGTAATTGATGAAAAGAGTGTAAGAAATGAGGCAGATGAATATTTTACTGCAGAAAAAAAGACTATGAATCAAGCACTTACTGGTAACTTTGGTGATGCTTATGAGACAGCTACTCTTGAAAGTGTGATGAGAGGAGCCTCTAATACTAATGCTGGTTTATCTAGTAATCCTACATACGTTGCTGATCTTGATGCTAAATCAGTTAATCCTTATGCAGATGCAATGGCAGCAGATTTATTTGAACAAATATCAGCATTAGAAGCAAGAGGTACAGCACCACAGTATATACAAGGATCTCTTAATGATTTTGAAGATGATGATCTTTCAGAAGCTGAAAGTTTTAATTTAGGTAAAGATGTTTTAAGTATGTTTAAATCAGATTTACTAAGTTACCTTAGTAATCCAAAGTCTCCTAATACACCATCATCAATACCAAGAGCCACAATAGAATATTCACCAGTTTATGGTGCACCGAATGATGGTGATAAAACTACAGCAGGTTATAGAATTATATTTAATAGAGATTGGTTAGCTTCTAAAGTTAAAGGAGGAGCTGATCCTACTAAACAATATGGTTCTATTAAATCTAGTGATTTTGAGAGTATTGAGGATGGTGTATCTATTGTATTTGATCAAAAAGATGATGTAAGTGATAGATCTAATATGAGAGCTTTAGAGTATACCTCACCTATATTAGCTGAAATTGCAAGTAACCCTAATCAGTATTATGAACCACCAGCACCTCTTGATGGTAATGGTGATGTAATTGGTACATATAGATATGTTAAAGTATCTGATATGAAATACATGTTAAATTGGCAGTTTCAGAATTATCTACCAGGTGGTACATTTGTACCATCAGCTTTGCTTCAAAAAGAAATTGAGATTGATGAGCAGGGTGTTGCAGCAGCACTTGCTAAAGAGCAATTGCTTATAGACAATATTTTTGCTCTAAAGGGTGCAGAAAATAAAAAACTCAAGGACAAGGATAAGAAGCTGAATGGTAAAAAATAATAATAAGAAATAACTTGGAAACGCAGATGGATAATCAGTCACAAGATAATAGTTTAGATCAAACTATAAAAGATAGTCAAGTTACCAGCGGTGTAATAAATAAAGACTTACCATTCATTCCTATTGAGGAAATGTTTAGTACTCCTGAGTATGATGCATATATAGACTCAGCAGATCTTTCTGTAATACAAGAAATGGCTGAAGTAGAACCTTTTATTAATAATAATGCTTTAAGCGGTTCTTATGGTAACATGAGTTTGAATAGGCCAACTCTAGCTACAGATACATATGATCCTGTATTACAACAGAATCCTCTTAATAAAGAAGATCCAGAATACTTTAATAGGTTGATGGAGATGAATGCATCAGAAGTATATGGAGAACCTGCACCTGGTAAAAAAATTGTAGCTCCTGTATATGCAGGTATACGTCAATCAAATTTTTTAAGATACTACAATCATCCAAAGTTTAATGAATTAGGATTTACTCCATATTCAGATATGGAAACATACTATAATGCTAATAGTACTGCATATGATGATAGCGTTAGAATGTGGGGTCAGTATACCAGTTTGGCTGCAGTTGGCTTTAAAAGCAGTTACAGAGCAATTGGAGATTATTTTACCGGTGGTTCTTTTAGTCCAGATTTAGAATCAGCTGATGAATTTGCTGATGCAATGGCTATTGGTAACTCTTCAAGAGGCGGTGCTTTAGCGTGGACTAACAATATGATGTTAAACTCTGCATATACAATGGGTATTATAGGATCTATTGCTGTAGAAGAAATTGCATTAGCTGCAATAGCTGGTTTACAAGGAGGACTTAATCCTGCATCTGATGCGATGCTTATGACTGCAACAGCAAGAAACATTGCAAGATTAAAAAAAGTAGGTTCAACTGTAGCAAATAGTTTTAGTGTTAGTAGAATGGCTAGCCAAACTAGAAACATGGCAAGATCTTTAAAGTCAATAGACAATGCTAGGGATTTTTGGTCAATGCAAAAAGGTGTAACTGCAGGCTCAGCTTTAAACTTCTTTGCTCCTGAGACAGTTGCTGCTATTAGAAACCTAAAAAGCACTGCGAATAGTGCTCAGAACATGGCTAATTTAGCTAAACAGTCAACTGTATTTGGTGGATTTTATAGGGATCTCAGATCACTTAACCTCGCCTTAGCAGAAAGCAAGCTTGAAGCAGGTATGGTTTACAATGATATGATTAGAGAAAATTCAGATCTTTTATCTCAAGAAAATTTTGGAAGACCTATTACTCCTGAGCAAATGAATAACATTCAGGATAAAGCATCTAAGGCTGCGTTTAAAACTACATTAATAAATACACCTCTTATATTTGCTACAAATCAGCTTGTATTAGGTAATGCATTTGGAGGATTTAATAAGTCATTTGCAAGAATGATGAATGATAAAGTTTCAGATGTAGGAAGAAGAATCATTAAAACTAAATCAGTTACAAATCCATTTAAAGATGCGGGTACTGGTATAGCAGGTGTTTATAGAACAGTTGTTAGTGCAGGTGTTAAAGGAAATTTAAAAAAGGCAGCTAGTGGAACTGTTAGATATTTTGCTGCTAACTTTGGAGAAGGAATACAAGAACTAGGGCAAGAGGCAATTTCTGTTGGTACAAAAGGTTATTATACTACTTTGTTAAAAGATCCTTTAGCTGGCGGTATGGATTTGTTTAATGAAAACTTTAGTTCTGCTGTAGGTTCTCAATTTAGTGCACAAGGTTTTGATACATTTATGTCAGGATTTTTGATGGGTGGTGTTGTAGCAGGCCCACAAAAATTATTTTTTCAAGGTATACCTGCTATATATAAAAGAACCACTGATTCCAAAGGATATGCAGAGCATAAAGCAAACAGGCAAGCGTTTGTTGATAGTGTTGTAAAATCTTATAATGATGTATACTCTACAAAAGGAGAAATTTTTGATAAAAAAAAGTTTAGCTTTTTAATTCAAAATCAAATTTCTAAAGATCAAACCACAGCTGCACAGATGGCAAACATTTATGATTTTATTGATCAAGCAGATTTTGCTAAGTTTCAACAAATATATGATGTAATTAGTACAGGAGGTGCGCAATATTTTGAGCAACAAATGAAAGATTATATAAATCTTTCAGATGGAGAATTAGCAGAAGGTTTTCCAACTTCTAAAAAAGATATTAAGTCTGGCAAGACAAGAGAGCGTTTTCAGGATATGATTGGTCAAATTGGTAAGATGGAAGATAATTATACTCAGTTGAGAGATAAATTCCCAAATCCTTTTAATGAATCTGCATTTAATAGAAAAACTCAGCAGTCAGAATATAATGAAGAATTAGCAGCAAGGATAGGTTGGGATCATGCCACTTACTTAGCTATGTTTACACGTGATGGTTTTGAAAGAGCTTTAGAAAGATCAAATAGTATTTTTGAAACTCTTGCTAAAGATCCACTTTTTAAGAATATGGGTGCTAGTGATATTACTGTATTATTAGATAAAGACTCTCTTGATAAGGAATTAAGTTTTCTAGAGGTTGAAATAGATAACTTAAAAGAGGATAAATCTCAAACAGATCTTGTTAAAGAAAAACAAGAAAAAATAAAAAAGCTATCAGCAATTAAAGAAGTTTTAAATGATTCAAAAAATTTAACTAAAGATGGTTCTTTTGATAGAAGAAAAATAGGAAAGCTTAGAAATGATTTTAGTGCTTATGTCAAGTTTATGGCTAAGAAGTCAGGATCATTTGTTAACCAAGATGCTATAGATGAAGCATTAAAATTAATTGTTGATCATGGTGCATTAAAAGGAAGAGCAAAAGTTTATAATAAAACTATTGAAGCTTTAGCTAATCCTAAGAAATTTAAAGAAGTTTTTGAAAGAAGTAAAACAGAAGCAAAAGCAATATATAGAAACAGAGAAAAACTTTTTAGAGAGTCTTTAGATAAATATTTAAATACTGTAGAGCAGAATAGATTATTTAATGAGATTGATGCAGTAGAAGGAGCTTTTGGAACACCTATTCCTGAGATTCTAACCGTTATTCAATTTGCTAACACAAACAATGTAGATGATTTAGCAGTTTTTTATAATGAGCGAGGTATAATAAGTCCTGCAAATGACCCTGTAGCATTTAATGAAATTAATAGATTAAAAGCTGCATATGCTAAAGCAGCAGCACCAACACAAGAAGAGGTAGATTCTGCAACAGAGGAAGCTCAGACAGCTGAAAACAGACAAGAGATTCAAGATATTATAAAAGATATTGATGTTGAAATTCCTGCAGTTGAATCAGAAGTTTTAACTAGTATACTAAAAAGGGCTTATAGAAAGTATGAACGCACTCAAGCAATAGTCCGTAAAAAATCACTTAAGTATAAAGATTGGGTTAATACTAAAGAAGGTGAAGCCTTTAGAGAAGCATATATTGCTATTAAAAAAATATGGATAAACAATGATAAAGAGGTTTTAAGTGCAGATAGACAGCTTACACAAGAGCAGATAAACAATGATGCTGGTCTAATGAATTGGTTAACATCTCTAGAAGGTAGAAATAATGATTTAGTAGGTCAAGTATTAAATAAATTAAATATATCATTATCAGATTTCTCAGGTCAGAATATAACGTTGTCTGAAACTGGAGAAAAGCTTGAAGGCAATAGTAATTATAAAATTGAGCCAGACTTAAGAGGTTCTGTTATTTCAGTACGCACTAAGAAGGCTGCGGGTCCAAATGGCAACATAGGTGATGTATATGAGATTATTGATTCTAAGACAGGAGAAAAAATATCTGGTGACATGCTTCAAGCTGCAGGTGTAGCATCTGACATTAACTTTTTTAGTGAAAAAGATAAAGCAAAAGATGCTTGGAACTTACTTAAGCTAAATATGCCAAGTGATGGCACATTTGATTTTGATGGTATTGGAGGTTTATCTTTTGGTACCAAAGTATATAGCCTAACTGAAAAAGATGATAATGGTAACCCCGCTGAGTATATTATTTTTAGTAATTCTGATAATGTTATACGAAGAGGAACATTAACATTAATACCTGCATCTGCTGTATTATTAAGCTCACAAGAGAAAAAAGATAACAGTGTATATATAAATTTAAAACCTGGTCAGTTTAATGAGTTTTATCAACTTGAAGATAAAGACTTTCAACTTTTACCAGCAAGTGTTTCCAGAATAACATATTCAGAACCCGTTACACCCTATGGTGGTAAAAATCCAGGAGAGAATAACTGGAGTTTAGCTAAGGAAAGATATTATCAAATTTTAAATGTCTTGAGTTATGAGGATATAAAGACCTTAGAACTTGTTGTAATAAAAGATCCTGAAGGAGGTTTAACAACTACTCAATATAGTATTGGCAGTCTTGAACCTAATCCATATATCATTAATAAAAAATCAAAGTATCAAATAGGTATTAGAACTAGTAGCTCTATTGTACAAAGTAAGATTGATGCTTTGTTTTCATCAAATGATTCAGATGGAAAACCAAATGCGTTTGTTAAGTTAGATAATGATGGTGTAGATACAAAGATTTTTGCTTATATGCCTAATGATAGTTTTCAGTTTTTTGGAGGTGTAGACCCAATGGCTTTGACTAGACAACAGTTAAATCAAGTAATTGGTAGTACAGAAAAATTAAAGAGTAAACTTACTAAAGCTCAAATATTAGATAAAGTTAGAGATAATTGGACAAAGCAAAGTTTGCTGGTATCTGAAGTAGATAGGTTAATGAAAAATGTTCCAGATGGATCATTTTTAACTATTACTCAAAATGATTTGTCAGAAGGGTTATTTTTTAATTCCATATTGGGTAATGTTGTTTATGATAAGGAAGCTAGAGGTCTTAAAGATTTAGTAAATGAAGGTGCTGCAGATAACTCAGGAAACTATTTAGTTTATCAGCTAGAACAAGGAAAAACAGGAAGAGGTAGAATTCCTATTAGTAATTTATCAGGAACTGAATTAGAAGCTTTAGAAAATAAAGTAGAAAATGCTATAGGAAAATCAGAGTTAAATACTAATTTGCTACAAGGATCAGATGCTTATAAGGCAGTAGTTCTTTTAACAGACGGAACTTATAGAATAGTTCCTTTAAAGTCACAATCTTTTTCTCCTGAATCATTAGATGCATTATTAGTTGAAGTGTTTGAAAGAGCACAACTTACTCAAAAAGAAAACAAAGACGGTAAAAACCCCACGTTTAACAATCAGTTTAATCAAGAACTTAGAGAGGATAAGATAGATCCAAAAACTAATCAGATTATAAGAAATGGATTATTTATTTCTGGCTATAATAATCTTAATATTAGCCTGCAAGTAGATATGTATGGTAAAGTTCAGCTTCAAGTTTTAAACGGAGAGCAACAATTTTACTTTACGTTAGACAAAGCAGAAGTTAATAGTAAAGTCACATTGAAGGTAAAATTAAATAATTTACTTGCTAAAGCAAATCAAAGTGATTTATTTAAAAATTCAACAAGTAGCCCTCAAGCAGGAAATAAAAAAGGTTTAGAATTATCAACTAATAATTTTAAAAAGTCATATGGAAGAGAAGTTGGTATTGATGAGTTAATAGAAAAGACTGCAACAAATGCTAAACCTCAAGTAGCTGGAGTATCTAAAATAGAGATAGGTGCAGACTCAGCATTTATACAAGCTAAAAAGATTACTACAGCTACACAAAGTACTAAGACTCTTGAGCAGATAGCTGAAGAAAGTAATACAGCTGAGCTTCGAGCCCTTGAAGAAGAAACACTTATTAGTGAGGTTACAGAGGAAGAGTTTAAAGAATTTACTGATAATGCTGCAGTATCAGATGCCCGTATTAATGCTATAGCAAATAAGATTAAAGCAGGTATAGAACTTACTACTCAAGAGCAGGCTATGCGAGAAGAAAAAGCAGAGCAAGTAGAAGAAATTTTAAAAGAAGATATAACTAGTAGTGAGGTTACAGAATTAGAAAAACTTAATCAGAAACTAGATACTCTTAAAGATAAACTTGTTGCTGGTAAAGACATAAAGAAGCATAGAAAAATATTAAAGACAAGTGCTGAGTACCAAAAACTTCTTAAAGAAATTAAAAACTTTGGTAATATAGCCAATAAGATAGCACCTGCATTAACACAACAAGATGTTGAAGATATTGATGTCTTTGTAGCTTGGGCTAGTGAAAATTTGCCTGACTTTATTAGCATTGAAGATATTAATACTTTAGGTAATAATATGAAATCTGGTGGGGTAAGAGTTGGTGCATTTGGTTTAAATCTAAATCACTTAGCTGGAGGCTTGAATATTTCAGGTACATTGTACACAGGAGCTAATTCACCATATAGATACCATGAAGCATTTCACGGTGTCTTTAGAATGCTATTAACTGATGCAGAGATTAATAAATATTTATCATTTGCAAGAAAGGAAGTTAGAGCTAACTTAAGAGCTGAAGGTAAAAACTTTGAGCAAGAACTTAATAAGTTTAGAAACTCAGCTGACACATATTCAAATATGAGTAGGTCTAGATTAGAGCAAGAATACTATGAAGAGTATTTAGCAAATGAATTTGAAAAATTCAAAACTAATCCAAGATCATCTAAAACAGATTCTTCTGTTAAATCTTTATTTACTAGAATTTTAGAATGGATTAAATCTTTCTTTAATTCATATAATAAAAATGAATTACTTACTTTATTTGAAAACATTGATGGAGGAAAATACAGAACTTCAGCAACAATGTTAAATCAATTTACTACCGGTTTATCTTCAGGTGTAACATTAGAAGCTAATGCATTAATACCATATAAGAAGATTACAGATAAAGATAGTAATAATGAAGGTTACCTTTATTTAGATAGCTTAATAGCTGATCCTTTAATTAGAAGTATTGCAGCAATGTATCTATCTAGAGTTTCTAAAGTTACAAACCCTAACATAAACAGGGGTGATATTTTGGAAGAGGTGATGGATGATTTTTATCAATTATATAATTCTGAAAGTGAACAAAATAAAGAAAGATCTGAAACACAAAAAGAAATATTAGATAGTATAACAAATGCATTTGATAATTATGATGATTCTATTAAAGATCAGGTTTATGATATATTAAATGTTATAGATGGTCAAATTGCTGAAGAGGAATATAACACTGAGTATTTTGAAGATGCCGTTGGTGTAAGGGCTTCTAGTCAATGGAATACAGATGCCTCATTAATTGGAGGAATAAATTCTACACCAAAAATGATTAGAGCATATATTGCTACTACTACTATGGATGCAACCGATTTCTTTGGTAATTCAGAACTGGTTTTAGAATTAAAAAATGATAAAGGTGTAGTAGTAAGAAAGGCAGAATCATTAATTATACCTGTTCCTTTTACAGAAGTATACAACGGCCTTTTAAAATCAGTTAAAAACATTACTGATCCAAAAAAGATGTTGCAAACAATGTATTTCTTTGGGCAGGAAAATGCAGCAACAGGTGCTGTAGTTTCTAGAATATTACAAGATATAGGGATATCTACAGAAACACTATTAAATGATAGTCCTTTACCAAAGATGCAAGATCCTTTGTTGTTCCAATCTATTACTAAAGCATTTGAAAACTTTAGAGTAGATTATTTATTTACACAAAGAGATTTAATGGGTAATATTATAACTTATTCTGCTGCACAAAGAGATGATATCAACTCTCAAGTAGATGAATGGTCTCAGGCATGGAATGATGCTTTTAAGAAGATTAAGTTAAATACTTCTACAGCAAGTACAGTTGAAAAGACATTAGTAGAATTAATAGGGCTGTTGAAGGAAACAGATAAAAAAAGTAGTAGAGTAGCCACTGAAGATGCTAGAAAGTATAGCAGATTATTATTTGATTTAACAGGTATAAGGATAAGTGCTCAGTATTTGAAGTATAGTATCTTATATAATAGAGTTGAAGCAGGTAATGTTTTCTCAGAAACTATTGAAAATGAAGATGGTACAAAAACAACTGAAGTAGATCATGAACAAAAAGCATTGATAGATCTTCACAAGTATGAAGATGAACCGCTTACATCTGAAGTTATTAGAGAGATGTATACTTTAGTTAGAGATAAAGAAAATATTTTTAGTGATGGTGAAGATGGAATGAGATCTAGATTAGTAAAGATTGCTCAGGGAAATGCTCCATTTGATGAAACAATTGGACTATCTGTATTTAGAAACACTGAAGGTAATTTAGTATATGCTCATCAGAAACCAACATTCCATTTAAAACAAATTGAAGCATTAAATAACCCCGCAACATTAGAATCTAAAAAAGAAGATTTGTATTTAGAAAACAATCATCTTTTAAATAATCCTGCTTTTATAGAAATGTCTAATCTAAAAAGACAACGTGTAATAAGAGTTGCGGGTACTAAAGTTGGAGAACTTAATAGTACAGAGGAAGAGATTAATGAAAATATATCAGGTGTATCATATAAATCTACTTATGGAAACTTTACGCCTCAAGAGTTTGCATCAAGTTTAATAAACAGTTATACAGCACTGGTTAATACTAAATCAAATAAAGTTGATTATGTTGAAATAATTGATCCAATAACAAATGAAAGATTAAAGGTAGCATTAGCACCAAGTTTAATTAGAGTACTTGAGTCTTCTAACACTGGAGACATGATGTACATGCCTATCATTAGAGCTGTAGAATTTGAAAGTGGAAATTCTGGTGCTGTTAAAATTACTGATAACGCAATTGATGTTTATATAAACAGTATTGATACAGAATATAAGCGTATTCAAAGAGAGTCAAATCCTGATACTAAAACAGAGGAGCAAATTGTTGGATATAATATAGAAGGATATGATGAAGCAGGAGAACCTCTTCCAATGAAAGCTTACACATTACATAATTCTTCTTTGTTGTTAACTTCAGATTTGAAAGATAACTTAGAGGAAATTGCTAAGCGTTTTGATGGAACTACATTAGAGCAAGCATTGCTTGAACGGAATATAACAATGGACCAACTCAAATCTGAAGTTAGAGAAAAATTGGATTTACAATTTGAGGAGTTCAAATCTGAGCTAGAAGGTCTTGGTGTAGATATGCAGATTAGCCAAAAGATTAAACAAGGTTTGATTGGAAAAGGTGGCAAAGCTACCCCTACGTTAGTGGAGTCCAACTACCTGTTAAATCTTACTGATGATTTTAATTATAATTTGAAGCAAATATTTTTGAATGACTGGATTAATACTCAAGCAATAAATGAAATATTTTTGGGTGATCAAGCAGTTACTTTAAAGAATGGCGTTGATGCAATTAAAAGAGCAAAGGCACAAAATGCAGCATACATAAGTGCATACAGCTCTATCAGTGCACCTGAGCAAGGCATCAATCATAATGTAGATGATATAAGCTTAATAGCAATAGAAGAGATTAAAGAGATTTCTGCATTAACAGGAAACAATATTGATGTAGCTGATGCACAAATGTGGATGACTCCAAAAGCTAGCAGATACATGTCTTTTGGTTTTGGTCAATTGACACCTAGTATAGCAGCTTTATATGACAAAATAGATCAGGGAGAGGAAGTAACTTCTTGGCAGATGTTTGGAGAAAGCGCCAAGGTTGTTAAGTTAGAAGAAGAAACATATATAGTTAAAGGTAAAAAGATCTTTGATAATAATAATGTTGAAGTACTTATAGATGATAGCAAAGCTAGAACTGAAATACTTGAATTAGCAGAAGAAGAGAAACCTATTAGATTAGATGGTTATGTCAATCAAGATAATGCAATGCTTAATTCTAAGAAGCTTGTGTATTTTGATGGCACTACTTTTATAAAGATGTCTGCTTTTATGTTGTCTCGTCAGCTTACTTCTAACCCAATTGGGACAAATGAAAATGGTACTACTATTTATGAAGCTAAACCAAATAGAGAAGGACTACATAATCTTTTAAATAGACTTGAAGAGATTGAATCTAAAAAAGAAACTCTTGGTATAGCTGCACCTGAAAGTGCGTTAAAGATGTTAAAGCAAAGAGTTCAACCTTTAGACAGACTCAATCAAGATAAACCACTTGGTGAGAAAGACTACACAACTCTTTCTGCAATGAATATGGGTCTTCAGTCTGTTACACCATCTAATAAATTAGAGTCTATTGATCCAACACAAATTAAAGCACTTGTTACTTCTGAACAAAAAGATGAAACAGAAGTACCTGGAATGTTAAAGCCTGATGGTAAATCAATGACGGTTGGTGATATCAGAACATTATATAATGAAGCTATATCACAAAGAGTTGAAATAAACTATAAGAATAAAAGAAACCTCATCTTTACTTTTGATAGTGCTATGGATGAATTAGCAATCTCAAAAGATAAAGGTAAGCTTACACCTAATTTGACAGCTTTTTTAAGATATGCAACAGAAGGATTAAAAGCTTCTCAATCTAGCTCACAATTATTAGAGTTCTTCTCAACTGAAGAAGGAGAACAAAAATATAATTTAAATAATCCAATTACTATAAATAAGTTTGAACAGTTATTTTTGAGTTATCTGAGTAAAGGTTCTCTTGCTGAAAAGCAACCTGGATTGAGCTTGACATTAGTTTCTGATTTTGGAATGAAAGTTTATAGAAGAGTTTTCTCTGTAGATGAAAACGGTATTCCAGATAGATCTGAAATCATAAGAGAAAAGGTTTGGGACAAGATTACTAATAAACCAGATATTGTTGAGTTTGACACTTTATCTAGAAGCAACTTTCCTAAAGAAGGGCTTGTTGTTATTGACCGCTTAAGATCAGATGTCAAAGAGTATGACAGCAATGGGGAGTTCACTGGCTTAAGATATACTGAAATGCTTATGCCTGCTCATTTTCAAAGTGTAATGGACTTAATAGAAAATGGAGGAATGGAAATGCCAGATGTAATATCTAAGATGTTTGGTATACGTATTCCATCTCAAGACAATCATTCAACTGTTAATATAAAACATGTAGATTTTTTACCTGCATTTTATGGTTCTTCTGCATCATTTGCTCAAGAGCTTGTAGAAATATCAGGAGCGGATTTTGATATTGATAAAGTATATGCTCAAATCAAAGACTTTTATATTAAAGATAGAAAGTTTGTTGAATACGGTAAAGCTGAGAATACTGAAGATAAGTATGATGATTATATTAATTATGTAAATGAAAAGGTAAATAAACCAGGAACAATTTATTCTGAGGCATACAATCTATATAATAAAGAGAAACAATCAGCTGAAATAGAAAACGTTGAAGATGAAGTTGCAACTGATGCTGGTTTAAGTGAATCAGGATTAAAAGCATTACAAATATTAGGACTACCTATATCTAGAGACAAGTATGAAAAGTATTTAGAAAAGCATGGAGAACCCTATCAAGCTCCAATGAATAACAAGATCTTAGATTACAAGTATGCATTAATGGGAAACACTGCAGTTACTGAAGATACAGTAGGTGAAGAGTTGCCTATTTCTTACCAGCCTGCCGCTTTAGATATATTAAAAGGTGAATTAAAAGGATTAATTAATCTTAGTACAGGTGAGACAAGAAATTTATTTGCGGAAAGGGATGCTGAAGATTCTATTGATATAAACAATTTATTAGGAAAAATAAATGCATTTAAAAATAATAAAGGGGCTGCTATTGGAGCCATTGTATCTCCTAATGTCAATTTAAGTTTATTGACTGAGTATAACGTTTCAATTGAAGATAAAAGCAAGATTATTAATATCAATGGTGTTTCATATGATAACTTTGGTGTTCTTAGAGAAAAGCTAACTAAAGATAAAGATGGCCTTAGAAAGCAAGATATTATTTCTTCTTTAATTACTATGGCTACAGATGATGCAAAAGAAAGATTAGTTGCAAAACTTGGTCTTAATAGATCAGCATTAAACTTAGTAGGAAATCTTACTGCATTGGGAGTGCCAATCCGCACCTCTTTGTTATTAGTCAATAATCCTACTATACAAAAGATTTATGATAGGGCCTTAAATAAAGTAGAAAAGTTAGATCCTGGAGTTAAGAAGTTAACAACACTAGCTATAGAAAACTTAAGAACACCAGCTAATAAGGATTTATCTTTAGTTCCATTGACAAATGAATTACTATATGAAGCTATTGAAAATGAAAAAGATCTCAGTGATATTGAGAAAATTTCTATATTAACTGAATTTTTAAAAGGAGTTGAGATTCAAGAGTTTACAAGAAAGATGTCATCTGTATCAGACATTACTACTGGTCTTGGTAAAGATATTTCAGCTGTAAATAAAAAGAAAGATGATATAAATTCTTTACTTGAGCCACAAACTTTATTATCAAAAAATGGGAAAATAAAACAAATTAATCCAATGATGGATTTGTCTAAGATTTACAAAAGTAAAACTTGGCAATCTAAGTACATTGAAATATTTAATCAAGTAGTTGATCAGATTTTACCAGCAACATTCTTATCTGCTAGTACATCTTTCCAAACAATATTAAATACTACATTACAGGATGTAAATCAAAATAATATTGAATTTAATGAAGAAGCTCTTGCTGCAGTATCAAGAGACTTATTATCATATGTTACAATTAAAGCATATCAACATAATCAATTAAAGTCTGAAAATAACTCACAGTTTGTAGCCAACTTAGATAATAATTTTATATACCCTCTTCCTGAAATAGAATCAGTTAATTCAATTGTTAAGGTAGTTGATAAGCTTAGGGCAAGAGAAGATATGCAAGATAACTTTTTCTTAAACTCTTTTGTTCAACTGAAAAGTGCTAATGATATAAGTAACCAAACAGGAATGAACTTAGCTGAAGCAAATACTTTTTTAAGTATGAACCCATTACAAAAAATAGATCTTCAAACTTCATTTGCTCAAATATATGGTACAGCAGATACTAGAAGTGATGCCTTGTCTATTGTTAATTATATGATGGTTAAAGATGGTTTGCAATTAAAATATGGTTCATTACTAGATGCTGTTAGTCCTTTTATAATGAATGATTTTTTATCTCAAATTGATACTGCAAATCAAGGATTAAGAGATGCATCAGATGAAAAGATGATGTCAACCTTTGGTTTAACTTTTGATGAATTTCAAAAAGAGTTTGTTGATGGTTATATGCAATCTAATGTTAATAATGCTTTATTAAATACATACACTGTTATAACCAACATGAATCCTAATAAAGATACAACAGATACAATAAGAAAGATAGACAGAAAAAATAAATCACTTGTATTTGAAAGAAATACACCTGAAGGATTTAATTACATCCGAGTAAATTACACAGATAACGTTACAAGTTTTTATATAACATATATGAGATCAGAAGTTGGCACCGGTGAACAATTAAATGAAGGAGGTATTACAGATACTTTTATAGAGGTTCCAACGTATGGGTCTAATCAACAAAGCGGTATAGGATTTATGTTTGGTAAAAGACCAACGTATGCTGAAAATAGAGCATATGTGTCTGAAAAGAATTTGAGTCCTAATCAACCTGTTCAAGATCAAACGTTTACTGAAGATCAAGAAAGTCAACAAGATCAGATGCGGGAAAGATTGTTAAAGGATGAGAGTGCAAACATTGAAGCTACAGATGATGGAATAAAAGTTAATGGTAAACCTATAGATGAAGTTACAGAAACAGATGTAGAGGACAATTCTGTATCAGCTGCTGGTTTAATGGATCTTTTAAATTCGCCAGCACAATCAACACAATCAACACAACCAACTAGTGAGTTTGATATTAATATGTTAGAGTATGCTGAAAGTCAAGAAGAATCAGATAGTTTAATAGCTAAAGGTTATACATATGCAGGTAAAAATGATGATGGATTACCTGCTTATTATAAACCAACACAACAAACTAGTGAAGTTGAAACAATAACGTATACACCTAAAGGTAAAGAAAAACAAACCTATACTGTAAGGGATAATAAATTTTTCAATAAAAAAGGAGTTGAGGTATTTAAAGAAAGCAGTGTTGATAGGAATAAGCTTTCTGGAAACTTAGCTGTACAAAGAGGGCAGGCTCAAGTTGTTGAATATCTTGGCAAGAAATATCTTGTTAATAAAGACAATAAAATAATGTCTGTAACAACAGGTAAAATAATGAAATGGGGTGAAGATAACGGAGATAGAAAAGCTATTTTAAAGTTAGTTCAACCAATTAGTGGAACTAAAAATGAACTGTTAGAGACAGAAGAATCTGTTACATCATTGGATTCACAGTTGTATAATCAATTAAAATTACAGCTTGAGGATCCATATACAGAGATAGTAGATTATTGGAACAAAAACATTAAAAATAATGCTGACTTGCTGACTAAATTAAAATCACAAAATATATTATCTTTGGATGATTTAATTGAGAAACGTAAGGATGATAAACTTTATGTTTCAGATGAACAATTTCTTGAATCCCTAGGATGTTTATAAACCAAAAATAATAAGATATATAAGTTATGGCAACATGTCCAAATAAAAATACCGCAGAATATAAAGCACTACAAAAGGTTTATGGTAGTGAATTAGTTACTAATAATGTTATTATTTCTTGGCAAAATACAAATGATACCGATGTGTTTCCAACTGTTATTGAAGCAAAAGACTTTATTAAAAGTAATAAGACATCTTTTGCGTTAAAGCAAAGAAGCTTTGGGGAAAGTGTATTAAATAACTTAAGAAGGGAAAAGATAATTCATAAGTATCAAGATACTTATTTAATTAATAACTCTAATCCTGAGACTAGAGAGTATGATGAAAGATTTTTACAGAACAATCTTAATAGACTAACTAGATATTTAGAAATAAATAATATTCCTCTTGAGTCAATACGCATAACAAGAACTCCATTAAGTTATAAAGTTAAAGTTGATAGTGATCTTTTTACTGTTAGAGATGTATTACCTGGTTCTAGATCATGGGATACTAATAGATCAAGGGCTGTAGTTACACATCTAATGAAAATGTTTCCGCAGATTAGAGTAAAGATGTTATCTGTTTCTGATGCTGAAGCATTATATGCTAGATTGCCACAATGGAAGAAGACAACGGCTAACTTTTCTGAGGTTAATTCTTTTTATGTTGATGGAACTGCGTATTTAATTAGAGGTAGAGTCACTGATGAAACAGCAATAGAAGAAATGTTGCATCCATTTATTGATGCAATTAAAGTAGATAATCCAGAATTATTTGACGGGTTACTTGCTGAAGCAAAGAAAAATTTTCCTGAGCTAACTCAACAAATTAGTGACGCTTATAACAAAAGAAGAAACTTTACACAGTTAGAAAGAGATCTTGAAATAGTAACTCAAGCACTAACTAGACATTTTAAAAATGAATATGAAAGTCAACCTACTAAATCTTTCTTAAATAGAATTCAAGAAGCTTTAGAGTGGTTTATGAATGTCATAAAAGATTTGAGTAAGTATATAACAGGTGGGACATTGCCTGTTACTGCAATTAATAGCCAAAGTACATTTAGTGATTTAGCAAAGCTTTTGAATACTGAAGGTATAAGGTTTAAATTAGAAAAAGTTGCTAATGGTAAAATAAGATATTCTCTTACACCAGAAAAGCAGAAAGTCTATGATTCTTTATTAGAACAAGCAGGAGATAATCCTACACAGAAGACTATCATTCAGCAGATGTTTAATTCTGTAACAAAAGATAAAACAAAAAGAGATAGTTTATCAGCAAATATAAACGTGGCAGCAGAAGGAAGTGATATTGTAGTATTAAATAAATCAGATAATACATATTATAATATCACTACAGGTGAAGTATATAAATCAGTAGATCAATTAATTGAAGATACACCAGCTGATCAAAAAGAAACACAATTAGATTTAAACATCAAAGATGATTTAAATACTTTATTGAGTGCTGCAATTATTGGATCTGACTTTGCAGCTGACACAATGAAAGTTTTAAGTCAAGAAGAGGCTGCAGAAATGTACAAGAAGTTTACGTATCAATTGAAAGTTTTAAAACCTATGGGGTCTGTAGCTATTCCTCAAGTTGTTTTATTTGATTCTCAAAAGAAAGTTGCTACAAAAGCTGATGTTGTTATAATGGATCCTACTGGTGCAATAAAGGTTATTGATTTGATGAGTACTTCAAGTAGCTTCAGTGATATATTTTCTTTAAAAGGATTAAAAAATAAAGACAAACTTTCTGCTAGGGCTAAACATAACTTAAAGGTAGGACTGCAAAGACGCATGCTTGAAAACATGGGTTATAAGATTCAAGGAGACTATCATGGTGCTGCCACCATTCATGTTATATCAGGTGTTAGTGGTCAAGGTAAGAATCAAAAGTTTAATGGTAAGATTGATATAGATGGTGTGCATCAACATGCACCAAGTGAAAATATTAATCTTGTTAATGAATTACTTCCTTATCAGATAGATAATTTTCAGCAAGATATATTAAATGAAAAGATTAAGAATGATCCTGAACAACCTTATGTAGGCAGAGATGATGAATCTGTTAATACAGATGAGGGTACAGCTGCAGAATATCCTGAATACAATACAATCTTTAATGCACTGGCTGCATTTAGAGAAGGTCTAACAAAGAAACTGAAAGGTCTAGAACAGATTGATAATAAAGTATTTTTAAAACAGAGTGAAAAAGCAACACGGGATGAGATATCTAAAGCAATAGGGCTTATATCTTTAACTATGGGGGAAGGATCAATTCAAAGATCACGAACTTATACAGCTATGTTAAGATATTCTTTAAGAGAAATTAGAGAATTTCAAGAGTATGTTGAAGATCCTAAAAACATTAACAAGCCTGAGTATATACGCTATGTTATGAATTTTCAGAGATTTTTAGCTACCTATAAAGATCTTTTTAACTTATCAGAAACCAATGAGCTTAATGCAACACAAACATCAATGGTTCTCCAAATGACTACTTTGTATAATCAGTTAGTGGGTACAAAGAAAAGAGAGGGTATAATAAATACTGCTATTATAGATTTTGTTACAGAAAAAGTAAGAGAGCTTTCTAATAAGCAATTTGGTGCTAAGGATAGTTTGTTTACAGAAGAAGATTTAAAAGAAATAATAGAAGGTGGTGGGGTAAAGTTCTCTAGGGATATAAGTCTTACTGAACTATTGACAAAAGACATGGCTACTTCAGGAGAGACCTTGTTAAGTATTATGGACAAGATCTACAAAAGACAAAAGCAAGTTCTTTTAAACAAGATAGGTGTTAGAGAAGAAGTTATTAGAAAGACTGGAGAAAAATTATTTAAGCTATCTCCGGGTTCTGACAAACAAAGGGTTTTTGATTTTATGCTTGAGTTTGATTCTGATAATAAATTTACAGGATTTTACACAAAGAAAATAGGCCAGAAGTATTATACTATGGCTCAAGACTTATATAAAGAATTATCTGACAACAACGGAACCCCTTATGATTACAATCCTATACTAAATGTAGAAGATGGTACAGCTGAAGAGTTAGCTTTTAATAAAGAGTTAGCGGATAAGAAGCAGGCATACTCTGACTTTATGAGGGCAGAAATCATTGATGATGATGGAAACAGACTTGATGGTGTATATCATAAGTATACTCAGGAATTTATAGATGCTAGAAATAAATTTGAAGTTTTAGCTAATGGATATTGGGTTGTTAGAAATAACGTTGACTTAGCAGAATACACTGCTTATAAAGCAAAGTATTATGAAAACAGAACATATACAAAAGCTATAAGAATTGATGGAGTGGCTACAGGTGCAGTTATCTTAAATCAAGAGTATAATAAAGGAGTTAAGAGAGACTATATAGAACCAAGAGAGGTGTCAGGAAATGGAGAAAGCATGCGTAGTGAAAAGTATGAAGCTCTATATGATCCTAGTAAAACAGATGCATTAACTTTAGCTCAAAGAGAGTTTTATGAACTGTATGTTCAGTACTATGAAGATGAACTATTAAAGAAGTTACCAGAACAACAACAGAATCAAATGCTTGGTAGAGTGCCATTAGTCAGAAATGAGTTAGTATCTACATTAAAAGGAGAAGGACCACTAGTTACTAAACTATATTCAAATACAGTTAGGAGTTGGAAAAATCTTACTGAAAGAACGGCCAGTGAAAAGACTTTGTTAGCTAACGAAGATGGTAGTATATATAAAGGGTTACCTGTATTCTTAACCGGATCTGCAGCTGTAGATGGAGCACTTGAAACTGTAGAAGCTGATATTAGAGCTTTGAAAGATGATTACAAGCAAGATAAAATAACAAAAGCTAATTACAAACAAGAGATAGCTTTGTTAAATGGAAAAGCTAATTCATTAAGAAATAAACCAGCTGTGGGTGAAGTAAGCACAGACATGGCTTCAAGTTTATTACAGTTTAGTGCAATGGCAGAGCATTATGAGGTAATGGGTGAAATTGAAGATACCTTAAATGCTTTTGTAAAAGTCATTTCAGATAAAGATTATCAATCAAGTAACTCAAATGAAACTTGGTTTCAAAAAGGTGTTGATGGTGTTTTAAAAACAACTGGTGTTTCAAGACAGGAATCAGGGGATGCATCCAATGTAGAAAAAAGAGCAAGGAAGTATATGTCTATGGTGTTCTATGATAACGAACTTGTTTCAAAAGGAGCAGCTAGTAAGATTGCTTCAAAGTTAATATCTCTTTCTTCTTTAACCTATGTTGCATTTAACCCTTTGGGTAACCTTAATAACTACCTGATGGGTAGGATTAATAATAACATTGAAATGCTTGGTGGAAGATTTTTTGATAAAAGTGCTTACATGCGAGCAAGCAAAGAGTTCAATCTACAAGGATTACAATCTGGTATTTTTCAGAGACTTGGATCTGCCACTGTTGAATTAGCAGATATAGCTACACTTGGAAAGGCAGGTATTAAAACATCAACTTATGATCCAGATTTAGCAAATAACTTATATGAAGCCTTTGTAGAAGAGTTACGCATGATGGATCCTTCCAGTGATCTCCGTGAGTCTGGTAATAAAAGCAAAGATTCTGAAACCATTTGGCAAAGATTTAAAAGGGTTGGTTATGTAATGCAAGATGCTGCTGAATATAATGTCCAAACTAAAATTGGAATGGCAATCATCATGAGTTCTCAAAACTTTACCATGAAAAACTCAGAGACTGGAGAGACATTGTCTTATTATGATGCACATGTGTTTGATACTAAAACTCATAAGACTAGATTAAAACAAGGATTTGATAAAGTAATTCTTAAAAATGGTACTGAGAGAGACTACAATGAAGAAACAAAAGCAATAATAACTCAAGAGATAAGAGAAGTCAATAAACAAATACATGGTAACTATTCTAGTGATGATAAGATGGTTTTACAAAGTTATGTATTGGGTAATCTTGCAGCTCAATTTAAAAAGTGGGTTGCACCAGCAATAAGATCTAGATTTCAAAAAGAGTACTTTGATGAAAATTTAGGTCATATGGAAGGAAGATATAGATCTTTTTGGAAATTTTTAGGACATGCTAAAGAACAAGTCTATAAAGGTAATTTGGATATTGCAAAATATAAAGATTCATTTTTAAAAGAACAAGGCTTTGTAGGCGAAGGTGGTAATAGAGATCAATATGCAACAAATAAAATTTTAGGTGTCTATAGAAGTATGGGTGAATTGGGTATTATTTTATCTGTTATGGCCATAAATTTAGTTCTTGATTCAGCACTTGCAGGAGATGATGATGATAGCCCTTATGTAACCAAATTAAAAAATGCATTGAAGAAACAGTCTGGTAGATTAGTTGCGGAAACTACACAGTTTGTACCTATTTTTCCTGCAGCAGGATTTGATCAAATAGTTGGTTTTGTAAATAATCCAATTTCTGCATCAAAAAATGTTGAAAATTTGGTTGATGCATTAATAATAACAGCACGGACACCTCTTGGTTTAATAATAAATACTGATGAAGGTTTCCGCAGTAATAAAACATATGTTTATCAAAGAGGTTATAGAAAAGGTCAATTGAAACTCTGGAAAGAGTGGAAAGATGTCATTCCAATTTTATATAGTATAGAAAAATGGAATAACTTAATTGAAGAACAGGAGTATAACATTAGATACTAAACATAAAAAACCCCGGTGTAATTGCCGGGGTTTCTTTTTATTCTGCATGATATAGTGAGTCTATAAAGATACGTCTTTCACGTTCATCCCTTATAGAATCTTGTTTGGTATAGATGATTGTGTCTTGACCATCTACGTACCAGTCTATCACATTAGGGTCTCTATCCGGTTTATACTCCGATTTGCAACCTAGGCAAACCAAGAGTAATAATACACTAACCTTCACAACTAGAACACTCTAATATATTACGAGCAAAGTCTTGTGCACTACTCTTACTAAACTGATAGTACAGAGTCTTTACACCTTCCTCCCATGCGTATATATAAAGTTTATTAACATCTTTAGCTGATACGGATGGATCAATCATTAAGTTTAATGACTGCGATTGGTCAATGTATTTTTGTCTTTGTGCTGCTTGTAACACAATCTCTTTAGGAGATATCTCAACAAAAGACTTGAACACTGCTTTACTAGGAAAATCTAAGTGTTGTACGCTACCATCTTTCTTTAGGATAGACTTCCAAGTCTTGTCTGTATTTAGACCATACTTCTCAAGCTCTTCTTCTAAAAATGGGTTCTTGTAAATAGTCTTAGACTTAGCAAGATCCTTGATAAAGTAATTAGACTTTATAGGCTCTATACCCATAGACACAGCACCGTGTATAAATGAACTAGACTTAGTAGGAGCAATGGCCATAAGAGTGGTGTTAGCATATCCTTCTCTAAGAGATGTGTATCCATACTCATTATGCAACTCTCTAGAAGCAATCTCACTTCTATCTTTAAGTGTTCTAAAGATCTCACTGTTTAATCCTTTAGCTTCCAATGAGTCAAACTCAAGAAGCTTAGATTGAAACAAAGAGTGATATCCTAATACACCAAGACCAATTGCTCTATGCTTCTCAGCAAAGTTAAACGCTCTCTTCATGCCCGGCATAGTCTCAGACTTAATAATGAATTCATCCATTACTGCGTTTAAGAAATATACATATGTTTCAATTGCATCAGTTTCTTTTATCTGATCCCAGTGCAATAGGTTTATAGATCCCAAGCAACATACAAAAGAATTATAACTATCAGTAGGAAGCTGGATCTCTGAACACAGATTAGATGCTGTAATATCCATTCCAAGCTCTTTATAAGGAGAGTTGTTATTAGAGTTATCTTTAAACATAATATAAGGAAAGCCAAACTCACTTCTGTTCTGAATAATCCTGGCCCACACTTTACGTTTAGCTTTGTCCCCCTCTTTCATTTCATTCATCCATTGGTCAGTGACTGTAACACCATACTGTAAATTCTGTATAGGATTACCCTCTGTGCCAATATCTAAGAACTCTAAGATATCTGCATGCTCAACTGGTAGGTATACTGCACAAGCACCACGTCTGGCCTCAGACTGCTTGCAAACGTCTACTACAGTATCATAAATTTTAGCATAATGAATTGGTCCATCAGCATTACCTCCTGTGGATATTTCAGTTCCTCTAGCTCTAATGTTTCCAAGAAAAGCACTTGTACCTCCACCATACTTGGACATCATACCTATTTCACGACCTGCATTTAAAATGCTGTCTAAATTATCATCAACATTAGATCCATAACAACTAATAGGTAGACCCTTTTGCTTGCCAAAGTTAATCCATACAGGAGTAGACAAAGAGTAAAACCCTTTTGCCATATAATCCTCAAACTTTTCAGCAAACCCTTTTATATTTAAATATTTTTCTGCTTTAATAGCAATATCTTTTATCCTTTGCTCAGGACTTTCTGTTATATATCCTCTTGATAGAAATGTGCGGCTATCTTTATTTAGCCAGTAGTATTTATTATATTCCATATTATTTTTATTTTTTGCTTTTTTTCCAATCTATCCAGAATCCTATTGCCACCATTAGGTGTAATATGATTGATAGTATATACTCATATAGATCATGCCAACTTACGAAGTGGAGGTGTACATGACCCACAATCCAGAATGGTATAGCCATTTGCTGACTATACCATACTAGAAAGAATGAAATAAACTTTTTAAAATAAGTCATCTGCTGTGATAGACTTGCTTTTCTTATTATAATCTACAGACTTTTTGTAAAAGAAGTCTCCTTCTTTAGTACCGGTGATTTCTATATCAAACCATTCTGTAACTTTTAATGCTTTTTTATTTACCTCAAAGATTGGAGTCATTCCAATTTTACTAAGAGAGTTGTTAAATCTGTTTTTGATAAATTGATATATTGTATACTTTGGTAGGAAACTTAATTCACCTTTCTCAAAGATCCAATCTATAATTTTACACTCAGCTCTATATGCTTTTCTGCATGCAGAATATATCAACTCTTCAAATTCATCATCAAACCATTCTGGATTTTCTGATTTGATAATGTTGATTATTTCAACTCCAAAATTACCGTGGATCTCCTCTTCCTTAGATGTTGCTTCAACTACATTTGATATTCCTTTAAACAGATTTTTTTCTTTGTTAAAAGACATCATAATTAGAAACTGACTAAAAAGGCTTACATGCTCAATAAATAGAGAAAATAATAATACTGATTTAGTATACATTTTATCTTCTCTGCTGCGTGTACCATCTAAGTACTTTTTTAAGTACTTAAGTCTTTCAGCTATTGCAGGTACTTCAATTACTTTTTCAAATTCCTTTTCTAAGCCAAGTATCCTAAGAAGTTTTGCATAAGCATCTTTATGTCTAACTTCTGATTCAGCAAAGGTCATACCTACATCACCTACTTCTGTGATGGGCATACGTTTATACATATCAGCCCAGAATGTTTTTACGTTGACTTCTATCTGTGCAATTGCAAGCATAGTCTTTTTAATTACATCCCTTTCTTCATTGCTAATAGTTACTTTAAAGTCTTGTATGTCTGTTGTAAAATTAAACTCAGTGTCAATCCAATAGGAATGTCTAATAGCATCTTTATATGCTAGGAGTTGTGGGTATTCATAAGGTAAAATATTAATTCTAGGTAAAAAAATGTTTTTGTTCATTTGCTTATTTGAGTTTATATGAGATATAAAAGCTGCACCTCTTGTGAGAAATGCAGCTCCACATTCAATTTAGTAAATTTAAATGTAACTAGAAAACTATTGGGACATATTTACATAGCTGAATGTAAAAAATATGAAACCTATTTCTATTCCAATTACTGGGTGATAAGTGTTATCATCACATAACACTTCACAATTAACAAGTTTAAGTCCTATTAGAGTCTCTGTTGGTAAAAACTCTATGGCTAGTTTATTTTTAAAAATTGCTGGATTTACTTTTTTCATTTAATGAATTTTTGTATATTATATTATATACCAATAATTACAAAGGTACTATTTATGATCAAGACTAGAAAAAAAATTATCAAATTCTTCAAGTATTCTAGTTTTACGTGGGGTATTGTTGTCTCTACATATACTAATAACTTAATTACAGAATAATGGATCCGGTTGTACAGATAATTGTAACAGTAATAGGAGTTTTAGGCTCAGCTTCTATATGGAAATATTTTGAAGCCAGACTTAAAGATAAATCAGACAACAGAAAATTTGAACTACAAAACAATGACGGAGTGCAATATAGAGATGATTTAAAAGATAGAGTTAGGAATCTTGAAACACTTCTGGCTAAATCAGCTGATGAAAAAGATGAATTAAGAAATTTCGTACTTGAGTTAACAGCTGAAGTTAACAGCTTAAGAGTTAAGGTGGAATTTTTAGAAACTGAAAATCAGAGATTAAAAAATGTTTAGACATTTTGAAGTTTGTTTAAGTTATTAAAATTTTGTATATTATTAGTGTAATATGTAAAGAAATAGAAATTATGATTAAGAGATTTTTTTATTTGTTGTGGAGCAGTAGTTTACAGGACCTTTGGGTTTACTTATGGTCTAAGACTGAAGTAGATGAAAAGGCAATTGCTGCAGCTAAAGAAACTAAGTCAAGAGTTAAAGCTGTTAAAAAAGCTATAAAAGGAGACTTAAAGTAAAAAAAATGAATTGGACTCTAGAAGTATGTTTTCATTATCCTCATAATAGATTTGCATTAGGTTGGGAATTTATGGATGTGGATGAAGAGTATGATTACAGAACGCTTAAGTTGTATTTGTTTATTGCAACATTTACACTTAATTTTTAATGTTATAGTGATGAAAAAGATAAACGCAAGAACACAACCCGGATTAGCTGCTTTAAAAAAGAAAGCTCCAGGTGTTGTTAAGGATATGGGTTATTTTAAAAGTGGGGGTTCTATGCCATCTCAGAAGTTAACCAGACAACAGTCTAAGTTACTAATGAAGACAGGAGCAGAACTAGATCAAATGATGCTAGGTTCTTTTACTGAAAAAATGAGAAAAGGTGCTAATGCTAAAAGAACTGCACGTAATAATGAAACAGGAAGAGATTCTTATCAGGAATACAAATTGGGTGGTGGAACACATAATACATTTAGTGGTAAGCCTAAAAAAAGAAAATAGTGGATAAGAAAAAGAAATTTAGAGATACCAAATTGGGTAAGTTTTTAAGCAAAACTGCCCCAGCAGTACTTGATGTTGCAGGTGATTTATTACCAGACAAAGGTGTATTGGGTATTGTTAAAAATCTTATTTCAAAAGATGCTAATATCTCACCTGAAGATAAAGAAATTGCTTTAAAGTTATTAGAGCAAGACATGGTAGAGATGCAAGAAGTTAGTAAGCGTTGGTCTAGTGATATGACATCAGACTCATGGCTTAGTAAAAATACAAGACCAATGGCTTTGATATTTTTAACAATATCAATGATTATATTTATGTTGTTAGATAGTTTTGATTGGGGATTCCAAGTAGAACTACAATGGGTTGACTTACTAAAGTCATTACTTATAACTGTTTATGTAGCATACTTTGGTTCTAGAGGTGTTGAAAAATTTAAAGCAATAAATAACAAAAGATAAAATTTTAAAAACAAAAAAAAATGAAAGACAAGAATTATAAAAGTACTAGAGGTGCTGGTGATGGAGATCTTACTGCAGGTTTATTAGGAATGCAAGAAGGCGGTGATGCTATGGACTATGCAAACATGATGATGAAGGGTGGTTCATCAAGTTCTATGACTTATGCTCAAAAAGCTAAATATGGCAGAGAGAAAATGAAGTATGGTGGAAATAAAGGAGACATGAGTAGGTCTAAAAGAGATTACTAAAAAATAATAGTTATGAAAAATAAAGGACAATGTCTATGTGGAAATACTCAGGATCCTGATGGAAACTGTGATGGTTCACATTTAAATAAATAATATTATGGCAAAAAAGATATCATTCCCTATGGGAGATGGGATAGTTGAAAATCATTATTATGATCCAACATCTATTCCTGCAAAGATTCAAGCAAAAAAGAATGCAACTGCAACTGCTGCTAGAGAAAGACTAGCTGCACAAGGTTTTCAAGCTTCACAAGTATCTACTAAAGCTGTGGAACCTGAACAGTCAGCTGCATTTAAAAACGGCTATGCTAACGAATATAGAAAGGCTAACAAATAATAACCATGGCAATATTAACAGCACAAGAAATTACACAAGCTGGTTTAAAACCAGTCTATAGTGCAGCTACTGCAGCTGGAGATATATTGGTTAATACAGGTATTCAGTATTTTCATATTAAAAATGGAAGTGCTGTATCTGTTACTTCATCTGTTGTTCCTGTTATAACGACAGTAGTTGATCCTCTATTAGGTGATCTTATAAAGGAAACGGCAAGTCTAACTCTTGCAGCAGGAGAAGAAGGTTTTTTAGGACCATTTGAAACAAGCGCATTTAATGATGCATATGGACAATTAACAATTAATTATACTGCTGCGGCTTCGGTTACAGTGGCAGCATTATATATATAACATTATGAGCAATTTTATACAAGAAGTCTTAGGACTTATACAAAGAAAACAAATTAGAACTACCTTAAAGCCAAAACAAGATTGGCTTGAATTTGGTAGATTAACGTCTAGCACTCTAAACACGGGTGCAAGTTATAACCCCAAAATGCAACCTTATGCTATTAAGTATGAGGATTTTTTCTGTGATGTAAGAAAGGATCTTACGATAACTATAGCAGGTTCAGGAGTAGAAGGTAGATTGCCTGTATACACTGTAAAAGATGGAATCTGTTCATTAGACGCATTAAAAGATAGTATTGTAAGTCAAAACTCTTTAAATACTTTAATAACAATAGGCGGAAGTTTAACAGTAACTACAGACTCTAGATTAATGGGCCGTGTAGAATTGGGTACATCAGGAGATATAGTTAATTCAACGTCTTTATTTAATGTTATACATGATTCAGCAGGTACTCCAGCTGGAGCAGCAAATAGAATTCTAAGATCTCTTGCAGATGGTAGAGTTGTTTGGTCTGACGATGATCCTGTTGTAGCTCTTACATACGGAAGTATTTGGAGAGGTAGTTCTACAGACGTTAAAGAAGAATTAGCTATTGGAGCTGCAGGACAAGTATTAACATCAAACGGAACTACTGCAGTTTGGTCTTCGGCTTCTTCAGGTGTAACCGGTACAGGTACCCCAAATCATATGACAATGTGGACTGGGCCTAGTACAATAGGTGATAGTGCTGTAGTACCAATGGTACAAACTCCGGGAGGGCCAGGTTTCCTAACAATAGGAACTTCAGACACTCAAACAACTACTATAGAGACTACACTTAATATTCAAGGTCCTGTAAAAGATTCAGCAAGTATTCTTGGAGCATCTGGTCAAGTACTAGTAGCTGATGGTAGCAGTGCACTCAAGTGGGGTTCTGTTGGTGTTACAAGTATTGGTTTATCAGCTCCTTCTGCATTTACTGTTGCTGGTTCACCGGTAACAGGCTCTGGAGTAATAACATTATCAGGAGCAGGTACAGCAGCACAGTACATAGATGGTACAGGTGCTTTACAAACCTTTCCTTCTATTCCTAGTGTAGTTCCAGTAATGACATCTACAGTTACCGGAACAGGTAAACTTTGGGATGATACGGTTCAAGTAGAAGATGCTCAGCCAGTAAGTGCTACAGCTTTAAGAACTTATGGTGTTCAATTTAATGATGCAGAACAACTAGTTGTTAATGTACCATGGGTATCTGGTGCTGGTACAACATATGATTTAACAAGTATTCAATCAGGATCAGATGCCGTTTTAAAATTAACGGGTTCAGATGGAACTATAGATGACGTTAGATTTATAGCAGGAACAAATATCACATTAACTGACACTGGAAGTAGTATTACTATTGATTCTGCTACACCAGTTATACCATTTACAAGTTTAACAACTAATGGTGGAAGTGGAGCTGCAACATTAGTAGGTGGAGTTTTAAATATACCTATATATTCCGGAGGTGGTGGAGGTAGCGTTACTCTTGTTTCTGCAACAACTGCAGGTGATGCATTAGATGTAGCAATAGCAAATCCAAGTACTACACCAGCAATATCACTTACTTGGGCAGGAAATAGCTCTCAGTATGTAGATGGTGCAGGTGACTTAGTAACATTCCCTACTGTAGGTTCTATGTCTAGTTGGACAGTTGGCGATGGCACTGGTGTTGAAGCTGTAACAAACGGAGTAGAGGTTGAATTTAGAGGTGGAAATAAGATTACTACACAAGTAGGTACTATTGGATCTGATAAACAACTATCTATTATACATGACAACACAACAAGAACTGACACAACATCTACAGCAGCTCCTGCTGCAGGTGGTACATTTACAGTAGTAGATTCTATTACACAAGATGCAACAGGTCACCCTACAGCAGTAAATGTTAAAACAGTTACTTTACCAGCAAGTGGTGTAGGCGTTGATTCATTTACAAATGTTAATGGAACATTCATATCTGCAGCCACAGTAAATACTGCAGCTACAGGAGCTGTTAGTACAGGCATAATTGATCTATCAGCAACAGGAACACCAAGTGCTTCTACTTTCTTAAGAGGAGATAATACTTGGGCAGCTGTATCTGGATCTTATACCGGTTGGAATTTAACTGGAGATGTAGGTCCTTCACAAACAATTTCAAGTGGAGATACCGTATTGATAGCAGGTGGTGTTGGTTTAACATCAGAAACAACTGCAACAGATTCAGTAACTATTAATCTAAACGATACAGCAGTAACTCCAGGTCCATATACAAATACAAACCTAACTGTAGATCAGCAAGGTAGAATTACTGCTATTTCAAATGGATCTAGTCCTTCATATGATTGGAGTTTATTTGCTGATACAGGGGATATTGATCCTGTAGCAAGTGGTGATCAGATAACTATTGCTGGTGGTACAAATGTTACCACAGCACTATCTGGTAATACGCTAACTATAAATGCTACTGGAGCAACTCCAGCAGGAGCAAATGGTGATGTTCAATATAATGATAGTGGAGCATTTGGTGCAGAGTCAAACTTTAACTGGAATGCAGCTTCAAACTTCTTAACATTAAAAGGAAGCACTAATGCTCCAGCTCTTAAACTAGAAAATTCAACACCTGGTTTATCTGATGGATCAGAAATAGCAGAACTTATAGCACGCTCTGCTGTGTATAGTGCAGATATTGCAGGTATTATTTTCAAAGGAGATGGCGCATCAGCAGGTGGAGATTATCCTACTAGAATAGAATTTACAACAACACCAGATGGCAGCGCTAGTCCAACTACTAAATTCCAAATAAAGAATAGTGGACTTTTAATTGCAGACAGTTATGGTGCTGGTAATTTTACTGGTACAGCAACAAAAAACCTTAGTGTTACAGGATCAGGTGAAATAATTGAAACTGATCTTATTGTTGGTCCTAGTAGACCAGCTCCCGGAACATCTGTACAATATGATCAATATTTTGATGTAAGTACATATAGTATAACAACTGTTTCAAATGCAGCTTTAACAAATCCGCCTCAAGGAGGGATTTGTGTTCAGCATACAGGTACACCTGTAGTAAACAATGTACAAGGTCTTAGAGTAAATGTACTTGATAATGTTGCCACTAGCAGACAAACCGTTCTTGATAATATATCTGTAGGAGGTTTGATTACATTGCAACAGGTTGGTGGTACTCCATGGGTTGCAAACTTTGTGGTTACGCAACTAACAATAGTTGCTGGTGGTTTTGTGGATATTGAAGTAGATACAGTATCCCCTAACGCATCTACTATTACTACAGGTAGCCTGGTTAGCTTTAATGTTGATACTGATTATGTACATACTATAGCAGCAACTTATGATAATCTTGAAGTAGAGCGTACTGGTGGTTTGGGAACTAAAAATAATTTCTTCCTTAGACCTCCAAGTAACTATACTGCGGGAACAGAAGTAATAGTAGAAATAAAATCTGTAGTAGGAGGTGACAATTTTCAAATAGGTTATCTGAAACAAGAAAGAATAGCAGATGGTACACAAGCTATTCAGAATAAAGCATGGCAAGTACTAGATGGTGTTATAAATATTACTTCTACAACTCCTAACGAAACATTCTTATTAAAGTTCTTAGTTTACAATAACAATGTTTTTAAAGGATTAAGCATGATCAGTTGTGATCAGGTTGTTCAACTTTAATATACTATAAAGAAGATAGACTCTAAATAAACAGAAAGGGTAGTCAGAAATGATTACCCTTTTTTTATGCCATTAAAGAAGATAATATATATGCTAATTTATATCCGGCAAATGCACCCAAGGCTGTAGGAACAGGAAATATTATAAATTTACCAAGACTTGTAACATACTTAGGACGGTTGATTACCTTACCTACATAAAAGTAGTAGGTCATGTATCCAAGCAATACAAGAATATCCACCCTTTCAGCAATAAACACAACAAGTATAGAACCAAGAAAACCATAAACTGCATTTTCTAATACAGCATTACGTATTTCAGCACTATCTGTTTCTTTATATTCTTCTTTTAACTTTTTTAAACTCATAGCTTATAGATATTGTTTTTACTTACCCCATTTATTACGACTAATCAACATAGAAATGATTGAGTAATTAGATAAGTCAACCCATGAATCTTCTAAGCTTTCATTTTGCGGGTTACGATCTGACTGTACTAGGTTTAATATTCTTTGTATTTTATCATTACTACGAAACCATATACCTAGCAAACTAAGCTTAAGATTCTCAGCCTTTTCTAAATCTTTGCCAAGAGTGATATTCTCAGGGCCATAGTCCATTTGCTTTCTGCAAAACAATTCAAACTGTTCTGCCTGTATCTTTCTAAACTCAGCAACTGTCTCAGGATATAAATTCTCACAAGCTGTAACAGCAGGAAATTCTTGTTTTTTTATATTTCTTTTCATTGTTCTTGTTGTTTAATTAATAACCATTAATAATAGCCCACTCATTCTGTATTCCTGGGTGGTTCTTATTTGCGGAAATATACTTTGAGGCTTCTTCTTTAGTTGTTCCTGTAAAAATGATTCCTGTATTTTCTTCAATAGACTTAATATAATCTAATTGTTTCTGTGTTGGTTTTTCTTTTTTCATTGTTCTTCTTTTAAAATCTTACGTTTGACTTCTTTTATGTTTGATCTTTCTACCATATGTAAATGATAAGCAAGCTCAGAAGTATTTTTTAATTTATTATAGTATTTATCAATACGCTGGTCTAGAACTCTAGACTTATGTAAATTTAAAGTATTAGGTAATGCTTTATACTCTAACTCATCCAGTCTCCCTTTTAGATACTGGATTTCTAATAGTACATGTAACTCTTGTTCTGTCATCTTTCTTTGGTGTTAAAGTATTTAGCTAAAATATGAGCTGACTTGTAGTTGGTGGCTAAAGGTACCTCATGTACATCACATAACCTCATCAACATGCTAATATCAACATCGTGTGGGTGTTTATCTAATGGATCTCTAAAAAATATCACCCCATCAACTTCACCACGAGTTACCATTGCTCCAATCTCAGCATCACCTCCCATTGGTCCGCTTGCTACTAAATCTACTTTTAAACCAGCATTTTGAATCATAGTACCTGTTGTACCTGTACCTACTAGTTCAATATCTTTACGTTTAAAAAACTCCATACGTTTCATTACAAAAGCAACCATTGATGCTTTTTTTCCATCATGTGCTATTAAGGCTAATTTCATCTCTCTTTGGTGTTAAAATTCTTGATTTATCATTTTTGTAACTGATTCTTCAAGAAATCCTGCACCTTTAAGTACTTGTTCTAAAAGGTCTGCTACTTCAGACAAACTAACATCCGAGTGGT
>Ga0233413_10000088_pt1 | contig 47135 bp, 89 predicted proteins | sample Na_anoxic_6_MG_FD_189019 | JGI IMG/M metagenome (GOLD analysis project Ga0233413, IMG submission 189019) | Seawater microbial communities from Saanich Inlet, British Columbia, Canada - Na_anoxic_6_MG | ecosystem: Environmental > Aquatic > Marine > Inlet | place: Canada: British Columbia...
TCTATCAATTCTCTTTAATAACCATCTTTTCCGAATTCTGTCATAGCACACACCACAAAATTCTCCTAGAGAAGCCTCTACCCATTTATCATGTCCACACTCAGTACATTTCATCTTATCCTCCTATTTTAATTGATTACTGAAAACAAGTATTATAGTTATGATAAATGACATAATACCTGCTACCATCACTAAACTAAAGATTAAACTAGTTTTCATGTTAACATCTCCATTGGTACTAACAAAAATATAAGCAGCACAAAAGTATCCAATAACCAACCATAAAATTAATAGTATAATCATTTTTTATCCTCTTTAACTCTAACAATAGAATACGAGCAATTATAACACACAATACAGTCATTGTCAACGCTAAAGTATCTTTTTAATTCTCTTCCACAATTAGGACATATTTTTTCTTTCATAATAATCTCCTTTAAATAAGAGCATGCATTATCATAACGAATGAGTATATAACCGATGTAATTAAAATACCATTAACTGCTATTTCATTCTTCCTATTGATGAATAGAAGTATGATCAACAAATTTATAAAGATGATCTTGAAAAATAACAGACCTTCTAGTCCATATAAATCTATTACTCCTTGCATAAGTGGATTTCCCTCAACTATCTTACCTAATATTATGTTATGAATAGTAGATACTACGTCTAGTGTGTTCATTACTAAAACTAAAATTGTCAACAAAGGTAGTTTTAAAAAATTCATAAAATTCACTCTTACCCTCTACAAACGTTTCTAAGATCGATAAAACGAATACCTATAAGTTAGTATTCGTTTTCTGTGTTTCTTTCTTAGAAACTAATTTAGACCGCTCAGAATTGATTTAAACAGTCTCTTCAACTTCAAACAAGGCATCTATAGCCTTATCTACATATTTGAACTCATGTTTCATATAAAGGCTGTTCAAATCTTCTCTTTTATGGGCTTGAATTTTCTTTGAGTATAGAGAAGCTGAGCCAATAAAACATCTTGCTCCAAAAGCTTTATCGAAACTAATACCAAATTTCTCAGTTATTTTTTCGAATTCTGAATAAGTCATGATAACCTCCTAATAGATATTTAACTCGATTTTCACTTTATTGAATTCTTTATATTCTAATATTATATCCTCGGTCTTCATGGTTTTCCAGTTAGAAGTATTCATACAATATTCATCTGAATAAGTGTTATAGTATACATCTACACTAAATCCATTTTCAGACATTCTTTTTTCTATTTCTTTAACTTTGATATCCGTTGAGTAATTTGTCATGATAGTCTCCTTGAATATTAACAATCAACTCTAATATAAGTATAGTTTATTTTTTGGATAATGTCAAGGAGTTTTTTGAAAAATATTTATTTGTGTGATTCTAGCCACTCTTTGAAAATTCTTTTTATAGTTGTTCCAACGAATTTATCAACGAATTCACCATCTTTGAAATATAGAAATGTCGGAAGAGTTCCTATTTTATACTCAGCAACAAACTTAGATTTCATTGTAGCATCTATTTCATGAAAGGATAGTTGCTCTACTTCATTTGAAATTTCTTCGTATATCGGCTTGAACATCTTGCAATTGGAACACCAATTGGCACCAACAGCTACCACTGAATCTCCCTCTTGAATAATTTCCCCTAAACATTTAATTTGTTTAATCAATTTTATCTCCTGAATTATTTCTTTATTTGTAAAGTATTAATGCGTTTAATCAATTCATCTTTGAAACTCTTAACATGAGTTATAACATCTTTAGGACACTTATTAGCTTCTAATACAACTAGCATCTCTCGAGCTCCACTTATAGCACCTGTCATTGCGCTAACTCTAGTAGTCTGTTCAACATATTTTTTACTAACTAAAATGAATCCTTTTTTATCAATATCCTCTTTAGTAATTGTAGTAAATTGATGTTTTATTTTTTGTAGTTTGGATAAACTTTTTCCGTATACCTCAATGATATCATTTTTAGTCTTTACACTTGTATCTTTGTCTGTCATAACTATTGATGCAATTAAAGAGATTGTTTTAATCTTCCTGGATACTTCAACTAATTTCAAATACGTATCAAATCTATACTTAGATACTTTTTTCATGGTCTGCCTGTCTTTAGCGTTGTTCTCATAAATTGCGCTGAGATTGAAACAAAATAACATCATTAAAATTAAAATACACACTTTTTTCACGTCAGTTTCTCCTTTTTAGTTTTCTAAAAGTTTCTTAAGTTTGTCCTTAACATCTCTATCCATAAAAGTGAATATACTAATTAATTCACTATTGGTTAGTTTATTGGTAATCTCTTCAATGAATTTCCTGAAATCTTTTACTCCATATGGGAATGTATACATATGAGTCTCATCAAATCTATCTATTAGTTTCATTACTATTTCTGATTCAACAGCTAATTCATGCATAAGATGATCATATTCCATAATAGTTTCCGAGTCCATTTCGTATTTATCTGCTGTGCGATCTAGCAATTCGTCTAAATCGTCGTAGATATTTTCAATGGTTCTCATCTAATACCCCCCATTTCAAGCTTTTCTGTTTTAAGTTTTTTTATAGTCTTCTCTAGTTTGTAGATTCGTTGTGTTGCGTATCCAACTAGAGCAATAAACATTAGATATTTGAGAACTATAAACATGTTACCTCCTATGATTAATTATTTTTCTTCTTTCTTTTTATATGGGCAGTTTTTAACAATACAATATCCACTCATAAAAAAACCACATGTGCCACAATTCTTTTCTTTCATAACTCCTCCACTTTTATAAGTTTAAATTCCACTGAACCTTCTCCACACACACACGATGTCGGTTCACAATCATTAAACAGCGATTCCATTACTACTACACATGGTATACCACATCCTTCGTGCTGACATCTGAAAATATACTTTTTGTTATTCATCTAACATCCTTTTTGTTTGTTTTTATTAGTTTATATGAATATGAAAAGTCGCTACACATACTTGATCCAGTATATGAGTTTGTATTATGTGTTATCTTGTACTTATAGTAATCTCCTTTGACTTCTAGTATCTCTTGAAGAAGTATTTCTTCTCTGAAAGGATTCTTATTGAGCGATTTATACACATTACCCACTCTTATATCATATTCCTCGCACATAGATATACTTTCATTCTCTTTACTTATTGTGATAAAAAGTAGTAATGCTGTTAAAAATATGATCATTAAAGGAAAACTAAATTTGTTTCTTCTTCGTATTCTTCTCATCCTGGCCCCCATTATATTATATTTCTTTTGACTAATGACCTGATAACACTAGAAACTTTATTGTTGTATTCTGGATCTTCTGCATAACCTTTTTCAGTAAGAGATTTAAAAAACCCGTCTTTGCCTATACTATATCCTTTTCTAACAAAATATCTGTACATGTAATCAAGTTGCTCTTTAAGAGAACCAAATTTTTTCATACAAAGAATAGGTTTTTCGTTGCATTCTTTTGTCCATCTTCTCTTTACAGAGAAATAATTATTATATTCATTGTGAATATCGGAACGATACCATCCCGTTTCAAGTATTGTTTGCGATGTTATAATAGCAGCTGCTTCTTTGAATTCGGTTGCTGAAAAATATTTGTAAATGTATTTTGCTGTATCTATTGAACTCTTTTCCAATGAACCTTTAGCAAAACAACTACCACACATAAAAATAATAATCAAAAATAATCTCATTTAAATCTCCTCACATTAAAAAATATTAGTCTACTACCAAGTACATTTCTGTGCTCTTCTAATTTCTTCATTTATCCTATTCATCTCTCTATCATATGATCGAATCTCCAAATCCCACTGTTGACAATTTCTAATCTCTCTCTCAAATTTCTTTTGTTCTTTCATTAACAAATTTCCTTCTTCACATAGAAAAAATTCTAAAATCTTATCAAGTAACTTTTTCATCTTAATTCTCCGTCCTAAGTTAATCAATCAACTCTAATATAAGTATACAGATATTTTTAGAAATGTCAAGAGAAAATACAAAAAATCCCTAAATATATGACAAATAAAATATCAATATATTTAGGGACACAATTTATATAAAATTAGGAGTAGATTTTACATCATTCCAGGCATAGAAGGCATTCCACTATACTTGTTTAATAATACTTTATCACCGACTTTCACGTCCATTGATAATCTTTCTCCGCTATCAAGTAATTTTCCTTTACCTACAGCAATGATTTCAGCTTCTTCTTGTTTTTCTTTAGCTGATTCAGGAATAATAATTCCTCCATTTGTTTTCTCTTTACTTTCCATTCTCCAATTATTAATTATCTAATTTATTTATAATTGCTTATTCCAAAAAGTTATCCATTCTTTATATGCCGCTATTTGATTCTTCAAATTTTTCTTTGTGTTATTTGTCAAATCTTTATTTTTTAACATTTCTTCAGCACTCTTTAAAGCATCTTTATATTTCATAAGCATTTCATCCGCTTCAATATTTTTTGCTTCTTTTAAAAACCATTTACCGTCTTCTTTTACTAATTTACTCATTTTTGTTTCTCCCAATTATTAATTATCTAATTTATTTATATAATATTTAATTCAATTTGTCAATTAATTATCTTCTTTTGAGTTTTTGTTGTCTTGAATCATTCACATTATTTATAATATTTGTTCTATTGTCAATATTTGACATAAGATTATTTCCTATAACATATTTCATATTTTCCTCCAAAATAAATTAACTAATCAACAAATATAGTATAACATATTTAAAGTTACTTGTCAATAGAAAAATTATAAAAATATTAATATAATTCAGCTTCTTGTCTTGTTATGAAAAAATGAATTCCTGGTGCACATTCACACCATCTATCTTTATCAAAATTATCAACTTCAATAATTTCTCCAATAGTATATATAAAATTTTTATCCCAATTACTACAAACATCATTTAAATTTTCACCAGTTTTAATATTTTTAATTTCTAATACCTTAGCTTTTGACGCCCTACATTTTCTAGATGTAGCGCTACTCCTTTTAGCATCTTCAGGTATTAATAATTTTACTACACAACATGATGCTTTTTTATAAGCTATAAAAGAACCTTCCTCTGGGCATTGCAATGCGAAAAAAGATGTTGTTGCGTTATACATAACATCACATAAATTGGCACGACTCAAATTGGCACAACTCAAATCGGCATAACTCAAATTGGCGCTACTTAAATTTGCACATCTTAAATCGGCATAACTCAAATCGGCATAACTCAAATCGGCATAACTCAAATTGGCGCTACTTAAATTAGCACATCTTAAATCGGCGCTACTTAAATCGGCGCTACTTAAATCGGCGCTACGTAAATCAGCGCTACTTAAATTAGCACATCTTAAATCGGCGCTACTTAAATTAGCGCCATTTACGTAATTATTATACCTGTTCCAAAGACGTTTGTTTGTATTTAAAACAAATATCTTCTTTTTTAATGTTGCTTTTCTCATAATAATCTCCAAAATATAAATTAACAATTAACAATTATAGTATAACATAAAGATGGTTGAATTATTTTTAACACTTCTAAAATTTCACACATTCTCTTCTCCTAAAAATAAATATTCGTCTTTAAGTTATTATTATCTTTTAATATTCTCATGATACTTCTAACATCATCAAATGAAATCGGTTTTAGATTGTTATTATCAACTCCAGCATCGTAACACTTGCCGCTACCGACGAACTGACCGTGTGTATGACCGTGCAAATGCCAAGAACCCCAGTGTGAATGATCCCAACAAGCAATTGGGAAATGACACATAGATATAAATGCTGTATCCAGCTTAATGTTTTTGATCTGTGAAACAGAAGCAAACAATTTCTTATTCTTTAAATTGGGCTTATCGTGATTTCCTAGAATCAAATGAATATTCTTACAATTGATTCTATTGTAAAATACATCGTAAGTATTTTTCCAGCACATATCGCCTAAGATATAAAGAATATCTTGCCTTGTAATCATATTATTGATATTTTGTATTAATATTTCGTCGTGTTCTTCAGCACTAGAGAATCCTCTTAGTAGTGCCATGTTATGGTGACTGAAATGTGTATCCGCTGTGAAAAATATATTACTCATTTAAATTACTCCCATATAAAAATACATCATTAGTAAAGACACTAGTGATAATAAAGAACATTGAATCGGATTTTTCATCTCAATTACTGTAACAGAAGCAAATCTAATACAATAAAAAATTAATCCTATCACTGCTAATACTTGTAGTTCAATATTCAAGAGAAACAAAAGTATAGATATTACTCCAACTCCATGAAATACACAAAAAAAGTATTTCAATGTGTTATTGAAAACAGCATCAAACTCTGCTAAACATAAAACAGTGAATAATAATAAAAGTAATATAATTTCTATCATTTCATTCTCCTTTAATCACAATACCAAAAATTTCCTTCGAGTGTATCTTTGAATTTTTCGGTTACATCTTTTCCCTCGACCATAATGTCCAATTTATAATAATTATAAACATCTCCCAATTTAACATATTTCCAGAATTCTGCAGCATTGCTAAGCGAGTCAAATTCTTTGACTCTCTCAATATCCTCCTCGTCAAAATATACCAAATAATACTTTTTCATAATAGCCTCCCAAATTAATCAATCAACTCTAATACAAGTATACATGTTTTTTGGCATATGTCAAGAGAAAAAATCATTTTTTGAATATATTTTTAAGATTAATCTAAATTCATGAAATGTAGTTGAGGACTAATTCCATAATGAACTGTTGCGCATGATATTACTGATTTATGAACTTCATCTTTAGCATAACTGAAAGCTAGTTTCTTATCGTCTACGCCACATCCAACATGCATTCCCCAAATCAGCGAGTCCCAATTAGCATGTGTTTGAATATCTGCTTTTGAATGACTGTGACCACATACTAGATTCTTCCTCATTCTCTGTGCGGTTAATAACGTTGCTGTACATTTTTCTCCATGTCTATACTCAGTTCCATCAATAGTCTTTGACGTACATATTTCCCAATCGTCTAATCCAAATAATTCTTTAAATGATTTCATTAAAAAACTTGGAAGACCTAACGTAGTAAGTTGTCTAACGGGAATCCGATCATGGTTTCCTAAAACTATGAATTTTTTATCAAAATCTTTGAAAATTTCCTTGAAAACTTGTACATCTTCATATGCCTTTTCATACTCTGTTATACCATCTATTGAATAAGGATCTGAATCAAACCTTGACCAACAGTGGTTATCTATCAAATCTCCTATTTGGCATATACAAGTGACTCCTTGCTCTAGAAATTTATCACGACAAAATTCTAGATATCCTTTTCTTGAATAAGGAAAGTGAGTATCTCCGATTATACCAACAACTTCATTTTTGTATATAGTAGTGATAATATCTATTTCAGCTTGTGATTTCATTTCTTCTCTTGATACTACTTCTACTTTAACATCTGCCACGATTTCTTTTGGAAAAGCTTCTCTAACGTATCTCCTAAAAGTGTTTTCGTTTAAATCTGAATACATACTTTTATAGTAATCAAATTTTTCATACATCTCTGTTTTAGAATTATCCTTAGACTCTTCTATAATTTTCTTTTTTAATCCACTGTACTTAGGCATTTATTTCTCCTCTTTTGTAATACTAGATATATTTATTTTAAATATTATTATTTAAAAAATCAATTGCTTTACTATATGAATCAGCGTTTATAGTATCTAGTAGCTCAGAAAATAACTTTTGATTTTCTACAGTTCTTTTTATAAAACACTTCACTTCTTTACCGCTTTCCTTAATGACCAATTCTGTCTCGTTTAAGACTATACATACATCTGTGTATGAAGGTTTACAAATACTGTCTCCGGTATATGAGCAGATATACCATCCTTCTAATTCACTGATTAACTCGAAAATCTCTTTTACTTCTTCTAGTCTTTTATTTTCTTTTTTCATTTAATCCTCCAAAAATAATTTATCTTTTACTATTATACTATATATTTTTAAAAAGGTCAAGTCCTATTATCGTTTTATCACGAAGTTTTTTCATTGTCTGATACTTACTATTAGTTTTGTTGTTTTATTTCACTATGACAGTCTGAGACCTATTAGGATTGATTTATCAAGGGGAAAGATACGTCGCTGTCATAAAGTCGTCTAGTGCTAGTAAAAAAAGATCAAAAGTTGGTGTTAGAGTACTAGTTCCTAGTTTGCTTAATAGTTGTGTTTGTACTGTTGATTTAATTATGGCATAGCTTGAAAGTGGAGGATGAACATATGAAGTTCCTTGTGGTTTAATTGGTGGGCCAGCAAGAAATGTAATTGCTAGAGGTTGATGATAATCTAGTGCTTGTGATAATCCATCTATAATATCATATGATATGTAACTAGAATTCGCAAATGGTGTTCCATCAACTTCATCCATCATTTTTGATAATGTCGGAATAGAATTTTGTAGAGACCTGTTCACATACATATACGAAATCTCACTTGCTATCCATGTGCCAACCAAATCAATATCTGTCATTGCTTGTGTGCTAATTTCAGTTAAGGGAATTCTTGCTTTTATATAAAACGATATATTATTAACCATGATTACTCCGTTAAAACCTTATCTGATAAATCTGTTGATGGTGATGGAACTGTAGGAGTAGCAGTAGGGTATCCTAGGTTTCCTACATGTACATGAGCATTATATCCAATTTGAAATGTAGTTCCCTTGACTACTTTTTCAGTTGATGCATTTGCCCCAAGTTTAACATTGGTAGAACCTTCAATTGTTATGGTGTCATTTTCAATAGTAATCGTTGAGTTTCCACCCGAATGTGAAATTACTATATCATCTTCATTGAATGTTACTGTATGATCATTATATTTAATAACTTTGTCAGTTGATGTAACAACTCTTTCAGAACTACTTTGGATCTTTCCCATTATAATAGGCATCTGTCTTTCAGGATGATCTATAAATGTTACTATTACAACATCGTCTACACCTATTTTAGAATGCAATCCCTCATCAGATTCTCCGTATGTTGTGGTTAAAGTCTGAATCCATAGATCCGGTTGTTCATTTTCAGGAAATTCTAAAAATTTAACTTTGCTTCTTCCATTTCCATCTGATTCAGTGACTTGACATAAGTAAAATAATCTACTATTCATTTTCTTTTTTCTCTCTTTCTTTAAGTTTTTTTAAATGTTCTTCTTCTTCACGACGAATCTTGTCTATAAAATCTTCATAGAAATCAATCTTCTTTCTAAGTCTGATAATAGTAGTTGTCTTGTCAATTGAATTATCTATTATCTTTTTAATGTTTTCCTTTCCTGTCATTGGCTCATCTTCATTCAGCTTTTCAGTGGAAGTCTCAGGAACTTTCTCTACTTTCTTAGGATATCTATATATCTTAAGTGTTCTTTCAACAAATACTGTTTTTGTTGTAGTACATGAGAACAACATAAAAATGGAAGCTATTAGTATTAAATATTTCATTTTTCACCTCTACTAAGTCTATCAAGGTCCTTGTTTAGTATTTTAAGATGCTCACTAGTATCAACTCCTGTTTCACATACTTTCTCTTTATCTGTACAATTACATTCAGGACATTCTTGTTTTTCAACTTCATCCTCAGCTTCATCTTTCAGGTCTTCGCCTTCAGCAACATCATTCATAAGATCCTCATAATACTTTTCTAGATCATCCATATCCTTTAGATACTCTTCATTAGTCTTCTTGAGATCTTCAATTGAATTAACACATATTCCTATTTTGTTCTCCAGTGAAGATATTTTTTTGTTTTTCTCTTGTATATCTTCTTCTAAATTGCTACATCTATTTTTATAAAATAACAAAGAAATAGATAAGAATGCTATTACCAATAAAAGTATACATTCTTTCCAGTAATTTTTCAAAAAAGATAATACATTTAAAATCATTGATACAGGCATTATTTTACTCTCCATATACTAGAAGTTTCTGAATCAAATATTGCATATTGTTCTTTTCTAACAATTTCAGCTGATAGTACACCGTTTAATGTTTCATTGACGCTTTCATCTGGAACATATTTATTTTCATGTACTTCCATTTCTGCTGTATACGACTCATACTCTTCTAACCACTGAAAATTGAAATATGATACCAAGCAACCATTTATATTACAATACACTCTATACATTTGTTCTATTTTGTCCTTTTCCATTGATACCTCCAATAATATAGATCAATTATCTATATTTTAAATTGCCTCTAAATTCTGCTGCCGAGTCAAGAGAAATTCTACAAACATATTCTTCTCCGTGTACATCAATACATACTTTTATCTTACCATCTTCAAGAACTATATCAAAATTATTCAATAGTTTAGTTCTTAGATTGTTCTCCATTAATGTCATGTAGTCAGCAACTCCCTTACACACTATGAAATCACCTAACAATTCAGGATCAATTTTTCTGAGTTTTTGTTCCATTTTATTCTTTAGATTATTAAAATAACCTTTGTCTTTTTGAATTGTGTTGTTGATTTTTTTAAGTACTACTTCAGGTTTTGAAATAGCATCTTTCATCTGTATTTCAAAACTTTCAAAGTAATACGTGTTTTCTTTGTGACAATCATTAAGATCCTCCGCCTCTTCTTGTATCATTGTAACAAATCTTTTGATTTTTACTTCATCGTTCTTTCTACAATGATTAATGAACTCCATGATTTTGGTTGAAAAACTAGTAAGTGTTGCCATTAAAACTCCCCCCTTTGTTATATATAAATGATTTCTTTGCTATTCTTTTCACACAATTCTATATAATCATCCACCGCCTTTTCAAAGCTTTTTGATAATTCTTCGGTTGTTCTTGCTTCGTAGATTACCGTGTCTTTAACATTTTCTATCTGACCGAAATAAATACATTCAGCATGTGAATATTCAGCTGATCCTAGAAAACCTTTATATAAAAACATGTCTATCTCCATCTATTATTTTTCAACTCTCTGGTATTATAATATTTATTATTATCTTTTGATTTCTTAGGAGCTTTTCCTTTCTTTTGCTTTTTCTTTCTATTATATGTTACTATAGTTTTATACATTTCTTCTCTGAATTCATCTATATAAGCATATCCGAGAGTTTTTGTTATAATAGTGAATCCAAAAAACTTTAATTTATCATAAGTATCTTCTTTTCCTTCTGAGACAAAGACCACCTTTCCTTTTGTGGTAGTTAGTTTGAAAGTTCTTATGTCGTCCAGTAATCCGGTCTCAAACGCTTCTTTAACACTTATATAGAAATCACATAATACATCGTCTAACTCAATATACTTTTTATCATTATCTTTCATAAATTCTCCTAAATAACAACAAATCAGAAACAATATAATATAAGTATACACTATCATCTCCGATTTGTCAACATATAAATTACCAAAGACCACCAACAACTTTCTCAGGTCTTTCTATACCAATAGTTTTCAGGATATCACTTATCGGTTTAAGAAATGCCACCATATACTGTTTTTCATAATCAATGTACTCATTTAAACCAAATTCTTCTGGAAGTTTATCAATGAATCCAATTACATTTTCTCTAATAGGGTTTATATTCTTCAAATACACATATTTCATCTTATCATTAACCTTTATTAGTCTCACATTCAATAGTTTCTTCTTTGCCACTAGGTAATTATGAAGTATGCTAGCTCTATCATGCATAGGAGTTCTTGAAATATACATATCATGAATAGGACCCAATATATCTAATATGTTCTTATTAGATTTTGATATCTTTTTTACTAGTTCATCTGTTATTAATATTGATGAATATTTCTGTATTCCCTTTGTTCCTTTTCCTAGTGCTATTTGTTCTGGTGTAAGTGACATAAAATAGTCCTTAACGCTATCAATATAATTCCATACATCTTGCTCATTTAGAATCATATCAACACATTTTGAAAGCTCATCTCTAATAAGCTTAGGAGTGTCAGATCTTTTTATTTGCATTCCCATTACTTTCAAGTCATATTTCTTATAAGTCTTTCCTTCACACCACCAAACTTTCATAGCATATTTTTTCTTTGATACCCAAAAAGCTCTTTCAGCAACAACCTCAGACTTCATTACCATTTTATTTTCATATACAGATAAATTGTTTGCTAGTTTATCATATATCTGCTCTATCTTCGGCTCCATTACTTTCTGTGAGAAGTTAACCAAATAACTTACTATTTCTTTTGTAGATGGATTATTATGCTTTATTTTGTCAACAACTCTCTCAAGACAAACATAATTCGAATCAGTATCACAGTATTTAACATACGAATCGGTAGTATTGAATAGTTTATTTAAGTAAATATCTATTTCTTTCTTAGCAAATCTAATAGATACCTGTCCAGTAGATGTAATTGCTTCCGCAATTTCTACATCGAAATAACGGGAATTCTTATATGTGAAGAACCCATAACCCGAATTAAGAAAGATTTTCTCTGCTAACTGAAGAGAATCCAAATTCTCTGATAGTGTTTCATATTCTTTTTTCTTTATAGGATCTGTCTCGTCTTGAGCTTTAATTGAATAATTAATACCTTCTTTCTTATGTTCTTTTCTATCATCATATAGATCCATCATTAGTTTTGGTACAAGTCCCTGATAAGAACAGTCAAAACAAGCTCCATTAGGAGTGACTGATATTTTGTGTTTTCTAAATTCTGACAAATCATACTTCAAATTAACAAAATCTTTTATATTTGTCTCAATATCATTTTTTCTTATTTCTCTTACAATATTTCTCATATTTTCAGTTGGTATATCTTTCATAGATACTTTAGTTTCTGGACTAATATTATACTGAGCTATCAAGTGAGGATATAAGGAATTTAAATCGTAAGATAATATCCATTTATGTAACTTATATTCAGGATCATCCACAAAAGCTCCAATGAAGTCAACATCAGGGTTGCTCTTCTTTACTGGCGGAACCATATTCATATCTAATAGTTTATTATAAAGGAAAATATCCCATAGAGCCGTATTAGCAAAATTCTTTGTGGGGTCGGCTCCAACATAGTAAGCTAGTGCATAAGCAGCTGATGTATGATTACATTTATTATCTATCTCAGTTGTTAACTCAACATCTTTTATATTGTACTCTATATACTTCTGAGGATCTTTTATCATTAAATCATTTAAAGTTCCTTCATCAGTATAATCTATTTTTTGATCTTTTAGTTCATATCCAGCAATGTTATTAAGTGAATATGAATCTCTACTATTCTGCGAATACTTCTTGTATAGCTGAAGTAAATCCATATTAACTATTCCAAAGATCTCTCCTGTATCTACTTTTCTAGATTTTTCTGAAATAGTTCTATCAGATACTATACCAAAGGGAGACATTTTCTTATATTCTTTAGGAATAACCATCTTACATCTATTGACTATGTAAGGCACATCAAACCAATCTGAATTCCATCCCAAGAAGACATCAATATTCGCTTGTGCTAACCAATAACAGAACGACCTAAGCATTGATATCTCATTATTGAAAGTATACAGTGTAATGTTGTTTATGTGCTTCTTATACCCATCTAGGAAAGTAAAGGTAGTGTAATGCTTCGTTCTCTTGTCTTGAATTGTTATTGATGTTATTTCGCTATCTGCTAGTGATGGATCAGGAAACCCATCACTTGAGAAAACCTCTATATCAAAAAATGATATGTTTAGCTTAGATACGTCATAGTCATCATTCAATTTATCCTGTCTAATCTTTTGTACTTCCATCATTGTAGGAATATCACCGTATATTAGATCTTTAGGATAACTTCCTATAGATTCTTTATACTCTGCAATGGAATTGAACGTTATTTTCATAACGTTCTGATTATCAGGATAAGATTTCCATTCAGTTTCTTTGTTACACTTTACGAAAATAAATGGCTTGAAGTTCCTATCTATTTTGTATTCTGTCTCACCCTTCTCGTTTTTTATGGAGTAATAAATGTTATTACCCCACTTTTTTATAAAATTATACAATGTACCTCCTGAGTTACTTTCTTAGAATAGTCCTTCTCGTGCAATCTTCTTTTTATCTTTATCGCTTTCCTTTTGTACAACTTCTTTTTCAGTCTTTTTCTCAATTGTGGTATACCCTGATTTGGATCTTTTGTCAAGCTTTACTACTTCTATTCTTCTTTCTATTATTATTCTTTCTCTTATAATAGTAGGAACATTATTTACTATGCATATCTCATGTAATTCGTCCAACTTCCTCATTAATTCATTGTGTAACTCAATCATTTTGTTCAAATCATCTGTTTCTTTTTTCAAGTCATCACATAAGAATTTTACTAGAGTTGAGAATTTACCGAAAAAAGCAATATTTTTCCAAGTATATTCTTCAATATTTTTCTTCTTTCTTCTCTTTTGAGCAACAAAATTATTTTTATCTGTTACGATTCTAATATTTTCATCTATTTCCATAAAAACTTTTTCTTCTTTACTCATAATAAACTCCTCATTTTAGAAAAGCTTTTGCTCTTCTCAATAATATCTTTGTATACTCAAATGTGTGGCGCAGATATTTGTACTGACAATCTAAACATACCCAATAACACACCATATCAGTACCTAGCCACTCAACTCCGCCTTTATTTGTACTCTCACATTTAGGACACTTTTTTTCCACGTTGTATTCCTCCTCTATTAAAATTATTAATAAAACTTCTATAAACTTCTTCTCCCATCATTGAAATTATATCAAGATATTCCTGTGCTTCTGTTGTTGAGATCTTGAAATAATTAGCAATTAGTTTTAATTTGTCTTCATCCACTTTAGTTTTTGATGGATATTTGATAAAAAATGACTCCTTGGGAAGAACACTTTCAAGACTTTTAAGTATTTGCTTGTTGTCAATTATTCCTACCCATTCTGAAACATTAGCAGCATGTTGAAATAATCTAGGGTGGAAAGACATTAATTTTAATAAGAATATCAAATCAGATGGTTTATAGTCTACTGAATCAAGATTCTTGTCAATTGTTATAGCTTTTAGAAGTTCAAATGGACTAATCTTCTTTTTAACTACAATCTCTTCCTCTTCTTCTTTAGTGTCTTTACCAAATAAATTCATTTACTTCCTCTCGAATAGTTTACAAGTGAAATTAAAAATGTCTGTATCTTCTATAAGCACTGCCCCATGCTTAAAATACGGACACTCTTTAATATTATACCAATTTTTACAGTTAACACAAGTTTTTTTATTCATTACCACATTCTCCGCTCGTTTAATTCGTTAATCCGTTGATTAAGTATCAATTCCGCTTCCAATCCTATATAAGTATTCTTATCAATAAAATCAAATAGTTGTTTATCACTTATCTTGTATTTACAAATTAAATCATTTATATCTTTGCATCCCACTATCTTGGAATTCCATAGAAAAACTTTGAATCCTTTTTTAATTACTGTTTTTATTCTATTCATTATTTCTTTGTTTGCCATCTCATAATCAAATATATACGTAACGTCCTTTCCGAAAAGTTCATTTGCATAGTCAAGCTTGGGATTCGCTGAAATCATGCTCACAACCTGCTCATCTCTCTCAAATGATAGCTTATCAACAAGTCCTTCTACAATATAAGTCTTATCATTGATATTACATTTATTCTCACCAAAGAAAAATCTAGAATTGTTATCATTAGCATATAAAATTATAAATCTGAAATTGTTATTCGGATTAATAAATCTAACAACAAATCCAATGGTTTTATCATCTCTATTAATCATTGGAACAACTATTCCCTTATGATTGATATTTTTATTTGCTTTTTCTTCATACTTATTATCATCAAATATGTAATTGTACAATTTGTACGGATTTCCTGAAATGTAGTATATATCATTCCAATGTCTTTCAGAAATTCTTCTTTTCTTTAGATAGTTTCTTGCTAGATGGTCTGTGTCTAACTCGTTAATGGTTTTTAAATACTTAGAAAATACGGAGCTGTCTTTAGTTTTTATATCAATTACGATTTCTTTCTTGGGACTTTCTCCGTATATTCTATGTAGCTTGTTTTTGTTTAATTCCTCTACATAATCTTTCCATACACTATAATCAACTTCTTTCAAGAACTGCCATAGTGACATTTTAACAGAGCAATTATGACAATAGAATCTCGGGGAATCTGAGTTTAAGCCTAGGATCCATCCTCTTTTCTTTCTACTTGACTTCTCAGAGTCCCCACATACAGGACATCTAAAATTAATTTTGTCGCCTTTAATACTAAATCCTTCCAGATTTAATTGCTGTATGTAATAAAGATTATTCATTTATATTCCTATTCTTTAGCATCTACACATCCGCCTATACCAAACTTTGATCCTTTAGCAGTGTTAGAGTAGTTATTCTTACATTCAAAATCATTAATCATTCTTTCTAGGTTTGATTGTTTTATATTTTCATACTCATAGTGTCCATTCAAATACTGAATAAAGAAATTTCCTATCATCTGACTAAAGAAGGAAAAAACATTATCTGTCCTATTAGGATCGAATCTGGCAAAGTAAGGAATACCATAATTGGATCTACCCTCTTTTCCTATAGACAATCCTTTTATTACAGATTCCGATATCATATCATTCTTATTATCTTGAGAATACATATAGAAATTCTTACTGTTTATTAGCTTCTTGGCAACTAAATAATATGACTCAACTAAGAATTTTCTTGCTGATGTATCTTTATAATCAGAATTTATAAACAGTACCATGTTTTCATACATTTCGTGCTTATCTATATAATCTCTTTTATTTTTAACATTTCTTTTCTTCTTTTCTAGATTTCTATGAATAACTTTTTTTCTTTCACAGACTTTCTTTTCTATTTTAGCCCATGTAAGTTCATTATTCTCATCTATTCCACAATCAAAAATATTAATTAAATCTCTAATATCTGACATTATTTAATCTCCGCATCGTTCACAAACGACTTCGTCGTTCTTTCTGTTTCCATGTTTACCACATTTTTCACATATAAACATTGACTTGAATTCGTATCTAGCAACTAGATCCGAAATCTCACTGACTTTCTTGTTTCCGTTAACATAAATTTTGAGTTGACCATCAACTTTTCCAATATGATAGATTTTATTATCTGAATACATTATATCATCAATTTTTGAAAAATTCTCCAAAAATTCATTTACAATAGGGAACCAACCGGTACCACAATGCACTCCATATGACAATTGCCCATCATAAAAATAATTTCCATACTTCTCATGAAAATTAAACCCTTTCTCTTTTTCATACTCAACAATTACATTAAGATCGTTCATTAATTAACCTCTTCTTAAAATGTTCACAACTTGCCAATTATTAATCAATTTTTCTATTTTGATTGTTTTTCTCCCAATCAAGTAAAATGAATAATCAGTTCCAAGAAATGTATCAATAACATTTCTATGTTTCAATTTATTTATAGACTCTTTCCAGTTAAATAAGTCTACATCAAATATTCCATATTTTCTGGGAGTAACGCTATACTCATCCACAATACCATATTTAAACAATTCTGTCTTGTACATGTATAAAAATTCCAACTCATTTGAAATTTCTGTCAAGTGAGCTCTTTCCAATCTATGACATGTATTTTCTATAATATTAGTAATCTCTTCTGGTCTATATAATCTATGTGACGAAATTAAAATATTTTCGTGTACATCTGCTTTCAAATTAATAGTTCCATTGTCTAAAACAGTAATATGGACGTTTGACATGATTTTATTCCCTGATAATCTGTCAATATCATCAAAAGATACAAATTCCCTAAAATTCTTCAAATCTGTCTGCACAAAATCAAAATATATTTTATTTGAAATTTTCATTTTAATCTCCACATGATAAAATCCTTTGTGCTAACATATATTATTAATATAGATGCTATAAAGGACAATATAAATTGTAAAAAGTAATGTGGCAATTCCTTCTTGTTTATTATTGGAACGGCTTTACAATACACAATAAAAGTTTTTACTGATGCGGCAATCCATAGCAAAAAAACAAATAATAAAAAAATTCTCATCTACACCTCCATATTCTCATATTCGTTTATGAGATAGTTTATCTTGTTAAACAATTGTGGGAACGAAATAAGAACATCGTACCCGGTTATATATATTCTTAGTCTACCATTATTCTTTTCTATTGATAAAATATCAACTCCATAAACATTACTAGTAAGATCTGAAAACTTTTTTCTAAATTCGATTATTTCTTTCGTCATAGAAATACCCCACTATAATATTATATCAAAAAATTATAAAAAATAAAGCCTTATTAAAATAAACTTTCAGATTTATCAATCTTCTCTACTGTTTCTTTAAGGGAAAAAAGATTATGCTCATCACAATAGTTGATAGTACTTTCTTTATCAAATTCTATATTATTCTGATTTCCATAAACATTATTTATTTCTGTCTTTATTTCTTTTGGTGTCTTAGACATATCAACCATTGTCTGATTTCTTTTCCAGTTTTTATTGAAATCATTATGGAGTTTCTTTGCGTTTTCTTTGTTCAAATCAGAATCCTCACTGAAGCATAACTTATAAATGGCTTGTGGACCAAATCTTTCCTGTTTTTTTAACGGATTACAAAAGCAATCACTATCAGATTTAAGATTGGGTACTCCGTCTGTATCATCTCCACGTAATATCTGATAAAGTAACATCTTCTTAGCATCTGATTCATTTTTAATAGGAAACTCTATAGTTTTGTCTTTGAAAGTATCTTTCCATTTTTCAGTGAATGGATCATATATCATTACATTTTCTTTCTTGAGTTGGAGCATGTCTTTATCTCTTGTAATAATAACGATCTTTCCTGTCAATTTTCTTGACAACTCAGCTATTATATCATCTGCTTCACACTTATCTACTTTTACACAGCTAAAAGGCATTAGATCATTCAATTCATTGTAGAAGGTTTCTATGAATTCATACATTTTTTTATAATCTATTTCAGATTCTTTTTTTGAATTCTTTCTTTTCCACTTATAATATTCGAATTGATCATTTCTCCAACAATTGGGTGAGTCAAAGCACAAGATGATATCTTCGTATTTTACATCAAACATATCAACATACTTGAATAGAGAAGTTAATGTAGAATGTCTGGTCAAATTTTCCAAGTCTTCAACTAAAAATCCTTCCAGCATATTTTGCTTGTACTTTCCTAAATATGGGGCCATGATTAAGTTTGAAACATCTACCAGTACCTTCATATTATTCTCCGGTTTTAACATCGTTTTTAAAACAGTTAAATAAAACAATTAATAGAAATGCTTCATAAAACATAATAGTATTGACATTACATAATCTGACGACTACAAAGTCCCATAGAACACAAATTAATAGTGCTTTTACCATTAGTGTAGCAACAAGTGCTAAAATTACTCTTAATGTTTTCATATTTACCTCCTTAAGTTAAAAAACAATTACTGTGATTACTTTAAATCAACTCCCTCGATCATATTAATTAATTCACAGTAATCATACTTATCATCTTTCTTTATTTCTTTCCATCTATTTATCATCGAAATATGGGAATCATACTTTTCAATGAAAGTATGTCCTTTTTCTCCTCCGTAGTTTATTTCCCATATAAGATAATAACTCATACTTTAAATCAACTCCGTATCCAATAAGTCAAAATGTTTGCTTCCTTATCAAATTTGGTACTGTAGCCATGCTCATTAAGTTTTTTTCTAAGATCTTCAAGTGTACATTCAAAATTATCCACATCAATTTTTGCTCTAGTGAATCCTTCGATTTTGAAATTCAAAGCATTTTCTCTAAGTAAATTGATAACTGACTCTAGCATAAATTCCTCCTAAGTTAAAAACAACATTCAACACAAACAAATAATAACACATTTTACATGATTTGTCAATCAGTTTTTTAAATTTTGTTAAAGTTTAATATGAGGTCATACACAACCAAAAATATATTGTGCATGACTTACTATTGATTTTTTCATTTTGTTGATATATAGAAGGATGAGCGCTACTAGATTCGATTTAAACTGGTTATGTATTATTGATTACTTCTATGATAGTCGATTTTTTCATGTATCTATCAATTTTACATGTTTTACTAAACTCTTTTAATAATTCTTTTTTTGTCATTGATTCGAGATCTACTTTATTTTCTTCTACAACTTCTTCTACAACTTCTTCAATTGTTTCTTCTACAACTTCTACAACTACTTCATTCATTTCTTCATCGTCTCTACCAGGTCTTACAACAATTTCAATTTTTTCATTCTTTTTAGGTTCTTCTTTTACTGCTTCTTTTACAACAGCATTATCAGCTGCCGGAGATAAAAATCCTGAATAACATTTATATTCCTCATGTGTTAGTAATATAATATCTCCGTATCTAACAGTCATTCTTTTAATTCTACTAAAAGAAAACGTAATAGGATGACCATTGTTATTATAAGTTACTTTGTATTTTTTCTTCATTTCTACCTCCTCAAGTTTTATAAAGATCTTCTTTTTTAATGAAATTATCAAGTCTCATGACAATTCCACTCTCATATGTCATATATATGTCAACTGTTTTATTTGCTATAGCAAATTCCATTACCTTTTTAGGGACTATATTCTTTTTAATAAGATCCCTAAATTCCTTTTTATTTAATTTAATTTTTGTTTTATTTCTATAAGATCCATCTGATTTTCCGTAAATTGGTTTTTCGAATGTTGCTACGTCTCCAGCTGAAGTTACTTCTTCTATTTTATTATCTTCTTTCTTCATTTTTATCTCCTAGTAAAAGATATTGTTTCTCCGTCAGTATATTTATCTAATAAAGAAGTTGCTAACTTTTCTGATTCATGGTCTAGTAGCCTGTATCTATATGATTTATAGTTACAGAAAATAAATTCACTGTCATAGTTATTGGTTTCACAAAATTTTAATATTTCTTCCATCTCATTTTCAAATCTACAATCATCTACCAAAATTAATTGTTTATCTGAGTTGGTCGCCTTTTCTTTCCAACAATCTATCCATATACTATCATTGTATTTCCTCATGATATCAGTTCCTAGTTTGGCTAGAATATCTCTTCCAGTGAAAGATATGTCTTTGAATTTGAATTCAAATTTCTTGAATTCGTCATAATCTTCTCCGGTAGTAGGCTTCCACCCAATTAGATTCCATACATTTTCTCTAAGCTCTTCAGCAAAATTAATTATCTCGGAATCTTCATTCATTAATTTATTTGCTGAATATGTTTTCCCTGATCCTATAACACCAATGAAAACAATTATTTTTTTATTCATTAAACTTCCTCACAAAAATTATCTACTACTATTATATATCAGTTTTTAAAATAAGTCAACTATAGAATCATCGTGTATATGAATTCCGAAATCTTCCCAGTTGAAATGAATTATATCTATTAATTTCTTAATAGTTCCCATATCAATAAAGTATAAGAAAGAATATATTTCTTTAATATCTATTTCCCTTTTTATATCATTTAGTCTTCTGGACATTTCTATATAATTAATTTTCTCATTAAACTTGTGACAATTAACTATGTACATTAAATCTGAGTGGCTTTTATTAAGTTCATGAACATTTACTGTTATTTCACTTTTTTGCTTTAATATGGAGAGATATACGCTATCATGGAGAAGTTCATATCCATTATCTGTTTTGTTAACATCAAAAATTATGTTTTGATCTATTAAGTTATAGTAATCATAGAATCTAGTTTTATCTTCAAGTGTACCTATTCCTTTTTTACATGATACTATTTCATTTAAATTTATTTGTTTCAGTCCCATTTTATTCCTCTTTCCTCCCATAGATTTGTTAAAAAATATTCAAGTTTCAAAAAGTTGTTAGCAGAAATTCTGAGTTTATCTATTCTTTCTTCAGCAGTATTGCCTATCAATTCTTCAAGAGAATAATTAAATATATCTTTATTTTTCTTCTTACTTCTTGCTCTTTTCTTGAAAAACATATCTATAGTTTCGAATTCATCGAATTTGGCATATGAATTCCAGGACGAAGCATCACAAGAATAAAAAGGATACTTTTGTAATAATTTCTGATTAAATACACCAAAGGCGTGTAGTTTGGGTAAATTATTTCTATCTACTATTTTAAATATATCATTTAAGTGATTGAGTAGTGATAATTTATTTACACCATGTGTAACTATTCCTCCAATTGCTATTCTATCAGTAATATCCATATATTTCTTTAAATACTTAATATCAGATCCAACATGAAATGTAGGCATTGCTTCAGGAAGATATTTCTGTATCTCTATAAAATTATCAAAAGTCTTTTCAGCGTCTCCTATAACATCTAGTGATATAATCTCCGTTACATTGTGTTTTACTTCATTAACTTTCTCTAACCATTTTTCAACTGTTATTCCTCCCTTCCTATGAAAAGTAAATGCTCCCGAATCCATAATTAATTCGTATCCGGGATCATATATTTCATTCATCTTCTTAATCTTATTCTTTCCATGGGCGATTGTTATAAGGAGTCGTTTGACTCCTATTTCATTTAGATTTTTCAAATCTGATTCAGCTCCGGCAAAGAATAACTTCATTTAACATCACCATTATTGATCATATTAATATATTCTTTCCATCCGTTTTCTCTGATATTACATGATGGACATTCACCACATCCATATCCCCATGTATTCATCTTATCGTCGCCGTTATAGCATGTATGTGAGTTATTGATAACAACGTCAAGACATCCTTCAATATCAGCCATAGCGAACGTTTCTGCTTTATTCAAATACATTAAAGGAACTTCTATGTATATATCTGAATCTGAACCGCTATTAGTTGCTTGTTCGATATCTAATATAAAATCCATACGACAATCGGGATAACCACTGAAGTCTGTCTCACATACTCCGGTTATAAGAGTCTTTGCATCTACTTTCTGAGCAAAAGCATGTGCTATTGTGATAAACATCTGATTTCTATTTGGAACGAAAGATGCGGGTAAATTTGTCAATCTACTGTGTTTCTTATTTACATCACCATTATGAGTCAATGCTGAATCAACCAACTCACCGAAAAATGAAATATCTATTATGTGTTGCTCGACATTTAATTTTTTACAAATTTCTTTTGATCTTTCAATTTCTATATTATGTTTTTGACCATACTCGAAAGTTATTGCTATAACTTCATCGAATCTGTTTTTAGCCCATCCTAGACAAGTAGTAGAATCCTGTCCTCCAGAAAAAATTACAACAGCTTTTTTCATTTCAATCCTCCTTAAAATAAATCTATCCCATTTAACTTATTTATTTCATTGGTCATATACTGTACCATATAACCCATTCCCTTAAGTCCTTTCAATCTATTCTCTATACTTCTATCAAAAACACTTTCTATTATATCATGATATCTTCTTCCACACAAGCAAATTATGCTATTATATTTTTCAAACTTAAAAAGTTGTTGCTTAAGTGTCTGAATTGATATAGGATTTGTTTTTTTGTCATTGAAAGTAACATTATAATTTTCTTCAATTATATCTTCAGGAAATATAAATCCGTGCTTTGCAGATAATATACAATATTCATCACTGATATATTTGGAGTATCTTTTACATAGACTATGAAAACTGCCGACATATAGTTTATCGGCAGTAACATCTTTAATAAATGGATTTACATCATATATTTTTTTACTTCCACACGGAATTATACATATTTTCATTTGTTTATCATATTGAAAAATTCAGATCTAACTTCCGGTTTTTCAAATACTCCTCTGACTTCGCTTGTTTTCATTTCGCTATTATATTCCTCAACTCCTCTTGCTGTCATACATAAGTGCTGTGCTTCAATATATACAGCAACACCTTTAGGATCTAATTTATCAATTATATAGTCGGCAATTTGTTGTGTTAGTTCTTCTTGTATCTGAGGTCTTCTCATAAACCATTTAACAATTCTAGCAAGTTTACTTACACCTATAATTTTATCATTAGGTATGTAAGAAATATATGCTTTTCCGATAAACGGAATAAAGTGATGACTACAATTAGACTTTAAACTGATAGGACCAAGAAAAATCATGCTGTCAACATTATTATCATTCTCAAATACTGTTATCTTTGGTTCTTCATCATAACATCCTGTAAATAATTCATTAACCCACATTTTTGATATTCTCTTTGGTGTGTCAGTTAATTGTTGATCATTTTCAACATCAAATCCCATATCCTCAAGAATTTTCTTAAAACTTTTCTCAAGCTTATTAATGATTTTTTGTTTTTCTTTTGGCGTTTTTAATTCATTACTATTGGATTTCATATAATTCCTCCTATACTTCGAAATCAACACAATCCCCATATATATCAATATGGAGTCTCGGTGAATAATTATATTTATTTTCAATGCATAATTCTACTAACTTTCTTCTGAAATCATTTGTATTTGGTGTCATACCCATTAACCACACATTGGTCTTTTTAATATTAATATCATAAACAATTTCATTAATAACTTCTAGGTCTCTCTCTGTATTTTTACCTACTACGAATTTCCAGGATATCTTATCTTCAAACAAACGTGTAGTACTTTGAAGTGTTTGCATATCATATTCAAAGTCTATTCCAGAATTTTCTAATTTCATTGATATATTAACATTATTGAAGTGTTTAAGTAAAGGCACTTGATCTATAGTTAATGATCCGTTTGTTTCTAACTCTATATAGTCACAAACATTATTTAACTTATACATGAAATCTTTAGCTACTAGTGGGTCAATTCTAAAGAATTCTCCTCCAGTGATAGTTATCATAGAAGGCTTAATCTCTTTTACTCTTCTTAATATCTCACTCTCACTGAATACTGGTTTATAATAATCCTGTCCTACTGTGTCACAGAATTTGCATTTTTTCTTATTTGGAAAACAATGCTTAGTATATAATCTAATAAAAAGAGTATACTTTCCAGTATTTTTGCCTTCTCCTTGAATTGCTTCAAATATACTTGATGCCATTATCTTGTTCATTTTAAACCTCACAAAATGATGTAGCAGTTTCATATAACTTGATAGTTACCTTACATCCCAAGTGTCCTTGAAGAATATGTTTAATGAATGTTGACATTACCTCACATGTAGTATAAACTTTTTCTCCTAATAATGCTTTGTCCAGAATATCTAGTCTGAAATTATTTTCCTTGTATAATTTAGAAAAAGATTCGTTTAAATGAGTATGATCGATCTTATCGACTATCTCTTCATTAACTACTTTTTTAAGATCTTTGAAATTAATTACCATAAAAGTATCTGGATTGATATTATCTTCCACTGTTACATACAACTTGTATGAATGTCCGTGAATATTGGAGCACGGACCATAATCACACTTATCATTTGTTGATAGATTGTGTGATGCCTCGAATCTGAATTCTTTTGTTATTTTCATATTTTTATCCTTTCCTACATTCATTCAATAAATATTCACAACTTTCAAAGTCTTCTCGTACGTCTCTACAATGATCGAACTTACACATACAATCATCATCATAATCACAATAATCGTCGTTCACATGTACACTACATCCTGATAACATGATAATTAATGTTGTTGATACTAATAATTTTTTCATTTTTTCCCTCCTAATTAAATAAGTTGTTCATTGTTTGTTTAAATTCATTTATTAAACCTGGCAATCTGTCTTGTAATTGTTTTTTAAAGTTTTTTTCATGATATCCTCCAGAATAATAAATCAAAAGTACAATATAATAATACACTACTTTTATTGATATGTCAAGGATTATTTTGAATATTTTTATTTATTATTGAATTATCTAGTTTGGTCTATAGCGTCTATGAATGCGTCCATGAATTTATTGAATCTTTTATCGTTCTTTTTTAAACTATTAAGCCACTTTATTATTTCGTCGTCCGTGGCACCTCTGTCCAATCTCTTAAACATAACTTCTTCAATTGCTCTAATTCTTTTCATAAAAGATGACAACTTTTCATCTTTTTCACTTATAACCCATTTGTCATTTTCTTTCATTAATTTTTTCATGTAATTATCCTTCTTAATTGTTTAAAAATCTTCTATTATGTTTGTATCATAGTCAAATATTTTCCTTGTAAGGTGACTTCAGCAGATTTGATTTGTCTATTATATGAATTGGATTTCCATCCGCCAACTTTTATTTCACTTGCATCTACTTCAAAATCCAATTTTCCTAAATAATCATTTAAAGTGTCTTCATCTCTGACGCCCTTATTTCCTTTTTCTCGAAAACATAATTGAACAATATCTTTTACAGCTTGTTTTTCTTTATCATTAAATCCTTCAGTTAAATTCCATTTACCGTTTTCTTTTACTACTTTCATTTTTATATCCTTTTATTAAAAAATTGTATAACTATACTATTTATTTATTCTCATAAATAATTCTTTTTCAAATTTATCAAGAATTGTGTGTATTCTGTCTTGTGTGGGAATTGCTAAATTTTTATCAATATCGTTTGATATTTCTTCGCTTATTTTTATAAACGCATCAAAAATGGTCTCGTCCAAATCATTAAGAATTTTTTGTATTTTGTCAGTCATAATATCCTCCAATAAGAAATCAATCTTTAATATTATTTATAAACTCTCTAATATAATTATACAGTATATTTTGTAAAAAGTCAAGGATTATTTAGAATATTTTGAATATCTACTATGTATATGTGTTAATTCTTCTTCAGTAAGTGTATTTACAAACTTATCCCAATATCCACATGATTTAAATTCTGGACATCCACATCTATAAACACATTCAGGAACACATACAAAATATAACTCTGATTCATCTTTTTTAAACGATTCTAAAAACTCTTTCCATTTTTCTCTTGTTTCTTTATGAGCATTGATACAAAGTCTTTTTCTAGAGATGTTTATAATCGCCTGAGCGTTCAAATTAATGTTATGTGATACTTTTGTATCCTGAGTTGATTTATCCCTGTCTATGGAAGTCCTATCGTCTCTCTGCGTACTAACAAAATGATCTACACCAAATTTATGCCTGCAAAAATGAACTGATATCCACGATTTGATACTTTTCCATGTATAGTCAATTACAAGTTTTCTAATAGGGGAATGCTCTGATATAAGTATGCTAGTTTTCCATGTATTTGATGGGTAATTACTAGTCTTGTTTTTGCTTACTGTATTTCTAGCCGAGTTTAATATTTCTTTCCATGTATCAGATATATAATTTAACACTTTTTATTCTCCTTAAAATGAATTTATGTAATCTTCAAATGAAAAATCAAATACTTCATCATCATTGTTAACATCTAAACAATATAGTTCCATAGTATCAAGAAACTCTATAATGTCTTCTTTTTCAAAAACTTCTGAAAATTCATCATATATTGGCTCAGCAAATGATTTAAGTTCATAAACATCATTAACCTGAACAGCATGACAATAATGACCTTTTCTATTTTCATAAACTGTATTTAGTATTTTATTTTTCATAAGGACCTCCAAATTTTTAATACTTAACGTTATACATATTTGGTCTACATAAATATAATCTACCCTTTTCTGTTAAAGAGTCCCATAATTCCTTTTTACTTTCTTTAAAACTATCTATGCCATAGATTGATCTACCGGATTCAACGAAGTATCCAAAATCTTTTGCTGATTTTCCGACATGTAAAACATAATATCCAACTTTTATTGAAAATTCTTTCATTCCCTTTGTCTGTCTTAAAAAATCTGAATAAGTCATAATAACCTCCAAAAATTAAATCAATATTAAGTCTCGACTGACTCTAATATAATAATACAGTATATTTATTGATATGTCAAGAAGTTTTTGAATTATTTTCCAGATGATCCGAATCCGTTTTCTCCACGATTACTTCCACTAAGTTCTTTAACCTCTTTATGTATCACCGCAGGAACTTCTTCCACACAGCATTGAGCTAGTCTATCTCCAGTATTAAAGTTATAATCTGTGTCGCCAAAATTGAAAAGTTTTATTTTGATCTCTCCTCTATAATTAGCATCAATTGTTCCTATATGAATAAAAATATCAAACTTAAATCCTAGACCGCTTCTTGGATATACTCTTAGTACGAAATTCTCCTTTACCACGTCAAAACAATCATCTATATCAATCATTTCCATAGAAAGACCTGTAGAAACAATAGCAGAACCTTTTGCTGGTACTACTCCGCCTTCAACACAAGTCAAATCAAAGCATCCGTCTCCTTCTCTAGAATAAGCAGGTATAGTTGCTCTATCATCTACTTTTTTCCAATTAATTTGAATCATATTTCCTCCTTTATTTGTACTATTTGGAAAATTATTTATTTAAATCTAAATCCGGAAACAACGATCTTCCAGAATAAGTCAACACTGTTTATCATATATGATTTACTTCTTTTATTTACCTTATAACCGACTCTCTCAAGACTTTTTACTAATTCTTTATCACTATTGAATTTAATTACTATGCGAGCTCCCCATTTAGAAGACTTTGTGCCGTGTTTCTTAATGTGTTCATTCATTATACATGATTCTCCTGTCATGGTCCTGTATTTGGAACAGAAATCAAAATAACAGTCATCTGGTGTTGTTATGTTTATCTCTACGTTCTCAGCCTTTTCTAAAAAATCTTTCATCTTAATACCTCATAAATAAATCAAAAAATCAACGATCTAATTTAAGTATACGTATATTTTTGAATATGTCAAGAAATTTATATATAAATAAAGTTGTATACTAATATTTAAAAAATAAAGGAGATTATTAATGAAAAAATCGTATACTTCAATAAGCGCTGTTTCGGTGAAAAATTATGATGATGTGTTAGTTCATCTGTCAGCAAGCGATGTTGTTTATTTAGACAGTGACGTTGCTGCCAATCTTACTGATTTTTTTACTGAGAGCGTTGATTGGAAAACACCTGTAAATGACGAAACTATTGATAGTGCTGGAAGTGATTTAACTATTACTGAGCTTAATATTGATGGACTTAGTGGAAAACAGTTTCTCAAAGTTGAAATAGTAGTTGCTGATGAAGATATGCCTACTGCTGGTTCGCTTACGCTTAAAGCACAAAATGCCGCTGGAACAACTGATTATGAAGAAAGAACAATTGATGTTGGAGCTATTACTGCTGGTAATACAGGTACTTTCTATGTACAGTTTGATTCTTTTCTTAATGCATTAGCAACAAGATTAGAAGTAACTGGAACACTTAAAAAACCTGCTGCTAACACACTTGACTGTTCAGTAACAGTAACTCCACAGGATCTAGGTTCAACAGCTTCAGGAGCAACTTTCACAATCGGAACTGAAGCTGGTAACGCAATTGTTGTTGCAGTTCAACTTCTTGACTCAGCTGGTGCTGATGTTGATTGTGTAAATGTAGTAGATGTGTATCTTTCTGAAGATGCAAGAGGAATTGATATATCAACTTCTGCTGAAGGAATTTCGGTTGGAACTGACGGAATTCTCATCGGAACTAATACAGCTGATCAATCATTACTCGTTGGTAGTGAATTAGATGGTGATGTGGATATTTCTATAAGTGAAACGACAGGAGCCGATGAATATTATCTCGTAGTTGTACTTCCTGATGGAAAGAAAGCTGTTTCTGACAAAATAATCTTTGCCGCATAATTTCTAAACTGATATTCAAATTATTTAGGGACTCTTTGGAGTCCCTTTTTTTACTTTAACTCTAAAAACAATATTTTTTGGACCAAAAAATCTTTCCCTTTCTTTTATAGTATAATTTATAAAATAGACTTCGTATCCATATCTATTCATTTCCTCTTCTAGCTTTTCTTTACAGCACTGAATTTCAAATGAATCAGTGGTACCAATTTCAACAAAAGTTTCAAAAGGTATACTAGGAGAAACACTTGCTTTTTTAACTAATAAAATTGCTTCCTCATACATTCTATAATAGCAATACATCATTTCAGTACCTCGTAGACAAATTAATAAAATAAATGATCTAATTTAAGTATAATTATATTTTTGAATATGTCAAGAGAAAAATGCTATTCTAACAATAAATAAATCAACTCTGACTATAATAACAGCAAAATTAATAGAAAAAATCTAACCGATAAGAAGAAATGGATGATTTGATAGATTAGTATGAAGTTCTTCTTCAAGTTTTTCAATGTCTTCTTTAGCTTCTTGTAAAATTTCTCTCCAATTAACAGAGGCGTTTCCTAAAATCTGACGATCAAATTTATAGTTATTTCTTGCCCATGTCAACATTATATTAGCTTCAACGTATTTTTGAAACCATCTATCTTCGTAAATTAACTCTATATTAGCAGATGAATCAGAAATATCAGCATATACTTTGAGGTACAATGTTGTTCCTGCCTCAGTAGGATTCAAAATAGTGAACTGCTTGGTTGTATGGTTATAACTATAATCATAAAAGACTCCAGCTGTAATAGACAAATCCTCCAGTGCTGACTGAAACATAGTATAACTAACTGTGTCAATTCCTAGTGTATAATCCATATTAGCTTCTAATATATATTTTCTAATAGAGATTCCACTTGATATACTAGATCTATAATATCCTTGTATAGAATGTACTTTACTAGGCAATGTATATACGGTTGTACTATCTAATATAGTCAAAGGGTATACTTCAATATTAGTTCCGTCGTAATGATATTCAGCATGTTTTTTTACACATTGACCAACAATATTTTGAAACTGATTATCAGAAACTTCTATATTATGCCATTCATCCCCAATATTATTAAGTATATATTCTTTAAAACTGGTATAATTCATATTTTTCACCTGTATAATTTATTTATTTAAACTTGTAATTATTTATAAAAAGTAAACATACGAAGTCTTTTTTCCATTTGTATATTAAAGAAAGCTTTAGCAAATATCTATCAACATAAGTCTTTCATTCAAGTAAATATCTAAAGTAATAATTTTCAAAGTGTAGATACTAAATTAAAATTCTGAATACTTATTTTGTATAGTGTTTGTTTCTAATATAATTTAGTTTAAAATGTAGACTAAAAACTAAATTCTAATTATATCTTTTAAATTTAAATTAAACTAAAAATACTTATTTTGAAATATTCTCTTCTTTAAAGTGTAGATGTTAATTAGAATCTAAATACTTACTTCTATTTTCTTTTTTAATTTTGTTTCTTTAAATTAAGATTAAAAATAATAATATTCTCAATCTTCCATAGTTATATCTTTATATTTACAGGCAGATATGGCCCGTAAAAGAATAGGACGTAAAAATAATTATTAAGAAAAGAGTATTATATTAGATTAACAAATCTTCTATTATACTTTCAATGGTCTTCATTCCAAGTTTTACTTGTAATTCGAAACCATGTAATCTTTCATAACTAATTTCACGTCCTAATCTTAAACCAAGTCCTTCAATTCTTTCTATAATAATTTCTCTAATTTCATTCTTTTCTACTTTCTCTTCTTTTACTACACTTAATAGATTGATATTATGAATCTTATTTTCTTCATTTAATTCAAAATTGAAATACTTCTTAAGAAGATCAACTTTAATATCACATGAAGAATTGATATGATTTACAACAAATTCTTTATCAACTGATTTAAGCTTGTTAGAGAATCTCTTAACTATATCATTCATAGAACAATATCTGTCTAGGCAATTATTATAATCTTTGATAGAATCATACTTAACATTATTCAATACATATTCAAAAATATCATGAATACTAATTGAATCTTTTTCTTGTTTTGTAGTTTCTTTCATTTCTTTAATAATTAGACTATTTTTGTGTAATACTATTCTTGACTCTATTCTTTCTTTCATTTCTTCAGAAATGATATTATCTTTGAAATTATCATTGAACAATCCAGTTAATTCCTCAACTGTCATTTCTTCACAGTTATCAGAAATAGAATTGAACTTCATACAAAAATCCATATCAGAAATATGATCAACTTTATCATTTCTCTTTAGGATATGAATTTCTTCAGCCATCTTAAATTTCAATGAATCTTCAGATGATGTAAAGTATTTGTGATAATTTTTTTCAAAGATAGCAGATTTTAGAGCTTCTTTAGGACTATTAATCTTTTCTATATCACCGATCATATAATCTTTGATCATACTATCAGAATTTTCTAGTTGTTTGATTAATTCCTTTTTAAGAGCGTAGAAGACATTAATAGTTTTATAGTGTCTTTTACATTCTGAATAGATTTCTCTAGTCTTAGCATAAAATTTAGAGAAATTATTAATTGAAATAACTTCTTTGACTTTGGTTGAAATAAAATCTTCAGATTCATCAGTTTCCTTAATAAGGGATTTATCTGAAGATGTGGATTCGTTATTAAACGAATCAGTAATAGACTCTAACATTTTAATAGAATTCATTGCTGATTCTTCTAATTCTCTTTTTGTTGATATTTCATTTTTCATTGATTCAATCTCCTTTCCATTATATACACCTGATACATTATATAGTGTACTGAATTTTGAATTCTTGTCAATGTTCTTTGAAATATGATCTTCTGTGTACCATACTTTTGTTTGATTTTTAACTGAATGCTTATCTAATATTATATTCCATAAAGATTCGTTCCAATTTGTTTGATTTTTAACGTACTCGGACATCTTCTGAGAGTCGAAACGATCGTAACCAATAGTAGGCAGTGACTTGAAAGTAAATTGGTCTATCTGACGGTTATTTTTGTATAGAGCCATTCTGAAACAATACATTGTAAAGTAGTTAATCGTAACACAATTATCATTCAAGTATTTTTTAGCTCTTTCTACAGTTTTATGTGTGAAATAGATTCCTCTTGTTATACTTGAATGTTTATCTGATACTTCATAGTTTCTTGTCTCTGACTTAGAAATGCTAGTCTGCTTCATATTATAATCAAAATCAAACTTTTTACATAGAGAATTGAATCTACCTCTTGTAAGACCGAAAGCATTCTGAATTTGTTCATATGAGAATATCAAATTATGTTCACAATCTATTTTATTTTCAGTAGCAGTAGCAATATAAGAAAGTAAGAGTTTAAAAGGCATATCATGATTATATTCTTTTAATTTTTTCATTGGGAAATTAACTATTCCAAGATTAGGAAAAAAGAAACCTAATTTATTCCATGCTGTATTATGTTTCCCTTTATACTGGTATGTGTTATTGATCTTTTCAAATATACACAAATCTTTTCCATATATAGAATCATACTTAGTTGATAATAGATTCAAGTGTTTTTCTATCTCACTTAATTTTTTACTATCTTGAGTACTATCATTAGGAAGTCTATTATTAATGAATAGAAAGAGATCTTCTTTGGTTAATACAGCATTTGAATACTTAGTAGTTCTACCTTTCCAATTATTTTCTGTATAGAGAGAGAAAGAAATTATTTTCTTGAGTAGACCGGTATTATATTTTGATGTGAAATCTTTATCTTTAGAAAGCTTATTGATGATGGAATTTATCATCTCAATTTTGATAGCTGTGTTTAGATTTCTAATCGGTCTATTATTAAACAATAACTCCTCCAAGTTTTAAAATTACATAAAATATAATTCTATACATTATTTATATTATACACATAAAAGAAGAAAAGTCAAGCTTTTTTTAAATATTTTTTAAAATATTAATTATTTTTTTAAAACCTATTGACTTTTCTAATTAAATAGGTTATAATATATTTGTAAGTTTGTATATTTAACGGAGGATTAAATGCTTTATTGTAAGATTGATGTTAAGAAGAATGTATCAAAGGTAGAAATAGAATTATTGCCTTGTAAGCAGTTTATAACACGTTCATCATATGAATATGAATTCAAAGGATGGACATTGATCAGACATCCTGATATTTCAACATCACTTGATTTCTTTTCTAAAGAAATTATTATTGGATATGACTGGAATACAAATAGTACTTTTACAGTTAAGTTAAAAGGAATTAAAGATCATGGATTAAAAGCAAAAGAATTCTTAAAGTTTTGTGAAAATTTTAATAGGGGGCTATAATGAAATTTATTACTTTATTATTAAACAAACTTATCAGTAATACAATGTTTGTAAGCGTCAAATACTTGAATAACGGAGTAATTTTCAATAAGGAAGCTTGTGTATTCAGATTTAAAAAAGATTCGTGTATGGTAGAAACTGATGATATGTGGGGAGGATTATATAGAGAAGAAGAATTTAGAATGAATAGAACTAATAATGAGTTATTCGAGTTTTTGATTAAAGATAGAACGGAATCATTATCAGCAACAAAAGTAATAATTAAAATTTATACAGATGAAGAAGAGATGATAATGGATTTGTGGGACTAGAGGAGGATTAATATGAGATATTTTATTGATATAGATGGAGTTATAAGGAATTTTGCAAAATCTATTAGAAGACATGAAAGTATGGAAAATCTAACAATGGATAAATGGCAATTATTACCAAGTGATTTATGGAAGGATATAGATAAAAGACCCGAGTTTTATCTATATGAGTGTGAATTCTATAATAATATGATTAAATATATTGATAGCGAATTAGGATTGGAAAATTGTGTATTCCTTACAAATCAATGTGGAATAAAAGAAAGAGAGTATTGGACAGCAAAATTTATAGAAAAAGTATTCGGGAAGGGACAATTAGTTTTATTTACCAGAAATTTTCAAGAAAAGGTTGATATATTAAATAATAATAGTGAATTTATTCTTTACGATGACTTTCCAAATTTCTACGAGAAAGAAGGATTTGAAGAAATAAAGGATAGAATTATATTAGTTGATAGACCATGGAACAGACAATTTCAAGATAAATACAATAACATACTAATACTGGACGAGGAAACTCAATGAAAGATTTCAAAATAGTAGATTTTATTAAAGCGGTAAAAGAAAAAATTGATCTAGAAAAAAATGACATTGACTCAGTTTCTAAAAAGATTCCTAATTATTACTGTGCTTGTTTGACATATTCAACTAAAATAGCAAAAGAATTAATAGACGCCGAAAGCAAATATACCGAAGTATATGCACAAAAGATAGAATATTACATCAATGAGCACAATCTAGACATATTCAAAAAGCTAACGAATAAAGAAGATAGAGAAAAATATATAAATGGTATCGATAAAGAGTTGACTTCTCTAAAAAAATGTGTTAATATATATAGAAGCAATATTGAGACAGTAGATTCCATTATGAAAATGCTAAAGGATGCTCAGTTTTCAATTAAGAATATCCTGGAATGGGAAAAGTTTAAAAGAGGTGGATAATGAAATTACATGAGAAAATTTTAAAAGTTATGTTAGAGCATATGAGAGAAAATAAAGGATATATAAATCCAAATTTTCTTGCTGGTATAACAAGTTTAGTGTGGGAATACCATGAGTGTGAAAATGATGAATTAGATGATTTAATACAAGATATGTGGGGATGTTAATGAAGTTTAATAAGTTATTAGTCAAGAATTTCCTTTCAATTGGTAATCAGGTCGTTGAAATTCCCTTCACAGACGGAATAACAGTATGGACAGGTGAAAACGGAAACGGCAAGTCCACAATTTGTATGGACGCCATTTCATTCGTTCTATTCGGAAAGTCATACTCAGGAAAGACTAAAAATAATCTTATTAATTGGCATAACGGTAGAGACTGTTTTGTTGAAATGTATGTAGAGATTAATGATTGTGAATATTGCATTGGTAGATCCATTAAGTGTAAAGATAAAGAAGAGTATTATATATCTAAAAATAATGAGAATATGGATATAACTGACACAAACACTTTCAATGAGATGATTTATGAACTATTAAACATAAACAAAAAGATATTCGATCAAACAGTTTTTCTATCAGTTCAGCACTATACTCCATTTCTTAATATGTCACCAAACAACAAAAGAGAGTTTCTAAAAAATATGTTTGACTTACATATATTTGATAAGATGAAGATTGTGTTTGATGACGAGAGAAAAGCACTTTCTACAGAAATTCAAAAGACAGAAGCTAAAATTAATGTAGTAAACGAGAAAACATCTTTTATTGAAAAAGAAAAATCAGATAAGATTGAAGATTATAATACTATATTAAAAACTATTGAAAAAAATAAATCAGAAATAGATTATGATACTACGATTGATTATACTTCTATAAGTGAAAAGAGAAAAGAATTGTCATTGATAGAGAGTAAAAAAATAAATCAAAAACACGGCAAAGATTCTATACATAAGTTAACTAATGAATTAACAGAATTAAATGCTAATATTGATAAAATTGAAAAAGAGAAATCAGAAATAGTATTAATAGATGTTCCTAAAGCTAAATATGAAGAGATTGATATAGGTATCATATCAGTAAAGAAAGTCGAGTTGAGCAATACACTCAAGGAAATAGATAAATTAAATCATGTGAGGGATTACTACTTAGAAACTGATATATGTGATAGTTGTGGATCAACCATTACTGATTCTCTTAAAAATGAAAAAATAGAAATATCTCTAGAAAACATTAAATTGAATATCACACTCAAAGATAAACTTATTAGTGAAATAAGTGACCTTGAGAATAAGTTGAAACTATGGAAAGAAGAATCAAAAGAAATAAATGAAGTTAATAAAAAGAATGATTCACTCAAAAGGAAACTGAAAGAATGTGAATTTATGATAGGCAAATATAATCAGGATTTGTCAAAGAAGATCGATGAGAAGAAATCAATAAAAGTAGATAATATGGATTATTCTGTTTTAATAGACGAACTAAACACACGAATAGAATATATTGAGTCTAACATGTCATTAAAACAAAAAGTAGATTCTATTAATGAAAAGATAGTTTTTTATCACAATGAGATAGAAAAAATTGAAAAGGATGACACAATAGAAAAACTAAATGATCAACTTAATAGTAGAAAAGATCAAGTTAAGAAACTATCATTCAAGTTTAATGTATTTTCTAAATTGATTTTGTCTGTTGGAGACGACGGAATAAAGAAATACATAATCAATACTAGAATTCCAACTCTTAATAAACTAGCACATGATTTTTGTTCTAAATTAGACAGTGAATTCTATATAAGGTTTCATGACAACGGAACAAAGGTAGACATTATAAAGAATACAGGAATTAAAGTAGACTATACACAGCTTAGTACAGGTCAGCAGCAAAGAATAAATCTTTCTATAATGTTCATATTCCTGGAATACTCAAGACTGTCAACAGGAACTAATTTTCCAATGCTTAATATAGATGAGATTTTAAATTCAAGTTTAGATCAAGAAGGAGTGGATAGTTTCATGTCAATTTTAACAGAAATAAAAAATAATATAAAATACATAAATATTATAACTCATAATAGTGAATTTAAAAATTATGGTGATAGACATATTATAGTTGAAAAGAAAAACGATTTTTCTAAATACATTATAGAAAACGAGTCATAAACAAGGATAATAATAATATATAGATACGCGAAAAAATAAATAATATCGATATATTACAATTTATTTAACATAAAAATGAAAGGAGATGTAATGAGAATTACAAAAGAAAATAATATATATAGATTGATTGAAAGTAGTTCAGCATTTTCAATATATAAAATTGAATCAAAAAATGTTGTTGATGTACAAACAAAGGGAAAGATAATTTACCTAGAAACTGTTAGTGGTAATAAGTTAAATGATGTTATATATAATAAGTATACTAAGGGAAAAATAACTTTCTTAATTGTTGTTGATAATAAGAATAAATGGGTTATATACAAGAAACAGGACGATACTTTTGCTGTAGTAACGAAAGGAAAAGATTTTACTAAAAAATTTAAAGGCAGATTTGAACATCAACCAGAACTATATTAATCTAATAAGGGAGGAACAAATGCCAACTTATCAACTCAAATGTAAGGAATGTGGACACATTTTTGACACAATTAGCTCATATGAATCAATGAAGGCTAAAAAATGTGAAAACTGCGGTGGAGAAACAAAATCAATGCCCGTACTATGTGAGACATGGATACCAGATCAGCGCTTTACAGGAATACCGGATTAAAAAGGAGGAATTATGATAAGTCTAAAGAAATACAAGAAAGCCAAGAAAAAATGGTTTGATACACATATAGAATATTTTTCTATAACATCAACTATATGTAGATCATATATTATTGTACATAAAGGCAATGTTATATGTGAGTATGATGAAAATATTGATCCTGAAACTTTATCACTATTAAATTACATTAGTATGTGTGATCCTCATAATATTTTCTTTAATACTATCAAATTGAGAGTATCAGATTCATATTTTGGAGGAAAATTCAGAATAACTTTTAGAACAGAAAATTCAAAATTTAAAGAAAGAATGACAAAATTTTTCAGAAAGATAGAACTTAGAAATAAACGAGCAAACTATTAGGAGGTTATAAATGTTAATTACTGGAATGTGGCATGGAAGAGATATAGTAGGAAAATTAAATGAAAAAGAAGGAAAAGTATATAACTGCTTTATAATCGAGGATATTATAATGATAGATGAAAGTGGAAATACTTTCCCACAGCCATTCATCAAACCTTTTAGATCAGTTCTTTTTATGAATGATCATAAAGGTGAATCAAAGAAATTTGATATTTTACTATCAGAAGTAGTCTTTCAGAAGACAATTAAAGAAATGAGATTATTCAATGAGAGAGAAGCTGAATATATTCTATCAGAATATGAAGCAATGACAGGAGATAAAGTTATTGATGAAACACCTAGTAAATTGATACTCTAATGTATATTATTAACACATCTAAAAATTTATCAATATTTTTTAATAATACTGTTAATATAACTTTAAGAAATATATGTAGAAAATATATTTCAGACATAATGAAAGAAGATTATATAGATGGAGAGTTTTATGTTAATATTAGTAGAACTATAGAAAATCAAAAAGAAGTTAAAGATATAATAGATTACTGTTCCAAAATGATTGATATAACGGCGTCAGACCGTGTCAGACCGATAAACTCTAAAAATCAATAGTAACACTCAGGCAATATATTTTTAATCCTATAATCAACTCTAAGAGTTTTATAAATAATAGAGTATTAATTTATTGGAATAAAATGTATGATACATATTAGCGCTGTAAATAATATCAATTTTAAGATATATACCAAATCTAATGATGTGATGAAATTGATAAGAGAAAAATTTACATATGAGATATCAAAATATTCTCTCAAGAAAAAATGGTATAAAAAAGAAAATCCTACTATATGTATTATCAAGCATAATCAATACATACCAATGGGATTATTAGATACATTTACTAATTTCTTATATGAAAATCAAATAGAATATACGATAGATGAAAAGTTATTAAAAATAAACAAAATAAAGAAAGAAGTATTTGATAAATTTATAGAGAATATTAACTTACCATATGAGCTTAGATATTATCAGAGAGATGCCATACTAACAGCATTAAAAAATAAAAGATTACTTATAGAGTCCAAAACTTCGTCTGGAAAGTCTCTAATGGCCTATTGTATTATAATGTTTTATCTATCAATGAATAAAGATAATAAAGTTATTCTAGTTGTTCCTTCGTCGGGATTAGTTAATCAGATGTTTTCCGACTTCTGTGATTATTCTAGAAAAAATGATAAAATAGATATTCAGAAAATATTTCAAATGGTTCATGCTGGTATAAGTAAGAAAGATATGGAAAAAAGATGTATAATAACTACGTGGCAATCAGCACATAAATTCGACGAGAGTTATTTAAACAGATTTGGAATGGTTATACAGGACGAAGTTCATCTTGCTCAGTCCAAGTCAAATATAAAATTGGGTAATGCTCTACTATACTGTGATTATAGAGTAGGAATGACAGGAACACTGCATGATAATAACGTTGTAGGCAATAAGTTAAAAAATGATACTATAATTGGATTATTTGGTGATTTATATACAGCATGCTCATATCGAGATCTTATTAATATGGGATTTATAACAGATATAAAAATACATAGAATAATATTTGAGCATGGTGAACACGATCAAATGGATTATCAAGAAGAGTGTAAATGTGTATTAGGAAAGCCTAATAGACTCAAAAATATATTAAAAATATCAAAAAATCTAAAAGGAAATGGCTTAATATTGTTTAGAAATATAAAATATGGAAAAGCAATAAAGAATGTAATAGAAAGAAATACTGATAAAAAGGTATTATATATAGATGGATCAGTTAAAGCAAAACATAGGGAAGAAATAAGAAAATACATTGAACAGAATGATGATTGTATATTAGTAGCAAGTTTTGGAACTGTATCAACAGGATTTAGTTGTAAGAAACTACATTGGGGTATGATGGCAGAATCTATGAAATCTTACATTATAATTTTGCAATCGCTTGGGAGGCTCATGAGACTACACGATACAAAGCAAAAAGCAATAATCATAGACATAGTCGACAAAGTAGATATAGGTTCATATAGCGGTTATTTGTTCAGGCACGGACTGCATAGATTGGGATACTATAACGCTGAAAATTTCGAAATAGTTAGCACAAATATAAATTTATCATAAAAACTCTTGACATTTATCAAAATATATAGTAATATACTAATAGAACGTTGACAACGATAAGTCAATAAATAATTGTAACGTTAATAAGAAATATTAGGTGAGGATAATGTCAAAACAAGCCAGCAATTGGAACTACTACAAGAACTTCATAAAGAAAGAAGCGAGTATGCTAAGAAGTCAAATAGACGAGGTTATAGGTCGTTTTGGAATAGATGTGGTGTATTTAAAAAGAAATACTCCAAATATAGATAAACTATTCGGCGAAGATCACACATCTATATTTGACACTGGATATAATCTAACAGCACTTCCAGAAGGAATTGAAAATTGGAACACAGGTCAAGATTTATTTTCTAATTTTGGTTTTTCATCAAATTTTACTCAGACTCTTTTTATAGAACAAGAAAGATTTACTAATGAGACCGGATTGGACCAACCAGTAGAGAATGATTTAATTTATGTTGATTTATATCAGAAATTTTATGAAATAACATATACAAATCCCAGAGAGATATTCTACGTTTCAGGTGAACTTTATGTTTATAAAATAGAAATACAAGAATTTGAATACAGTCATGAAGATATAACTTATGATGATCCAGATGGATTTGTACAAGGAAATCTTCCTACAGATGAACAGTTCGTTGATAGCGATAATGATGTTGTAGATGATGAAAATAAAGAAGATATGATTATAGAAGAATTTGATAATATATTGGAGGAGGATTAAAATTATGAGAGATTTAAAAAAGATTGAGAAGAGAGCGTTTGACCTTGGTATCGTCGATGAATATGAGAAAGAAGATAATTTTGAGACTTACACATTTACTCAGCTTCATAATAGAATGATAGAACTAGGTCAACAAATAGGTTCATATAGAGAAGCTTTAATAACATATTATAATTTCTGCTTGATAGATGAGAGCGATTTAATATTATTGAGAGATACCAGATTTTCACAATTATTAGAAGATGAACTAAATTGTGATAACTACTTCGGATCTTTACAAGATAAAATTAATTTATTCTAAAAGGCTTGACAATTACAAAATAACGAGTATAATAAATATCGTTACTATCCGATTTAATCGGTGTTTAAAAAAACAAACGGAGGAGAAAAGAATGACAGAAAAAAACATGTTCAATTTTGATGACCTTATGTCCGGGGGAATCACAGAAGAAATCAACGCAATAGCAAAAAATGCTGTTCAGAAGCCACAAACTAATGATGAAGACACTAGAAAAGCGTTCTTGGGACTAAGTGAATCACAGAGAAAAGCAAAGGACACTAATATTATTGTTCTTAGATTGATTCCTAGTAAGTACAAGACAGAAGTAAATGGTTCATCTTTTCCACAACTTTTGGTTAGAAATACATATCATGTTTTTGAAGAAGGAACAGAAAAACACAATCTAAAATGTATGCATATCATGGATCAATTTGGGACAACAAAAGAAACAAAAAACAACGCTTGTCCATTATGTAAAAGAGCATCATCACACTATAATACAAATGATGATGAATATAGAAGACTCAGAAAAGGAGAATCTGTATGGACAAATGCTTATTTTATTAAAAATTCACTTAATAAAGAACTTGAAGGACAAACTAAACTTGTTTATATCAAACCTATTGTAAACGAACTTGAAAAAGCACTGGCAGGAAAAGTAGTTGATAACTATGTTGTTAGTGAACCGCTTTCACTTTTTGATCTAATAAATGGATATGATATTATTGTCACAGTTGAGCCATCACCAAAAAATCCTGATAAATGGTCTGAATATTCGGTTAAATTCGAAAAAAGAACATTCCTTGATGGAAACAAAGAAGAAATTAAAAAAGTATTTGATCAAACTCACGATCTAGCTGAATTCTGTGGAATGGATAGAATCAAAACATGTTCAGAACTAGAAACTATTATTGAATCATTCTCAGGAGATGCTGATGTATCACCAAAAAATGAATTTAATAAGGGAAATAGCGTTGAAACAGTAAGTGTTCCTACAGCACCGCCAGTACCAACAGAAGCTCCTAAAAAGGAATCTACTCCGGCTGTTAGTAAGCCAGAAAAGAACGAAGAGGACGTTGATGTAGATTTTGAGAGTCTTTTTAATAATTAAATTTGATCAGGAGGGAGTATATGAGCATTAATACAGAAATACTTAACAAAGTACAGAAAATAAACAATAACGTATATATAAACAAAGACAAGATTTTGAACACTAGACACAAACAAGTTGCTATCAGACATATTTCTGATGAATTGTTCGGAGAGGAGTTTGGCATTGATAATTTCTCAGAATTTCAGAAAGTACTTAGTACATTTTCTGAGAATGAGATTTCTTTTGAGAAAAATGGAAATGATGTAGTTAATATTATTATTGAAGATAAAAAATCTAGATCAAAAATTATCTATAGAGTAGCATCAAAAGTTTTATGTGAAGATCAAATTGAATCTAATCAGAAAGCTGATGGACTTTTTAACTTATGTAAAGAAAGTATTAGTAATGAGCATTTTTTCAGTTTCGAATTAAGTGAAAGCGAGATTAACAACTTTGTTAAAATGGGATCTACTTTCAAAGCAGGAGATAAAAAGTCATACATTCGTTTCACTAGAGAAATGGGAGAAGACTTTCAAGTAAAAGTATATAATAAGTCTTCAGATAACGTATTTCTTTGTAAAAAAGAAGTTGATGATAGAATTTCACTTAAAAACATTGACGTATTCTTTGATATCAACAAATTAATCAGTGGAAACTATAAATGTTACATGATCGATTCTAGTGTTGATAAAGAAAACAAAATCAAATTATATGATATCGCACTTTATTGTGTAGACGAAGAAAATAAAGTTGAGTTATTGATTCAATATGATAGTGTTGACGACTAATTAATTTTAACCCGGGGGAGACTTAATATCTCCCCCATATTTTGGAGGTACTATGCCAAGTAATAATTTATGGGTTGAAAAATATAGACCGAGTGACTTAAACGATGTTATAATCCCAGATAGATACAAGAATCTGTTTACTAATATTCTAGAAAAAGAAGACTTGATAAATTTCTGTTTTCACGGACTGCCCGGCACAGGTAAAACAACAATAGCAAGAATACTATGTAAGACTTTAGATCTAGACTTTAAAATAATAAATGCATCCGATGATAGAGGAATAGACGTCATAAGGACCACTGTAAACAACTATGCCAAGTCTATGTCAATGAATGGAAAGAAGAGAGTAATAATCATGGATGAAGCGGAAAAACTTACTGTGGACGCTCAGTGTGCTTTTAAGAAGCCTATTGAGGATTATTCAAAGAACTGTCGATTCATTTTTATCACGAATGATCTAAGCAAGATTAATGAAGCACTCGTTAGTAGACTTGAACTGGTTAATTTCACCTATACAGAGAAAGATAAAAAAGAAATAAGAGGAATTTTAGCAAAGAGAATATTTAATATACTTGAAAGTGAGAATATTAAGTTCTCAATGAACAAGAAACTTGCTGGATTCATAACGCATTGTCTACCTGATATAAGAGGACTACTGAAGAGTCTACAGAGAATAGCAATCGAGAATAACTATGAAATACCGGTTGATTATGACTTTCCAGTTGTCAATATAGATGTGGATTCTTTCAAGAAAGTTATATCAGGTCCATATAAAAATTTAGCTGAGTTTGTTAATAAGATGGATCCAGGAATAATTTTCAAATTTGTTGGAGATAATGTCGAAGAGTTGAACAAAGATAAAATATTCGAGATATTTAATTGTATGTCTATATTTGAAGCAAAAGCAAAAAGTTGTTTTGTCAGGAATAATATTATGATATGTTTTTTAATGAATTTAAACAGGGTGATATAATGAAAGCATATTTTGAATGTGAGCACGGAGTACTATATCATGGCGATTGTGTTGATATAATACCACAATTAAATAGAGTAGATTTGGTTTTGACAGATCCTCCTTACTCCCAGCAGGATTCTAAAGGAGGCGCTTTTGGATCTGATAAAAGCCGAAAAGGAATAGCAGGGGAAATTAGTAGTTTTAATCCCACAAAGTTTATGGAAATTTGGTTTAATTATTCTGTTAATAAACATTTATATTGTTTCACGAGCAAAAATTTATTGCCGAAATATTTGTCTTTTTTTGAAAGCAAAAAAATAAATTGGAATCTTCTGATAATGAGAAAAAGAAATCCTATACCAGCAAAAAATAATACATATTTGCCCGATATAGAATATGTAATTTTTACAAGAGGCAGTAATTGCTATTTTAATAATAATGCTGAGTTTGATTTGTATAGAAGAGTACAAGACATTGTTGTACGTCCTTCCAAATATGGTCACCCAACAGAAAAACAGATAAATCATATTATAAAATATTTAAATATATCCAGTGATAAAAATCATATAATATTGGATCCTTTTGCTGGTAGTGGTACTACTGGCGTCGCTTGTATTGAAACAGGAAGAAAGTTTATTTTAATAGAAAAAGAAAAGAAATATTGTGATATAATAGTTGATAGATTAAAATCTGCTACATTTGAATCCAGAAAGATAGATTTATTTTAAGGAGAATATAATGAAAAACGAAATTAGAAAATTTATGTTTCACAAGACTTCAAACATATGTCGCCATTGCTGTTGGTTCAAGAACGGATCTGAATTTCTTCTTGAAATGGCATTCGATGAAGTGGTTGAAGAAGATATTTCAGAAGATCAAAAAGAAAATTCTAGTATTAATAAATAATTTAACAATATAATTAAAATAGGATAAATTATGACCGATAAAAGATCAGAAAAAATCTCTAAAATCTCTAAAATATTCAAGAAATATAATTCCAAATCTGATATAGTTAAAGCAGAAGGATTTATATCAAAAATAATGTATAAATTTAATATATTAGGTATGTATCTTTTTAGCAAAATGATTATAAGGGAAGATTATCTTGATAGAATTTCGGAAAATGTATTGTTTCACGAAGGAAGGCATATGTATCAGCAAAGTAAATCGTTGTGTTATTTGACATTTGGATTTAAATATCTTTTTGTACTACCAACTTTTTTTACTATCAGATATAAATATGAATTTGACGCATATTTATGTGGATTATTTGTAGATCTTTACAGGCATCATCAAAAAAATAACAAAATATCAAATAAAATCGTTGACAAATTTCATAAACACATGTATCATGTAGCTACTGGGAAATTATATTTTTTCAGTAATATATTAGCAGTATTCAACAAAGATAGATTTAGAATGAATTGCGATGAAGAAGTTAATAAGATAATAGAATGGGTTAAGAATAATGAGTTGGTAGATGATGAATATTATATTGATATTATGGAATATATGAACACAACAAGTGAATAGGAGATATTAATGACACAAACAAAAATTCTGAAGAGGAATGGAACAGTTGAATTATTTGACTGTACCAAAATACTAAATGCCGTCAAGAGATGTTTTGTAGCAAGCGGATATGATACAATTCCAGAAGATTTTCAATATGAATTAGCAGACTTAATAAAAGAAATTACTTGTATTGACAGTATAAATGTTGAGAATATACAAGATAAAATAGAAAATGCGCTAATGGATAATATCTATAACGAAGTAGCAAAAAACTATATTATATATAGATATAAGCGAACTCAAAGAAGAGATCTTAGAAAACATATTACAAGTATGTTTAACGGCTACCTAGATAAAGAAACATGGGAAGTAAAGGAAAATTCTAACACATCCTATTCCTTTCAAGGACTTAATCATCATATTCAGGGAGATTTTTCAAAAATATACTGGCGTACTGAAGTGTATGACAATGAAATCAATGAATCAATAGACAAGAATTATATACATATTCACGATTTATCATATCTATCAGCATATTGTTGTGGATGGGACATTAAAGATCTATTGATAAACGGACTAGGTGGTGTTGAGAATAAAACAGAAAGTAAACCTCCTAAACATTTACAATCAGCTTTATCACAATTAGCAAACTTTCTTTATATGCTACAAGGAGAGAATGCGGGAGCTCAAGCGGTAAGTTCATTAGATACATATATGGCACCATTCATCAGATCAGACAAACTTACTAAAAAAGAAGTAAAAAGTGCAGTTAGACAATTTGTTTTCAATCTTAATTTAGCTCTTAGATCAGGATTCCAGTGTACATTTTCAAATGTAACATTAGATTTAGTAGCAGATGAATCAGCAATTAAAAATGATCCAGTAATTATAAATGGACAACTTACTGACAACGTATATTCAGAATTCCAAAAAGAGATGGATATATTTAACATAGCATTCTTGGAGGTAATGTCAGAGGGAGACAAGAAAGGTAGATTATTTTCTTTCCCTATTCCTACATATAATATAACTAAGAATTTTGATTGGAATAGACCGGTTGCTAATAAGTTATTTGAAGTAACTGCTAAGTATGGCATTCCTTATTTTTCGAATTACATAAACAGCACGATGTCA
>Ga0233413_10000090_pt1 | contig 46734 bp, 50 predicted proteins | sample Na_anoxic_6_MG_FD_189019 | JGI IMG/M metagenome (GOLD analysis project Ga0233413, IMG submission 189019) | Seawater microbial communities from Saanich Inlet, British Columbia, Canada - Na_anoxic_6_MG | ecosystem: Environmental > Aquatic > Marine > Inlet | place: Canada: British Columbia...
ATGCCCAGGGGAAGAGGACAGCAATTTCTTCTTACATTTCAACTGTCTATATATACTGTCCCCCCTGTCCCCCCCTAAATCTTATAAATTTAACAATTTAAAATATAACACTAATTATATATATATACCCCCTCTTGAAGTTTCACCATTGGGGGGGACATGGACAAGGGGGGGTAAATGGGTGTAAGTACCTAAAAGTACTGAGGAAATCGTGTCCCCATCCCCTAAAAGGGGGGCGGGACAGTATCTGTAAGTGTCTATAATCATTGGACTATGCTGTCCCGCCTTTTTACTTGGAGAAGGCCAGCAAGAAAATGGAAAATAGCATTTTCACAGTTCAATAAGTACAAATTGTCATTTTGCGAATTTGCAAATTTGCATTTTCACAGTTCAATAAGTACAAATTGTCATTTTGCAAAATCGCAAATTTGCATTTTCACAGTTCAATAAGTACAAATTGTCATTTTGCAAAATCGCAAATTTGCATTTTCACAGTTCATTAAGTACAAATTGTCATTTTGCGAATTTGAAAAGCCGTTTTCCAAATATTTTTTATGGCATGGCGAAAATGAGATAGAACCAAAAAAATATTTTCTTTTAGTTACTTAGAGATACCCATACTTCCACTAGCTTATAAAATTTAGATCTTGTTTAACTTAGTCCTTTGGAGTAGAGTCGGCTTCATCTCTCATGGAAAGGAGACTAAGTGAATAAGATAAGTGTTTTACCAAGACACAATGCGATTTCTTTATCTAAGGATTTCTCATTCGAACGCCTTCAGGGCCACAAGCAACAACAAATCTTCCCTCAACCCCATACGACCCCACTAAAAGAACGATTACTTGAAACGTACACAGAAGAAGCTGCTCTTGTTCAATACGTTCTAACTCGCACAGACGATGACAGTATATTACCAATTACCCCAAGACTAAAAGAAGAAAGTCTTTATGTCCTAAACCCAACAGAAATGTATATTTCTATGCGATGGGTCATACTTGATTGGGACTTGAAATCAAAAGGTGTTATTTGGGGAGATTCCTCAAAGCCTGAAACCAAAGAGCAGTTAAAAGAGTATATTGCCAAGCACCCTAAGTTGAGCCAAGCCTATGCCTACTACTTTTCGAAGTCGGGCATTAGAGTCATGTATAGTTTAGAGAACCCTCTAAAGTTACTAACGAGTAATGATGTTCTTGTGTGGAAGACATTTTTTCGAGAGTTTGTAGGAAGTATCGACATCAATGAGATTGGGGGGGAACTTGAGTTAAAAGCAGACCCTTTCACATTGAACCGAGTGCCTTGCTATACAAAGTCCGATGGTTTAGTGGTAAAAGGTGAAGTCGTCTTTTTAAAAACAGATTCCAGGATAACAGTAGAGTATCCCTCTCATACAAAAGGAAAGCCCAAGACAGAGACTAAAAAGTTTAACTATGGGCAATTGCCGCATGAAACGGTAGCTCATTGTTTATTTCACGATGAGTTCATTACGTATCTTCGTACTAGTCAAGACAGTCTCCACTATCAAGATTGGAGAGCATTGGGAACAAACATTGCGGCTTTGCTAGGCGAGAATGGTTTTGCCATTTTTGATGAGATCTCCAGTTGGGATACCAACAACTATGATCCACAAGCTGTTGGAAATGCTTGGATAAGTATTTTAACGTCAGCAGAAGATTATGGTCCTGTAACTTGGACACATTATCAGTTTGACTTAACTCAAGTGTATCAACACTTTAATCCTAATTCTTCTCTTGCAGCAAAGGTTCGTCGGAAGGTAAAAGACATCCAAGTAGGCACATCTGCTCACCCTAATCCTGGCCCAAACAATGCTAATGCCGGTGCAAATGTGAACAGCCAACCTGCAGACAATACTCAAGAGGTGTATGGGTTACTTGAGACAACCACAGTGGGCAAAGGGCAGAATGCAATTACAAAGGCATCAAAAACACCTACGAATCTTTTAACCATTTTGACAGAAGACAATCGTTGGAAAAACAAAATTAGGCGAAACCATTTAGGTTCGATTGATATGATTGGTACAAAGTCTGTACAAGACGAGCATATTACAATGATTCGTGAAACTGTATCTAGGGTATATGGTTTACTTTATACAAAAGACGATGTTTGGGATTTCATCAAGTTGATTGCTCAGAAGAATGAGTTCCACCCAGTAGCCGATTATTTCAAGAAGCTGACTTGGGATGGGACAAGTCGGATTGCAGACTTTGCAAAGTCTATAGGCCAAGTTGATCCGTTTGCCGAAGTGCTTCTTAGAAAGTTTTTGGTTTCTTGTGTTGTCCGACCTCTTGAGTGGGCAAATCACAGCAAAACAGTGAATTGGAAGATAGATACTGTATTGATCCTCAAAGGTTCACAAGGTAAGCGTAAGTCTTCCTTCTTCAAAGCATTGTGTTCGGATGAGGATTGGTTTTCGGACAATTTACCTTCGATTACAGTTGAGCGTAAAGATGCGTCTTTGCATATGTTAGGTAAGTGGATTGTAGAGCAAGCAGAGTTTGAGGGTCATGTTGCGAGATCTTCAGTGGAAATGATGAAAGCGTTTATTACTCGTGAGCGTGAAATCTTCCGTAAGCCTTATGGTCGTGCCGAAATCAATATGAGAAGACCCTCAGTGCTTGTGGGTACAACAAACTCGTCAAACTTCTTAAATGATCCTACAGGAGATCGTCGTTTTTGGGTTTTAGAGATTCCAGAGAGCCACAAGATTGATGTTGCTTGGGTAAGATTGAATCGAGAGCAGTTGTGGGCAGAAGCGATTACTTTATATAAGCAAGGTGTAGAGTGGTGGCTAACCGATCCAGAAACGAAAGAGTCTAATCTGCAGAATAGTAAGTTCCGCAGACCAGATGCACTTTGGGAAGCGGTTATTGAGTTTTTGCAAACAAATCCTACGATGGCAGGAATCCGCTCACATGCAGATTACGAAGATGGTAGTGGATTTACATTGAACCAACTTGTGTCCACAGGTTTAGATAAGAAGTTAGCTGATATCAAATCTTATGAAGCACAAGCTATTGTCTCGCACCTAACAAAACTAGGTTTTGTTAAGACGAGAGTAAGAGTGAACAAGCAACGTACTTATATATATCGTAAGTTGAAAGACTTCGATGACGACGCAGTTATTTGATATATGGGTAGACCTAAAGTCTAAATGTGATTTTTGTAAAAAGTCATCGTTTCTCACACTAAGGTATTGACATTGCTCGGAACTTGCTTAAGTTTCTTTTTGAGATTTATGTCTTTTCACACCAGGTGAAGAATTGCGAATCCTATGGAATTGAAACTGAATGTTGAAAAATTGGAGAAACACATAATGCGTAAATATACCGAAGAGCATGATGATGAGACAGATCGAGAGATTGAGTCCGCAGGGCTTGATGCGATTGTTGAGGTTTTAAAAGATCAACAAGAGAGTCAAAGGGAAGGAATCGAAATGTTCCAAACTTTGGGTATGGCGTTCATCGAGGCAATGAAAGAGATAAGATTGCTAGAAATCGAAAGATCGACGCTGAGAGATAAGAAGTCCGCAAAAATAGAGAAAGCAAAGCATAAACTTGAAGAACGAAAATACAACGAGAGTCGACTTGAAGACTCTACATCAGAAACTGCACATATCGGCAAGTCAGCTAAAGACCTATCGAAATTGCCCAAGACTGCACTGGCTGCAAAAAGTAGCAAAAGTGCCAAGCCAAAAGCCAAAAGTGGGAGCGGAACGAGGAAAAAAACTACATAATCTTGCGGAACAGTTTCTTTCTACGAAACCGACAAGTGAACTTGAAACCTTTGAAGACTTTCTTTTAGCACATGATTTGTGGGAGCATGACCTTAGACATGGTTTGAGATCAGCCAATACGAATCCAGAGCTTGTAGAGTTAAGAAATCTTGCACATGATCCGAACTCACAAGTTGATATTCTTGTTGAGCAAGGGTTTACTTTGACCCCTGTCTATTTAGGCTACATTGACTTGATTGTTCTTGACCGAAGAAGTGGAGAGTTGAAAGTAACGATCCATGACCACAAGTTTATGTCAAATAAGCGTAGTGTTATGACACCAGACGAAGCTAGAAAAGACTATCAAACGTTAATCTATGCAAAAAGCCTAATTGGGTATTTCCGAATAGAATCAATAGGTTTCAGCTTTGATTACTACGGAACTAAGTATAAATGGAAAGAAAAGTTGAATTTTCAGTTGACCGCCCAAGAGATCAATGATAGTTGGTCTACTGTACTAAGTGATACACACAAAGTGCTAAACAACTATTTGATCGAAAGCGGTCGAAAAACAACACCTAACTATCTCAGTTGCGGCATGTACGGCGGCTGTGAATATAAACATATATGTTTTGGAGAATCGTAAATGAGTCTTACCCTTTTAGAGCAATTAATGGCAAAGTCTGCACCCACAACCGAAGAGGTTGAAGACGCACAAGCCGAATTGAAGAATGGACAACCCCTTACAGAGTTCATTGGTGTGAATGCCCCTGAGAATACACAAGACCTTCCGCCTGTTGTTGAGCAAGTTGAAGAGATGGAAGCTGCGTTTGAGCAACAAGCAGAGGACACTGTAAAAAAAGGGATTTCAATCCCTATACACGACGATGGTCTTGCTGACGATGAAGATCTTGGATTGACAAATTCACATACAAGAAAGCCTATTTCAGTTTCTGTTGAAGAACCTATCCAAGCAGTGCAAGAAGACGAAGAAGTGGAAGAAACTCCAACCAAAACTTTTGAGTCTGAGTCATGGGGAGACATCGAAGAACCAACCGAAGAGTTTGAGGAGTCGGAAGAAATGAATGCAGTAAACGATGGGGAAGTGGAGAGTTCTGTTTGGAATGAGAAGCCATTCACTTCAAGATACTTTAACTTCGGTGGTCGTACTATAAACTCATTAACAAAAGCAGGATATACCTGCTACAATGACATTAAGGGCTTGGCATACAGTGAGCTTTTGGCACTTAAGGGTTTTGGTCGGAACTGTCTTGAAGAAGTCCTTGAGATTTTGGAAATCGAAGATGTGCAAGGTTGGCTTTTAAAGAGAAAGAAGAAAGTAAAAGTCACTGAGCCTGTACAAGAAGTACAAGAAGTCGTGCAGGAAAGTGTGACAGAAGTACAAGAAGTCGTGCAGGAAAGTGTAACTGAGCCTGTTGAAGAAACAGAAGTTGTCCATGCAGCAGAAGAAATCGAAGTTGCTTCAGAACAAACTGAGGAAGTGGTTGTCGAGGATACTGTAGAAGAATCAAATGAGGTTCAAGAGGACAATACGCAATCTATACCAAGAGTGAAGTTTCTTGTGATTGGTAATGCGACATCATTGAGTAATACTGCGAAAGTGGCTTCTTTTGAGCAAGTATATGCGCAAGCGATTCGTAGCATTTGTTCTTCTTCAAATGTTCCCTCACTTGGTATGATTGAATACGGTAAGGGTTGGTCAGTACTTGCAGCAACAGTTCGTCAGAATGGTTGGCCTGCCAATGTGGATGTGTTGTGTGTGTCTAAGAGTTTCCTCAGTCGCTTTGAGGTTCTTTTAGAGTTAAGATCACTTGCTGACGTTGTGATTGAGGGATAAAAAGGTACTTATTGATAAGTAAGCTACTTATGATCTGAGAGCTTTTAAAAGCCATAGCCTTTACATCATGTACTAGGTTATGGCTTTTTGTTATTTTGTGCTTAAGATTTAAGTATTAGGGAAAGGACAGATTATGAGTAGTTTATTAAAACGCAAGCCTAGATTGCCGGAAGACCTGCAACGGATACTTGATATAAAGAGAAGATCGGGGTCAGCCCCGGACTTTTCGCCTTATTTGAAAACTCCACAAGGTACAATGGCGTTAAGACCAATTCAGAATGAGATGCTTTGGCAAGCATCTTTAGGGAAAGGGATGTTGGGTTTAGTGGGTGTTGGTGAGGGCAAGACATTAGCTTCTTTTCTTATGCCGAGGGTATTGAAAGCACAAAGGCCATTACTCTTGATTCCAGCGAGTATGAGATCCCAAGCTCAAGCAGATTGGATTTCGTATGGAGAGCATTTTAATTTACCTTCACATATGGAAATGAGATCTTACGAGGAAATCTCTACTCAGCCTGGATTATTAAAGGCGATCATGCCGGATTTGATTGTAGCTGACGAAGTTCACAAACTTAAAAATCCAACTTCGACAAGAACTCGTAGATTAACAAAGCACTTTTCATGGTGTGTGAGAAATAAAAAGAAGATGCCAATGTTTGTGGGTTTGAGTGGTTCGATCACTTCAACTTCGATTAAGGACTTTTGGCATTTAAGTTTATGGACATTAAAAGAGAACACTCCATTGCCTATGAAATGGAATTATATGAATTCTTGGGCTTGTTGTTTAGATAAAGGTAAGTCCAGTGATCGTAAAGATTTGAGTTTGATTTCTCCAATTCTTGTTAAGTTTGGGACAGTGGATGTAAGGGAAGCGTTCAAGAAGAACTTATTGACGACACAGGGAGTGGTGATAAGTCACAAAACACCTCCACCTTGTGAACTACATATGTTCAATTATAAAACTAAGATTGCCCAAAAAGTTAAAAAGTATATTGAGGATTTGAATGATACTTGGCAAACACCTCAAGGAGAAGACTTAGACAGTGCTTTGGGTATTGTGAGATTGCGTCGTCAGATGATTTGTGGTTTTTACTACTTTTGGGATTGGCCAAGTGATCCTGATACGGATTGGTTAGAAGCAAGGTCGGCTTGGGCTAAGGCTTGTCGTATTTTTTGTGGTCGTGCGCCAGAGGGTTTAGATACTCCTGCACTTTTGGAACGTGCTTTACTTATGTTTTTGAATAAGGAGATCAGCGCAAAATTTCCAAAAGAGTTAGTTCTTGCTTTTATAGGTTGGATCAAAGAAAAGCATAAACCTTTACCTCCTGTGGGGGTAACATGGTTTTCGGATTACTTTTTAGCAGCGATTATTAATTGGGTGAAGACCCAAAAAGAACCGCCTTTGATTTGGTATGAACATACAGCACTTGCGCAAGCGTTATCGCAATTAACAGGTTGGCCGGTGTATGGGACAGGAAAAGAAGCTGACCAAGCATTGACCCAAGTCAAAGACCCTCATGTGGCATTGATTTCGATTAGAAGTCACTCACAAGGTAAGAATTTACAAGCGTGGGGTAATCACTTTATTGCTCATCCATTAAGTGATGGTGCAAGGTGGGAACAGTTATTAGGTCGTTCACATCGTACAGGGCAAAAGCGTAAAGCAGTCACAGTGACAGTGCCAAGTTATGCTGAGTTCGGAGTAGCGTTACAATCTGCAAGGGAAGGTGCAAAGTATATTGAAGACTCTACAGGTTTGAAGCAAAGATTGTTAAATGCAAAGTGGGTCTAGGTTCTTACTCTTTGTACAGGACCTCTTTGTCTTGCAAAGAACTCCACGTTACTCATAGTGAAATGTTGTGTAGCATGAGCTTGGACCCAGTGGTCAATTTGATCCATTAACGAACCAATTTGATGAGCAAGATCCTTACACCTTTGGACATTCCTTTGGAATGCAGCAACAAGCTCTTGATGATTATTTGTGTTATATAAATGGGTAAGGTTATCATCAATGTCATAGATCTTGTATGGAGACATTTGCATTTCTCTATTGATATCAATCGTACTGTACTGAGTGTTGGCTACTAATGCGTTATAGGCACTCATTAACCTACGAGCAACACTTACCATTTGCATAGCATCTCTTTGAGAATCTGAAAACTTACCACGTAGTTGTGGACCGACAGATACAACACGATTTAAGTTTCTGTTTGCAACACGATCTTTGTTTGCGAAATTGACATTACGTTGTCTTTGGATTTGTTGAATGAGTGAGTTTCTGTTTCTCATATTGAGTCTCCTTGGGTTAAAAATAACAGAATGGACATGAATACACTACACAGCACCTTTAAGAGACTGCAAAAAAAAAAACCTACTTTTTACAGCTATCACCCTCGCAAGTCCATTGTTCTTCATCTTCGACATAGGTCATTTGTTTTTGACAATAATCACAATACTTAACAAGAACTTCACAAGAATCGCAACGTAGTTCATTATCTTCTTGTTTTTCAAGTTCGCAGTGACGACATTCGGGACAAGTAAGAATTGTCTCTACAGTTTTGACGTACTTTCCAGGATTAAAGAGTCCGAAGTTTATGGTGTCGTTGTGGTATCTATGGTTTTCTTTTTCCCACCAACCTTTATGGCCCATAGCTTCAATACATTCATACACTTCTGGAACTTCATAGTTTAGTTCGCCATAGCTAAATGCTTCTATGGCGGGGAGAATGTATTGTTCGATATACGAACGCCTTTCTCCTTGTGCGATCAGACAGTCGATAAACTTTTCACGAAATTCCTCATCCCCTAAATCGTCAGCGTCAAAAAGGTCTGAGTACTCTATGTCAACTTCAACTCGATAAAGTGTAGGCAAACAGCATACCCCAGCAACACTTTCGGCATAGGTTTCAGAGATGCCACGTTCTGTAGAGAACCATGCGGTTTCATCTCCAAAGACACCACCCCAATCACCTTTTGTACCATGCCATGCTTGAATCATTATAGGATGTTAAGAATCGAGTTTTTGCGATGGTTGTATGCATTTTGAAGTCTGCTTATTTTCTGAGGTCCTACAACTCGAATAAAGTTAGCAATTGCTGCAGGGTTATTCATGTCGGTATTTACAGCAGAAATGAGATTTCGTGTAAGATTTGCTTCACCTTGTGCAGTTCGTGCAGTATCTGTATCTTGACTTCTATTGTGTAAAGCTCTGAGTGCAAGGAATGCATTTACAGACTTTTGAGACAAAACTGCAATATCTTTGCACATCAGACGTGCAATGTTCTTATTCACATCACTTCGTGTTTTTCGTGGGGATTGTGTTCCAGAGTCTTGAGATCTAGAGCCTTGTGGTCTTGCACTTTGTCCATCCCTGCCACGAGCATATTCGATAAACTTGGCTGGTCGAGCAGTATCCCCTCCACCGAATCGACTATCTGCTTGTCTTCTACGAGAACCCGAAGTTCGGCTTGAGGATTTTGAAACTCCACGAGAAGAACCTCCAGAGTATTGTGGTCCTACGCTTTGACCATCCATTCCACGAGCATATTCCATAAACTCTACTTGTTGGGGATCTTGTCTTGAGAATGCAGGATTTGATCGGACAGCCTGTACGAAGTTATTATTGGATGCGTTGCCCGACACGATGTAGGGAGTATCTCCATCAACAGCGGAGACTTGAATTTGTCGACCATCTCTGAGTGTGAGAGTGTCAACAGTACCTGAGTTAGAAGGGATATATTCGCCAAACATAGTTTAGTCCTTTGTGGATTTGTTTATACACTTAAGGTATCACACTCAATTTAGAGACTGCAAAAGAATATAGCAGTGCTAAGTACCTATTAAGTATAGCAAAAAAAAAGTGAAAGAAAAATACTTGCAAGTTAGACAAAGGGTGCTTAGATTAACTTCACCGATTTGGTAAAGAACTGTACTCGAAAGGAGTAAGTCCATTGTAAGAAGTCCGTAAAGAAGTCCGTAAAGAAGTCCGTAAACATTTTAATTATTATAAGTCCGTAAACAAAACAAACTAAGGAAAAAGAACCATGATGGATTCTAACTATTTCGCTAATTTAATCGCAGCAGCTCCAATGCAAACAAGTTCTCGTTACTTTGGGCCTGGTATTCATCTTGTTGAAATCGACAATTGCAAGATCTTCTCAAATCGTCAACGTCGGCCTCGTGCAGCAGTGGAGTGTTCAGTCATTGACTCGAACAATGAAGAGTTTCCCCAAACAACACAAGTTTCTTGGATTGTTTCACTTGATTCTGACAATGGACCTTCTGAACTGAAATCGTTCATCGCAGGTGTGACAGGTTGTCAGCCATCAGAAGTTACGAATGATGTGTTCCTCAACTTCTTCATTAATGCAGATGACCCGAGTTCTGTGGGTAAGCAGAGTATTGGGATTGGTTTGCAAGCCATTGTAAATGCATATGAGAAGCCAACGAAGAGTGGTGGTATCTTCACTAAGGTTTCTTGGAAGAAATTCGACACAGAAAAAGACACTCGACCAGACTTTGCTTCAATGCCTAGAGCGGGATCAAGTCATCAAGTAAATGTTTCAGAAACTGAGAATAAAACCCTTGACACTGATCCCATTCCTTTCTAAGATACTGATTAACTGATTCGCTCAGTTACCTTTCCATGATTTTGAGCAGGGGGGTAGGTAGTTTGGATTAACAGTCTGAGTTACTTACCCCCTTAATCAAAAGCAGGGCATAGAAAAACACAAGTCGGTTAACGGAAAGTTAAAATGACAAAAACATATATTGATTTAAAGGCACAAGGTACTCCAGACTTATATCCTTCTCGCAAGTATAAGAAGAAGTCTAAGCCAAAAGTGTACAGTACACCTAAAGACATGTCTTCATTTGTTTGGGAAGTACAAGATTCTACGACAGGAGCAAAAAGTGCTTTTCTTCAGTTAAAGAAAAAAATGCAACTTGAAGAAGTCTCAAAAGATGTAGTCGATCTTATAAACAGTAAGGCATATTCAATATTGACACCTCAACTACAAGGTAGTCTTGACAATGCAGTTGAAACATTTAAGACTTCTAATATAGAGAGGGTTGCACGTAGGAGTATTTACTGTCTTCTTTTAGAGCCTACAGTTTATGTTTTCTTTTGGCGAAAAAGCAAATAGCCTACGACACCAACACCAAAAACAGTCGGAAAGGATTGTCTACTTATGATTGGTTTTGACTTAGAAACCTATCCTATTGGACCTAAGCGATCACCTAAAGTGATTGTTGGTGCAATGAACATTCTTAAAACAGAAGCGAAGCTCTTTAATGTAAAGCAGTGGTCTACGCTTGTGAAGGAGCTTCCTGACAGTGAACGAGAGATTTACTTTTTTTGGGCAGACAGGCTAGACCTTTTTGTTTCGTTATGTGAGCAATGTGAGGGTCCTGTTGTGGCACATAATGGTGCTTATGATTGGTCGTGTATTTCAGCCATGAATCCAGAGTACATAGGTCGAATTTACAAGATGTTCCGTAGCCGTAAATTAGAGTGTACTTACATTCGGACATTGGTTGCTTTGAACAGCCAAGGAGAGTTGAAGACAACAGCGAGTCGTAAATACCAACTTGAGCATGGTAAGTATGGTGCGACTTCGCTTGTGGGTACGTGCCACAGCTTTTGTAATTTGGATTTGAGTGAAGTGAAAGATCACGATATCCAAGTGACATACTATAAAGTGGAGAACATCAGAAATGTTTTTGATTGGCCAAAAGCGTATCGAGAGTATTTGATTCAAGATGTCGAGTATTTGCCTTCACTTTTCTATGCGCAAGCAAATGAAAAGGTGTCTAAGGTAATTATACGTCAGTCTAAAAAAGTAGTAAATATCTTCGATGAAGCACCAAGGCGTGCTTGTTTCCATTATGCTTTAACTTTAGCTTCTGCTTGGGGGATGCAAGTAGATCCTATGCGAGTTGCAAAGTTAAGAAATGATGCAGAGTCTGAGGTTCAAGAGGTTGCAGAATTGATGGTAGCTACAGGCTTTGCAGTAGAGCTAGAGGGTAAGGCACGAGAAAGAGCAGTGCAGCGGGGTAAACTAGCAGTGAAGCTTGTGAATGACAAGGTTCGACAAGCAGTGAAAGAGGGGTATGAATCACAGAATAAAGAAGTGCCAGTAACCAAGAAAGGTACAATTAGTGTGAGTCGTTCTCACTTAATGGAATCTGGGCATACTGTCTTGCAAAAGTGGGCGAAGGTTGGGGACAAGAGGACAATTTGGTCTACATTTATACCTGCCTTAGAAAAGAGTTTCAGCAATAATGGAGTGGTTAACACACAGTTTTTCCCTTATAGTGAAACGGGTAGGGTATCTGCAAGAAATCCTAATCTCTTGAATCCTCCACGTTCGGGAGGTATTCGAGAGTGTATTAAAGCAAGGGAAGGTGCTTGCTTTGTTTTCTGTGACTATGAGGCGAACGAGTTAAGGGTGCTTTCCCAAGTACTGTTGGATCAGTTGAATACTTCTCGTTTAGCAGAACTGTACATAGAAGATCCTTACTTTGATCCCCATACATATATGGCTTGTCGTAAGTTGAAGATTACCTATGAGGAAGGGAAGAAAAGAAAAGCTGCAGGAGACAAAAAGTTCAAAGAGATGCGTCAGTTGATGAAGTGTTGTAACTTTGGTTTTCCGGGAGGAATGGCTTCACGAACTTTCATTGAGTTTGCAAAAGGCTATAACGTGAAAGTGACAGAAGAAGAAGCTGAGAACTTAAAATCGTTCTTTTTTTCGCAGTTTCCAGAAGTGAAATATTATCTTGATCGAGTGGGCAGGGTCGTTCGTACATATGATGGTCAAGGATACTTGGAGAGGGCAGAGCGTCTATCGAGCAATCGTCGTTTCTGTCAGTTAGCCAACTTCTATTTTCAAGGTTTAGCGGCAGAGGGTGGTTTGGTGGCATTTGCAAGAGTGAGTGAATACTGTTATTCTGATCCGAGTTCTAAACTATATGGTTGCAGACCTGTGTTATTTGTGCATGATGAGATTATTCTAGAAGCCCCTTTAGAGAAAGCACATGACGCAGCAATGGAACTAAAGCATATCATGGAAACAAGCATGACCCATTTCACGCCAGACATCCCATCCGTTGCAGAACCTACACTAGCGTTCAAGTGGTGGAAAGGTGCTTATCAGAGGTTTGATGGAAATGGAAAGTTGATTCCATCTGATTCAGAGTGAGGTAAGTATGGGTAAAGATCTCTTTTGGACAGAAGACGAAGAAAGAACATTAAAGTATAAGGCAGGTAGAGTACCGATTAGCCGACTTGCTTCTTCTATGGGAAGATCGCAAGGGAGTGTGAGAGGTAAGGCTTATACTCTAGGAGTCTCGTTACGAGCGAGTTCGACTTTCTGGTCAGAGGAGAAACTTATGCGGTTGTGGGAACTAAAGTTTTCAGATAAGACTTGGCCGGAGATCGCAAAAGAGTTGGGTGTAAATGTTGCAGCATGTCGGCAAGCTTATTATCGGAACAAAGAAACGATAATGGATATTGCAGAAGACAGGATAATTGATCAAATCATAGACAACTTGAGGAGTTTGATATCAGATGAGGCAATCTTGAACTCAATCAAGAAACATCTGAAAGAAGCTAAGATTTCAGACTTTCATAACTTTTAGCATTTTTCGCAAAAGTCGGAGACTGTGCATATCTTATCGTGCATATTTATAATGTACTGTGCATAGTTATATTCCGACCTACCCTTTTTGCATTTTCCTTTTTCAGTGCCACGATTATAAACTGCAAGTATTTGACATATATCATCCGAGTTTACATAGTTTTTTGCTTTTTCAAAAGCGTCTATACCTGCATTGATGTAGTCACACTTTCCTTTTTTTGGACAATGGTATTTTGGGATAACACCTAGAGGACCTTTTGCCCCTTTTTTGGATTTTGTATTTGTGAAGCCTGTTTCAGTGACTGCGATTGCAATAAAGAGAACGGGGTCTTGGTTTCTTTTAGCGGCAGCGATTGCGACATTGTTGCAGACTTCCATTCGGTTAGCGAAAGTGCGGGACACTTTATTGAAGTATGTTTTCGAGGGTGGCTGTGAGAAGATAGAAGACAGTGCAATCCAGCAAGGAAAGAAGAATTCCATTTATACTTTACCTTTTTTTTGTCAGTTAGCTTTTAGAATAGAATATATTACTTCTAATAAATCAAAACTGAAAGCAAAGGAAATCTTAAAGTTTACTTTATGTTCTTACCAAAGCCTTGCGCAAGGGCGATTCCGGTAAGCTCAGGACCAGCGATGTAGCTTGATATTCCCCACCCTAAAGCACTCACCAAAGACCCATCGTTTCGTTTATACCCATGATACGCATTTAAGAAAATAGTTAAGTCATCAATAGGATTCCGATATATTAAGTCTGGCTCTGTAGGCTTTGTGATATATGGTTTAGTGATAAAACGGTCAAAAGCATACCCTATACCCATAGAAAGTAAGGTTGCTCAAATTGTTAATCCTGCACTTGGGCTTTCATCGACACTCAAGACTTTCCCAATACCTAGTCCAGAAGCGAAATCTGTGCCTGTTTTGGCGAAAGATTCAAGTGTGTCAGAGTTGGTTGGATCGTCAGCTGCTCCGGAGAGGTCTAAAGGGTTGTATAGTATACTGTTCATGTGCTTTTCTCCTTGAGAGGGTGTGAATGAGTCTATTGAAAATACATTGAGCAAGGAAGTGACTACAAGTATCTTTGATAGGTTTATATTCTGTTTACTTATCGTTTTTTGTATTTTATAAACTAAATACTTTAACCTATGACTCAGTGAGGAAATAATGAGCAAAAGTCTACTTGATACACTAATGGCAAAGGCACGAGCAAACTCACAGCCTACACCAACTGAAATCAAAAAAGTGAATGTTGATCGAAAGTTGATTGTTCAACTTGTGAAAACTCCAAGAACTGATTTATTTTCAGCAACCCAACTTTGGAAACTGATGGGTTCTCCTAAAAGTCTTCGACCTGTGGAGTACCTTCGGCTTGAAGCAACAAAGCGATTTATCCAGTCCGAATACCCTAAAGAAGACGTAAGTGTCGAGAATAATGAGCTTTCCGTTAAGAAGTGCAGATCTTCACTTCTAAATAAGGACTCTATCTATAAGACTTATAGAGGTCGTAATGCAGGAACATACATGGAGAAAAAGCTACTTTTGGATTATGCACAATGGCTTTCCCCCGCAATCAAATCTATGGTTTTAGAGACTTTCATTGAGTATGGCCAAATCGCAATGGAGAAAGACCCAGACAAAAAAGCAAAAATGTTGATTGAAAAGGGTTTCGATACGATTGTGGATTTGAAAGTGGATGGGCAGACACCACAAGAAACAGAAGATGAGAAGTTTGAGAGTTTAAAGAGAGCTTTAGCGATTGCTTCACGTAAGAAGTTTACTGCGGAGTTAGAAGTCGTCACAGGTAAGCGAATGGTGGATAGCCCAGAGTTAAGAAACTATGTGGCATATATCACAGACCGACTGTATGTCCATGTTTTGGGAGACACTACAAAAGGTTTAAGAAAAGGTTTAGGTCTAGGTACACACCGTACACCTAGAGAGGCGATGAATGAAACTTACATCACAGTAATTCACTTTGTAGAAACTGCCATTGTAAGGTACTTGAGACAGCATAAAGAAAAATCAACAAAAAAGGGCATTGAGGAAGTGATTCTACAGATTGTAAATCTACAAAAGCCTATGCTTGAGTATTCAGATGAGTGGGAGCCTGTAGCAGTTCACACACGTAAAAGAAAAGGAAGCGGGTATACAAAAGGGGTATACTCAGCAACTCGCAGTGGGGCTAAAGCGTTAAGTTACGAGTACGATTCGAACTTAAAAAAGATTGAGGGAGTTTGAAGTTGAGGTAACCATCTTTGTCTGTGTCTAATGGAGGGTTTTTTCTCATTCTAGTCCTCGCTTAGATTTTCTTCTAATGTTTTTATTTCAAACCAGGGATAGAAACAGTTAATCTCACTTGTTCCCCATACTTGCTCAAGATGTTCAAAGATTTTATCAGCACAAGCAAACTCTTTTGGTGGAGTTAAACCCTCTTTAGGGCGGTGAAGTCTGAATTCATCTTCTGCAGGTAAAAAACCTACCATTTTCTTTTTCAAATCTGGAGTAAGGTATTCTACTCTGTCAGTGTCAATTTCAAATTCTAAATTAACTTCTGGCTTAACCTCTGGCGGTAGAGGGTGCGAGAATGCACTTTTTATGATTTTATAAGGTTCTTCAAAACTATCACCTCTGAACATGAAATCTGAAAGATTGCTTACAAAGAACGTGCGAAATGTTGTATAATAATCAAATATGGACTTAAAATAAGAGTCAGAGTTTGGATATAAAATTGTTCCCGACTTTAGCTTTGAGGTAACTACGCAAAGATTATTTAATTCTGAAAAGTCTTTTCCTACAAAGGCTTTGTATAAGTTAGAATTAAAAGGTGCGAAATATGTAAGTTCTTCATTGCTAGATGCAAATATTGTAAGGCTATTTACTAAATTTATAATTAACTCTACATCTTTATATGGGTTAGGATTACCATTATAATCTGTGCATTGGTCTAAATCCACAATATATGTTCTTTTAAATTTACTTTCAGAATCTACTAATCTTGGGTCACCTGTTGAGCTGTACTTGGGTTTATCAGACAGTATACCTTCTGTCCTAATACACCACTTACCCTGTTCAGCTAATTCCAAAAGGGACATACTAAGGTCAAAGTCAGTTGGAATAGAATTCTTAGACTTCCATTCAGAAACTGTCTTTGGTGCAGCAAGTGCGAACTGTTCCATAACTTCTAGTGGTGTTATATCTCGAATCGCTAATCTAAAAGTCATACCGAAATAAGCAGCAATTGCTGTTGCATATCTTGGGTCACCTGTCATAGATAGTCCAGAACCACCACCAAGACCCATTACAGCTTCTCCTTTGTACGTTTCTAAAAGTTCTTCTTTTGTGAGATAACCAAACTTTAAGAGGTTTTCTGCATTTACAGAAGCATGGTATAGTGTGATAGGGGTATTAATGTGAATACCTAAGTTATTCACATAGATTGGTTGTTTTTGTGGATTTTTTCTTCCTCGAACAGTTGTACCTTTTTGATATACGAGCTTCGTACCGCCCATTGCGTTTTGTATATCTCCTGCAAGTGCAACAACATTAGATTCATTGACAGAAATACCATCATAGGCTGGTATTCGCCACTCACTTTCAGCAGCGTTCCAAATCGCCATATCGTTTCGAGGAACTTCAACTTCTCGAACAAAAGTGATTTCATCATCTACATTGACTGTTTCGTCTTCCTTGTCTAGGTCACTATACAAATCTAAATTGGTAAAGTCTAGGTTCTCAGCATCGTAAATAAAGTCGCCCCATTCATTATCAGTGAACCTCATCTTAGAGGCATTACACTTTTGAACAACCGCTCTTGCGATTTCGCTTTGGCGAACTCCATAATAGTGATCTAAGTCTTCTTCATCCATACTATCTAGCGTGTATCTCACTCGTTCTTCGATTTGGTAGATCTCGTGACCAAACCTTGCTTTGGAGGATTCTCCATCACTGTAAATGCTTGGAGCATAATCCATATATACAGAGGGGTCTGCAATATACTTTTTGCTGAACTTAACTTCTAAAACACCAATGTTATCTAAAACGCCCTCTACAGTATTGGGCAGTTCTTTTACCCATTCTTCAGTAAGGATATGTGGGTTTGAAAAGTCTAGGCTCTTGTTTAAGAACTCAAAAATGGTATTGATGTCTTTCGCATTATATAATGCAGTTGTGATTTGGGTAAATGCCGTTAAGTTCAATCCGTTTTCTAAATCTAACTCATGTTCATCACCGTACACATTAATCCATTCGTCTTTTATCAAAGTTGCAAATTGTTCGTTTGATAAAAGGTTTTTCTTGAGAAGAGCATAAATCGCTAGTGAGTAGCACCCATTCATTGCGGTTTGGAAATCGTCAAAGAAAGAGACAAGGCAACCACGAACAGACTGACCTACTTGGTTCTCCCCAAGAGTAGACTTTTTTGTATGTATTGTAGGCAGAAGTTTGCCTTTTTTTAGAATTTGATTGAGGTACGGAGTCACATGAAATGCAGTGAAGTCTAAGTCACCTTGATCACTCCAAAAAATATCTAAAGGCTTGTAACAATACAACATACAAGAAGTCTCTTTTTTATTAGGTTATTGGTTTTGTTGCGTAGTAGTGTAATACCAATAGCCACCACCTGCAAGAAGTGCGATACCCAAGCCCATTGCAATGTATTTACTTGTGCTTGCAGACTTTTTGGCAGTCTCCACTTCTTTTTTAAGTTTCTCATTTTCGGTGACAAGTGTAGGTAAAGTTTCACCTGCTTGAATGAGAGCTTGTAACTCTGCATGTGTGATTTCTAAATCTGCAAGTGTAAGTTGCCCCTCTGCTGCTCCAGGAGTCGAAGTTACTTCTGTAGCAAGAGTAGTTGTTACGTCAGCAACATCTGCAATTTGAGAATCGTCTAGAAGTTGTGGGTCATAAGTCGCTTGAACTTGTGGAACAGCAGTTGTTTGCTGTGTAGGCATCAAGGAATCTTGTTCACTTGAAACTTGACGCTTTAGTTCAGCTTGTCTTTTAGCTCTTTCTGCTCTTTTCGCTTCTTCCCTACGTAAGCGTTCAGCTTGAATTCTTTGCATCATTTCTTCAGTAGGTTTAGATCTTCTATTTTTTAAATACTCAGGGATTTTCACACCTTTCTCTACTTGTTCCCTCTTTTTTGCGATAGAGTCAAGACGCTGCACGAACCCAGGGGGAAGTGTATCTTCTTTCAAATCTTTAAACATCTGAAATAGTCGAGTCCAAGCCACAGAAGTCATTGCTCCTTGAACACTTTCGATACCTTGAGTGAGAGCTTTGTTTGTGTATTTCGCAATTTCATGCCAATTATAAGCGAATTGGGGCATGGATAGTGCAAGGAGTAGAAAATATGTAGCAAACGAGGTTCGTTCACTCTCGCTCATATTTGGCAGTCCATATTTATCATTTAGACTTTCAGCATGTGTTTTGGTGTATCCTATAGCGTTGGCAATTTGTTTTAATTTTGGATCTGTAAAGACTATTTCTGAGAATGTCTTTATTTCAGAAGTCTGCTGTTCAGTAGGAGATTCGTGACCGAAGTCAGCATAGCTGCTTCCAAACGTAGAGGGATACTTGCCAATATTTTCAGGGGTAGGGAATCGAGATTTCATAATGTATTGCCTTTCAGTAAAAATTACTTATTTTTTTCGAGCAAGAAAGATAAGTCCACCAATGAGTGCAGTTGCACCCACACCAATGATAATTACCTTTTTAACTTTAGCTTTTTTTGCTTTCTCTTTTGTTGTGATAGAGAAAGCACCACCCTCAAGAAGTTCGTCAGGGAGTTTTCCTCCAGTAACGAACGAATTTCCTATTTTTTCAAAGAGTTCCCCCACTTGATTTAGTTGTTCTTCGGTTAGATATTTTTCTATTTCTACTTCATCTTTAGCATATTGCACTGCAGCACCAAAATCTACACCTATAGCCACAAGTATGAGAATCGGTAGTCCAATACCATCAATTCCACTTCCTGCGTCAGGAAATTGAACATCGAGAGACTTGATTTGTTCTTGAGTGAGAATGTCTTGTGGTTTAAGGACACCCTTTGAGAAAAATTCAACGAATGTGGGTGGTGCTGCGACACTAGGCATTCCTGTGTGAGTGGCATTTCGTGGAGTACCGGTGTCGGCTTGCGTAGATGTGTTTTTTGTTACAGTTAAAGTCGATGTTTTTGGTACGTTTCCAAAATGATTCATGGTTTGTTGCCTTTCAATGTGAGTTGCAATCAGAGTAAATGAGTTGCTATATTCTATGTGTGAAATAACGAGACTGCAAAAAAAAAGGCAACGTATGAAAGCTCAAGAGATTAGAACATTATTTTCACAGATGTGTGATTTTATTAGACAAGAGCATGGTATTGATTTACCTATTAGTTTAGTCATAGATTACAATGGTAGTTATCCTAAGCCTAGAGACTTTGCTAAAACGAATAGTCGATGTATATTTTTATCCCCAAAGATACTGAAAGCCCCTCGTCACAGAGTCGAGGGTTTATTAAGGCACGAGTTAGGCCATGTTTTGCTTATGCGACAAGGTGACTACGATCATTCAGAACAAACTGCTGACAATATTGCAGAGTTATGTTTTGGAGAGAAAATATTGTATGACCAAGATGGTGTGCAGTCCACGAAAGTGGGCGTGTACCCAAGACCTTTACATCTTCCACAGTATTAACAAGGAGTGAGCTAAGAAATGTCAGTTGGAAAATGTGTACGTAAGAATTGGGAATGGAAACCTGTAAATGCAGATTTGATTGAGTTTGAGGACACAGACACAATTGGAACGATTCGTTGTGTGGTCGAGTCTAAAAGTTCAAACTTATTTTCAGAAGATGAGTTGAAGCAAGCAAGTGGAATTGGAGGATATATAGAAGCTGACAGTTCTTCTTTCAGACTTGTGTATTGTATTCCAGGACAAGCGAAGCCTAAAGCGAACCTTGAGTCATTCAAAGTACTTAAGTCACAAATTGCACAAGCGAACCTTGTGTCCGCAGATCGAGCGATCATTAGTTCAAAGAAAGCGATTCGTCAGATTAACACGATTCGTTGCGGATCAAAATAACTTAAAAATTGTATTGACACACCTTTTTATATAGGTATTATGGTGAAGTCCTTGTAGACCCTTTTCCTTTTGGGAAGTTGGTCTATGGTGTTAGGTTAAAGTTGTTTACTTTCAGCCACCTATACAGACAATATGGTCTTTACGCTGGGGAGTGTTAGGTTTTATTTGTATAGGTGGTTGTCAGTTTTCTTTTTCACCCATCTTTAGGTCTTCCATTGCAGTTTCGATTTCTGTAACGAAGTCAACGAGTTCCGTTTCGAACTTATGTCGGTCTTTTAGCCATGCTTCGGTGAGTCTATCAAGTAATTCAATGGGGATGCCTAGAGTGAGAGTGCCATCTTCAATCCGTATAGATTTAAGGAGATTTTCAAATTTAATAAAGACAGTCGTTTGGTTTAGAAATTCTTGATAAATCTCGAACTGTTCTTTCTCGTCAAGTGCAATCGGTAGTTTTATACTCATGGGTTTACTCGTAATAATCTTTCCATTCAGCAATACTTATATACTTTTGTTTACTTAAACCACACCATCATTGATGAGCTGACCTATAGCTTTGCCTAAATCTGTGAGGCTATCTCGGCCTTTAAAGCCTACAGCAGAAATTGCATATGCCTTCTTACCTGAAGGGCTTACCAACAATATTGAATCTGAGTAGTAATTTATAGCAAAGCCCGCTTTATGGTACACATCGAAAGCCTCGTTAGATATCTGACTCAAAATAGCATCTAAGAAAGTGTCCCCTCTGGGCTTTTTCGCAGAAAGGACTCTTAACAACTCTGATCGGTTTGAATCGGATATATCGAACCTACCGCCTAACACAAGGTCGTATATTGAATCCGTAAAAGAAGATAAGCGAGCGCAGCTACTTCGAGAAGGGCAGGCTCTAGGAGCTTGGTGTGAATCTGCTTCTAAAATGACAGACTTACCTGAAGTGTCTTGAAGAGTAATCTGCGGAGAATCAAACTCTCTAGATCCTGTCAGCTTCTGCCAAGCGTCTTTGACGTAAGGTCGGCTGAGATGTAGATCGTAATCTGCTAGAATCGTATCGTGTAACCGTTGATGGCCTGCGACCTGAACTAGTTGGTTATACTTGGTATTGTCGCTGTTTACGATGGCTTTGTTGAGAATGTCTGTAAAAGGCACGACTGTTGGATTCTTTCCATTTTTGTAATGGAAAGTTACAGTTGTGTCTTCAGAATTGAACCCTAATTTTGAGAGTCGTTCAAGCGCACCAGCGGCTGCTAAGTATTTCACAGTACTTGCAGGGTACCAGTCGTCGATTGAATCATCGACTTCTTCTGAATTCCAAAAGTAGCGTGTTTTAGTCTTAGCGTCGAAGTCATATTTGTCCATTACAAGTTTAAGAAGGGCAGGCTCTTTTATCGACTTTAAGGTGTTCAAAGCGGGTGTACCCACAGAAAACTTTATACCTTTTGCTTTTGTGGATGCTCGTTTTTTGTAAACGAATATGCCGATCCCTAAACCAACAAGGGAAACCCCGAAGAGTGCAATGTACGATTTTCGATTCATTTTGGCATTTCTTTCCGATGATATACTTTTGAGAGATTTACAGCAACCCAAGGCCAAATGAATGACGCTTAGAAGAAATAGAAGAGTTATCTTTAGTCATCACTCTTATAAGACTTATATACTTTAGATAAGCCCCAAATGACACCCACACTGACAGCACCATAAGTAGCCCACTCAATCAAGTGGGTCACTGCTCGTCGTCTTCGTGCATCATCAGCTAGTCCTGAGCGTTCATAAGCGACGTTTTCTCTTGCAAGAGAAAAAGTTGCTGCTTCGGCATACAATTTAGCTCGACCTCCACATAAATCAATGAGGTTGTTAGCGAGTTCTTGTCTTTCCGGTTTAGTTAGGTTATTGATGCCTGCTTCATTAGGAAGACTGGCGAGAACTTGTTGCGCACTAAAGAGTTGTCCAGTGATACAATCTTTTCCGTAAGTAAAAGTTGCTTTTTCACCATTGCTTAGAAGTCCTATAGAATTTGGTAAAGTATATTCTTCGCTTTGTATGGTTTCTATCTTTTGGAAACGTTCATTCTCTTTCAACTTTGAAAGATTAATGAGCATAAGTTTAGGGTCCTTACTATCATCCATGATAGAGCTTACAAGGTTACTTTGCATCTCTGTATATAGAAGCTCTAGAGCTTTTTGGACTTCCAAACAAAAGCTCAATCTTTTTGATGTTACAATATTTTCATTTGTAGATGTACTTTGAACTTTACCCTTAACTATCAAATCGCTTGTGAAAAAGACTTCGTATGCGATAACGCACCCTGCGGTAACCCACATTACAGCTTTGACTGCTGCGGGAATCGCAGGAATTAAAAATAAAGGATTACCTCTTTCTCTGACAAACCCAAGTTCTCTAAGATTGGAATCATTTACAGTATAGTAATTTTCAGCTAATGTCGATAAACAAAAGATACTATCTTGAAGACTTTCACCTACACTTTGTAAATTGCTTAGGCTAGCGTCAATTTTTTCCAATTGAGTACTGCTGAATAAGTCCCCATTGTTTCGAGCAAACATGCTAGAAGGAGATGGAGAATCGCCATTCAGTATTCGGTAACACTCGAATAAGCCACTTTCTAAGTTTTCTATAAACTCAATCTGTAATGCAAACTTTTTAAGAGTGTCGTTTATCAGATTTCCAAAGTCTGTATACTCTTTTTCACCCCCAAGTATAGATTGCATAGCGATCACATTTACTTGTTGAGGTGTGTAGTTTTTATATGGACTGTTTGGTGCAGAAATAAGCAATTCCGAGATCTGATTGCCTATAACATTCATAGCTGTAATTTTTTGAAGTTGAGTGGCATCTTTCAGTTCTAGTTCTGCAATTTGAGCATTCGCTTTTTTTGCGAGAGCTTCTAGCGCAGCATGTTGATTCCCAGAAAGCCCACTAAAGGTGTCCGAACCTTGTACCCTTTTAGATATGTACTCTAGTGTTTGAGAGTAGACTTTGCCTACTTCGGTATTGACTTGTTTTTGAGTAGCCATGTGCTTATCCTTTACTTGTGAGCCATGCCACGACACCTGCCATGACGAATTGTGCAAGAGCAAAGATCACAGTAGACTTTGCTTTGTACTCTTTGAGTTGTGCCACATCTTCTCGAATACGCTCTAGCTCTGCGATTGTTATATTTTCACGAAACTGTTGACTCCAATTGGAGACATCATCGAGTTGTTGAGCTTTCAGTTGAAACTCCAAAAGTTCATTTCGAATAGACAGGATCTCATTGTACAAAGATTGTTTTGTGTCTGTTATTTTGTCATCCAAAGAACTCTTAGTATCCACTATCTTGGACTCCAATCCACTAATACTTTGTCTAATTTCCCTAAGTTCGGCAAGAACTTGATTATTTTGTTCAGAGGTCATAAGTAGTCTCCCTATCCATTCCCTCTGAATTTCCCTACAATGTCAGCTAAAGCACCTAAAGTACCAGCAACGTTGCGTATCTTATTAAGTTTCGCCATTTCGTTATCGTAGTCAGTAGGTGTAGGGTTTTCTTTAGCTTGTAATTCCGTAGAAGGGTCAGAATTCGTTTCCGTAGGTTCTGTATGGAGAAAAGATATGGCTTGTGCTGCACTTGTGAATCCAAGAATACCCGCAGCGATATCTTTCTCTGTGTTTCCTGAGTCTTCATTCAAAACGATAAGCGTTGCCAGAGCTGCGGGTGGGATGTAGCCATACCCTTTTGTATGGAGGGTAGACATACGATTCCATAAATATGCAGCACCAACGCCCATACCTGTATAGCCTATTCGAACCCAATCATCTCTTTTCGGCAATTTCATTTTAGAATTCTCTAACTTTCTTAATGAAGTAGAGTGAACCAATCAAAGCACCAGCAACAGTGAGTCCTGTAACAACTTTACTTGTTGTAGACATCGGCTGAGAAGTCATGCTTGACCCGCCAATGGCACTCTTTGTGGTAGTCCGAAGGGCATTCTCTGGGTCTTTAGACGCTCTATCGAGAACTGTGGCGATTTCTTTTTTGAGTTCTTCACCCTCAAGTTCAAGCATTTTGGTAGAAATCTTATTATCTACCCCCTCAAGTACAAAGTTATCCCAATCTGTTTGCGGAATACCAAAGAGGGTAGCAAGGTTACCCTCTACTGCATCGTATGCATCAATACGCTCATCCATAGGTAACAGACAGAAAGCGGCATGGCTTCCCGCAGCGTCAGCACCAAACTGTGCAAGGATGATGTTATTCGCAGTGCTTGAACAAAAGGCATCTTCTCTCGAATCTTCGGTAAGCATACTTTCTGTTTCTTCTGCGATTACTGCACTTTCGTTTGTTGCAGTAAGGTAGATTAGCTCGACTAGTTCTTCTGGTAGATAATGGGGAAACCCTAGACTTTTGAACTTTGTGAGGGCATCAATTACTTCTACAGGTTCTGCAAAAGTTTCAAGGTCTGTCTCCATTGCGTCTAAAGCATTTGCAACTGTAGCGATTAAATCATTTTTGTTGTCATTGCTTGAGTTAGGGAAGCACTCAGCCGCAGAGTCGATTGCAAGGTTGAAAGTACGTTGTTCATCTTCCAAGTCTTCTATACTTCCGACACCTTCGCCCGCATGTTCTAGACCAAGTATTTCTGCGAGTTCGTCTACGTAAGCTTCTAGTAGGTTTTCGTCTGCTAGGATTTCCTCTTCTTTATCTACAAGAATATTCAGATAGATTTGCATAGCTGCAGGGTCTGCACTGCTGAACCGCTCAAGTGTGAGTTCAACCCCATACTTGTCATTTAGAAGTTGTCCGACAGCGTTCCAGACTTGCTCCAGTTCAGCTTCGGTTACAAGTTCAGGAACTTCAGCAGGGTTTGAGTGTAGGTTACCGACAACGTCAGCACGAGTGATTCCGTATAGGCGATCTGCGTGATCTTCAGCACCTAGAGGGTTTCCGTAGAGAGGTGTGTACTTGTTCATGTTTCTTATCCTAATAGAGTAGTGAGCGTTTGGAGTTTTTTATCCGAAATTACATTTTCAGACTTAGCTTTATTTAGATACTCCATTGTCTTAGAACTTTCTGCTGAGTGCAAATCGTTGTGTGCCTTTTTTAGGGTTACGTTTAAAGAGTTGATGTTCCCAACATTGGACTCTTTAACTTCTTCAAATAAGGCATTTTGTAAGTTTGTAGCACATTCACGTAACTTATCTTCGCCTAGAGACAATGCAGTACAGCAATCTTGGAGGCACATGACAGTGTACAATTCACAAGTAACACACAACCTTGCAACAGGGTCTAAGTTCTGAGTATTCAGAATTTGCGTAAGCTGTCCTTGGGCAGACTTTAAGGACTGTAAAGTGTTTTGGATTTCTTGTGGATTTCTCTGTGCAGTATTTGCACTTTGAGCATCTACAGAAACTCCAGTACCCTGTATACCTAAGACAGTATCAGAAGCGTTTACTTTCTGATTTAGCTTTTGGGTCATACTAGGAGTCACCCCCACTTTGAGCATTTCAGACTTAAGGTGGTTTAGTATTTCTTTGTTTTGTTTTGCACTCTTTTTCGCATTTCTCAATGAGCTATTTTGTGCATGTTCTACAACAGAAGACAAAGCAACTTTTAGTTCGGGGGAGATAACATTGCGAAGAACTTGAGACAAGCAGTTGTTTAGTGCTTTTGCAACAACACCACTTGAAATCTCTAAGTTGCATGCTTGTGAAAGTTCACACTCACAAAGAATGATTGCTTCTTTGTAGTCTTTAAACTCATCACCCGGATTGAGTCTCATTGCACTAGATTCTTCATTTAAGCCATAGAAGGAGAGTGCAGTATCTAAAGAGTCTCTTGAGCGAGTAGACCCCAATAGGGTTTGCTTAATCTGGTAATCGGGTAGGAGCATAGCATCCCTAACCGCTTGACAGCAGTTTACAAAGCTAAGAAGTTTCTGTTTTTCCTGTTCCGGAAACTGTGCATGACTTAGTGCGTCTTCTGTTAGAGAACCTAAACTCTTACATAAGCTAAATGCCTTGATGAGTTTATCTTTATCCGACTCGTTATAGATGAGTAAAGCACCTACACATTCTTGTAGGATATGCTCTTTGAGTTCACTGACATTCATAGAGGACAAGTTTAAGTCGGAAACTAATCGCTTTGTGTAGATATCGTCTAATTGGTGACACATATCCGCAAACGCATCTTTATCTAAACCAACAGCTGCTCTGTTAATAAGGGAGTTTGCTTCGTTTGTGTCAGACAAGCCGTTGGGGTCAAACCCATTGTCGGGATAAGGTACGGTTATCCCGGGATCTGCGGGAGCAGTGACATGTGGTTCGGAGTTATGGATTTTCCATAATTCACTTGTTGTTCTCATCGCTACGTTACGAGAAGGTGAATTGGGCATAGCAACATCTATGTCGTCTAATCCACTATATGCAGGAAATAAAGTTCGATTTGAATTAAACATAGATTTTTACCGGATGTACTTTCGACCTAAGAACCCTACAAACGTAGAATATGAAATACCTGTGAGAATACCATCGGTAAACTTCCCAACAGTAGACTCCGACTTAGATTCAGTGATGCCCTCGACAAAGCCTGCGGCAGCCATAACTACAGATGCACCAATAAGCATACCACCAACCCTAGAGTCCACTAAGGAATGAGTAGGGGGTACATCTTGTACAAGCTCTTCGGGAGAAACGATTGCTCCTCCTGTGCTTGGGTCACCTAAACTATGAGGATATCCACTAAGACCCCAAACATAAGGGATATTTGGATCATCGTTTGGCTCTGGCCATTGTTGCATTTTTCTTCTTGGGTCGAAAAGACCTTTACTGATACGTGACATCTGAAATCCTCTATTTCTTACTTGCGAATCCCGCAATCACTGCAAGAATGATTGCACTTCCGACGACAGCATATCGACCTACATTTGAAGTGTCAGAATCGCTGTTTGTTATTTGACTTTGTTCGGAGTTGTTTTCTCTCAGTCCACTAAGAATAGTAATTTCCTTACCATTCATTCTGGGTTCTGAGCTACTACAACCTTGACACGAGTTACATCCACACATAGTTAGGGCCTTTCAGACGAGAGGTGAGATACATAAGAAACTCCGATACCTAGAACCACACCTGTGGTAAGGACTTTGAAAGGAGAAAACCCTTGAAGTGAATAAAATGATTTATTTCTTTCTTGGGTTGCTGCTTTAAATTGTCCGATCTTTTCAGAATCTGACATTTTAGAAAGCTCGTTAGGGTTTTTTTTGAGTAGTTTAAGTAGAGACATAATCGTAATGCCTTTCAAATCTCAAAGACTTTGAAGTTTGTGATGTCTTTGAGCATTTTACTTGTAGCAGACCCTGCAACAGGGTCGAGTGCAACCCATTTGCCACCAATAAGGCACTCTAGAAAGACATGGCTCAACCCTTTATTTTTGAAACCTGCAAGTTTGTACCTACAAGGATATCCAACACTCAACGCTTCTGACATAAGTAATGTACTTGCAAGTAAGATGGACATATCGTCACAATCTCCGGCAGCAGTACGTACAGTTACTTCGGGATGTTGTAAGAACTCAGAACCAAGAGGGTCTGCGAGATAGTGAATTTCCCGACAACACGAGTGATACAATGCACCAACTTCAGAAAGGGAATCTTTGGGTTTTACTCGTCTGAGAGTTTCTATTGCAAACTGTCTCACTAAAGGAGAGGTTTGTCCTTCCCAAGCAAGATTCCTCATATTGTCAACTGTTTGCTCAATCGACAAATGCGGTACTTTGCGAACAACCATTTTATCGGAATTCGGATTAGGGAAAGACATTGTTTACTCTCTTATCTTATTGGTTTTTGGTGTAGTAGTAGTAACCAAGTCCGCCAATGAGTAGGATTCCACTTGCAAGTCCTGCATAAAGGAGAGTGTTGTCTTCTTCTTCACCTTTTTTAGTGACTTCTGATTTTTCATTACCTCCACCGCTACCTCCACCGCTACCTCCACCGCTACCTCCGCCGCTGCCGGGACTTACCACCGCACGACCTGTGTCGTCATATTCGACATTAGATGGGACATTGATCAGCGCATCTCCATGCGAACTTCTTGTTTGCGTGAACCCTGCAGCAACTTGGGCTTCACCATGTAGCATATGTGTAGGTGTTTCCGGTAATGACCTGTTTGGAGCTTTGTCTCCCCTTTGACCTGCAACTTTTGCTTCTTTGATTTCATTAGATGTGTAATTAGAAAGCAGTCGATTGTATACTTTTTTGGCATTCGAAGGTACGTTTGTTCCGAACATCTTCCCGGTACGAGCATATTCAGCAAGGATATCTTCCATTGCATTACCAAACACACCGTCAGGACCCATTACATATCTAGTGCCTCGATCTTTGGCATCACCCGGTAACTTTTTAAGCAGTGTAGTGAGGTCTTCAGTGACTTGACCTTGAGCATTCATCTTTAGAGGGGACAGATTCGAAGGAGAATGTCCATTCAAGGTGACAATACCTTCCATCAAGTATTGGTTAAAGACTTCTCCGTTTGTTATCCAAAGGGCAAGAACTTGTCCACTCCAAATATCACGAATATTATTGTCGCTGAAAGCTTGGCCTGAGCCTGTGTATCTAAAGCCCGGCAGTTCTCGTGAGTAAGACGAGTTGTCAGATCTTAATTGGGCAAAACCTTTAGCAGCACTTATGAGAAGTGGTCGACCCATGTGGTTGGGGTATCCGAAAAGAATAGGTGAGTGGTCCATAGGGTAATCTCCTAGAGTGTAAACCGATTTTTGGGGCTTGAGGGAGTTTGTCGCTTGGTGCTGTAACCTCATTTGCTCTTTGACATAGGGGTCGAGTTGTAGATAGTCACAATCGGTAATCCCTAAAGATCGGGCATAATGTGGCATGGGAGGACAATAAGTTGACATTACAAACTCCAAGTACATAATTGAGTTACATGGAAACTTACCTTAACTAAGAATGAGACTGCAAAAATAAATTTGTAGTCTTAGACAAAGAATTGGACATTTATTTCAACTGTTCAGAAAGGAAGGTTATGTTTTCACAAGCGTACATATATTTAACAAGAGCGTTGAGAATGTCATTTGGGCAAAACCCAAACTTTTACACAATTCGTGATTTACTGAAATCGGCAAACCTGGAAGTACTTAAAGATCCAAACCAACCTATGGATCTAAAACGACTCGCAAGTGCTAAAATCCAAAATGCGATTTCGTATACGTATTCAAGAACAAATCCAGCTCCTCCCTTTACACCTATGAACTTTCAAACAATGATGTCTACACCCATTAGTCCTTTTCAGAATAGAAGGCGAGGACCGTTTGGGTATATCAAGGGTCCGATTGTTCCGGGAAGACCCGACCTTGTACCGACTCAATGGACAAATCAAGGACAAGAAGCAGAAGTTCTAGCGACAATGATTCGAGAAGCGATCAATGTAGTGAGGTCCGCTCTTTGACTAAGCTATTTGCACCGACAATCTTCTTCTAATTCTTGAACCCTAAACACGAGACTCTGGAAGTCTAAGTCTTCTTCTTCGTAAATAAACTCAAGCTTTTCTAAATGCACAATGTGTTCTTGGAGCATTCCATTTAGCTTTTTCTGAGCAGCGACTTCGAGTTGGAGATAACCGCATGACTTTTTTGGCAAATTTGCTTGTTTAGTGAGTTCTTCAACTTCTTTTTGTGCAAGCCTTAACTTATCTTGTAGCTCTTGTGTAGAACCGTATAGCTCAATGCTGCGTATCGCAGTAACCAAACAAAAGATCAAAAGTGTGAAAGAGATCAAGAGGGTATGGTCAATCTTCATTTAGCTTTTCGAACCTTTTGATCACCTCAATAGTTAAGGAGGGATTGATCGGAATATCATTAGCCTCACATAGTGCTAAAAAGAATTCGGCAAATAGTTTGAACTGTGTCGTTTGAGAAGACACTTCTTCTTCATGTCCCTCTTTCAAGTAAACCAAGTACTCTTCTATAAGGTCTGAAAGGTTTTCTCTATAATGCGTTTTTTGTTCTTGTTTATTATAATGGCCTTTTTGACTATAGCGACAAGCTTCGTGCCACTCTGGAATGTCTCGTACTATTCTTCTGAGTGTGTAGTACTTTGTCCTTTTAGTAATGAAGTTTTCTGAAAGAAACGATGAGGTCATGCGTTTAAAAGCGAACCCAAGTTCTTCAAAGTTCGGCCAACGTTTTTGTATTGGGTGTCTCTTACAGAAGTCGCTAAACTGAAACACAAAAGGCTCAAGGATGTATGTGCGAATAAACGCAGGTTCTACTTCGGATAGGTGACGAAGTGCGGTTTCTATTTCTATTTGTTGTTTTGGGTCAAGTTCTAAGTGTGCTGTTAGAGCTTGTGGATCTTGTAAAAAGTGAACGGATTCCGGATTTCTTATGATGCCTTTCAGTAGTTTAACTGTACGACCGAGTGAATTGGGATCTTTCCGTTCTTTGGCGAGTGTGCTTTTCATTTTTCCATTTTTTTTTGCAGTCAGTGGGAGTGGTGAGTATAAATTTATATACCTTATTGTACGCAAACTCCATTGAAAGTTTTTAAAAATGCCAAGAATCCCAAAACACAAACGGCAAATGCCCCCACCGGAATATTTACATACGGTAAACTCTTATTATGGAGAAAAGCCACTTGCTTGGCCGGCTACAGAAATCGTTCAAGACTTGATTGCAGATGCTAGAGAGGCGGGTTTCAATGCTCCCTATTTCGAAGTGATCTCAGGATTTCGAACGTATGCTCAACAAGATAGACTTTTCCAAAAAGCCTTGAAGAAGTATGGTAGCGATTCTGCCGCAAGAGAATGGGTTGCTCCACCGGGGAAGTCTGCTCATAATACAGGGTATACTTTTGACTTATATCTTGGTGGTCCAACAAAGTCGGAAGCAGTGAGTCGTATTCGCCAAGACCCTGCTTATAAATATATGAGGGATGTGCTTGCTCCTAAGTATAATCTTGCACCTTATACAACAGAACCTTGGCATTGGGAATGTGACAAGGCTTGCAGGGCAACATATATAATGAACAAGTATGGTCTTGATGGGGAGTTGGCCCGTCAGATTGTAGATGAGGAACTTATTGTGCCTCAAGGGAACATAGTAGCGTATCTTGAAGCAAGTGATGGGGGGGATTCTCAAATGACGGAGGGTGGACAACGCACTAAAAGTAAACTTGGAAAAATACTCCTTGCGACAACACTAGTGGGAGGTGCAAGTTTTGGTGTATGGTTGTTGCTTAAACGTAGGGGTGGAAGTTAAGTTTTTATTGAACTATTAAAGTATAAACGTTAATACTTTTCTGTTAATTCAAGAGAAAGGTATTAACTGTTTTGAAGATAACTGCAAAGTACATACACATTCATCCAAGTGCTAAAATAGAGGATTCTGTAGAGATACATTGTGAAAGTTTTTCTCTTGGAGAAAACTCTTATATTGGAGAAAACGTAAAGATTAAATGTCGAAATTTTAGTGCAGGAAAGCACTTGTACATGACAAGCGGTGTAGAGGTGGGTAGAGGTGGTTGCACGAGTCCTAATTCTACAGTTACAATTGGAGATTATGTAGGGATTTTCGAGAACACTGTAATCAATCCAAACTCACCTATAACAATAGGCAATTATGTAGGTATTGGTTGTGACGTTCAACTTTGGACACATGGTGCATGGCTGAATGTGCTTCAAGGATTTCCTTCGTCTTTCGGTCCAATTACGATAGGGGATAATGTGTGGTTACCTGCAAGAAGCATTGTTTTACCAAATGTGGAAATTGGTGAAAACACAGTGGTTGCAATAAATTCTATTGTAAACAAATCATTGCCTAGTGGATGTCTTGCAGGAGGTAACCCTGCAAAAGTCATTAAAGAGAATGAATACCCTAAACAAACCTCTAGCGATGAACAGATTCAAATTATAAAAAGTTTAGTGAATGAATGGCACGATAGTGTAGAAGATAAGGGGTACAGTGTTATCAACTTTGCAGGACTCAGAGATCGCCCTTTTCTGTCAGTACCTTACATTTTTGAGTTGAGAGTTGAGTTTGATCGTATTGACAAAAAAAGAGATTGTATTCATTACTATGACTTTAAGATTGATTGTCGTCAACAACCTTATTCGATGGACTACCACTATATTCCATCTGTAAAGCACCCAGAAGACGCTTTATTCTTTTCAGACCTTATAGACTTTCTAAGGCGAAATGGTGTCAAAATATATAAGTCTCCATTCGCCTTTAAGTCTCTGACACCTACTTATATGTAAATTTGACACTCGATATACAGGTTAAGTTAAATCTTGTATATAAATATATTTGATTCGGAGGTATTTTAGTGAATATACTTGTGCTTGGTGCAAAAGGTATGGCTGGTCATGTGATTTATGACCGGCTTGTGGGAGATGGACATACAGTCATTGGTACTTCTAGGTTCGCAAGCTCGTACAAAGAGCAAGGTATTGTAAAGTTTGACGCTTTGGATGTCGATTCTTGGTTTCAGTTTTTTGAAAGCTTAGAAGTTGATGTTATTGTGAACTGCATTGGCATGCTTGTAAAAGTATGTGAGAACAACATAGAAAATGCAGTTACGGTGAATACTCTTTTGCCTTACGTTTTAGAAGAACTGTATAGAGGCTCGAATACCCAAGTTATCCATATCAGTACAGATTGTGTATTTGATGGCAAAACAGGGAATTACACAGACGATACATTTCCAAATGAGACTCATATATACGGAAAGTCAAAACATCGTGGTGAAATACGCAATGATAAAGACCTTACGATAAGAACTTCAATTATTGGACTTGAGCTAGGAGACAAGCCTAACTCGAAAGATAACAGTGGACTGATTCATTGGTTCTTAAGTCAACCAAAAGGCTCTTTTATTCAAGGATATAGTGAATGTTATTGGTCTGGAATCTCTACTCTTGAACTAGCAGACGCTATTGTGTGGTATTTAGAAAACCCAAGTCATGGACTACACCAAGTGTCTCGTGATAAGAAAATCTCAAAGTTTGATTTACTCACTCTTGCAAATGGCGTTTTTGAGAGAGAGTTGATTATTGAAGTATCTTCAGAGAAAAAAGTGGATAAATCTCTGATTCCCTCTGAAAGAGCATTTAAAGTCGAAGCGAGTTATCTTGAAATGTTAGAACGTATGCGTCTAGAAAGAAAAAACAAATGAATTTAGAACAAGCCCAAAGTCTATCTTTGAAGATCCAAGAGTCTGCAAAAAAAGTGAATGCCCATTTTCCAATTTATGAAGTATCAGATTTTTTACCTTTAGACACCTTTGAATTAGTAAAATCTCATTTTCCAAATAAAGAAGATTCTCTATGGGAAACTTCTAAAATAGGAGAAGTAGAAAGCAAAAGAAGAACAACTTGGAGTTCTATTTTTGATGTACCTATCGAGTTGAGAAATCTTGTGCTGTACATGAACAGTTCTTTGTTTTTGAAACAGTTATCTCATTACCTTGAAATACCCAAGTTACTCTCAGACCCTTACTTTAGTGGGGGAGGTTTGAATGAAAGCTTCAATGGTGACTATCTAGACATTCATGTGGATGGAAACTACCATGACGCTTCTGGGCTACACAGACGAGCAAATGCAATTCTCTATCTAAGTGATACTTGGGAGGATTCATGGGGTGGCAACTTTCAAGTGTACTCTGAGACAGGAGAGCAGTTTGTTTCAGAAGTTGTACCAACACCCAATAAACTTGTCTTCTTTGAGACTTCGGACATTTCCTATCATGGATTTCCTGAACCAATTGACTGTCCTGACCACATTTCTCGTAGATCGCTGATCTTGTACTATTACACAAAAGAGAGTCACAGTTTATCAAAAGTAAAAGAGTCTAAACCTCATAGTGCTTTGTGGAAAAAGCATGGATTCACAGATAAAAATCACAATAAGACAAGGGACTATACATAATGTTAAGAGGTAGATTACTTATTACAGGAGGAACAGGCTCTTTTGGGTCAACAATGGTAAAAAGACTTCTCTTGGAAGATTCTGTTGATGAAATCCGAATATTTTCTAGGGATGAGAAAAAACAAGATGATTTACGAAAAGCCTTGAACTCTAAAAAAGTAAAGTTTTACGTGGGTGATGTAAGAGACTTACAAGCAGTTCGTAATGTAGTTCGTGGAGTAGACTATGTTTTCCATGCAGCAGCTTTAAAACAAGTACCCTCATGTGACTTTTTTCCTTTAGAAGCAGTTAAGACGAATGTCTTAGGTACAGCAAATGTACTTACTGCGTGTAAAGAATATGATAATACTGTGAAGAAAGTCGTTGTTCTAAGCACAGACAAAGCAGTTTACCCTATTAATGCAATGGGTATTTCAAAAGCCATGATGGAAAAAACAATGGTTGCTGAGTCTCGTAATTGTAATGAGTCTCAAATGTTCTGCGGTACTCGCTATGGCAATGTGATTGCTTCGAGGGGTTCAGTCATTCCCCTCTTTATTAAGCAGATTAGAGAAAAAGGTGAGATCACAGTTACTGACCCTACAATGACAAGGTTTTTAATGAGTTTAGACGAAGCGTCTGACCTTGTTTTGTTTGCCTTTGAAAATGGGAGTAATGGAGATATTTTTGTACAAAAGTCTCCAGGAGCAACCATTGAGGTGCTTGCCAAAGCAGTGATCAAGTTGCTTGGTAGGTCAGAAGATGAAATCGAAATAAAGATGATAGGTAAGCGACATGGCGAAAAAATGCATGAGAGTCTTGTCAACGAAGAAGATATGGCAATTGCAGTAGATATGGAAAGCTACTACAAGATTCCTTGTGACAATCGAGATTTGAACTACAACACGTACTTTTCAGAGGGTCAGCAAGCAGAAAAGATTTCTCAGTATTCAAGTGACTCTACTTATCTTATGTCTGTAGATGAAGTTGTCGAGTTGCTACAAAGAAATAAAGAAGTGCAAGCATTTTTGAATGGGGCTTAGTGATGTATAATGTATGTACTGTAGTGGGTACTCGACCTGAGATTATTAAGTTATCTTCAGTAATAAAGCTACTCGACCAATTCACAAACCAAACATTAGTGCATACAGGTCAGCATTACGATTATACTTTGAATGAAGTATTCTTTGATGATCTTGGTATACGACAACCTAATTTCTACTTAGATGCCAAAGGTCATTCCGGGATAGATACTGTCGCACAGTCTATTTCTAAGTTTGACAAACTGCTTGAAGACAACGAGTTCGATTGTGTCTTGGTATACGGAGATACAAACTCTTGTCTATGTACGTATGCAGCAAAACGAAGAAAAATTCCAATCTTTCATATGGAAGCAGGTAATCGGTGTTTTGACGCTAGGGTACCAGAAGAAATTAATCGTAAGATCATAGATCATCTTGCAGATGTGAATATGGTCATTAGCGAACATGCACGTAGAAATCTACTGAATGAGGGCTTACACCCAGAGTTCATATTCAAAGTAGGTTCTTCGATGCCCCAAGTTCTAGATAGTTTGAAAGACAAAGAGTCTTCTGTATTGTCTACATTGAATTTAAGTGCAGAGGATTATGTTGTTTTATCTATTCACAGAGAAGAAAACATTGAGAATCCTACATATATAAAAGAGCTTGTTAAGTTGCTTGAGCAATTAGTTCATCAAAAAGCTGTTGTGTTTTCAACTCACCCTAAAACTAGAAAGTTATTAGAGCCTTATGAAGACACAATTGGTGTTTTGCTCAAAAAGAAAAGACTTATTTTGAGTGAGCCTTTTGGGTTTGTAGATTATATTGAATTACAGAAAAAAGCCTATTGTACGATTTCAGACAGCGGTACGATTATGGAGGAAAGTAGCTTGCTAGGGTTTCCTGCAGTCACAATTAGAGATTCTTATGAAAGACCAGAGGGTATGGATGAGGGAGTAATGATTGTGTCCCATTGGAATTGTGATCGCATCTTAGACGCTATGCACATTTGCGTGACTACGAAAGATTCTCGTCAAGTGGTTTCAGACTACAAAGGGTATGCAGTAGCTGAAAAGGTTTTAAAGGTGATACATAGTATGCTTGAGAAAGTGAGAACGAAGGTATACAAAATACCTCTTACTTAAATGCTTTAGAAGATACGCAAAATTCAGCATGGTGATTGCTTAAATAAGGGTCTACTGTGTTTCTGACTATTTTCAACTGTGGAAGTCTTTCTTCTATATTTGTATGATTTCTTAATCCTATGACATCTCCATCCACGAATGCGAGTCCTTGCGTAGGCACACCCCAAACATCAACTCCTTTATTATTTTGATTTTCCCAGAAACTAGTTCTTTACATATAACGAGTTCCCCCATCAATTAGGTTGACCTTTCACTTTGTTTTGTGGAATATAGACGCATGCTAAATTAGAGTTTTTGAGTAAAAATGTGTGGCACATAAATTTATCATACGCAAGGAGGTTTCGGAATGATAATTGCAAACAAAAATATGAAAAAGGTGTGTGTAGGTATGGCGACATACCCAAAAAGAGAAGACGTTGTAATTCATACACTTAGCTCTTTAGTGGACCAAAACTGTAACATTTGTGTATACCTAAACGAGTACTCAGAACTTCCAAGTTGGACTCAATCTTATTATTTCAGAAATGTGAGTTTTACACTTGGCAAAGACGCATTTGGGAACATAGGAGATGCTGCTAAGTTTTATTCTTTTTGGGATAACGAGTCTGACTACTTTTTACCTGTTGACGACGATGTTTTATATCCAAAAGACTATGTTGTAACAATGATTCATTATATAGAACACTTTAACAAAGAAGCAGTTGTGTGTGTACATGGTAGGAAATTTGGGGAAACCTGTACTCCTATACAAGGGTACTTTAAAGACTACCACAAAGATACTAAGTTGTTTCATTTTCTACAAGGACACCTTGGACTTAATCGTGTGCATGTCCCAGGTACAGGGAGTTCAGGGTTTCATAGAAACTTAAAGAAAGTGATACCTTATGCACAACTTATGTATGGAGAACGAAATCAAGCAGATATACATTTTGCAATTGCACATTTAAAAAATGAAACACCTATGTACTCGATTCCTAGAAGCTCAAATTGGTTGTCCGATTTGAGTGCAAAGAGTGAATCTGGAAGTATTTATGATGACACAGTGATTTCTGATTTACCAAAAGAACTTTTGAATAAGTACTTAGGTAATAATTTCCAACTTCCAAAAGACCACTGATTCAACCAAAAAGGATACCTTAAAGTATGAAAACTCCAAAAATTACAGTATGCATTCCTGCATATAATGCACAAGCCTATCTTGCACCTTGTCTTAATAGTCTCTCCATGCAAACATTTAAAAATTTTAGGATAGAATTTGTAGATGATGCATCTACGGATAACACGTTAAGGATTATCAAAAAATTCTGTAAATCCACAGATATAAAGTGTGACGTACATGTACATAAAACAAACTCCGGAAGTATGGGATTAGGAGTGCAAGAATCTTTGAACAGATGCAAGTCTCCTTTCTTTATGTGGATGGCAGCAGATGACGAGATTGACCCCACATATCTTGAAGAATTAAGCACCATTCTAGAGTTGAACAAAGACTTTGATTATGTTTACACAGATACTACATTGATTAATGAACAGTCTGTACCTGTGGATAAATGGATTTATCCTACAGTAACCTATAACTCTTTACTAGCTCATGTACTAAAGACTCAATCGGGTATTTTACCTATGGTGGGAATGTTCAGAACGTCATTTTTCCAAGAGAACAAAATTCAATTTGAGTTGCCAAGAGGTGAGGGATTTTCTTCGGATACTTTAAATAGTTTACACTTTATGGAAAAGGGGATGTCTGCATACAAACTTAGTAAACCACTATTCAAATACCGTAAACATATGTCACAAGGAAGTAAAGATGCACAAAAACGTATTCTTTCGGACTTAAAAGTTTTAACGCATATATTTTTAGATCATACTAAAGGACTTAGTGAATTGGACAGTGTATCGCTTGACACATTTTTGAAATATGTAAAAACATCTACTCGGAACAATTCAAAAAGATTCACACTGAAAGAAAAAGAATTGTTCGCTATTTTAGATTCCGAAGAATACCAAGCGACTTTAAAGAGTGGCTGTAACGAAATCCTAATGCTATTGATAGAAGCTCAGAAATCACAAATAAGTAAACTTTAGAACTCTGAGCAATGTAAGATTCCCCATGCGTCATTAGTTACTTTTACTTTTTTATTAGGATTTTGGGCTAAATAGCTTACTATAGAACTTAGTTGGCACATAGACAAGTCAGTACGTGTGTGTATATGAACTAAGATTTTTTTTCGTACAGAATGTATGTTTTCTCTAGGGCATTGCAAGTTAATAAAATCAGTGTAGTTTTCTGATTGCACAACTATGCTTTCAAATACACATATCTCTGGAATTTCAAAGTTCATGTTCACAGAGTCTCTGAATCCTTTTGTCGATTCTAAACATTCGATATATTTGTTCCTAAGTTCAGATGAACTTTTTTTATAGTTTTTAGTGCTTTCAGAGGGCATTGTGTGTTCGTCAGTAAGGCTCAATTTTCTTTTCTCTGCTCTATACAGAGGTTTCTCAAAGTCAATCATGCAACCCCAACCAAATGAGTTACGTACACGAGAATCGAACTCCCCATCAGCACCAAACGCTACACAGTCAAAAAAGCCTATTTCCTCAAACAACTTTGTTCGAGCAAAAAGTCCTGCATAACACCTTCTTGAATCGAGTTTTGTGCTTGGATGCGTAAAAAATCGTTCTTCTTTTACACCTTCTTGTCGGTAAAAGTGAGGATAAATACCTAATGCTTCATCCTCAGTATGTAGTTTCTTAAGCAAAGACTCATATGTCTCATGTAGTATATAATCATCACTGTCAAGGAAAGTTATATAGTCAAAAAAGTCTTTATACTGAGAAACTATCAAATTCTTATTTACGTATGGTCCCAAAGACACTTTGTTTTGTATGATATGTAAAGGGAAGTCTACAGCCATTGAATTTACGCTATCCAATGACATATCTGAAGAATTGTCGTCTACTATACACACCATACTAGGTTTCAAAGTCTGTAGGTTCAAAGAGTTCAAAGTTCTTTGAATGTAATCTTCGCAATCTTTTAAAGGTATGATTGTTAAAATTCGAGCATCTTTCAGATTTTCTTTTTCTTGGTGCGTACTTATATTACGAATTACAACTCTTAATACACTATCCGAAGACATCTCGAATGCTACAGTTTCAGACTTTTCAAGATGCATGAAGTGTTTTGTTTCTTGACAGAGTTCGGGGAGTGGAAATGCGTAAAGGATTGAGTTTTTTGTAGATATGCTAAAGTGCTTGGTCTTTTGATTCTTCTCCCCAAGAATATAAACTTCATATGTACCTGCATGAAGAAGAATATTTTCTGTTCTTGTACAGTCAGAGATTTCGAATACATGAGTACACAACAATTCTTGATCTGTAGTTTGTGATGTAGGGACTTCCAAACCTTTTTCTACATCTACACCTAACTTTTGTAAGTACCTTAAATCTTGCCCAAAAGGAGTATCCAGGTCGATACTTTCGAAAGACGTTATACAGTTCAAGAATTCCCTAGACTTATTACTTCCAAAGTACCAATGATTTCCAAAAGTCAAAGGTTTTTGAGTTCTTGAGATTTCGTGAGAGTTGAAATACGTATCAATTTCAAACCAAAGATAAGGAGCGTAGGAATCAAGAGGTAGAGTTTGAACTTCAGGGTGCAATTTCAATAAATTATGTTTGATATAAGGTAAGCAATAATTCCGCCAAATATTCGGTCCGAGAACTTGATAGTTTGCATCTTCATCAAGTTCGGTAAGAACAGAGCTTTGGATGTGTTCCAGCATCTCTTTCAGCATAGGACTTTTTGGTTTTGCAGCAATAAACCCTGTACCTACAGTAAATTCTTCCTTGTGTCTAACTTCCGAAAGTAAAATGCTTTTTCCTTCACCTACTTTTGGGGGCAATACTGAAAAAATGTTTTGAGTGAAAAGTATATCTAAATCAAACCAAATACCTCCATGTTCATGTAATTTGAAAATCCTTATATAGTCTGCACAAAAAACATGAAAAAGTTGTTTTTCAATACCTAATATGCTTTTCAAGTCTAAAGGTGCAAATTCAACATTGGGTAATGAGCCTATTTCATCTTCTATATCGAAGACTCTATTAAGTTTTATAGAGTGTTCTTTTAAACTTTCTGAACTCTTTGGAATACTTGTTCCTGAAGAATCAGAGTAGACGATAATTTTTGAATGTGGGTGTAGTCTGGATAATGTTCTTAGACTTAAAGCATGTAAATAAGAAAACTCTTTACCGACCCAATAAGTAAATAGCATGCTAGGGATTTTTGACATTTTTTTTATAATCCTACACAGTAAATAAGCTTGAGTGCTTCGGCATACTTGACATTACATTCAAAACCTCTGCTTTGAGCATGGCTTGTGACACCTTGGATAGCCAAACCTTGCCTTGAAGAATTTGAAAATTGACTTTTATATACGTTACAGAAAGTGTCTCGTTTTATATCTATACTTTCTGTAATGTCTACGTAGACATTTGGAATAAAAGGAGTTCCACTCCCAACCCAACTCGAAGTGGGGATTTCGTATGTCAATACCTTATGAGGTCTTTTTTTTGTAGGTCTTAGGCTAGATGTACAAGCTTTGTTTACGACTTGATGATCTTGATGATAAGAAGGCTCTGGATAAAGAATAATATCCGGCTCGAAGTTTCTTATTTCATTATCTAGTTTTGCTACAATACTCGTAATAGGTAATGTATCTAATTTAGAGTCCTCAAGTTCAAAATTGGAATAGGGTTCTGTTGACAATACTTTACAAGATTCACTAAACTCTTTTTTCCGAACTTCCGCACTTACGATACCCTTTTGATGACACATGTATATATCTGTGCAAGCAACAAGTACAATTTTTATTCTATATCCTTGCTTTTTCCAAATATATAATGAACCACCAACCCCTAACAGTTCATCATCTGCATGAGGTGCTATAACAAGTATTTTCTTAGACATTCACATTTCTCCTTGATTGTCTTGTTGAAAAATTGGGTACTCCATGAGATACAGTAAAAATATGGCTTACTCAAGACAAATTGGTTACAATATAGTTCGCTCAAGATAAGCTAATTAAGGTATAGATCAATCAGGATGAATTGGTTATATTATGACTACAATAGCAAATTCAGTTTCTACAAAGTCTGTATATGGGGAAAGCACACCTGTATCTATAGTAATACCTCACTATAGAAGAAGAAAAACATTACTTCACACACTTGCCACTTTAAACAATCTAAATCATAACCTTTCAGTACTTGAGTGCATAATAGTAGACGATGGGAGTCCTCCAAGTGAACAACCTTGCTTAACTCACTTTGAAAGTAAGATAGACATAAAAGTGATTTATTTAGAAGATCAAGGGTATCAAGTTTCGAGAGCAAGAAATATTGGAATACAGAATGCAAAGCATGATATCATTATAATTCTAGACTGCGATTTAGGTGTAGAACCTTCATTTGTAGAAAGTCACCTCTTACACCTAAACAGAAGCGAATCTACAATTTCAGTAGGGCTTAGGGATTCATATAGTAAAATCTCGGAAAAAAACAGCGATCCAAACAGTTTAAACATTGAAGCACTCAAAGATAGTTCTAACTTTATACGTACTGATTGGCGAATTACACACATTGATTATAAAAACAAAAACGAACATAATTATTGGAAATTATGCTCTGGAGGAAACATTGCGTTCCATAAATCTTTGTTTGCAAATGTAGGACAATTCAATGAAGACTTTGTTTTTTGGGGTGGAGAAGACACTGAATGGGCGTATCGAGCATACAAAAAAGGAGTGTACTTCGAAATTCATAGTGAAGTGAAATCTTTTCACTTTGAATGTTTCGATGATGAGTTTCAGATAGACCGATACAAAGATATCTCTTTAAAAAATAACATTTTGCAGCAACTTGTACCTAGTTTGGAAGACTATAAGTTTACTAAAGGAACTGTTCCATTTGTCTCTATATTTGTAACTCATTATAATAAGCTAGAGTACTTAAAAGAATGCTTAGACTCTATACACATAGCAACGAGTTTTAGGTACGAAGTCGTACTTGTAGACGATTTCTCAGAGAATGTTACTGATGAGATGTTACAAGAAGTCATTCCAGAAACGATCAAGCCTTATGTCACACTTGTAAGGAATGAACAGAATGAGGGTGTGGAAAAGACATTCAAAAGGGCAATCAAAGTGTGCAAGGGAGAGTTTATTGCTCAGTTAGATGCTGACGATTACCTTTTGCCTAATGCAGTCGATACTCTTATAAATGAACTTAATCTACACAGTGCCGACATCGCATATGGCAAACATAAAATCTTGAAAGATAGTATACTTTCAGATGGCTGGGTATGTAAAGATGCAACTCGTGAAATGCGAACTTTGCATGGAATGTACTATCACCCTTTACGAGTGTTCAGAGCAAGAGCAATTCATAGGGTAGGAGGTATGCGAATTCTTGGTTTAGAGGGAGCAATAGACTTCAGTCTTTACAGTCAGATGGAACTTCTTTGCAAAGCCATATTCTGTGATGTGTATACTTATGTGTACCGCCAAGTAGAAAATTCTATCACAAACACAAAGTTTGCAGCACAAGTTGAGGGAGTACGTAAGGTAATCGAAGATAACGCAAATCGGATTTCATCGACAAAAGATTATGAAATAATACAAGTAGAAGAAAGGTTGTACAACGTAAAGTTCAAAGAACATGACCTTATAAACTATCCAAAATAATTTTGCAGTCTCCATAAAAAGCCAAGTAAGCTACAAAACAAAGTTCGCTCTCAGCTAAAATGCTCAAAGAAGGATTGTACATTATGTCGAAACAAGTCACAAACGTATCAAGGCGTTACGCCTCGGCTACCTTACGACATTCAAGAACTCATAGAAAATGTAACTTACGACGCAAAATAATTTTGCAGTCTCCATAAAAAGCCAAGTAAGCTACAAAACAAAGTTCACTCTCAGCTAAAATGCTCAAAGAAGGATTGTACATTATGTCAAAACGAGTAACAAAACCATCAAAGGGTTATAAACGAGTAACAAAACCATCAAAGGGTTATACACGAGTAACAAAAAAATATTTCGGTGAAAATATACAATGGGGCTGTGACTCTTTATCGAAAGTGAATTACAATCCTGCTACAGACATCGCAGATTCCCCTTTCCAATACTTCCCAGGATTGACTGATGCTGAACTTGATTTTGGTTTGGTTTGGTCAGCTTTCAAATCAATCGCTCCCCTAGTAGATATTGGTGGATTAAAAGTGAGCCTACTTGATATTTTGAGTATGCCGACTTCTCAGAACTCTCAAAACAAAAGGGGGGGCCTTGAAAAACTCTACTATGACGAATCTGGAGGTCGTAAGTACCTTTGCGATCTTGTCAGAGATCAGTTTCAATCGAGCTATGCAAGCGCAAGCTCAACTACCCGTAAATTCAACGTTCTGACTAAGGCAAGTGCATCCCAGAGCAAAGTGAATGTTCTAATTGCCAATCGTAAAAAGATTCTTAGAGCCTTGTTCAAAAGTTTTATGAATTCTTTAACCTACGACGTATATCTTGTCGACGCACGTGATCTTTTAAAGATTCCTTACGCATATAAGAAGTACACTAGATGGTACGAGAATGTTTTGAACTTCGGTTTTCTTGATAATAATATAGCCAAAACAAATTCCAACTTCAACTTTACCGTTATACGGAGTGGTTATCTTCCGCTCCGCTTTCCCCTACTCCAAGCAGCCGAAGCTTCCGCCCTTCGTCAAAGCATTAGTAAATGGTCTTCTGCTTACAAAAGTCCAATTACTTTAAATTCAGCACAGCGTTCGTGCCATGCAGGGGTTGGCATTTTAGGAGAACTTCCCGACCTTTTGATTGCGGGAATGTACCCTGCTCTATTAAAGTCTAATAATAAAGTGATGAATGTTCGTGCAAACCCTAATGCAGCTAAGATTGCGAGTGGGATGGCTCTTTCTTGGGTAAGAGGAGCAAACGTTGTTCGAGGTAAAGTCTATACTTTAGGGTTACTTAATAGCCTAAAAGATCTTCTCCAACGATATCCACAAGAAATTGGTACTGGAAACCTTACATACCGAGTACTCAATGCACAACTTTCAGAATCAAATTTGGCGAAAGTCTGTCAATTCTTGAGTTCAAGAGGAAGGACCAACCCTAGTGTAACCGTCAAAGGTTTGTCGGGAAAGAGTGACAAGTGTGTAAAGACAAAAGTAAAAGATTTACTCTCTGCTCTTGTACTTATTGACTTCATGTGCAATACCTCACTTAACAATAGGTTTGGTGACTACGTTAACACATACTTGCTGGCATGGTTACCTAATCGCCTAAAAGCAGTAACTTCTTCCTCTCAATCTAGTAATCAAACAATACAAGGGACATCCACTCCTGGACAAGTCGTGCAAAGTGGGGCGAACTTTAATCTACCAAGCACTTCTCGCTTTGCGAATGTGCATAACTTATTGCAAAGTCAAGGTGTTATCCGCAGACAGACATTTTCCCCTCAAGGTGATGGGGGTGGGGAAGAAACCATCTACGGGGAAGACCCTCCCATTGACACCTATGTGGAGGAAGAAGCCATCTACGGGGGAGAGCCTCCTGTCGATGCTGTTGTGGGTGAAGGAATCTTTGACGAGTACGGTCAAGAAATAGACCCTACTACTTATGAGGATGGCGACATCGTAGAAGTTACAGAAGGGAGTGAAGTCACAGGAGGGGGTTCTCAAGTGACAAAGGGTGACGCTGACAAAAAGTCAAATATGCCTTTGATCGTTGGTGGGATTTTACTTATTGGCGGCATTGGGGCATATTACTACGCTAAAAAGAAAAATATGTAGACATGCCTTTGAAAGCACTTAAAGAAGTCTATGACATTGGGCGAGGTGCATATGCAAGTTCGTGTTCACGAACAGGTATGACCTCAGAACAATGGGGTTATGGTCGAGTATATGCTTTTATTATGTCTTACTTTGTGAACGAAGATGGTCGATATGACCAAAGTCGCTTTCTAAAGAATAAAACAGATTTCCATGTACTCCAAGAAATTATAGACTCTGGATGGTAAGGTTATGAGTTCGGTTGAAGACTTGATTACTTGTGACGAAGCATTTAATGCTTTGTTTGAGCTTTTCTCAGACAATATAGAAACCCAAAAAGCTCTTACTATTGGGCATATCGAGTCTTTTTTAGGTACTCCCATGAATGGTTGTTATGACAAATCGACCCTAATCGCCCTTAGAGCAAAGGTTCTTAAAGCACGATCTCTCTTGGAGATTAGAAAAGCACTCGACTCTGAAAACACTGATTACTATAAGTGTAATTATATGTTGTACCCTGCTAAATTTCTTATGCACAATATGAAAGTTATGCGAGGTGTTGAGTTTATTCACTGGTCTAGTTACGCTTTAGACATTGAAAAAGAGGGTTTCAGAGGTAGAGTGACCCCTCATAAACAAACAAATACAAAAATCATTCCTGACTTTGTTGAACTTGGTCAAGGTTACATCTTTGCATATAACTCGTATCAGTTAAATGACCGCACAGTTATAGGTGGAGATAGTTACCCTTATTATACCAAAGGCACAGCTTCGGTAGCAATTGAATTTAACTTTGAGCCTGATCGTAACGAAATACAGTTAATCATTCCTGTCAAATGTATTTTGGAAACAGAATTAGTGAATCAAGACACACCTGACTGGATGGCAGACTTCTTTTAAACTAGATTTTTATCTAGATAAAGTAAAGTGTTGTATCTGTAATGATCTTTAGGTCTTCCCTCTTTTACCCATTCCATGTATTCGTCGTACTCGCTTAACATGAGATAAACATAAGCGTCATCGCCTGCAGCCAATGCACCAATTGTTCTGTGGTTACCATCTCGTAATTGGAAGTAAACCTCATTTGCGTCATCTGCACTCCACTCGTAGTATTCGTAATCTTCCTCGTATTCTTGCATTTGAAGAATATCACAACAGTCTCTAAAGTAGACTGACGCATACCCACACTCTAAGGGTATTTTTTCATCCACATATTTAACAGACTCGGCGATTGCACACAATTTGTCGAGATTGAATATGTTACGCTCGATAGGGTGGATAAAGTCTAACTCGCCTTGAGTTAAACGTAACATTCTACCCTCTTGACCTAACCAGATAAAGTTTCTTGAGTGATAGACTTTGTGTCCTCTTACTTTTCTCCACTCGTCTATCATCTTTTGTGGAGTTTCTGAGGATAGAGGATAGTAAGACGTAAGAGTTTCCATTGCTTCGTGTGAGCTTTCAAACCTACTATCACAATCCCACGCTAATTCTCCCACGACATCAAATGGGTTTTTTCGAGTAGTGTACTTCATAT
>Ga0233413_10000091_pt1 | contig 46673 bp, 58 predicted proteins | sample Na_anoxic_6_MG_FD_189019 | JGI IMG/M metagenome (GOLD analysis project Ga0233413, IMG submission 189019) | Seawater microbial communities from Saanich Inlet, British Columbia, Canada - Na_anoxic_6_MG | ecosystem: Environmental > Aquatic > Marine > Inlet | place: Canada: British Columbia...
ATAGAATCTTACAGAAATCTTATAAAAGTAAATGTCGCCTATTACACCATCTACCATAAAAGTCACGGTTGGTAGCACAATTTTTAGAGATAATACCAAACTTACGGTATCCTATCTAAACGGAATAGATCCTACGCGACCAAACGAACAGATTAATGGCTTAAATACACCATGTGACATTACGATTTCTGTAGTCGATATGCGGACCTATCCCACTAAAAATTATTGGATCATTTTGGGTAGAATCATTGATATGGATATGGATAAGGAAAAGGTTGAATTGCTAAATACGATTCAATCCTTTTATTACCCTAGAGATAGTTTTAGTTTAACTAGTGTTGCCGATATGCCTTAATATGTTATTCCGCATCTACATTTCTATATTGTTGTGCCAGCGAACAAGTAGAACAATAAAAAGAATATGCTATATCTTTGCATACATGCTCTTGTGGTAAGCGTTGTTTTTTTTTTAATGTGCGGCGAATATAAACATGAGTTAGGGATAAAAAAGATATGGATACTACTTCTAAAAAACACCATGCAGTCCAGGATAATTTAGAATCAGATTCAGTTATACAATCTTGATTAGAAGCATAGCACATATGATACTCGGTATCATAGTTACATAAATAGTTTTCATTGTTAATAACTGTATATGTTTTTTTACATTGCGATTTATCATATATTAAAAAGCACCAATCAGAGTAGTGGTTGCTATTACATACAGGTGTAATAGCATATGCGAATACGTAATAGGAGTAATTAAATATAACAAAAAAGAATGCGTATAAACAGAATAGGGAAGGATAACCAAATCCTATTTTGTGGCTTATTTTACCAACAACATGGCAGGGGGCATAATAACTTATAAAACAAGATTCTAAATCTATAGTACACAAAGAATCCCATACAACCACAGGGGTAGTTAAAGGAATAGATTCGCTATCAGAAGTAGGTGTTACTTGGTTTAATTCGACGTCACCAGCAAGTATAATATCACCGAATCCACCATCTCTTTGTTGTTCCAGTTTAACGTAAGGAGTAACATTGTCGCTCATATAATAATACTAATAATTTAATATTTAAATTAGTAAAAAATATAATGTATTATTATCTTACTAGAATGGGGTATAAATATGGTGTATGGATCGTATTAAAAACAAAAGATATAGATACTTCCGTTAAATTTATACCTCACGTAACAGTGATGTCTAACATGTCGTATGATAGTGCGTTTCATTATTATCGTGAATTGTTATGGAGAGGATATGATAAAATAGATATCGTAATACATCGTCCAACAATATTATTTCAGAATGTGTATAAAGATAATTCTATTGTTTCGTGGGGTCATTACGTGACGATGCATCCAAAAACATATTTACAAATGGAAATGATAAGTGAAAAATATAAGGGTAATTTTTCTGATAATCCTCATATATCATTAGGGTATACGAATGTAAAGGGCGGGGATTATAAAGGTAAAGATAAAATCCAAGGAACGGTTTGTTTAGTAAATATAAAAAGTGATAATCCAAGTTTATGGAAAATTATAACTTAACTAAGTATATTATTATTAAAAAATATAATATACTACAATAATAAAGTGTAATGGGCAGATTTCGTGTATTTAATCATCAAACAACAGTTTCATCATCTGATTTAAATCAAAGATTAAAAGGAAATGAGATGATGAAATATTTAAGGGATAAATCGCCGCAAAAACAAGATAATGCTATAATTGTAGATTATAGTAAATCAGAAGTTGTATATTTTAATAATTATCAAGAATTTATTAATGCAAGTAGAAGTTATTTAAGAAACAACCCTAAGTGTTTTGAATGTGCAGATGTTCCTAGTAATATGATAGAAGGTTTACATAGTGAGTTATGTTATGATGAATTATATGCCCATGTTAGAGATTGCACCTTAGATTATTGTAATAAATGTGAACGAATTTTAAAAACAAATGATTGTTTAGAAGGGTTGTTTCCTTATGGACATTATAATAATAATAAAAAACCGGATACTTTTCAATTTCCAATAAAAGTAAAGATAGATGAATGTGCGGAAAAACCAGAATGTCGTAAATATGTATATTGTAAGTGCCCGACGACCATGAATAAACAATGTTGTGTTTATGAGGAATTATTTCCCAGTCAATTTAAGCAAGTCAATTTAATACGTAATTCTTCAAATAAAAAAGCAAGTTGTTCCAATAGCACAATAACCAAAAGTATTAATGCATTTTCTATATTTCCTAGATTTAAAGTGCAACCAAAAAAACATTTTTATCAACCAAAAACAACAGTAGATATTAAAAAACCACGCACAATTACGAAATATAATAAAGAACTTAGACGGTATGAGGATGTTGAATTAAGTGTATAAGTATAAAAATAGTATATTTATATTCTCTTTTGTTACTATATGACTAGATTTAAATCATTATTACCTACATATCCTATACCACCTCATATACCTAATTTACCTGGAGAGGAGTGTTGTGCGCGATTTGATTATACAAAAAAATTTTATCATCCACATTGTTGTCCAGGGAAACGTCGCAAAATGGAATCGTGTAGTGATCATGATTATCCGGGTCATTTTAGTTCCGTAATAAATTATCCATTAATAGTCGATAGATGTAATAGAAAATTGCCTTATGAATATTATCATTATAAAAAAACCGTAAAAAGTGAATATCCTTGGAAAATACCATTAGAAAGACCTCATAAATTGTATAAACAAAAAAATGTATATTCCATGTTTATCCCTAATTATAACAAAAGTCAATGTGGTTGTGGCAAATAAAGTAGTTTATTATAGTAATAATACATATGTTAAGTTTAAAAGGTAATAATGAAATCAACCCCTTAAATCTGAAAGGGGAAGCACTATGTTTAGGTAATTCTGTAATATCTGTTGATATGCAATTTGAAAAATGGAAAAATAAGGTTATGACGCGGTTAGTTATACCTATTTTACAAAAAAATTGGGCAGAAATATATGATAATATTTTCATTATAAATTCTTTTAGAAAAGAACTGGATATGTATCGCGATCGTCCTGATATAGAATTTTATACAAACATATTAATTTTTGTGGAACGCGTTTACAATGAACATGAAGAATTAGAACATTTAGAGAAATTAGTATATAATGATGGCGGAGAAGGTACACGTATGATGTATAAGACTACTATGATTCGTATTGCAGCTGAATACGAAATGTATCATAATATTTTCGGAAAACCAGAATCTTCTGAGTATGATGGAGATATTTTAGGAAAAATTCGTTTATTGATGGAAAAAGATGAAATAACCTATAAAGAAATTAAAGATAAAATAGAGAAACAATTTAAATAATATATATATTTTTTTTCTTTACTAATTGTATAATGTCCACTCCAGCATATTTAGCTCCAGGTGATGGCATGCCATCCTCCGGTAAATATTTATTCGGTGATTTTGACACCAAACCACTTGAGTTCTTTACCTTCTCACAAACCATTGATGTTGCTGCAATTGGTCAACCTCTATCGGCAGTCGCTATTGAAGACAATATGCATGTAATTTCTTTAGATACCATAGGTGCTATTTCTGTTGAAGAATTCCGCACTCTTTTCTATTACACCGATGGCGAATCGTTCGGCGTTAACCCTGCGGCACTATTAGATGCATCTGCTACTTCGTTAATTTCGTTCTTAGGCGATGACCGCACCATGAACGGCGGTGATGTAAGTTTCAACTTAACTGAAGCCGTATTTGAAAACTTAGAAGCGGATCTTGGTGTAAAACGTGAGTGCTTCGATCTTTGCACTAAGATTGAACTTACCAAAGAGCTTTCGCGTATCAATACTCTTGTAGACATTGAAAGTTGCGTTGTTCTTTGCTCGTTGAAATGGTCCGACATCAAGCGCATTCTCCTCCAAAAGGGACAACAATTAGGTCAAGACCTTGCGGGCGCTACCGTATCGAACACGGGTGTATGCAAGGACGGCATTCAACACATTCTTGTTGTATCGGTTATCTTCAAGAACCCTAACGTCAAGACCAAGGATTTAATGATTCGCTTCAAATACGCGGTTGTATTCTGTGACGATGATCTTTAAATTATTTAATATAAAATAAAGAGTATTATATTTTATATTAGATGTAAATACATTATATATGAGTGAAAAAGATTTATCTATAGACAATTATGAATTTACAGATATGTTGTCGTTATATACATGTCCATTTGAATATACAGATTATCATATAGTAGAGGCGAGAAAAACAGCACCGGTTTTACGAAAACAAGAAGTAGATGAAGAAATTGTTGTATTTTATGAAAAGGTATTGCTTATTATTGAATGTGTATATTTATTTAGGGAAAACCAAAAAAAACTAGAAAAAAATTATTTACCCAACATGAAGCATGACACTATTATTGTAAATAATATAAAAGAAATACCTAATTTTTATAGTTATAAAGACAGCAGTGCCTTATTTGATCTTGTAATTGAAAAAACACCCGAATTTAATAAATATTCAAAATTAAATGCAAAGGTAAAAGAAGAAGAAAAAAAACGACAAGATACATTATTACAAGATCAGGCGCGCCCATATGTAAATGTATACCCTAATGATGTTGTAGTAGGAACTATTAATCCAACCAAGCGTATTACACACAGTATAAATATACATTTAAATAGTACTTTTCGCGAGAAATATTATAATACAAATCCTTGCAACTATAATTATACCCTACCCTATGAAATTAAAAATGTAATGTCTATGCGTTTAGCATCAATTGAGATACCAAATTCTTGGTATCTTTTCAGTCATAAAAAGAAAAATAATTTATTTAAAATAGAAATAACACAACATAAAAAATGTCACGTATTTAATATTGTAGTTCCAGATGGTAATTATACGAATGAAACATTAACCAAATATTTAAATACAACTTATTTTTGCGACCGAACGGATGAATCTATATTAAAAAACTTAAAAATTTCTGTTAATCCTTATAATTTAAAAACGATTATAGAAATTGTTAATGAAGATACTCATATGGTATTTTCATTACATTTTGTAATTGAAAATAATGATAATATTATGAATACATTAGGATGGGCGTTAGGGTTTCGTTTAGCTAGATATTTAAAAATAGACGAAGCAATACAATCGGAAGGAATGTATGATGGCGGAGGAGATCGGTATGTATTTTTTTGTTTAAATGATTATCAATATAGTAGAAATGATGAAAATGTGGTATGTTTTGAAGATACCTCTATAGATGAAAATATTTTAGCAAAAATACCTATGCTTAATGGTAAATTATCATTGATTATAGATGAAAATGATGGTTGTTCTTTAACTAAAACAAGAACTTATAATGGTCCAGTTAATATACGCAAATTAAATATTCGTGTTTTAGATAAATTTGGTGAAATAATTGATTTAAATCATATGGATTATAGTTTTACTCTGGAATTAGAAATCTTATATGAAAAAAATAAAGTGGTATTATAAGTATGAATTTTAAATTACTGCATATCTTAAATGCAAATGTTTATTTAACTAACATTTTAACAATACCTATTATTATATTAACTTATTTGATTACTCGAGATATTAAAGAATGGAAACGTAAAGATAAATATAATGAGACGACTTGGACCTTAAATCATTTTTATGAATATTTGTGGAATGCATATTTTTGGATAGTATTAGTGGCATTTATTTTATCTAATCTATATCATTTGAACATGTTTACTAAGTATAGTATTTGGAAACAAATTGGTAAATTAGATGGACAAGTATCTGCTCCATTAACGTTTCTTATTATGGTATTGTTAATTATCATGTATTATGTTTATTTACATAATACCAATTCAAAACAAACAAAAGAAGATGAACCATTAAAACAAGCAACCATACCTATCTATCGTTTGGGTATTTTTTTTATAGTAATTGGTGGAATATCTTATTTAGTTAAAAAGACTATCTATAAGTATAATTATTATGATGCTATGAACGTATTAAATAAGGCAAAAGATCAAGCCTTATGGACGTCTGGTCATATATTTTTCCATTATACGTGTTATACCGGAGGATTACTTATAGTTTTATTGTATTATATTGATAACAAAAATATTTATAGAACTCTTAAAGAAAATATGTATAGTCATAAAAGCAATGCAAGTAGCAAAGAATAAGAAAATTTTTATTTTTTGCTTTTTATATTTCGTTTTTTTAATTGCCATTCTCCTTGCGCAGTTCCATGTTTTTCACGCCGTTTATGCGTATGTTTTATACCTCTAAAATACCGAGAATCACTAGGGTTTTGATCTTGTAATTTATCGTGTATTTGTTCACCATAAGGCATTGTAATATCTATAGCATTTTTATCGAAACGATTTATTATAGTATAAGGGTATAAATATCCTTCTGCATCACTATCTGTTACATCTTTCCATAATGCAGGAGATAAATATTTAATATTACTCGTGATATCAATTATTTCTTTATTATCATTTAAAGGCAACGGCATGGAATAATGCATCCATCCAGCTTCTTTATGTTTATATTTTTTGCCTTTTAATTTAACATGCCTAGCATTATTTACTTTTTGTCCAAACATAAAACGTATATCTAAAGGAGACTCATTATTATCTGTATTTGAAACACTATTTTCAGTTAGTTTATGACCATGTTTCACCGGTAATATTTCACCATTACTATTATAGTATAAGAGTGTGGGGTGAGTATGTGTTACCTTTTTTTCTTTCTTGGTCGGCCATTTAAAAGGATCCCCTTTTAAAGAATCTTTTTTGTTCTTCTTTTTTTTGACTATATCACCTACTTTCTTTTGATTGTTTGAGGTATAATGATCGTCGTCGCTGTCAAATCCTTCTACACAAATTCTATATGTTATACTAGATAATAGTAAATAAAATAATAATAAACTAAGACTTATACAAATTATAAAATATAATGGTTTCATATTATATTTTATATATATTATAAATTAACTAAAGAAGTGTATACTTTTTCATCTATTAAATAATTATTATAAGTAGTAAGTAAACCTACTACAAAACATATAGTTCCTACTAGTATTCCTAAAAACCATTGTAATTTGTAACTATAAATAATGGTTATAAAGTAAAAAAAAGATTTTATCATATCCATAACAACTATTGTTGTTGTTATACTACTAGGTCGATAGACAGCGTTTATTAAACAATCAATAAATAGTATATTAATAATACCATAATGTAATATTACACTACCTTCCTTCATTATATATATTACCTAATTTAATTTCTTCTGTGCTTTCTTTTCCTTTTTTGCGTTTTTCTTTTATCATCAAGACGCACAGCACCAAATTTACCTTTTACGGTTCCCCAACCAGCTTTACCTAGTCTATCTTCTCTTTTTGCTCTGTGAGAAGCCTTTTTAGATACATAATTGCCGCTACTTTTACTTTTAATGATACCTGATTTGAGTAACCCTCCAGCAGTTTTATGAGCAGTGCCATGGAAAACTTGAGCCCTGCTCCCTATTAACATTTTGTATTTGTGTCCGTGAATGTGATAAAGACCGTCCGCGTCTCTTGTGTGTTTACGCATTATATATTAATGAAAGAAAAAAAGTTATTAGGTGTATGAACAATAAATTGAAATTATATAAAGAATATAATATATGTCTAAAGAGCGATGACCTCATTAAAACAGACGTATCAGAAAAAAACAGACAAAGAACACGTTTTGGATAATCCTGATACGTATATTGGTTCCATTGAATTAGTAAAAAATAAAGATTGGACACTTAATGCGACAGACAATAGTATTCAACAGACTAGTCATGATTATATTCCCGGTTTGTATAAACTATTTGACGAATGTGTAGTTAATGCACGAGATCATGTTTTAAGATGTCAACTAACAGATACGCCTGTAACATATATTAATATATCTATTGATCAAGACGGTGTTATTACGGTTACAAATGATGGATTAGGAATAGATGTGGTAGAGCATCCGGAGTATAAGATGTATATTCCGGAAATGATATTTGCTCATTTGCGTACTTCAACGAATTATGATAAAACGGAAAAAAAGATTGTTGGCGGTAAAAATGGTTTTGGAGTAAAACTAGTATTTATTTGGTCGGAATGGGGAACAATAGAAACGGTTGACCAAACGCGAAAATTAAAATATGAACAACGCTTTTCAAATAATCTTGATGTTATAGAAAAACCACGGATAACAAAATGTAGTAAAAAATCTTATACAAAAATAGTATTTAAACCAGATTATAAACGACTAGGAATTCCTGGATTATCCGATGAAATGAAAGCACTCTTCTATAGAAGGGTTTATGATATAGCAGCAATTACACCTAAAAAAATAAAGGTAAACATAAATGAGACTTTAGTGGATGTAAAAGATTTTCAACAATACGTTTCTATGTATATAGGTAATAAGACAGAAAAACCTCGTGTATATGAGCAAATGGGTGATAGGTGGGAATATAGTGTAACCTTAACACCTGTAGAAGAATTTACACATGTTTCTTTTGTAAATGGTATTTATACCACAAAAGGGGGTCGGCATGTTGAGTATCTAATGAATCAAATCATAAAGAAATTGGTCGCATATATTAAGAAAAAGAAAAAAATAGAAGTAAAGGCATCTACCATTAAAGAACAAATAATGATATTTGTGAATTCAGTAATAGAAAATCCTTCGTTTGATAGTCAAACCAAAGACTATATGAATACCCCTGTTGCCAAATTTGGTTCTAGTTGTGAAGTATCGGACAAGTTTATAGAAAAGGTCGCTGGTTTGGGATTGATGGATATGGCTATTTCATTAACAGAGATTAAAGATACAAAAAGCAATAAAAAAACAGATGGTAGTAAAACTAAATCAATACGAGGAATTCCAAAATTGATAGATGCGAATTATGCGGGGACAATTAAATCGAATCAGTGCACTCTTATCTTATGCGAAGGAGATTCAGCAAAAGCAGGAGTAGTATCAGGGTTATCAAAAGAGGATCGTAATATATATGGAGTTTATCCCATGCGGGGTAAATTGTTAAATGTTCGCGATGAAACGGCTAAAAAAATAGGTGATAATAAAGAGATTACAGAAATCAAACAAATTTTGGGTTTAGAAACGGGTAAAGAATATACTCCTGAAGAATTAACTTCTATATTAAGATACAGTAAGGTATTGTTTATGACAGATCAAGATCTGGACGGTAGTCATATTAAAGGATTGGGTATTAATATGTTTGATAGTTTGTGGAAAAGTTTGTTGCAAATAGATGGTTTCATAGGGTTTATGAATACGCCGATTATAAAAGCCACAAAAAAGGGGAAGACGTTGTTGTTTTATAATGACGGTGAATATGCACTTTGGAAGCAGCAAAATGAAACAGGATGGGCGATTAAATATTATAAGGGGTTGGGAACAAGCACGAGTAAAGAGTTTAAAGAATATTTTCAAGAAAAAAAGGTGGTTTATTTTAAATGGGATAATCATAGTGAAAATAGCATTGATAAGGTGTTTAATAAAAAACGTGCCGACGACCGTAAAAAGTGGTTAGGACATTATAGTGAAGATAATTATTTGGATACAAATCAACAAACAGTAAGTTTTTGTGATTTTGTAGATCGGGAAATGATACACTTTTCGAAGTATGATAATGATCGCTCTATACCAAAATTGATGGATGGTATGAAAATCAGTCAGCGGAAAACGCTATTTGCTGCATTTAAAAAACCTATTCATAAAGAAATTAAAGTAGCACAATTTAGTGGATATGTATCAGAACATTCTGCTTATCATCATGGCGAAGCAAGTTTAAACGGCACCATTATAGGTATGGCACAAGATTATGTTGGTAGTAATAATATTAATATGTTATCTCCAAAAGGTCAGTTTGGAACTCGACTCCAGGGGGGGAAGGACCATGCGTCGGAAAGATATATATTTACAGCACTAGAACCAATTGCTAGAAAATTGTTTTCGCCAATAGATGATGCTATATTGGATTATCAAGATGATGACGGGTATATAGTAGAACCAAAGTATTACTTACCGGTTATTCCGATGGTATTAGTGAATGGTGCAAAAGGAATAGGAACAGGATTTAGCACAGATATAATGTCTTATCATCCTAAATCAATTATGGAATATATACAATATAAGTTTTCCGAGAATAGTGATGAGATGTTGGAGACCTATTGTAATGAAAAAATGAAACCATATTATCGTGGGTTTAAGGGAACTATTACCTCTATGCCGGATCAATATGGTAAATGGAAATTTCAAGGTCTTTATAAAAAGATAAACGCGACAGATGTCTTGATAACAGAGTTGCCGGTAGGGAGTTGGACCGATGATTATAAATCCTATTTAGAAACAGTGATAGACACTAAAAAGAAAATGGTTATCCGTGATTATGAAGATAATAGCACGGATAAAGATGTAAACATTATAGTTAAATTTGCTAAAGGTTATCTGGATAATAAGTCTTCCGTTGATTTAGAGAAATTGTTAAAAATGGCGGTGATTAAAACAACATATAATATGCATTTGTTTAATGTAAAAGAACAATTGAAACGGTATAATACGGTTAGAGAGATTATAGATGAATTTTATGAAGAAAGGTTGATAATGTATGAAAAAAGGAGGCAATACCGTTTAAAGAATATAGAAATGATTCTAAAGACTATTAACAATAAGGTAATGTATATAGAAGGACTACTAAATAATAATATAGACTTAAGAAGTAAATCAGCGAGCATGATAGAAAGTATGTTAGTAGAGTATGGTTTAGATAAAGAGAAGGACAGTTATCAATATCTAACAAAAATGGCGATGGACAGTGTCTCTAAAGAAAATGTAGAAAAGTTGCAAAATCAAAAAGTAGGATTGGATGTGGAGTATAAAAAATTGCAAAGTAGTAGTGCGAAGAGTTTATGGTTGGTTGATTTAGAAGAGTTAGAACCATTTATTTAATTCAAGTGTTTTATATTTATAGGTACTATGTTTAGGATGTTCTAAGGGGACAGCTAGATTACTCACATCTTGTTTATATTTTATGTAACTTAAAACTTCAGTATATATACTTGGTGCACAATAATCAACTACCAATTGGTTTAATTGATTTACTTGTTCTTGAATTTGAGTAGGTAGATGTGCTGAATTTTGTAAAAATATGCTTCGCATAATTATTTTTAATACATCTTCATTTTGATTATCGATTTTATATTTTTGATTAGAAAGGTTATATACTTCTTGTTTTATATCATCTTGAATAGTAAAGATATTTTTTGTAGAAAAGAATTGTTTTGCTAGAGGAGTATTTTCAAGATTTCCTTTTAAAGCATCTGCATAACCAATAGGATCATTCACGGGTATTTTATCACACATGGAGAACATAGTTTGGTCGGGTAATTGATCTTCAATATTAATACGTCCATTTGGTCTTCTTTCCATAGGATTCATATTACTATATGTAGAAAAAAATATCACTTTATAATATATAATGTTAGGTGCATTTCAAAGAACAGTAGTAATTGTTGCATTAGTTGTATTAGTTATAGCATTAATATTCATAGCAATTATGTTAATAGTGCAAGCTAATAGTGAGAAATTTCCTCCTTATAGTTCCTCCTGTCCTGATTATTGGAATATGCAAAAGTCAAGTGACTCAGACGGATCCGATATGTGTATAAATAGTAAAAGTTTAGGTAAAGTAGGTAATTCGGGGTGTAAACAATTAGATCCAAATAATTCCATTTTTACGGGGAGTTCTGGGGGATGTAATAAATATACTTATGCCAAAATGTGTTCTGTAACGTGGGACGGTATAACGAATAATGAAACATTAAGAAAAAAATGTTAATACACTTAAAGTATTCTCTTATACTATAACATAATACTCATACTATGTTATGGAATTTATTACCAGATGATATAAAGCAACATATTAAGGATTACATCATTAAATTAGATATTAGTAATACATCAAAATACTATTTTGATACATATTATGATATTCCTAATAAAACTTTATTACGTCGTTCCATATTAAATACTATTCGTAATGATAATGACTTTGTGTTTAAACATTTATTTTTTAAATATTATAATCAGTTTAAAAAAACAACTCGCTATCGTTATAGTGGTAAATCCTATAAACATTTTGCAGAATATTTGAAATATCGTATAATAGAACAACAATCAATGCGTTGTAAAATAGTTATATCAGAGAAACTAACTAATGAGTATAAATGGATGTAAAAACATAGTTTGCTATATAAATATATGAATACAACTGTATTAAACAATATACTAAATAGAAATGAATTAAAAAAAAATATTATACATTTTATTGAAGATTTTTATAGTAATCCACAAGATCTCACAAAATATCGTGGTCTTTACTTATATGGAGATTCTGGTATAGGAAAAACACAATTTATTAAAAATATTTTAGTTGACTATGATATTATTTATTATGATGCAGGTAATATTAGAAATAAAAGTGTAATTCAAACGATAACAAAAAATAATATGTCTAATAATAATGTATTAAGTTTATTTCAAAATAAAAAACGTCGCATAGTGATAATTATGGATGAAATTGAAAATATGAATCAAGGTGATAAAGGTGGAATTAGTCTTTTATTAAAAATGATTCGCTGTAAAAAAACAAAAAAACAACGTCAAGAAGAAATTGCTTCCACACCAATTATTTGTCTAGGTAATTATCAAAATGATAAAAAAATGAATGAATTAAAAAAAATTTGTTTATCTTATGTGATTAAATCACCTACAAAAAATCAGATGTCTGAATTAATTAATGTATATTTTACAACATTAGATGACCCCTTGAAACAAAAGTTATTAACTAATATAGTAAATTTAAATCAATTAAATATGTATATTGAAATTTATAAAACAAATAAAAGTTATATTTCCATCATTTTAGATAATGATATGACTGTAAATTGTAATGTAAATACCGATACTAAACTTATGACGCAACAATTATTATCATCGAATCATTCTATAGAATCACATTCGTGTATAAATGAAACCGATCGCACTATAATAGCATTATTATTACATGAAAATGTTATTGATTTATTTGAAAAATATAAAATAAAGGATACCTTACCTTTATATTTAAAAATATTAGAAAACATTTGTTTCGCGGATTATGTAGATCGCATTACTTTTCAAAAACAAATATGGCAGTTTAATGAAATGAGTTCATTGTTAAAAAACATTTATACCATTTACTTATTGAAAGACTATAAAACGATGTTAAATGAAATTCGTTTTACAAAAATTTTAACGAAATATTCAACAGAATATAATAATAAATTATTTATACAAACATTAACTCAATCATTAATGCTTGATAAAAAAGATTTAATTGATTATATGTATCAATTATTAAGTATAAATAATTATAATGAAAATGATATATTATTAGAATTGGAAAATACGGGTATAACAAAATTAGATGTAAATCGGTTTAGTAGATATTTAGAATCTATATATCAAGTAACTATACCGTGTTTATAATCGGATTTCCAAAATTACCTATTTTATTTTGTATACATTTAGTTAATATATGTGGTATATACGTAATTTCATCACTAGTAGTAGAATTATTTATTGAGGTTAATGTTTCTATAATAGAATTTAAAAAATAATAATCACCACATTGTTTATCTGGCCATTTACCATGATTTTTATAAGTGTGAGGTATGCAAAATGACGATGAATCAATTTCACCTAATTTTATAGTAGTTAGAGCTGATGGATATACTATTTTATCACCTCTTAAATATTTCCATACACATATTTTATCATTTGTCATATGATGATTAATGATATTTAAACAATTGTTATGTGTAAATTCATTATCATCATCTAAATACATACAATACCCAGAATCAACTTCATTTATTAATGTATTGCAATAAAGATTAAACTTATATTTCTTTTCACTTTTTTCACTTATATAAAATGCTTTTATAGTTTCATTTAAATATGGAGTAATGTAGTTAGTTGCAACTTTATTATCATAACAAATAATAATATGAATATTTGAATATTTTTGTGATAAAATAGAAGTAATGCAGCGTTTAAATAAGTAAGGACGGTAGCAAGTTCTAATAAGTAATGTTATCTTCTTTTCTTCGTTATTGGGGTAACTAATAGTTTGTTCTTCTTTTATAACTGTATTTATGATATAATTCATATAGCAAGCGTCTTTTCGCCCTTTTATATAACATTGTCGGGCTTCCTTTATTCCGTAAATTAAATAATGTATCCAAGCTGTCTCTTTATTGTAGTGTTGTTTCACATCTGGATACATATTACAGTAAGCATAACCGTCAAACAACATTATAAGAGACTTATTTGTAAATATACGATTGTCTCTTTTCCCATACTGTTTATAATGTTTCCAAACTGTTTTAATTGAATATACCTTAGTAAGATCAGGGTATAGTGCTAAATATACTTTAGGATTAAAATTTCTTTGACTTTCTTCTTTTAAATACATTCGTTTTTAATAGTATCTATATTTTTAAAATTGTCTATAATCGCATTTAAACGAATAATTTCTTTTTTATGAACATCTAACATATTTATTAATTCTATAGTGCTTAACTCCTTAATAGTTCCATTTTCTAATTTAACTTTTACACCAGTTCCAGAATAATCCATTTTTTGTTGTTGTGCTTTGATTCTTTTCTCACGTAACTCCTTTGTTTGCTGTATAACATCCGGTTTCATGTCTGTTCTACCTTCTTTATAGTTATCAAGCAAAGGTTCTATTTCATTTAAGTAAAATTGTTTTAACTTTGGTTCTTTGATAAAATCATCTACCGTTAAAGATGATTTAGAACGAAATTTATTATCAGGTTGATTTAATAGTTCTTGTTTATCAAAGGTATTGTGGGAATGTGAAAATACTAAAATAACATGCTTAGGGTCTAACTGAACCATTGGTATGGTATAATTTTTTAAAAATTCCTTTTCTTCTGCTAAACATGCGTTCTCATTATATCTACATTTTGTTAGCAATTTCCTTTTAAATGCGAATGTTGCTGCGGTAGCATGAGTAGGTTTATAAGGACCAAAGGAATACATTTCATCTATAGTTTTAAAGTAAATAAATAATTCACTAGACCCAGCAATTAAAGATGAAGGTGATTGCTTTAACATAGTAACTGCGTGTTCTACTCTTGTAGGTGGATAATAATCATCATCATCCATATAAACAATAATATCTCCTTTACTATTATCGTGTAACATGTTTCTTTTTTTACCTAGAGTAACTTTTTTATCTAATCCAATATATTTAATTTCTTTGATTCCCGAAGATTCAACCAAATCTTTGATTTTATCAGTTCCGTCATCTATAATTATCCACTCCATGCGTTCTTTTGGATAGGTTTGATGCTTATAACATTCAAACATTGCGTTGATAAAAGGACGTCTGTTATATGTAGGTGTTACTATAGAGACAAATGGATATTTTGGTTTAGTTTTTTTAGTTTTTTTTCCCATTAAAGTTATTTACTATTCTATATTTAAATAACTTTTCAACTATTATGTTAAATTACCTTGCGCATTTACAGGAGCAGTTAATCCATCCTGCCCATTCGGTGATTTTTCGGTAAATAACATTATGGTACAAATGATAAATCCTATAAAAATACCTAATACTGTTTGGGAATTTAAAAATCCGGTTGCTGCTACCCAACTATAAAACATAAATATGATTAATAAACCCTTGCGATGTGACCACATTAATTCTGATATTTTATATAATCCACCGTTTTTAAACAATCCACCAGTAAAACAAAATACCATAAATATGTAATATTGTCCTATACCTTGGAGAGCCGCCCATGCATATTCTAAACCAGTCATTAATATGGAATAAACTGCTAATACTACCGATAAAGTGAAAAAAGGTGTTCCTACTATAGAAGCCACGACAGGACCACCACTAAGGAACGCAGAGGCAAACCATGAAAAATTAGCAATAGCGGCAGAACACGCATTAAACGCCGATACCCAAGGTGATAAAAGCAATAAGTATCCTTGTTCAACTGGTGCAAATGCATATCCTGCCCATGTCATAAAGAATCCAAAAATGATGGGGACAATGGTAGTAGCAAATAAATAAAAAATATAAGGCATAACATAAAAAGGAATTGCGGTATTGTTCATTAATGTTGGAAACATTTTAAACATTAATAAAACCCATCGCGTACAATACCGGGCACTAGACCAAGAATAAGCAGCACCCATACCAAAATATTTAAAAAACCACGTAGAATACCATTCCATACCCATATCCATCATTTCTTCACTAGGTCTATTCATGGTGTAGGGCCATGATATGTTTTCCATGGACCAAAACACTTCGCCAATTTCTTCTAAATCACAATTTTCTAAACCTTTGCTAAATTTATCGCTCCAAAAATTTGGGTCGGTTGGCGGATCCCCCATGTAAGGAGGTTTATCTAAGTTCGTGGGGAAACCTTTATCAAAATCAGCAGTAGGCCAACATAATATAGATGTTAGATTTGCACCTACATAACCATAAATTAACACTCCTATAAATATACTAAGCGAACTAACTATAAATCCCTCCCAGTTATTATTTTTAAATTCATCAACTACACCTTTTTTTAATTTATTGATATAAGAACTAGAGGTTTGATTTGTAGTAGTATCTTCATTTACAGATTCGTCTTCGTTTTCACTGATACTTTCATCACTGATACTTTCAGCACTCATAATTATATATATATATAGATAAATACATTATCTATTATCTCGCATACATTAATGTAAAATTACCATTTGCAACCTCTAATATATTATATCGGTGTTCTAATAATAACAATGAATACGTGTAATCAAAAAAATTCCACGAAGGTTTTTTTACACCTATAATCTCATTTGTAGTTGGATCACATATTGTATCAAAGCTAGCATCTGAATCTACAGGAGGTGTTAATGTTGTTAGTTCTAGTTCAATATCATAATATTTTGTTAAATTTACACCACCACTAGGTTGTACAATAAAAGGTGATGTATCTAAACAAAAATTATAACAATATATATCGTTTATACAGGACAAATTGGATGAAGGACACGTTGTAAAAGGTTCGGTTAAACGAAATACACCTTCATCAAAAACATGTTCACGATATTCTCCGTCAAATAAAATGCCTAAACTAACCAGTATATTTTTTTCATTAGCAAAGGCATAATTACCAGAAGTATATATACCTGTTTTAGTATAATCTTGATTTATATCATATCCATATGTTTCATTACAGATAACAACTGTTTCATCCACAAGTGTAACATCGCTAGGTAAATAATTATAACTCCAATTCGTATAATTAGACCATTCGTTTCTTAAATAAATATCACTTCGTTTAAATACTAATGCCCAATCCGATACCAAACCTGTTGTTTCTACTTTTTGTTTTGAAGTTGCTGTAATATCTGTAAATGAATATTCATGTATTTCTTTTATTAAATATGTTTGAGGATAACCTGTAAATATGGTTTTTTCTATATCCGTTAAAAATACATAATTCGCTAACAAATATATATCCTGATTCCACGATGTATTTGTATTACTATATATATTTACATTCGGATCTATCGGTTGTTGTAAGAAACGATATAAAGCATGCTCCGGTGTATTTAATTTAGGTGCTATTCTTGGATAATTATTTGCACTATCTAACACGTCACGAATTGTATATAATTCTCTTATAGGTCTTAATGTAATTTTAATTTCTAGTTCATTGTATTGTAGCGCACATAACGGAATAGCTTGTTGCTTATTTAGACAAAACCATAAATGTAAAGGTATATATATCTTTTTACTTCGAATACTAGGTTCTTGTGTAATACCACCATTATAGGTTGCATTAGGATAGGTATCCTCTCTTACACCAGCATTTGCAGGATCATATATATCAGGAATATTACCTATCATTTCATTTAGTATTACATCATAATTACCCATATCTCGGTATCTCATGACATTTAAATAATCTCCGGAAAATTTTTGTATCGTAGTTCCACCACAGTAGATTTCTACCTCTTTTATCATCATAAAACCAATATTTTTTATCCATTGAAATTCATAGGGAACCCATACACCATTATCATCATTACAATCAAAAGGATATACGGGACTATATATATTAGGCAATGTTACACACAAATATAGATCTGCTAATAAATCAGCATATCGTTTTACAGTAAACGTAAAAAAAGTCTCTTGTGTTGTTTTTAATTCTCTTAAACCATTATAATCTAAACGAAATTTTTGTATTGCAAAGTTCGTATATTTTTTATATACAGATGTAAAAAAAGTTTTTGTGGGATTACCATTTAAGATTACATTTTGATTTCCTTCTACTAACATATTCATTTCTCCACCAGGCATATTAATGTATATTTATATATTATTTTATGTTTTTAAATATTATATAACAATATGGATAATAATGAAACTTTCTCTAATACATTGGATATATTAATTGCTAATACAAATACTATAGAAGTATTAACTATTATCATTGTTGTCGCATCTATTATTGGTATTATGATATATGTAGCCGTTCAACAGTCAGCAAAAGACGGTAATTGCAATTCTTTAAAAACACTATATACAAACGAATCTAATGTAAAACCATTTACATTAAGTAAACAATTTACCTATACTATAAGCGGCACTGAATATGATACACGATTAAGAGATGTTTATGTAAAATCATCTTATAACTCATGCTCTGCGGGTAATTATAAAGACGATTGGGTAAGCACGTGTGCTTTAAATGAAGTTTTAAAACAAGGATGCAGATGTCTTGATTTTGAAATCTATTCTGTAAATCATAAACCAGTTGTAGCAACATCCACGACTACGGATTATTTTACAAAAGAAACCTGGAATTCTATTTCTTTTGAAAATGTAACAAAAATTATCAAAAATAATGCGTTTTCTGGTGATTATGTTCCTAACAGCACAGATCCTTTATTAATTCATTTGCGATTCAAAAGTAATGATATTTTAATGTATAATAACCTAGCAAAAATAGTTCAATCTGATTTAGATTCCTATACACTTGATAATAAATATACATGCGGATATGTAGGAGAAGGTAAAGCACCAGCTAATGTTTTAGATGCAACATTTAAAAGCGGTGTATTAACTAATAAAGTTATATTTATAGTTGATGGCAATGCTAATAATACATATGTAGATTCTAGTTTTAATGAATATGTGAATTTATCCAGCTCTTGCGGAGATACTCCCTCCGTTACGGAATATAGAACATTTTCGGCGGAAAATATTGAAACTGATGACACGTTAACAAAACTTACTAAAGCAGGTGAAGTTATTGTGTTGCCAGATTTAAATGCAAAACCTAAAAATATGGATTGCACCTCAAAATCTAAAGGATTATTTCGTAGTGGGTGTCAAATCGTAGGTATGTGTTTTCAATTAAATGATACGTATTTAACAAATTATATTAAATTTTTCGATGCTCCAGAAAATGGAGAAGGAACCCCGTGCGCTTTTAGATTAAAAGATCTGTCATTAATTAATCCTGCTACATCTGAAACTTATACCATGCCGCCCGAAATGGAATCTGGAACTTCAACTATTACAACTGCATATGGTTCATTTGATTATCCTACTTATACTAAAAAAACAACGTGAATATTATCTTAACTAGTATATATATGAAACATTGCCCTAAAAAAATGAAATTTGAGGAATGTGAATTATTATTATTACGAAATGCAGTTGATTTAGCTGAAAAAAAACAACAAATTAAAGGTAGAAACGAGCAAGAAGTAACTGATATTATGAACGAAGTTGAGGATTTTTTACGTAATAGAAAATTAATGTGTTATGGAGGAACGGCTATTAACAATATTTTACCTAGTGAAGATCAATTCTATGACTATAGTATTGAACTTCCTGATTATGATTTTTATTCTCCTAATGCACTTAAAGATACCAAAGATTTAGCAGATATCTATTTAAAAAAAGGGTTTGAAGATGTGCAAGCTAAAGCAGGTGTTCATCACGGAACGTTTAAAGTATTTGTGAAAAATATACCTGTTGCAGATGTAACTCAATTAACTCCCCAGTTATTTAATACCATTTATAAAGATGCATTATCCTTTGACGGAATTAAATATTGTCCTCCAGATTTTTTAAGAATGGCCATGTATTTAGAATTATCTCGCCCTTTTGGTGACGTAAGTCGGTGGGAAAAGGTATTAAAACGATTAACGTTATTAAACAAACATTTTCCTTTGAAATCAGAAGATTGTTTTGAAAATGTATTTAAACGCGAATTTAATGCAAAAGATAAAAAAACGTTGAATATTTATGCAATTGTTCGTGATTCGTTTGTAAATCAAGGACTCGTTTTTTTTGGTGGCCACGCTATAAACTTGTATAAAGCGCATATGGGAAAAGACTATAATACAGTTATGGATAAAATACCTGATTTTGATGTATTAGCAAATCAACCCAAAAAAGCAGCAGAAATTCTTATGGAACGGTTAAAAGAAAAAGGTGTTAAACACTGTAGTATTAAAAAACACGAACCTATTGGAGAGGTTATTGCAGAACATTATGAAATACGTGCAGGTAAACAAACTGTTGGTTTTATTTATAAACCTCTAGCATGCCATAGTTTTAATACTATTCATATAAAAGGACAAAAAGTAAAGGTTGCTACAATTGATACCATGCTTTCATTGTATTTAGCATTTTATTATGCTAATAAACCTTATTACGATAAAGATAAAATTATGTGTTTTAGTAAGATGTTGTTTGATGTGCAAAGAAAAAATAGATTATCGCAAAAAGGTGTTTTACGCCGTTTTAGTATTACTTGTTATGGAAAACAAGGAACTCTCGCCGATATGCGGAATTTAAAGACTCAAAAATATACGGAATTAAAAAACAAACGAAATTCAAAGGAATATGAAGAATGGTTTTTATTGTATAAACCTGGCGAGAAAAAATCCGAATCTTTTAATGATAAAAAAGGGAAAAAAACAAAAAAAACAAAAAAGAAGAAAAAAAAGAAAACACGAAAAGTCTTTGAACTATATTGAATACATTATTAAACGATATTAAAGACATATATATTTATATTTTCAATATGAGCACATTTACAGATATTGAAAATGTATTACAAACACCATTTATTATAAACACTATACAACTAGGGATTACCATAGGCAATGGTATTGGTTCTGTGGTAAATTTATTAATTTCAATGTTACTAATTATATTGTATACGGTTGCTATGGAAGGAGGATGTGTAGTATTTTATCTATGGGATCGCACTATGACGCATTTTAACTGTAAAACGATTATAAAGTATAATCATGACCCGCAGATCATTCTGAATAGCCAAGGTCCTCGTTATACTATTTTTTCGATGTTTCCTACAGCATTGCCAATGTTTCCTACAGCATCGCCAATGTTTTCTATTTATCTGGAAAATATACTTGATTCTGGTAAGGATAATCATTATGTTACAAACGGTTGGAATAGTTATATCCTTGTATTGTTTGGAAAGTATACAGAACATATGGTTATTACAGATGCGTCAAATGCAGTGCAAGAAATAGAAAATGATCAACTAACAAGAGGTTGTTGTAGATATCAACCTAAAAATGTGTATCATAAAATATCCTTGGAAAAAAATACAAATGCTTGGGTATTGCGTTTGGCGTTTAAAAAACAACATGAACCAAGATGTGTTGAGATTTCGGATAATAAAATTAAAACATTGTAAAATTAAAACATTGTAAAATTAAAACATTGTAAAATTAAAATTTAAATAGTAACTTATATAATAAGTATATATGCCTAATGAAATTATCATAGAATTAAATCGTAAACAATTTCAAGAATTACTAGAAGTAAATCCAGGATATATTATCATTAAATTTACCGCAGAATGGTGTAATCCATGTAAAAAAATAAAGGCAGACGTGGAAAAATGGTTTGCACAATTTCCAAAAGAAATTCAATGTGCGGAATTGGATGTCGATGAAAATGATGATATTTATGCATATTTTCGTAAGAATAAAATAGTAGCCGGTATTCCTGCTATATTAGCGTATAAAAAGGGTAATGTAACAATAGGTCCTAACTATTCTGTACTTGGATCTAATATGGCAGAGATTAATCGTATGTTTCATACTTGTGTAAAAGAAATTCAAAGAGAGTCTTCGGGTTGACAAATAACCGCCTCTAAAGTAATATGTTCAGTGTAATTATTAGGAACGGGATATGCGGTTATGATAAGGTCATTATCAAAACTAATTTCTTCTCTTTCTCTTTCTCTTTCTCTTTCTATGTCTAGTTCTCTTTCTGATAGTCTAATACATATAAAACAAGTACAAACAGTAGTGCCTGTTATACTAAAAAAAATTGTTATTCTGTTAACTTCTTGGTTTGAAACAATAATACTAATAATGATATAGCATAGTAAGATACAACAACATACATTAATTACATTGTATTTATTATCTGTATTGTTTATTCTAGTAATAGAACGATGAAATGGCATATAAATATATGTATGTATATATATTTATATTAGTAAGCGTTTTATAGTAATTGAGAATATATATCATTATATGCATATGGAAGTAGATTTAGATATAACTCATTATGATTTAGACAGTTTGGTTGGGTTATTTAAAATACCTATACACTTTAACGTGAAACATTTAAAACAAGCAAAAAAAACGGTATTAGCAATGCATCCGGATAAATCTAAATTAGATAAAGAGTATTTTTTGTTTTTTTCAAAAGCATATAAAATTTTATACGAAATCTATCAATTTAAAACAAAATCTACAAACCGTAATGTGCATGAATACAATCAAATGAAATATGCCGATACACGTGATGAAAATGAATACGATAAACAAAAAGTGATTGATCAATTATCACAATCAACCAATTTTATAACCACATTTAATGAAATGTTTGATAAACATTATGCACAAAAAGACCACGGTTATGGTGATTGGTTATCTTCTCAAGATGATATTTATAATGCTTCACAACAAGATTTTGATAGTTTAAAAACAATAACAAGATCTATAGTAATTCGCCAAGAGGTGGAAGGTATTAATTCTTATACAGGAGATATTTTAGGAGCAGAACATATGGATAATGGATATGGGTGTTCACAATACGAAGATTTAAAATTTGCCTATACAAATGCGTTAGTATTAGGCGTAGATGAACGTGATTTTAAAGAAGGTTATAATAGTTTAGATCAATTAAAGCAGGCAAGGCATATTCAAAACGTGGAACCTTTAAGTAAAGAGCAAAGTCGGCAACAATTGGAAAGTAATGAATCTAATGAAGATAAAATAAATACGTCACGTGCGTATAGGTTAATTAAAGAACAAGAGAATTATAAAAACACAAATCAAAAAGTGTGGTCATCATTATTACGTATATCTCATAATAAATAATCGTAACTTATAATATATGAATCCATATTTAAATGTATTAATGTCAGTAATTATATTGTATTTTGCAAATCTATTATACAATCAATATAAATTACATGAAAAATTGAATGATGACGTAGAACATTATAATATTGTAAAACAATTTTTAATAGAAGATAATACAAATGCTATACAAAATTATCATAAAAATAAAAAACCTATTATGTGGATTCATTTAGATTACAAAGTAAACGCCAGAGAATGGGAAAATTTTTATTCTAGAAGTTCTACTAAATTAAATCAACCATATTTGTATCTTACATTAAAATCTATTATTAATAAATGCGGAAATGATTTTAAAATTGCATTAATAGATGATACTTCTTTTCAATATCTTTTACCCGGTTTTAATATAGATTTTGCAAAATTAGCAAATCCTATTAAGCAACATTATAGACAAATAGGATTATATAAACTTCTTTATGAATACGGAGGTTTTTTAGTTCCTTGTTCGTTTTTATGTTTTAAATCTTTAAAACCTTTGTATGATTTAGGTTTACAACAAACGGAATTGTTTATAGTAGAAAACAAAATAAATTATTGTTCAAAATACAAATATGCACCTGATTTAGAATTTATTGGTTGTAATAAACAATCTAATATTATGGAACGAGTTATACAGTTTATGGAAATATTGAATTCCAAAGACTATACTAGTCAACAAGATTTTATTGGACAAATGCAAGAACAATTTAGGCGAATGATACATGAAGGTATGGTAACTGCAATTAATAGCAAACATATTGGAGTTCAAAAGAAAAATAAAGAACCAGTAGATATATCTGAACTATTTCGTTCTAATGAAATTGACTTTTGTGATCAAACTTATGGAATATATATACCTTATAAGGAATTATTACTTAGAACTAAATTTCAATGGTTTTTACGTTTAAACATTCAAGAAGTTCTAACCAGTAATACGATTATTGCAAAACATATGTTAACCTATTGTTATTCATAATCGTCGAAATAAATCAGGTAATCAATCTGATAAGTAGAATTTGAATATTTCATCACAGACGTATAGGTTATTTCTAAAAATTTACATAAATGTCGAATTATAGTAACAAAACGACTATAATTCATTTTTCTAGTAACATATATTTGTTTTGCTTTATGATAATGTGATTGTATTGTATGTAAATAAGGTTCTAACGCATTTTTAAATAGGATTTGTTTGTAAATATCTTGAGTTAATTTATAATATTTTTTTTCTTTAAGACAATGTGTTTTAATAAAGGTAATAAAATCATCCTTATTTGGATAACTTTTAAACAATTGTATCATATATATTTACATTAGAATATAAAAATATGTATGTATATATATTATCCTATGGTGAAAATAATTTCTATTGAAGGAAATATTGGTTCAGGTAAATCAACTATTGTTCACAATTTAAAAAAATATAGTAAATCTGACTATATTTTTGTACAAGAACCAGTTGATGAATGGAAAACTATATGCGATGAACACGGCGAAAGTATATTATCGCATTTTTATAAAGATAATAAACAATATAGTTTTCAATTTCAAATGATGGCGTATATTTCTAGATTGAAGATTTTACACGATATTATTAAAACAAATCCTAATGCTATTATTATTACGGAAAGATGCTTATTTACAGATAAAAATGTATTTGCAAAAATGTTATATGAATCATGTAATATGACTAAAATTGAATATGATATTTATAATAAATGGTTTGATACATTTATAAGTGATATACCTATAACCGGTATTTTTTATGTTAAAACTACTCCAGAAATTTGTGAGGAACGAATTAAACGACGAAATAGAGATGGGGAAACTATACCTTTAAAATACCTAAATACTTGTCATCTATATCATGAAAATTGGTTAAATTCTATAGATATACCTGTTACATACTATGATGGAAATATTAACATAAATGATGATAATATTATTTCTACTATTAAACAAATAGATAGCAGAATTCACGAATTATTCGTAGAAAATACTATTGCAATGCAGGGGATTTAGTGATACTATTTAGTCTTGTTGAATCATATTGTAAGCGTAAAGATTGTGTATCAATATAGTTAATCTTTGGTTTTCTTAATAATTTGTTTTTAATTAATAGCAAATTAGTATAACTAATATTATGTTTTTCAAATAGTTCTTCTATATAAGTTAATCTATCCAAAAATGATTTTAAAAAATGAGTTTTTAAATGTGTAAAAGGCGGAACTGCCGGTAAAAGTTGTATAGGAACTAATAGTGCTTTACACCAATTCGCATCCTTAAATTTAGTGGGTATATCATTATCTTTAAAACAATGATCGATCGCTTGTAGTATTTCTCGCTGACAGTGCACAAAACAAATAGATTGGTATTGTGGGAGAATATCGCAATAAATATTGCAACCGGCTAATGTCCTTTCAAATTCTAATTTATATAAATTAGACATATCATTATCTATAGTATTCATTATTATAAATAATATAGATTCTATTTTAAATCTTTTACACAATCATTGATAAACGATTCGCAAAAAATGCTAATTCAATCTCATCCTCATGTAACTCATTTACGATAATGATAAATTTACATATTAAAGAAATGATTTTAAATTTTAATTCTTCTTCCATATTAGATTCATGTTTAATATACAAAAAATAGTTATCTAATATATCACTAACAGAATAACCATTATTATATAACATATATAAGAGTTTAATGGCTTCATCTATATTTTTATCTTGAATACATAATGTAGTAAAGGAACTAAATGTATTAAAACTAATATTGGTAATCAAACTTTTACAGATATCCATTGTAATGGTTTTATTCATTAATTTGAATTTCTCAAGATAATTTATTAACATACGAACTGAAAAATTACATAAATGAATGATATAGTCTTTTACTTCATTATCTATAAAAATATGTTCTTTTTTTATAATATGTTCCATGATATGTTTCAAACGATGGTAATCAAATTTTATTAATTTTAATTTAAATACCTTATTTAATATGTGTTGATCTGTTTTTTGTATACTTGATGTAGCTAAAATAAAATTTACTTTATTAGAAAATTTATTTATACACGTATGAAATATTTGTTGATTCTGCTCATTCAATTTATCTATATCATCTAATACAATTGTTTTTTTTTTATTAGGAATTGTTGAATTCGTCATACAAAAGGTATACACATCTTGTCTAAAATATACTATACCCTGGTCTGATAAATTATTAATGATTAAAATATTATTGTTTTTGTTTTCATTTGAACAATTCATATAATAAGTTGATAATATACATTCTACAAGACTTGTTTTACCTGTACCACTATCACCTATTAATAACAATAATAACGAATTATTATCTATAAACAAGGATAATATGCTTTGAATTTCTGTAGTAAATTGAAAATCATTTAATGTTTTTGGTCTATATTTAAATAAATATGGTATATTCATAAATAGTATTATTCGTATTTATTTATTTAAGTTTATGTTTTGTATAAGTATATGAATTCACAAGAATATTATGAAACTTTAGGTGTCACACATCAATCAACACAAGATGAAATTAGAAAAGCATATCGCCGTTTATCACTTATTCATCACCCTGATAAAAATGGAGGCAATAACGATGATACCTTTCAGAAAATCAATGAAGCTTACGAAACCCTCGGTGATCCTCAAAAAAGACGTATGTATGATCTTAGCGGACAAAATCCTTTTGGTAACGCACACGTAATGGAAGTGCCTATCGACGCTTCGGCACTATTTAACATGTTTTTTGCACATGATTTAGGGAATAACCCCGACATACACGTATTTCAAGGCAATTTCCCTATGGGTCTAAATAGGGAAAGACCGCCCATGGGATCTGGTATGCCTTTTAGTGGAACCGAACCAGAACCTATCATAAAAACACTACATATTTCTATGGAAGAGGCATATAACGGTTGTTGTAAACCTTTAGATATTGAACGCTGGGTAACCAGATTTCATCGTAAAGTTCGCGAGAACGAAACCATCTACGTAGATGTCCCTCAAGGTATAGGCGATAACGAAAATATTATAATAAAAGAAAAAGGAAATATGTTTTCAAAAAATACTATTGGAGATATCAAAGTAATGATATCCATTGAAACAAATAACTGTAATATGAAAAGAGACGGTCTGGATCTTATTTATAAACATACTATTACATTAAAACAATCCTTATGTGGGTTTTCTTTTTCATTAAAACATATTAACGGAAAAGAATTTAAAATTAATAATACGAAAGGTAATATTATTCATCCAGCATTTAAAAAAATTGTTCCTGGTTACGGGTTTATTCGAAATGAGCATCATGGAAATTTAATTATAGAATTTATAGTTGAATTTCCAACAAAATTATCAGAAGAACAAATAATGACTATAGAAAATATTTTCTAATTAGTTTATATAATGGCTAAGGGTAATAATAATCCTAATGTAACCCATATTTTTTTATTAGTTCTTAGTATATTTGTTTTACACGTTATACTAGCTTATTTAGTGGCTATTTGCACTAACTATTTATTGGTGAAATATAATTTTCGCGAAGAAGACTTGTTTCAAGTAAATACCATGTCTCATACATTTGTAACCATTATTGATGTTATTTTGATTGCGGCGGTTTTGAAGTATTTTTTGTAGATTTTGGAATGATACGTTCTAATGGTTTAGATACAAAACCAAATACATTATGTAATACTTTATTAGGATACTTTTGAGTATCATCTACAAAGAAAAAAGATGCTTTAATAAAATCATAAATGCTACCCATTAGACCTTTTTCTAAAATAGAATTATAAATAATTGCTACAATGGTCCCTATATACCCAAATGAAAAGTCATTTAATTTTTCTATGAACATATTAAGTGATTCACTCTTAGAGGAAAGTTTTATAGGTTTTTTCCCTTTTTTAAATGCATCGCGTTCTTCTAATAATACATCCATAAATATATATATATCGTATATATTTATTTATGATCTTTACACCTTTAAACATTTTAAATGCTTATTTTTATAAAATATGGTTTAAATATATCAGACTATTTATGTATAATACTAGATGAGTTATGGTTACATTTACAAGATTACATTTCCAAATGGAAAATGTTATATTGGATTGACCGCAAAAACAATAGAACAGCGTTGGAAAGGACATAATGGTCATGCGAAAGCAGGTGATACGAAATGCTTGTATAACGCTCTAAGAAAATACGATATGGTAGATACTTTTCAAATGATAGAAATTGATACTGCTGAAACCAAAGAAGAATTGTGTGAAAAAGAAATAGCACATATTGAAATGCATAACTCTCACTATATACGTGGAAATGGATATAATATGACTGATGGAGGTGAGGGAACAACGGGTTATGAATACACAGAAGAAGATAAAGAAAAAATGAGTGAAGCACAGAAAAAATATCATAAAGATAACCCAGAAGCAAGACAAAAACAGAGTGAAACAATTAAAAAATATTTTAAAGATAACCCAGAAGCAGGTAAAGTACATGGCGAATATATGAAACAATATCATAAAGATAATCCAGAAGCAGGTAAAGCACACGGAGACTATATGAAACAATATTATGAAGATAACCCAGAAGCAAGACAAAAATGTAGTGAAGCACAGAAAAAATATCATAAAGATAACCCAGAAGCAAGACAAAAACAGAGTGAATCACTGAAAAAATATTATAAAGATAACCCAGAAGCAAGACAAAAATGTAGTGAAGCACTAAAAAAACGTTATGAAGACCCAGAAGAAATACGAAAATGTAGTGAAGCACAGAAAAAACGTTATGAAGACCCAGAAGAAATACGAAAAAATAGTGAAACGACGAAAAAATATTTTAAAGATAACCCAGAAGCAAGACGAAGACTAAGTAAATATGAACCATTTAAGGTATTTAAAAAAGATGGAACATATATAAAATCATTTGATTATCAATTTGAGGCGATGGAATATTTACAAAAGACTTATGATATCAAAACTACAATTAAAATTAGTGCAGTTCTAAAAGGAAATCGCAATTATTCACACGGATTTACATTTAAATATAAGGAATGATTTTGAAATAAACAAAACTCGGCGTTTGAAATGTAAAAAGGTGTAATAACTTATCAGGAACTATTATAGTCATTAGCAGCATTGTATCCGCCTATGAAAGCATAAGTGTAGATCTTACTATATTTCGGATTGGACGATATTAATGCTTTTATTTCATTATTTATCTCTGTATCGTCCATAGTATCACTGTCGTCCGTAGTGTTGCTGTCGTCCGTGGTGTTGCTGTCATCCGTAGTGTTGCTGTCATCCGTAGTGTTGCTGTCATCCGTAGTATTGCTGTCGTCTATGGTGTTGCTGTCATCCGTAGTGTTACTGTCATCCGTAGTGTTACTGTCGTCCATGGTGTTGTTGTCGTCAACGGCGTTACTGTCGTCTTTGTTGTAGTTATTTGTTAGTAATTGGTAACCTTCCATAGTATTGTTCATTAGATAAATTAAGCACAGGCAGATGGTGTAACCACCTAGAGCAATCCAGCATTTTTTAAAGTTAGGATATATAATACAATAAATACCGCCGAGAATTGCTAATAAAGTGGGTATTTGCAAACTATCACTTGTAGTAAATAACCATACAATGGTTAAGGTAGTAATACCGCATATGAGTTGTCGTGTGGATTTATCTACTTTTGTAAATACTAAAACTAATTACACAATACAAGTTACTAAAACAAGTAAATATAAATAATTCATTTATATTAATTAAATATTTTATTACGGTTATTATTTTGATTTAATACATTTTATTTCATTTATGATTAATAATGCGTTGATTTCTATAGGGTTATTTCTATCAAGTGTTTCGTATAGTATATCACCCTCTTGTTTTGTGTTTACAATATATACGGTTGCGCAAGGTCTTGTAATTTTTAAAATAGTATCTAAAAGATTGCTTAATAGTTGATTAGGCATTATTAAAATAGTATATTTAAGATATTGAACAGGTTGTTTTTTCATACCTTTTATAAATTTGGCGATAACCATGGCGTGTTTACTACCTTGATATACATCTATATCTTTAATAGCGGATGTATCTACAGTACAAGAAAAATAAGTTTTCTTGCATTGCCTAAAATTCCAGTAATTAAGGTATTTACTCACTCCGTCCTTTGTTAATTTATTATCATTTTCAAAATGTATATATACGTGAGGAAAATTAGTTTCTATTATGCTCATAATTTTATTATGTAAATACAAATAAATTTATATTTATACTTAAAATTAAACCAATACTTATAGCAATGAACAGTGATTTAGAAGCACAGTTAGCAACATTAACCATACAACCACCTGTTCCGGTACATAAAAAAAAAGAAAATGAATATGTATATTTGTGTAAAAAATGTAAATGGAATGTTATTACCTTATTTTTAACAATAGGCGTATTTGTATGGAATGGTATAAATATAAAAATAATAGTAGATCAAGATGATACTAATAAAGATTCAGTGCATTATTTAATTATTTTTTCAATTATACAATGTATCACGTGGTTGAATTATCTAGTATACTACTGTATCAATAACCGTATAGTATCACATATACTAAAAGTAAATTGTATAGGGTTAAATAGTATTGTATGTTGGGGGGATTATATATTACTTATAAATAGTAAAAACGATATTAATACTGTTATCATGATAAACAAGATAATAGTGTTATGGTATCAGTTATTTGTTATGAGTCAATATAAGTATGTTTCCTAAATTAAGAAATACGTTTAGTTGCAATACTAGAATCCGCTAAATACAATGAATTTTCAGTTTCAATAATATAATCTGTTTCTACTTTGTATATTTTAGAAATGGGACTAGTGTATTCCTCTTCACTTTTTACAAGTAATTTTTCACCACTTTCGCGAATTCCAATAATAATAGTATTTTCTAACGATTTTGTCCAATAATCAAGCATAATTGGTTTATCATTCACTATAGATAATTTAGTAATATGTTGCATGGTTAAATTAGTAGGTAAACGATAGTTAGCATTAGTCGTTGTAGTAGTATTTTCATTTTCCATTATAGTATATCAATTTTATTTTCTTTAAATTAATATAACGTAAAAATAAATACTTTTAAATGAGTAAAAAAAAACCTAATACTATGCTATAATGAGTGGAACATTAACATTAAACGTAATTAGCAATTATTTACCAAATCTAGAAGATAATGATACTGAAATACTTACTATTTATAATACTATTATTCAAAGTTTACTAAATCATATACATACAAATATAACTATTACTAAACAAGAATATTTAAAATATATTATAATGTATGGTATAGAAAGTATCACACATATATATAAATTATTATTACTTTATACTAAAAATCTTACTTTAACACAACATCATTGTGAAAAAAGTGTATTATTTTATGTTGAATTTATAACACAAATAGGCGACGATAATCATAGTTTTTTACAATTAACATCTAAAGATGCGGTTATGTTTTTATATAAAAAAACATTATTTGAACTAGATGAAACCTATATTAAAGAATGTTCTCATAGTATGGAACATAAAGATAAATTAGAACGATTTCATTTAATAAGTAGATTAATGATTACTATGATACGTCATAGTGTATATTATTATAGTGATATGGATAAATTAATGATAGATGTTCAATCTATCAATAAATTACTAGTAACGAATTTATCTATATTATTACAATTTCCAAATGAATTCTATGATATTAGTAATATAGTTATACCATTTATAGATAGTCCATTAACATCCACGAATAAAATATTACAAATGTATCGAAAATCAAAAAATATAAATGTGTTAGAAATAGTGAATAAATTATCTAAATAATTAACATTAATTAGAATCAAATACTACAATTATACGCCGCTTTTTTTTTTTAACAATCGCGGATTTTTGTGTAATGTTATTATTTTGATCTATAATTTTTGTAAATTCTGTTTCTAATATAGTTACTATATATTTATAGGTATTGTTTAATATAGTTTCATTGCATTTACCTACTATTAAAACACTTCCGGTTCTAAATATCATAAACGATATGTAGTTTTTTGCACCTATAGGATTGTTTGCACCTATAGGATTGTTTGCACCTATAGGATTGTTTGCACCTATAGGATTGTTTGCACATACAGTATCATCTGGATTTATAAATAATTTACATTGTATACCCGGATAAGAACACGGATCATACATCACTGAAATATTATAACGATGTTTTAGTAGTTGATAAAGTACATCTCTTTTTATATAATATCCACAATTAAAATTAGAGTTAATCAAGACTGTTTGTGGTAGTCTATCGGAAATGTTTAATGATAAAAGTTCGTGTAGTTTATTATACACTAATTGAAGCTCTTCATCTGAACGAATACCTGGCAACTCTAATTTTCCGGTATTAAATACTTTTACATGAAATTCTTTATACTTATCAACACCTATTAATATACGAAGTATTACTACAAAACAATTATAAAAAGCACTTTTTTGTTTAATGCGGTAACTTATAATATCTTTCTTACTTAATCCAATACTAATTTTACGCACATCTTTATATTTTATTCTACCTGTTGGATTATCTATATGCTGCATGATATAAGTATTTACATAAGGGTAGTTATCGCATTTATTTATAATAAAATTTACTTGTTCTTTAGTTTCGGAATTAAATTTTATTTGTTTTTTAATTACACCTTCTTTTCGGTCTGTGTAGGAAATTATAGGTATATTCCAAAAAGTTTCAATTAAAGGAACCGCTGTTTGTAAGTATCCTATCATTGTTTTGGTTGAAATATATAGGTCACCACATTTAGGGGGTTTTGATATGGAAGATTCAATGTTTAAATTTATATCAACTTTTTGTCCTACACCACTTTTATCATAATAATCGTTTCTATTACTAGATGATAAATCTATTTTTTCAGTTGAATTATTATTATCAATAAAATTCATCCATTCTGTGTCTAAATCCATGTATAGATGTATTAGACCTTTTTAAGTATTTGTATTTCAATTTTTATATTTAACATATATATAATTAGAATGTATAATTCTACCAAAAATGTTTCTACTGCAATTCCTATTAAACCAACTATTGATCACAAAAAAGAAGTTTCTACTTATTTAAAACGTAATTCATTATCATTTGATAGTAAACTTGATAAAAATGCTTTTGATCCTACAAAAAATTCGCCACCTAATCCTTGGTTAATTAAATTAGAAAGTAGAATTCAACAATATTATCAAATTAATTGATATACTTTTTTAATGTTAATAAAGTATACATTGTATACGTATATTCGTTTTCATTATTGCAGTGAATATTATATTCTAACTTACACAGTAAATCTGTATTTATTATTTCCGTAGTTTTATATATAATATATTTTAAAAATTCTTTTATTATATACTTCATATCTATATTACTCGTAATGCTTATTTCTTTTAATATAGCATATACATCTTTCATATTTGTATACTGTTGAATGGATTTATATACATTTTGCCATGTCAAATCATTGATTATTTCATATTTCCCTATTATATCTATATTGGTTTGTAAATAATTTATCATACTACGTATATCAGATTGAAATAATTGTTGAATATATTCAATTTGTATATCTTTTATTTGAATATTTTCTTTTTTGATTATATCTTTTAAAAATTTAATTATTAAATCAGTAGGTAAATTATTAAATTTTAATCTTAATAACTCTGATTGTAATGCATCATCTATTTTACTTATGTAATTACATATTAAACAAAATCTTACTGTTGAACTATATTCATTGATTAAATAACGTAAAGCTTGTTGCGCATTTTTCGTCATGTAATCTACTTCATCAAATACAACAAATTTCATCCCTTTATTTAATAAGGGATATGATTTTACAAACATACTTATTTGATTACGTATTACCTCTATACCTCTATCATCAGACGCATTTAAATGTATCAATAATGCTTTACCATCACAACCATTCATTTTATGATATTGATTAATTAAATTAATAATAGTTGTTGTCTTACCGGTTCCAGGTGGCCCATAGAGTAACAAATTAGGAAAATAATTTAAAGTAATTATAGAATCTATTATAGTTTTATTTACTTCAGTTAATACAATGGAATTTAAATTATTTGGTCTATATTTTTCTACCCAAGGAACTGAATCGTTTGAGGACATTATAATAATAAATTAAAAGTATTTAAATTAAAATCTATAGTATAAAAATATGGAAAAAAAACGAGGACGAAAAAAACAATCTCAAACTCCATCTACAAATGATACTGCTCCGATAAAAGTTCCCAAAAAACGCGGTAGAAAACCTAAAGGCGGAAAAATTATAGTAGAAGAAACTACTAATAAAATAAATGATGTGATTAAACCTAATATTATTCTTCATCTAAAATGTAAATTAGATGATATTTCCAAATCTAATACACCACTTCACGAATATGACCCTGATAATATTGAAAATATTATTCATTATAATATTCAACAACAAAACAAAGGGATAGGTCTACAATTTGATGTTATTGAAAATCAAGGAAATATATCAAAGTCCGATATTGTATCTTTAAACATGAATGAGGAAATTGTTAAAACCGAAAATGTTAAAGATATATCATCAAAATTAAAACAATTATCCAAATTACTTCATAATAATATACCCGTAAATGAAACTAGCGCTTGCTTTTGGTGCACTTGCACGTTTACAAACCAACCCATTTTTATACCTCAACATAAACAAGATGATATGTATAAATGTTATGGTCATTTTTGCTCACCTGCGTGTGCGGCCGGGTATCTTTTTCAGGAAAATATTGATACATCAGTGAAATACGAAAGATATCAACTATTGAATCTTATTTACAATAAAGTCTATAATTATGAAAAAAATATTGTTCCAGCACCTTCACCTCATTATCTACTAGATAAATTTTGCGGTAATCTTACTATTGACGATTATAGAAATTTAATGGGACAAGATAAGGTTATTTTTGTTATGGATAAACCTCTTTCTAGAAATTATCCTGAATTGTTTGAAGAAAATAATGAATTACAAATTCATACTATTAACACTTTTTCTAAAAAAAAAAGAGATGTTTCCAAACAAAATATCTTTCAAACCACTTAATTTATTATCTTTAGATATAGTATATGAAGTATACAAAAAAACACATGTATAAACAAAAAAAGAAACAAACCAGAAAACGAAAATATAAACGAACTCATAAACGAAAAGGGTTGAAAAAACGAAAAAAAACTCGGAGAAAGAGAAGGGGGGGGTGGCCGTGGTCTAATAAACCCTCCCCAAAAGTCGACGACTATGGAAGACTCATCAATGCAGAAGGAATCTTCCTGAATGCTGACGGATCACTCTTCACGCAGTCGGCGAGTCGAGCAGCGCCACTACCGGTTCAACTAGAGGCGAAACGAAGGTACCCAAGCATGACAGACCTCGCCGACGGCGAGGGTAAAGAGGCTGATGACGATGCTGACCCGACCAGAATAGTTATAATGGCATCTCACCAAGCAAGAATACAATGTGAATTGAATAAATTTAACCTTCTTGGGAAGCCAAAAGATAAAAATGGTGAATCAATAAGATTTAAAAATGGTGCTGTATTAAAATTAATGATACGTGGAACTATTATGCGTGTAGAATTATTTTATGATGGAGAACTTACTCCAAATAAATCAGATCATAAGGGGTTTATGAACGGTAAAAAACCGTATTTTGTTACACAGAAAAATTTTGTTACAACTCCTGAAGATAAGAAACCGAAACCGAAAGGACAATATATATTTTACACACAACAATCTAATATAGATTTTGCTTCAGGAGCCTTAAATTTTGATATATACTTAATAAGACATGGAGAAGGTACTCATAATATATCGAAATGGGGGCCGGTCAAAGGGATAGTTAATCAGGCCGCAGATTTAACAGATGATGGGGTAGAACAAGCAAAACGCACTGGGCTTGCATTGGAAACAATAATAACGAGTGCTACTGTTCCCATTACATTAGCGTCGTCTGATATACCTCGAGCTATAAATACTATGATACAAATACGAAAAAAGTCTCTTTATCTGGTTGACGATAAACCGATACACATAGTACCATGTTCTCATGAAATACCTCATAAAAAACCACCTTGTGATGGTAGGGGCATGGCAGCAGGAGAAAATGATAGTCAAGGTTACAATTATTACACCAAGGGAAAACGTAATATTGATTATGAAGAGTATTTTGAATTTTATAATGGCACGTCTCGGAGTGGTCAAAAACTACGTGGGGGAGTAATGAGGAGGGACAGGAGTCGGTGTAGAGGGTCAAGTATGTTTAAACAAATTTATGAATTGGTGGTCGATGAGAAAGGAAACGCGAAGGCGGCGGCGAAGGCCACAGGGCACCAAGAAGATGCAGCGTCGCTGGCATTAGCACAATATATTCACAGTGGGCGCGTCACCAATACTTGGACGCCTCCAGTGCTAGTAGCAGGAGAAGCAGAAGCAGTAGCAGGAGAAGCAGTAGCAGGAGAAGCAGCAGCAGAGGATGTGTCTGATTTTGAAAGAGCCACTGATGTTTCAAGACATGCAACGAATGGTGACAGCGACAGCGACGGGTCGGTTGACTAGACGACTAGGGAGACGCTGTATGATGACCGCATACCGGACATCAGCGCCGGGGCGTGAGCCTCGGTTAAAAAATCATAAACAATAAATATATACTATTTAAATAATTCACGTGTTATTTAAATAATATGAGAAAACGATTTACAACCATGCTCGCATTTCAAGGACAGAATCCATTGGGTATTGATGTATATAAAAAATATATCACAATAAAAGACCGTTTTTTGTATCACGGAAAAGTAGATGATACTCATCTAAATCATTTAAAAACCCCACATGTTGTATCTACACTAGAAGAGATAGATAAACAACCTATTAATCATTATGATTGTGTAATAAATCATCTTTTGCTTCCTACGCGAGAACAGATACCAGACTATATACAATCCTTATATAAGATAGTAAAACCAGACGGTTATATTATTTTGTCGCTGCCTAATAAATATCCTAGTTTAGATTGTTTACATTGGTATACAAAATTATTGCCGGATGCCTCGGCGGAATATGCGTCAACCATACCGTCGCAAGAAGAATTATGCGATTGGTTAGGTGATAACGCATTTGAACTAGTAGATATCATAAAACCGAAAAGCGAGTTGATGTTAAAAAAGGACATTTATTATAATCCCTCGGGCATTTATGATCCGGCATGGATATCTTGTGACCCCTTTTGGGAGCATGTGGATAAAAATGATTTGATGCGTGTAGAAAGAGTCATTACTAGTTTATTTAAACAAATGAAAATATATGATTATATCGAAGACGTAGATAAGGACCGTGAAAAATATGGACAGGTGTATTTTGTGATAGCACGAAAGACACCTTACAGAGTATTCTATTGATTTATGCAAATTTTCTTAATAAAGATAATTTTATTTCAGCTTGATCTAATTCAAATTGCTTAACATTTTTATTTTCTTGAAGTTTATCATATTCAGTATTGGTTTTAATACTTAAATCACTAAGCTCGTCTAAAGCAGTTTGAATTGTTTGTTTTTTTTGTAGTAAAATAGTTTGAATTGTATTATTGTCTTCTAGTTCTTTTTGTCGTTCTTGTTCAATACGTTCTATTTCTTTTTCAACACTTTCTTTGTGTTGTTCAACTGTATTAATCACATTATTCTCTCGATCTAGTCGCAATAGATTGTTATCTAAAGCACTTTGAACATATGCTAATTTATCAACATAATTATTATTACTTTTATTTAATACGTGTAAGTTAACATTAGATTGTTTTCTAATATTTTTTTCGTCTTGTAAAGCAAGTTTAGTTTGTAAAATAAATTCTTTTTCTTGTTGTTTTTTTAATTGTTTTTCTAATAGCATTTGTTTTTTTTGTTCAATTTTTTCCATTTGTGCTATTTTTCTATCTTCTGTGTGTTTTAATCGTTGTTGCATTATATCTTCTCTAGTAAGTTCTTTCTCCATTAAAGTATCTGCCGAATTTTTTGTTTTACGTTTATTTTTTTTAAACATTAATATTATAATATATTAATATAATATTAAATTATGAATTTAATGTTCACATCGAATCTTTCGTATAATAAACAATATTCATCGGGAATATATCATTATACGAAAGCAAATAATCAATCTCGTCTTGGTTTACCTACTATTATTCGACAAAATTCTATTTCTAATTTAAAAAATTTAAAAAATTTAAAACATAAGGTAAGTAAACAACCTAAATTATCAAACAATACTACACAGAATAATTCACTGATACCATGTGACGAATTATTTAGAGAAATTGAATTGGATGATTCAAATATAGATAACACAAAAATTCCTAAATATGTATTTCAAACATGGAAACATAAATTATTAAGTAAAGAAATGAAAAATAATTTATTAAAGTTAAGAAGTCAACATAAAGACTATACATTTTATTTATATGATGATGCAATGTGTATTGAATTTTTAAAAAAACATTATAACAATGAAGTTTTACATGCATTTAATACTTTAATTCCTGGACCATTTAAAGCAGATTTATGGAGATATTGTGTGTTATATAAATATGGTGGTGTCTACATTGATATTAAATTAAATTGTATAAATGGTTTTAATTTAAATCAGTTAATACACGGAGAGTGTTATCCAAAAGATATTCAGCATAAACAATATGGTATTTGGCAAGGTTTCTTAATTTGTAAACCTAATAATATACTTCTTAAAAAATGTATTGAAAGTATTTGCTTACATGTTAAATTTAGGTTTTATGGTAATACTTTTTTAAGTATCACAGGACCACATTTAATGTATAATATACTTGTAAAATATAACATGATAAATGAATACAATAAAAGTAAAGTAAAATTAGTGAAAAAAAATAGTAAAGTATATTTATATTATAATAATAAACCTGTAATCGATTTTTATAAGGATTGGTATCGTGATAGAAAAGTCTCAGGTCCTAGATATGGTCTATTATGGGATAAACGAAATATCTATAAATAATATTAAATTACTTTATGATCTATTGTATTTTCTTTTAAATATAATTGATTTAATTTTTCTGTTAACACATCAAATCCCCCGCGATCATTTATATAAAATTTTGAAAAAACACAATAACAAAAATCTCTATCAATATCTTCATTTGAATAAATATGTATTGGTATGTTAAATTGGTTTTGAATTTTAGATAATAACGCTGAAAAAGTTTCTTCATTTTTTTGTTGTTTTTCAACGGTATAGTCCCATATCGGTGCACCCTTTCTTAAATGTAAACTATCTTTTGTCCATGCTCCATAAGAAAAACAAGTAACAATAGTTATCTTATGAATAGTATTATTTTTTAATATATTTTCAATAGCACTTACGTAATTTTTTTTTAAATACCAGTCTAACGTAACCGTATCTCCCATTCTTAAATGTAATACTATTTCATTATTACATGGTAAAGGTAATTTATTTTTAAAATTATACTCTTTTATACAATTTAATAAATTAGTATAATTACAATTGGTTGTATTGTTTACTTTAAGATAATTAAATAATATTGTATTTCTATATTTTGTATCAGTTAACACTTTTTGAATACGATATTCCCATCTATTACCTTGTCTATATAGTATATCACCAAATGCATAATCTGAATTATTTTTTAAAATTTTTACTTGTTTTATAATATCTTTATGTTTATCATCCACCTTTTCTATATATATATCATATGAATTTAATAAATGTTTATCAATAAATCCATAATTATATAATTCTTTAATTGCTTTATAATCTGTATTATTGAAAAAGTGTTTTATATTCCTAATTGCTATAGGTGATAAATATTTATGTGTATTATTATTATTACTTCTAATTGGTATATTATTATGATATGATTTATGTAATAATTTGCATACTGCTTTACAATCTTTTACCATATGTTCTACACTACCAACAAATAATATTTCTTTATGTTTTTTTTTTATAAAATCACCATTTTGTAAATACCATCCAATGCCTTTGAATATATGTTCAGTTGAATTATTCATTAACCGTAATGCTTTATTACGTTCTATTTTATTATCACTACTAAGTGCTTCAGCTAAATGATTTGCACTTTTAAAATATAATATTAAATTATCATATTTTTTATTATATGCTACGCCTGTTTTTATTTTTTTAATTTCCCTTTTTGGACATGGTGATGTCTTCTTATTAATTGTATGTAATTGTTTTTTTGATTTTTTTGTATTAATAATAGAACGTGCATAGTTAAAGGCTGAAATATATCTTTTAATAGGATCTCTAATCCATATAATATAATGTTCATTTTTTTTATATTTAGGTTGTTTTATACGTGTAGGCCAAAAATGGTATTCAGGTATCTTTAATGTATTTTTTATATAACTACCCCCACATTTTCCTATATGGATAAATTTTGCATTAACTTGTTGTTCCATATTATAATTATATTAATATTTTATTTTCAAACACTATTTTTATAGAGTATAATGTCAATTATAGTTTTAACGTGTGATACTAAAAAAGAAAAATGTCCCAATCGTATTCGTTGGGAAAGAAGTGTAAATAAACAAAAATTAAAGTATTCTATACTAGGGGAGAATAAATTATGGCAAGGATGGAAATGGAGAATAAAACAATATTTAGATGGTTTGATAAAATTGGAAAATGAAAAAAAATATACTTACGCAATGATTACCGATTGCTGGGATGTAATTATACAGCGACGACCTAATAAAAAAGAATATAAAATATTAGATAATACTGTTATATTAGGTGCGGAAAAACAAAAAACAGGTATTTTTAGTTTTTCCGAAAAATATAAAGATAATAAATGGCATAATATTAATGGAGGGTTTTATATAGGTAAAATATCTAATTTAATTATACTGTATAAAGAAGTTTTACATAAATGGGATGCATGCAAAATACATAAAAAAGTAAATGATCAACATGTCTTATCATATGTTTTTATGTATTCTAAATTTGCGTTTAACATTCAGTTAGATGTTAAAAAAAGATTTGTATTAAATTTTACTAAGAATGTAAATAAACAAGAATATATATATAAACATAAATCAATTTATTCTAAAACAAACAAAAACATATATAAACCTATAGCACTTCATAATCCAGGAAATCCAAAAAAACCTATTCATAATTTAAATAACTTATTTAATCTTATTGTTTCGTAAAATATTGAATAATAGACGTATTTACTATTTTGTCCATAATTTTTTTTTCATTTGTATTTTTTAACTGTTTGTTTATAAGTTTTTTTTTTAATAATGCTTCATTCGCATTTTTTACACTTTTGCCGTGTTTTTTTGCAGGATGTTGTAATATAGTATTAATATTATCATTCGATTTAATCGTTAATGGAAATGGTGCTATTTTTTTGTTTATATATGTTTTTACTCTAGCATTATCCAATAATTTATAATAGTTTACACATATAACATTATCATAGTTTTCTATTAAATGCTTATAATTGGAATAATAATTATTATATAAGTGGATTATTGTTTTCCACTTTATATTTCTAAGAATGCATTGATGTTTTATATTTTTATCCCATTTAAGGTCATATTGTTTTTTTCTTATACTTGCTATCCATTCATAAAGCGGTCTAAACATACATATGAATAATGTATTTTTGTTTTTTTTTATACAATTTTCTAAATAGGGTAATCTTATAGTATGTTTCCATATATGTGTGTGACCTTCCCAATGGATATTTAAGGGTTCGTTAATATTTTGCTTAAGTATTTTGGTGATAAGATTTGTACCTGTACAAAATGGACCAAAAATTTGTATACTATTCATATATATTAGTATAATAATTAAAAAAAATATACATATGATATATATGAATAGTTATAATAGAAAATTTTTTAAGGAAATGAAAAATAAACCTCATCTCGATAGTCGTTATGGTAAATATAATTTATCTAAAAATAGTATACACGCACAATTAAAAATGTTACTAGCTGAAACTGTAGATATATTTAATAAAATTGATATTCCTTGTATTATAATGCATGGTTCGTTAATTGGATGGTATTTTGGTCAAAAAATGTTACCATGGGATGATGATATTGATATCGTTATTTTAGAAGAACATAGAGAAAAATTAAAAACATTGCACGGTTATCAAAATAATAAGGTATTAATTGAAATAAATCCTGTAATAGATACTATACAAAGAGATCCTTCTAATATTATTGAAGCTAGAATTATATGTAAAAATACGGGGGTATTTATTGATGTTACCAATTTATCTAAAGGTAATATTTTTCATATAGGGGCATCAAATAGAAATGTAATTACAAAAACTTTCCCTCTTAATGAACAATACACAGACACAGACTCTTTTCTATTTAAACCAATATCTTATAATCACAGTGATCATTTTGATATTCGTTATAACTTGATATCAAGAAATAAGATACAAATTACGGTTAAACGAAGAGATATGAACCAGGGATGGGGTCTAGATTTACATTTATATGGGTATGATAGCACAATGTTTCCTCTTTACAATAAAAATGAAATCAATTGTTTTAGTCCTCATTACTATCCTATAATAGATATTTATCCTCTTAAACAAACTACCTTTGAAAACATAAACGTATATATTCCTAATAATGTTGAAAATACATTGATCAGTGAATATGGTAATAAAGTTTTAAAACCATATTATAGAAATTATATTTATAAAGATGGTGTATGGAAAAATAAAGTATAACGCTACGTATATATTATTTAGTATAGTTTAAACCAAATTTTACATTTTTATCATATAATTTTCTATAGTTATTATCTATTACTGTAAAATTGTTTTGTTGTATAGTAGTATCGTTTTTAATACAGATAATTTCTTTAAATAAATCTATATATAATTTTAAAAAAGAACACAAATTTTTACGATAAGGAATATGATTATTATGACCATTAATACTATATTGATTCGGTAACTCTGTTACGACTATATTAGATACTAAATAATGTTTATTTACATTATAATATATTTTACCTATAAATGATAATAATATATCTTCACCATTACCATAGGGTTTTCCTTCTCTATAAATATGCTCTATGATTGGTTTACATTTAAAAAATAAATTACACAACATTTTATCACATACCAATAATCGTGTTAGGACTATATCACAGTATTGGGATTTTGGGGGACTTTTATAATAATGAGTATCACTTTCCATATTTCTTCCTTCATATCCTACTATCCTATTTGGATTTTTTTCATAATTATTAAGCAACTTTGTTAAATTGTTATGATCCACTACTATATCATCATCTATAATAATAAGTTTATCTGTTTGCGCTGAAAGTCCTCGTATAAATCGTAAATCTAAACCATATACTAGATTTAATTTTGAATCATTGAAACATACAACTTTTTTAAAATCTTTAAAAAATAGTTGATTATTAGGATGTCCATTGCTAACTATAATACTAGTTACATAAGGATAATCATGCAATGCAGTAATTATGTTAATGACATTATTAGGTCGTTTCCAATTTAATATAATCATCGTATATTGATATTTCATATACTATAAAAATATATGAAATATGAAATATTAACAAATATAATAAGGAAATACATATTTTACATAACCGGGCATAAAATGTGGATCATAATAATGTAATTCTATATGTAAACATAAAATGCTATTTCCATTATTATTGTCATTTATCCATTCTAAAACATTTGTCCAACTCATATAAGATAATGCAATAGGTAAGTCTTTGAAATTTTTATATTTAAAAATTTCATTAGTAAAGTCTATTAATAATTTAGGATTTATGGCATTTTCATTCAATATGTTATTATAACTCATAAACATAGATAATGTTTCTTGATACAATGATAATGGTGGACACAAACCATCAGAACAGTCCACATCGTCACCAGAACAGTCTAATAGGTTATCATAACAGTCTACTTCGTTGCAATTATCATTATTAATACTTCTTTTAATCACTTTATAATAATTAAACTTAGTAACATCTAAAAATTCATTAGGAGCATAATAGTTATATGGAAAAAAAGCATTTTTAAAGGTAGATACTGTTAACATTATTGGTTCTAAATAAATGGTATAACTGCAATTTTTTTTTACATTTGTATTTGTACATTTCTTATTACTCATTATAGCAACTGTAATCGTTTTCAAGTTTAATTCACTCATAATAATATAAATGATTATTTTATAAATATGGAAAAAGAACGATTAAGAATTGGTATTTGTTTTTTTGGTTTAACTCGTTCTTTAAAATATACTTTACCCTCTATTCAAAAAAATGTATTTAATGTGCTTAAACGTCACAATATGGATTATGATGTATATTTACATACCTATGATTTAAAAGGATTAACTAATAAACGTAGTGGAGAAATAAATTGTCCATTGGATACTGAAGAATGGAAACTACTTAACCCGCTTGCTCATAAAATAACAAATCAAGGTGATTTCGATAAATCATATAATTGGAATATGCTATTTAAACATGGTGATATATGGAAAGATGGTTATAATAGTATTAAAAATGCAGTTAGACAATTAAATAGTCTAAAAGAAGTAACATCTCTTTGGGTAAATAAACCTAAATACGATTATTATATATATATACGCCCTGATTTATATTATGTAAATGAAATAAATATAAATGATATATTAGAAAATATTCATTTAAAAAATATTATTGTTATCCCTTATTGGGGTAACTATAGAGGCGGATTTAATGATAGAATTGCATATGGATGTTATGAAGTTATGAAAATATATGGTAATCGTATTGATCATATACCTAGTATTTATACACAAAAAACTGTTAAAAAACCATATCACTCCGAAAGATATTTAACTACTATTATACGTAATCATCAAATATTTATAAGATATTGCAAATTAAAAGCTATACGCATACGCGCAAACGGTGTTTATGATGAAAAAGATAATTCCATGTTTAAACGATATTTAACTTAAATGTTTTTTAAATAAACATCCATTGGACGATAAATGAGGAATCTCGCGAATTTTACGCACATTTTGCTGTGTACAATCTCTCATCCAAATTTTTATAATGCAAAAAGATTTTTTTGGTGAAATGGTTATACCTGTTATATTTTTCATAAATTTGTTATCTTTACTCAATGTATTACCTACTACCAAACAACATAATTGATCCCATACTTGTTTTACATTGTTATTATTAATTTTATACGAAAAACAACCTCCGTCACTATTCGCCTTATCTTCCCACATCGGTTTGATACCATCACGCATCATAAACATCATGCAATTCTTTACCAACATATTCGGCAAACAATCCAATATAGCTATCATTTCTTCTACACTTGATACCTGTAGTAGTGTCTTGTAACTGTTCATTGTCCAATCGGTGTCATGTGGTAAATGAGCCCAAAAGACCCATTTATCAGAAAGTGAATGGAATTTAGCCACAGTTTCCGACATTATACTTATATATAATAATAATTATTTAATATACTTTTTACAATATATTTAAGTAAACACTGCATCACCATTATGAAAATGTCCTACTGAATCTCCTACATCACCGTCTATTGTGCAACTATATATTTGACCATTTGTTTCATTTGTCGTATAATAAACGGTGTCTTCAATATTTATTTCAAATACTTCCTCTTCTTCTTCCCCATCCTCATCATCTTCATCCCGGGGTTGTGACCCCGAATCCCCATCATCATCCTCCCGGGGTTGTGACCCCGAATCCCCATCCTCCCGGGGTTGTGACCCCGAATCCCCATCCTCCCGGGG
>Ga0233413_10000093_pt1 | contig 46164 bp, 67 predicted proteins | sample Na_anoxic_6_MG_FD_189019 | JGI IMG/M metagenome (GOLD analysis project Ga0233413, IMG submission 189019) | Seawater microbial communities from Saanich Inlet, British Columbia, Canada - Na_anoxic_6_MG | ecosystem: Environmental > Aquatic > Marine > Inlet | place: Canada: British Columbia...
GCTCCAACCTTTCCATGTTCAGCATCAACACAGACACTTACTGGCGTCACTTCATCCCATCGGTTATGGTTCGCATAAGTAATCTCAAGCCCAAGATGATCAGCCACATCTTTCTTCAACTGCTTAGTGCATGCCTGCTCAACATGCCCGTTAATATCATGGTTTAATAGAATTACATTTTCAGCACCGTATTTTTTGGCAACTGATAACGCACATTCACTTGATGATTTCCCGCCTGAGTAACAAATAACATATTTCATTTTCCACGTTCCTCTTTCTGCTTTTTGTAAGCTTCCTCTATCTTCAATCTGAATTCAGCTGCTATATCATCTATCTCAAAGAATTGACCGCCAGCTGAAAGTGATTCCTCAAATATTTCCAATACAGTTTCTTTTTTCATACTCATTCCTCAATTAATAACTTAACAGTAACAAAGCATAAACACACCCCACAACGCTGTCAAGTTATTTCTACCGCCTACGCTCCCGGCGCTTAGATAGGACAGAGGTTAGGGAGGATTCTTTAACCTGGTAATCTGCCATTATGAGCGCATCCGCTAAGTTGTGAGAAGGTATACCCCTTGCTTTCAACTTATCTTTCGGCTCAACTCTTAGCTTGCTGCCCAAATATTCACGCTGCGGACAACTCATTTCAAAGATTAGCTTTTCAATTAAGTCTTTATCAACTGACTCTGAATTAATCGACAATACAGCATCCCGATTATAATCCATACCCTGAGTGGCCAGCCATGATTGTTGGCACCGATAACGCAACCACCACCACTTTTGTGCTTTTAGGTTACTGTAAACCTGTTTGTTTTTCTTCTTATGCAGTTCGTCAATCTGTTCCGGGTTTTCTATTGCGCCACCAGCATCAAACGCTGTGATCTTTATCTCTCCGGTGCCTAATATCTTGTGTTCAAATTGCGGCTTAGATAGTGTTTGCTCAGTGCCCGACCCTACGCCTATGCAGTCATATACCAAATGCATCGCGCCCTGCTCTAATACATTGGCCCACGTATCATGCGCAGCACTTACCGGATCGCCTTGCCTAAACTCTTTGATAAATGTAACAACCTGTCCATGCAACATTACGTTAGCATTTGGATCGGTTCCGCCACCACTGACGTCATCGCCCATGCGCTTAACCCCATCAGCTTCAATGCCGATCAGCTTATGAACGTCAACGCAAGCGCGCGCCCATTTCGGAGGTATGATAGCAAGTGGTGAATCGCCAACAGGCTTACCAAGCCAAACGTGATCATATAAATCAGGATCGCTTTCCTTCATATCTCGTCGCTCTTGATCTAACGCTTCCGGGAAATGAGGGTTATCGCAGTAATTACATTCAGTGATTATTGAATCAGATGGCGGCTTAATAACAAACCGCTGATAGGTTGCATCCATTAACATGCGCGGATTGAATGTGATTATTATCCTGGCGTTCTTGGTTCGGATTGATGGCGTTAATACTTTCCAGCTATCCTCGGATACGGCCTCCGCCTCCTCGATCCACGCCCGATCTATTCGCGCTATTGATTTTACGCTGGTTATGTTTGTTTTTAGGCCACGGAAAAAGAAGCGGGAGCCGTTAGCTCCAACCAGTTCATTTTTTGTTTTAGTGAAGAATGATTCAAGGCCAAGGGATTCGACTTGCTCCCACAATAGAGCCATTGAGCTATCTGCAATGGAGTTCATCAGCTCACGGGCGCATAGTATCTGTGTTTGTTTTAAATACGCCTCAAGCACTAGCGTTTTTGCGACAAAAACAGACTTACCGCCACCCCTGCCACCATGCATGATGTGATAGCGATTATCCCGGAGTAATTGGCCGCGAGTCTGTATACTGTTTAAATCAACATGCTTTTCAAAGCAGGAAAAAACTTCGTAGTCCATTATTTACTAGCAATCAAAAACACACCAGCAACAATCCCAGCTGCAAAGCCTGCCGAAAATAACACTGAGCACATTAATGTTTTCTGGTAAATTTTTGCGCAATACTCTGATGGTGACTCTTCAAGCCACAAAGCCCTCTTCATATCATTTACACACGCGTCAAACTCGGCTTTTGATACTTTAAACCCCCATGTTTCATGGTGGGCGTTACAAATCCACTTTGCTTTTGCGTAATTAACTGCTTCAACTATTGCTTGCTCTCTTGTTTTATCGCTCATCTTGCCCATCCTTTATGGTTTAGTTACTGTGATGTTTAGGTTATCAAGGCCCATTGAGCCATCAGATGAAACGTTGTCCTGTTGAACTTTTTCACTGTGCCCGTGCTTGTGCAGAAGTAGCTTAGCTATTGTCGGGTTCATTGCGCCGCCTAGTCCTCCGTTCATTAGTTTTAACTCCTGTGTGGCCCCCAATGCTGTAACGATGTCGGAAAAGCTTTCTCTGGTGCTCTCGCTTGCGTCTGACGGCCATTCGCCAGCAGCCCACGAATGAATAGAGTCTCTTGATACTCTTGTGTATACGGATAGCCCAGCGATGGATGGGATAACTTCGCCCAACTCTTCCCAGCAATCCATATACTCATCAGCTTTGTTGATAAAGTCTTGCGTTAGCTTTGTCGGCCTCCCGTTTATTCCAGCCATAAAAAAATCCCCTTAAATAATAATATCTAAGAGGATTATACGTTTACGGTTGTGTTAAGTAAATTACAGGTCAATATCATCTGCATCGACATAAAACGAAGCAGTGCCCACCATAACATGACAGCGGTCACCTTGTTTTAACACCGTAACCTCTGTTCCTTTTTCAAATGTGCCGAGCGTGTGAATTACAACATCTCTTGCTAATTTTGCAGTTTTCATTTTATTTCCTTATTTTAAGTTACTAAATACCAATTTCATCATCAATTCTCTTTTGCTCTGCAATTTTATAAAGCCTGTCGCTTACAACCCGCTTGCGTTCGCTTCCAATTGTATCAGCAAGCTTTTGTAATATCTGTGGTACAGCTTTTTTCTTTGATCTGCGCTCTTTTTCGTGCGCTTGTACCCGTTTTTTAATTGTATCGCTATTACTGCAATCGTCACAGCGCCGTGATTTTGTTTTATCGTTTAGCCAAATTGTAAAGTGCTTTTCTGATCTGTGTTGTAAACACCCGGTGCAGTACTGGTCTTGCATAATAATTTCCTCTGTTTGAGTTATGGCGCATTGTTAGTACGCCAGGTAGGTTGTTTTTATTCCATTTCAGCAATCAAAAGCTTAACTTCAGCTTCAAGCGGGCTTTTGATGTATCCAGTGCAAAGTTCAAGCGCCGCGTCCAGTTCTTTAACCGTTGCAACAAGGCGATCACGCTGAGCAACATCCTCGGCAAAATCGCGCTTTGCGTTAACCTCAGCCAACCATTCTAGATGCGCTTTTTTATCGCCTGTCATTTCTGAGATGCAGTTATAAAACTCATCACGAGTACATATAATCGTCTGTGTTGCGATATGTAAAGCGTCAGTAGAAAAATACTCCTGTAATTTATCGCTCCAAACTACTGTGCCGCCGTTGGTGTTAATTGCTGTTTGAGTTGCGGATATTGCAGCTACTATTTTAGACATTGTAATTTCCTTTTTTGTGGTTGGGTTTATTTAATTTTTCTTACTGCTTCATTGCTACTGTAGCGCTCTCTAACGCGTTTAAAAGGGAAAGGCTACAAAGTGCTAGGCTTTTCTTAGAAATCACTTCTCTGTGCGTCCCTGCTTGCCCTATCCACGCTAACGACACAAGTTTGCCAATCGGTAACACATTTACCCGGCAATTATCGGCGCATTTTAGCATTTCGCTTCTGATTCCTTGGTTTCGCATTTGTAGCTCCTTAATTTGTTTACACCTACAATTTAGATGCAAACAAAAGCTGTGTCAAGTTATTTTATTTATCTTCGTTAACTTCTTCAAACTCTACCTCGATAGCTTCCTGCTCTACCTCGGCTTGCTCTGATTCCTGTTCGATACTTTCATTGGCTTCAAGCACAACTTCGATACGGTTTTTATGCTCAAGGCGCATTGCGGCTACTTTCGCTTTTGCGCTATCCCATGCGCCACCTTTTTGCAGTTCTTCCCGGATACCACTTGCACACTGTCGCAGTGTTTCATCGTCTCCACATTCGGCGAACGCTTTGTCAATCGCGTCAAAATCAACGTCAATTTTAGGCGTGATATCTTTTGGTTGATTGCTGTTGATACGATCCACTTCATCATTGTCGATCACCTCGCTGATACCGAAAGCTATACGAGCCGCCTGGATATATGCTTTATGGCGAAGCATACGGGCAGGCCAACGCTTCCATACACTTGATTTAGGATCTGCGCACTCGTTCATATACTCGGTTACGCACACAGGGCGGCTTCGATCTTTGATATACATTTTGCAAGTAATAGCGGTAATCTTACCGTTTGCATCAATGTGATCCTCAAACTCTACACCGTCGAATGATTCCTGGCGGTTAACCATCTTGTACCAGCCGTCGATCATTACAACTACTGATAATTTACCGCCACTGATGAATGCTGCGCATTCTTTCACGAGTGGGTTTAATCCATACTTTGCACAAACACCGGTAACAACTGCCATTTCAGCTCCTGTTGCTTTTGCTCCATGCTGGTTTTTTGCAGATATGATCATGCCAGTTAAAACATTTCCGATTTCTTCTTCGCTTGCGCCTGTGTTTTGCGCAACAATTGATAATGCTGTACTCATAGTTTGAGCCCTTATTTATTGGTTAAAGTTAAAATTAACGTGCAAGCAAATAATAATACTTTACACGTTATTGTCAATATTTATTTAGATTATTTCCATTTTTTCGGTGTTGAAATGATCTCCACCTCTACAATGCCAAGGCCGAAAGCCTCAAACTCTTTCGCCACCTCGAGATCATTAGAGCATTCAAGCCATGCTGCATCTTTTGAATCTTGATCCAACTCAAACACTCGCACCGGATGACGCCCAAAAGTTTTGGTTTTACCAACAACCACGAAAATAAACCGAGGCTTAACGCCGGTTAATTGCTTGTACGCTTCGCTATAAAAAACGTCCTGAACGTCATAGCGATAGTCCCGCACACTAAAATTGAACTTCTCAACGTCTGCGCTGGTTTTAACGTCGATCACGTAATGCACGCCATCAATCTCAGTGATGCGATCCGGTCTTGCTTTGCACTTAACGCCGTCCATCTCGAAAAAAATAGATGTTTCGCTTTGGCCTGGTGATGTTAATAATTTATTTGCAATTGGGTGCGCAAGCGTGCTATCGCGCATGGCCACAACCAGATCATAATCTTCTGCTGAAAATACGATCTTGCCTTGCATTGTTTCAGCAAATGCTGCAGCGGCTTCTTTTCCAGCCTTGGTGTGCTTATCGAATTTTGGCATGCGGATATAATCACTTTCAAATAAATCCGGCTCAAGCAATGCTGCATGTGTTGCCGTGCCAATGTTTGCAACTTCGCTTTCAGTTTGCGGCGCGTTTTTGCTCCATTCCGCAAGCGCTGGCGATTTGTGGATTAAATCCAGGTCGCTTTTACTAAATGCTTTTACTGTGCGGTATTCTTGATTTGTTAGTGCTGTTGTACTGGTTGTTTTCATCATAATACCTCTTTAAATTTTTCGTACTGCTTGTGTAAATTGCGGATTTGACTCTCCGTTGGCTTTGTTCTCGTAATTAAATGTCTGCGAGATTTTTCGCTGTATAGTCTATCGCTATATGTTGTTTGCCATACGAATTTATTGTTACCGTTTATCCAGTAGAAAACTTTTGTTATCATTTTAAGTCCTATGCGCCATTTCTGGCGCTGTTATTTAATTAGTATTGGATCGAAATGTTAGGAACTTGGCGTTTAGCTATTAGCGTAATGGCCGTTTTTGCATCTTCTTCACTAAGCCCGCCTGCGACTAAGGCTACCAGTGCGGCGCGATTAATTTTAATTCGGTGATTTTTGTCTGCTTCGCGAGCTTCTGCCAATCGTTTTTGTTCCGCCTCTTCTTCTTCAATACGCTTGCGTTCATCTTCTGCGGCTTTCTTTGCTGCTGCTTTAGCGCGATTCTCTGCGTCGATTTTAGCTTGCTCTGCGCGTTTTTCTGCTGCTTCAGCTTCAGCAATGCGGCGTTTTTCTGCTTGCTCAGCTTCGTGCTTGGCTCTGATTTCGCGTTGTTTGGCTTCTTCTTCGCGCTGTTTTGCTTCCACCGCGCGCCGCTCAATATCTTCACGTTCTTTACATGCTTTTTGCTCGGCTTCGCGTTTTGCTTTTTCTTCTGCTTCAGCTGCTACTTTGCGATCATGCTCTTTTCGTTCGGCTTCTTCTTGCTGCTTTCGTAGCTCGGCCAGTTCTGCGGCTTGCTTTTCTGCTGTTTCCACTCGTTCAAGCGTTACCGTTGCGCTGGTGGTTGCTGCTTCGATTGCAACTTTAAATTTTTTCTTTAGCTCGGGCCAGATTTCACAAGTACCTATTGTTTCAATATCCGCAAGGTGTTGTTTTAGCTGATCGCTGTCTATGTTTGGATAGGTGCACATAACAGGAACAGATACTAACCATTCAAGCTGCTGGTTCTGGAATTCTTGCGCTTTCGTCAAAGGCTCTAAAACGCCTTCTCGCAGCTTTTCAAAGCGAGACTTAGAATTACGTGCATTTAACTCCAAAACCTTTGGCAATGCTTTCATGACACGCAAATGATTGCGTATAGGTTCGTCAATTGCCTTATTGCTTTTTGAAATCTTAGCCGCAAGGTCTTTAATTCGTTTACGCCCATCTTGCGTTTCTACGTCGGCCACTTCTGATTTAACTTCGTCTTCAACTTGCTTGAATAGCTTTTGAAGATTTTCTTCGCCAAACTGATCCGGCAATGATGGAAGATTAGTGATCTGTTCTACTGCTTCGATTTCTGTTGATACTTCTGTGCTCATGGTATTGCTCCTGTTTTTGTTTAATTAAAATTCTTGCAATTCTTTTAAATATGATTCAGCTTTGCCGGTTAACATTACTTGCGAATCTACACGCTTGATCACCCCGCTTTTTACCATTTCAACTGATAATGCCCTAAAGGTGTCAATGCCGCGCTGTTTTTGTGCCGCTGACAGTTCTTTGAAATACGCTCGGGAGTTTAGGCGGTATTTAACCTCGGACAGATAAACCCATCCATCTACACTGTTTTTTTGCATGATCGCTTTTATGAATTGAATGCGTGATTTATTCATTACATAGGCCTCTTCGGTTTCATAATCTTTAGCCAACAAAACACAGCGCAATAACTCCGCCAGTTCAAAGCTAGTTTCAGGTAGTGGAATTAACCCATTTCCTGCGTCACTAACCATTTTAACCTGAGCCTTGTTTGTTTCGTTTGATTCAGTCATTTTATGTCCTTTGTTGTTTTATTTGTTTACAATCTACACCTCTCCCATCTTTTCGTCAAGTAAAACGCGGGTATTTATTTTCGTTAATTAAATTTCCGGGTTTCCCGGAATTTCCCTTCTGTTTTCCCACCATTGCGCAAAACTTAAAATCAACTCCAACCAAAATTCATGTTAGTGACCCCTAACCCCACAGAATACTTCCCTAAAGTACTAAAGAAAGAATTTTTATATTATTTTTTTTTATATATCTTTCTTTGGGAAACATTTATATGGTTTTTCCGGGTTTCCCTGTTTATTTAGCGTCTATACCTCCGTTTCCTGTTTTTCCTTTATATTTTATAGTAGATGTGCTTTAAGGCCCCCTATACGGATCGAAAACCCGGAAAACCCGGAAAAATAACGTAAGTTGTTGATTTTGAATTGTTTATTCTTTTTTTCTAGTGTGGGAAATTTCCGGGACAGGGAAAAGTTTTTTGCTGCTATGTGTCATGCAGCTTTCATGCCTGTTTTTTGTATATTCCAAAATATTATAAAGCCATATTTTTTTATGAAAAAATGTTATATAGGTTTTTCTTGCAAATATAAAAAAGCCCCGAATTAACGAGGCTGTGAAATGGTTGTTTTCGCTTGTTTTATCTTTTTAATCGAACTTTTTTTCCGATCAACTCTATTTTTCTATCTCCATTTAGAGATGTAATTGCATTATTAAACGCATCTTGGCTATGTTGAGCAAGCTCATCTGCAATATCCTGGTAGTATTTTTGGCGTCTTAAATGTCCTTTTATCTTGGATAAATACCGCCATCCTTCGTCTGAATCATCCTTTGCAACATCTAGTCGTTTAAGTATAACTTCCTTTATACCTTCCAGTTTGGCCTCTATTGTTTCCCCGTCTTTTGCCTCATTTACCTTCAAATTGCTTGCCATGTGTTGAATGGAGTTTATAGCCATCATAAGCGCAAATCTTACGTGATCAGTAGTAATCGTCATCGTGCCATCTACAAAATTACCAAGCGCCAAGATACTTGAAACATTTATTACTCGCTCAGATAGTCGGGCGTAAAGCGGCCCAAGTCGTTGGTGGTTCCTATAGTCGTTTTGCTCGTAATGATCATCTATATTGCATAACATTTCAAACGCCGCTGGTGTTGCGTCCACCTCCTTATTTACGCCGTTAAACTCATTTTCTACTGTTTTCTCAGACTCTTGATTTGCAAGCTGCGCAATCATTCCTATTTCAGCCTTCAGGTGCTCATAAAGAACCCGATCATCATTGCTTTTTTTGCCCCTGCGATCCCTTAGTGATGTATTTTTCTTTTCCCTTTCCTCACCACAATCAACCATTAAGCCGCGACCTAAAAAACCTTGCTCTATATTTTCTTCGTTGATCATGTCGGCCATTTTTTGAGGTGTTGATGATGCAGCTAGATTTAACGCAGGGTTTTTCACTCCTCTTTTTATAGACTCTAATAGCCTTGTTTGTCCGGCTATTTCTGCGGTTATATTGGCTATTTCAATCTCAATGGCTTTTATTTTGCCTTGCTCAAGATCTTTGTTATACCCCAGTAGGATATCCTGCTTTGCGGCTAACTGCTTTTCATATCTGCCGATCAGCTGGTATGCATCTTTTGCGAATTCACTTTGATGTAGTTTAGATAGTGTCAATAATGATGTAGTAGCCAAGCTCATCAATGTTCCGACTATCTGATCAGAGTTCGGATTGTTTTTTGTTGCGTTGTTGCTTAACAGTTTGTGTGCTTCATCGTAAACATAAAAACAGCGCCCTTGGTCGTAAATGGCAGCCCTTAAAATATCTTTATCTGATCTAATATCACCATAAGTAAACACATCTATTTCACTTAGAAGCTCTTTCATGACCTTTTGCGGACGTTCCTTACCTGCCGCAGAAACCCCTAGCATTATGGTTATAAGGCTTAATTTTGAATCAGCAAAGCCAGTCAACCCATAGCCAGCCATAGCCATTGTTTGAATGGCAAACACGGAGTAAGCTCCACCAGTTAACCGTCTGTGCGCGCCATTTCTCGTATACTTCACGATCTCACCGGCCAATCCGGGAGGGTGATCAATATCAAGCCCATCAAAATCCACCCCCTCCGGCAAGGCGTCAAGCCCAGTTTTCTTTTTGGGTGCCGGTGCTTGTTGTGCCGGTGCTTGTTGTGGCTGATTTAACCAGCTTCCGAACACTGGCGCAGGTTGTTGTATTGGTTCTGGCCCCAACTCCGGAACGGGTGCGACTTCCAATGCAGCCAGCACCGGCTTAATACCCATGTCTTTTTTAATGGCGTCACGCATGGCGATTTTACAATTATCTATGCCGTGTTTTTGTCGATAGTCATCCCAATCACCAAGCTCCGGAGGTAATGCGACAATTGCATTAAATGGTGCAGCCGCTTCATTTGCGAAATATTCACCCGGTCGGCGATTATGCACTTCATCTAGCTCATCGTGATCAGCAAATATAATAATGCGTGAGTCAGGATGATCTTCTTTTGCTTTTTTAACTGCCGCTGCAAGGTTGCCTGTATTATATCCACAGTAAACTTCATACCCAGTCATAAGATTGACTGTTACGCCGGTTGCATAGCCTTCAACAACTGCAAGCGTTTTTGTTTTGCCATCTATAATGTGTTGCACCCCGGCCATGTCACCACCCCACAACGGGCGTTTTGTGCCGTCTTTTGTGATCTTCTGTACGTTTACCAGTTCGCCATTTTTATAAAACGGTACAAGCAATAATTCACCGGTTCCAATGATCGCGCCTTTGCTCATTATTGGTTCTCCGTTAGTCAGCCATTTACCGGTTAAACCTTTGTTTGTCATGTATTCATGCTCAGTAAGAAAAGACGACGCAATCAATACCGCAGCACCTTTTTTTGCCTGCTGAATGTTGGCTTTTCGGATCTCGTCATCATTTACCTGGTGGATCCGTTTTGGCGCGATAGATTTATGCATATCATCGCCGACCAGTTCTTTTGCAGCTTCGATTGTTGGCTTGCCAAGGTAGCGTGAGAGCAACAATAAACCGCCGCCGCTTTGTGGTTCGCATTGAGAGCAAAACCAAGTGCCCCTCCCGTTTTTATCATCAAAGCGAAAGCGATCTTTACCGCCACACACAGGGCAAGGACCGTGATGTTTACCACTTGGCAACCTTGCACCGTAGTTTTCAAGCACGCTGCGCCATTGCCCATTGAATTGTTCTAAAGCTTTATCTATTGGGCTGTCGCCGTTTGATTGGTATTTCCCGCCGCGTTCTTTCCAACACATGCAGGCGTCATTAGTAAAATGACCGCATGATAATTTTAAAGGGAATTTTAAGTTCATTTTATTCACCTACTTAATGATTTTTTTAATAATACCGTCTAACACCTCGTTAACCTTATCTGCTTCGGAGTCGGTAAACGTGGTGCGTGTTCTGTATGATTTAGTATTAACTACCGAGGCGATCCGGAAATAGGTAATGCCGGACTGCTCAGAAATAAATTTGATTTTAATCCCTGCATTAACTGCAGAGTTTATCCGCTCAATAACTTGATTGCTTTTTGTATTCATTTTTAAGCTTCCTTTTATGTGTCATTTAATTTATTTGTATTATTACAGAAAAAATACTTTACAACAATATAAATTTAGTATTTAATTAACCCCATCGACAGGGTGAACCTGTTATCAACAACAAAGCGCAAGGCGCAGGAGTAATAAACATGAGTGCATTTTTTAAACCAATGGAAGAGCAAGACATTAATTATGAAGGTTTTTACGACGGTCAAAACAAGATAGTGCCTGACAATACCGAGCTCGAGTTTTCAGTAATCGATGGCTTCATGGGTATCGAAGAAGGTAAAAGCCAGCAGGTTTGTCTTATCAATATTTCAATTACAACACCAGGCGAGTTTTATGGTCAAAAATATCGTTACAACGCGAAAATCTTTGATGTAGATGCAAACAAGCGCGATCTAGCAATGCGCAATCTTGGCGTTTTAGATGCACAAGCGGGCTTTCCAATGACCAACGGACAAATGGAGCCGACAACTGAAAACGTCCAGGATTATTGGGTTGGCGCTGCAGAAGGTCGCGTTAAGTTTGGTTTGTTCGTGGACGAAGAAGACGGGCGTGAAATTAACTTTGTGCGCGGATTTGGTTATCTACGTGAAAAAATGCGTAAGCCTGGGCAGCAGAAAGCGCAGCAACAGCAGTCAGCTCAGCAGCAATCCGGTCCGGCTTATGCAGATCAGCAGCAGTCAACAACTGCAACAACAATGCAAAACGCTCAACATCCAGAGCAAGAGGTTGATATCGACTTCTAGCATTAGCCACTAACAAGCCCACCAGCCGCCAATTACGGCGGCTTTTTATTAACTAACAGGACATAAAACAATGGGATTCACACTCAGGCCATATCAGCAGCTTGCCGTTGATGCTGTTATAGCTCACGTAAAAAAACGGCTTTCACCATGCCTATTAGAGTTAGCGACCGGGGCGGGCAAAAGCTTGATTGTTGCCGAGCTGGCAAAATTCTTTTCTACTGCAGCACCACAAAAAAGAGTTCTTTGTATCGCACCCAGTAAAGAGCTGGTAGAACAGAACGCAGAAAAATATGAATTAACCGGTAACCATGCCTCAATCTTCTGCTCCAGTGCCGGTAAAAAATGTTTGCGTAGCCAGGTTATATTCGCCAGCCCTCAAAGCGCGTTAGGAGCAATCGAAAAAATTGCCCATATGGGGGTTAGCGCGATCATAGTTGATGAGGCGCACGGTATAGCCAATACGCTTAAAAAACTTATTGAAGCGGTTTTAATGTATGAGATAAGCGGGAAAGTTGTAAATGATAAGTGTCGTATTATTGGTATGACCGCCACACCTTACAGAATGGGAACCGGGTATATTTACGCAATTGATGCAACTGGTGATCAAGAATTGCACCACGATGAAACAAAAGCAATAGAACCATTTTTCTCAAAGCTACTCTATAAAATAACCGCCGGGGAATTGGTTAGTGATGGTTATTTAAGCCAAGTTAAAATAGGCGAAAGTGAAGATGGTTATGATACCAGCGCGCTAAAAACTAACAATATGGGCAAATTTACCGCGCAGTCTATCGAGAAAACATTTTCCGGTAATTCAAAAACCGAGCGCATAGTGCAAGGCATTATCGAAAAAACAGAGGATAGTATGGGCGTCATGATCTTCGCCTCGACTATTTCGCATGCCGAGGAAATCTTAGGTTACCTACCAGAGGGATCTCGCATCGTTACCGGTAAACTCAAAAAGAAAGAGCGGATCAATATAATCGAATCATTCAAGGCCAGAGTGTTTAAGTATATAGTCAACGTGGATATTTTAACGACAGGCTTTGATGCTCCGCACGTTGATGTAGTTGCTGTTATGCGCGCCACTGAGTCAGCCTCATTGTTTCAACAAATAATAGGCAGGGGCCTCCGTCTGCATGATGATAAAGATCATTGTCTAATCTTGGATTATGCAGAAAACATTGAGCGTCACAGCCTGCAATCAGATATTTTCACGCCAGACATAAAGGCTAAAAAGAAAAGCGAAGCAGGAGAGGAAATAACAGTTGTTTGCCCCTCCTGCAATGCAATATCCAGTAAAAAGCGGCGTAATGATGCGGCTTATGCCGGATTGTGTCATGATCGCTTTGGTAATTTCCTTGTTGCCGGGACTGAGCAAAAAACCGGTACAAATGCAGACAGCGATCCTGAATATGAAGGAATGGTATTAACCACTCAAGTATTGGATCCGTCCACGAAGGACGAGTTCGGCGAATGCTCATTTAAGGAAATACCTGTACCAGCCCATTACTCGCGCCGTTGCAGCAATCCAGAGGCGTATATATTGAGTGGTAGGCCTGTCCCATGCAGTCATAGGTATAGCTATAAAACGTGCCCCGATTGCCTTGCTGATAACGATATCGCAGCGCGCCAGTGCACACAGTGCAAAGCGCGACTTGTGGATCCTAATGAAAAGCTAACCGAAAAGGCCGGGCAAGCTGGCGTTATTGCTACCGGGGAAATAAAAATAATTTCTTGTGCCAGCGTGAAATATGAATCATATAAAAGCGCAGTTGGCAATATGTCACTGAAGGCAGTTTACTCTACTGAGATCGGCGCTATCACAGCATGGCACACTAAAAAGCAGCATTGGGTGTTTAATCGGTTAGCAAAAGCAAATAACACCGATCTTGATATGATTGACGGCGAGTATTCGCAATGCGATTTTTGGAGCGTCGCGCCCGATAATATCAAGATTAAAAAATCTATGGGTGCGAATGGTTATGCAAAATTTGAAGTGAGGGAGGTTATTTTTAATAAAAATGATTAATAACTTGACATAATAAGCATGTAAAGTTATTTTTAATAAATAGTATTTAACGGAGCGAAGAAAGTGAACCTAAAAAAAATACCACAATCAATAACCATTTTTGGCGATACAAGCTGGCGCGGCGCATGCCCGGTAGAATCAGCTGAGCAGATCAGTTTTTTAAAGCTGCTGCGCATTGAATTTCCTGAGCTGGCAGATATTGCCGTACATATTCGCAATGAAGGTAAACGCACTAAGCGCCAAGGTTATCAGCAAAAGCAGGAAGGCATGAATACCGGTGCAAGCGATATTGTAATTCCGTGCTGCCCGCCAATCCTTATCGAGCTTAAACGGCGTGATCACACAAAAAGCAGTATTAGCGACAAGCAAATCAAATATCTTATTGATAGCCATAATCAAGGCGCTTTTGCTTGTGTGGCATGTAGTGCCATTGGTGCAATTGAGGCGGTAAGAGCATGGCATACCACAAACCGAAGCGCATAACACTTGAAATGCCGCAACACCATCATAAAGATGATGCAGAGTGGATTGATAGCAAGTTATCCACTCTACAGCAGGACGAGCGCGGTAAGGTGTGCTTTGCTTATAACAATGTTTTTGTTAAAGCGCATAACGCAGAACCAGCTCCGCATCGTAAAGATGGTAAGGCGCGGTTTGCAGCAAACAACCGTCTGCGAATTTACATAGCGAAAAAGTTCGCAGTTTTTAATAAATAAGCGAGGGTTTTATAATTAATATTTGTATCAAGTAATTAAAAGGAGCAAAAACCAATGAAAAACACGCAAATAAAAACAGAACAAATAGCGGAAGTTATCGACGCAAAGCTTACCGATGAAACTTTAGAAATGACAAATAAAACGCTATGCAAATGGATGGATGACGCAGGTATCTTTATGGATGTCGCAGCAATACGACACAGGTTAAATATATTCGCAAAGGCCGGGATTTTAGACGTGTTGAGCTATGGAAAGTGCAAGGTATACGGAATCAATAGAGAGCAGTATGGACTATTGCTTAAGTTTGGCATACAGAAAAAAGAGAACAAATACAGAAGGGGGCGCAGGGCGGTAGATGCTCCGGTAAAACCTAAAAAAATAGTAATAAAAAGAACTCCGTGGGGGAATGGATTAATCGGTAAGCCTGGTACAGTTGAAACCAGAGGCGAATTATTTTAAATTAATTTGCAAATAACGTTTACTTTTAAGTGAACGTATATTAATATATTTACATCGAAAGCAAATACACAAAAGGAAAAACATTATGACTAACCTAGCTGAAAAAATCGCAACTGAATATAACGGAACATTATCAAACGGCGATGTTAAATTTACTTGTGGGGATTCTGATTTCGTTTTTACTGACAACACTATTTACGCAGCAGTAGAAGGCAGACTTAGTGCCGGTGGTAAAAAAGCAAGAACATTAAAAACTGTTCAAAAATTTGTAGCGATGAGAGCCTAATGATCGGCCCAGCGATCCTATGGCACCTTGAGCTATCAGGGTGCAGCCAGTACAAATTAGCCGCCAGAATGATGATAGGCAGGTCTGTAGTTAACAAGCTTTGCTCAGACGATTCCAATCCAACTTGGCGAACATTAAACAAAGTGGCCCGCGCTTTAAATATTAGCGTTGCAGATATTGTTGATAGGGCGCAGAAAATTAAGGAGCAGGAAAATGAACAAAGGAACAGTGTATTTATCAGGCCCTATGACCGGGCATAAAAACTTTAATCGCGCTGCATTCATCGAATGCGGCCGCGCTTTAGAAAGCCGAGGCTATAACGTATTAAACCCAGCAATGCTACCTAACGGGCTAACAGACGCGCAATATATGAGCATCTGTCAGCAGATGGTTATCGCATCAAAATCTATGTATATGCTGAAAGGTTGGAAACTTAGCAACGGGGCACTAGCAGAGCACGCGCTAGCTTTTAAATTAGATCTTAATGTCATTTACGAAGCGTAATCAAACTAACTAACAGGAAAATAACATGCAAAACATAATCAATAAAATTCAATCCGGCGAATTGAGCCAAGTCCAATTAATAGATAGACTTGTAACGTACCACAGCACCACTCTGAACGAATATGACGAAGCGTGTGACGTTGTTGAAAATAACCAGGAAGAGATTAAAAAGCTTGAGGCAGACAAGACGCGTTTAGAGCACAATATCAAGCTAATTGCCGATCAAGGGTTAAAAGCTGTTGCCTATACAGCTAAACTCGAATCTGAGAATATTAGACTTAAGGCTGACAGCAAAGAGATTAAACAGCTCCGCAATGATAACAAATCGCTTAAAAAATTAAAGGTAAAACACGCAGAAAGCAGTAAAAAACAAATGGCTAGAATTGAATCTCTTACAAAAGATTGTCGTGACTATAGAAAAGAGATAGCTATTAACAAATCAGACATTGCTCGACTAAGGCTAACTGGCTTTAAGGAAATTGGGAAATATAATTTTACAATTTTCCCTAGTAAGACCAATATCACCGAGGGCGGCAAGATTGAAAAGCAAGTGAACTTGGTGATAATGGATAAGGCCGGGAATATGAAGATTCTCGGTGTAAATCAAGAAGGTGTTGTAACGCAGCCACGTAGTCACAACTTTAAACTTGAAGATGAACACGTTGATTTTATTACCAGCTTTGATCGTATTGCCCGCGACGATGGTTATCAATTCACTGATAGAGTGTTGAAGCTTGTTAATTAATAATCAATAGCCCGTTAATTCGGGCTTTTGATAAGGCAAAATTATGAAAAAACTAATAACAGCCGTGCTCATAATCGCATCATTTACAGTTAGCGCGAAGCCAAAGCTAATCATCGGCATAGGCTCCCGCCACTTAAGCGAAAAGAGCCATGAGATGTTGAACGAAAATAACCCGGCTGTTGGTGTTGAGTTGTTTGATGTGCAGGCTATTTATGTTTCTAAAAATTCCTGGGGTAAAAAGTCGGTGTATTTAACTTATACACCTGATTACAAAGTCAATGATCGGCTTTCTTTGTCGCTAAACATTGGCGCAGCAACAGGCTATAAATGCTCTAACAGCGTAACAAATAATGATCATACACTGACGCCAGTTAACTGTAGTGAAGTCGGTATAGCGCCTGTTGTGGCCGTTTCTGTTGATTATGCGCCATTTGATAAATCACTTGCGTTTTCCGTAGCTATCGCGCCGACTGTAGCAATGTTTTATCTAACGTACTCATTTAATAACTTGACACATTAGGCGCGTAGTTATATCTTTACGTTATTCACTAATTAACAAGGACTGAAAATGAGACGTTTAATATTACCTTTAAGTTTGGCGGCATTAACTTGGTACCATGTCGCACCGTTGTTTATGCAGCAGATGCACGACTACAAAGCGTCAAGCGTATGTATTAAGGGCTTTACTGATGCAGGGTATGAGCGAATCGACATTGAAGTTAATGGGCCGGATTGTTCTTTAAAAGTGGGGGAGTTATGAAAACAAAAACCAAACGCGGCCCACGCCGCACACGAAACCAGCGCGTTATTAACAAGCGGTTTGTTGTTACTGATTACGATGGCTGCTCATACGTTAAAGCAGGAAAGCATTACAAAGTTGTTGACGTACTAGCCGGGCTTAACAAGCTCAATCTTGAGTATGGCCTTGAATCGTATTGCATGCCGGTTGGCAAACCCTGTCAGCACATTGGCGGGAACTCATGGAGATATTTGAATGGATGAATTATCACAAGAAGCACAAACAGCACTGAAATCAGCTACAAAAGCTTTATCTGATTTAAAATTGCTCACTGATTATGAGCGCGAAGTAATAGAGAGCTATCTAGGCGACTGGTACACGCTAGAACAGTTCATAAATCTAATCAAGACCAACGGAGAATAACCATGAAAATGCAAACTCAAATAGTTAAATATAATTTTCCACTTTCCGACATGCCACAAAAAGCAGCAGATATGCTAACAGCGGAAGGCATAAAAAACGCGCACGATACTGAAATGGGCTCCGCAGTTGTTGTGGAAATCACGGACACAATACATGTTAATAAAGTCGCAGATGTTGCGGCAATCTACGGAGGCTATGCGGTAAACGATGCGCCTACGCAGTGGGATTTGGATAAGTTGAATAATAGCAAATAAACAAAAGGAAAAAACCATGCTTAAACAGATTAATATTGTTATTAATGGATATGATTTTACTTTAGAAGTTGGTTATTCGTTTACCAAAGGTAGACCGGCCAAGTTGTACGCGCTACCAGAAAACTGTTACCCAGAGGATCCTGACGAATGGATAATCGAAAGCGCTAGTATTGTCAGTGATGATGGTGCGCTTGATAACATTGATTTTCTAATTGAAGCGCTTGAAGAGGATATTATCGAGGCGCTAGAAGAGAAATTGGTTGATGATGAGTAAATATTTTTTCCTACGCAAGCGCAAGAAGCGTTTTAATTAAACAAAAGCCGCCTTGTGCGGCGTAAGGGCTTTGAAATGAACATAAAAAAACTACAAGCAGAGATTGAATCCAAGTGCAATGAGATTGCAATCAAGCAAGAAGAAATAAGGATCGCTAACGAATACGTCCACAAAAGAAAGCAGATTATCGCTGAACATAAATGCCCGTTTGTTATTGGGCAGAAAGTTAAATCTGATTACGAAGGAGTCTGTACTGTTGCGGAGATACGTTACAGCGGGTGGGGTGTTGGTTATGAAATTAGCGTGCACAAAACCAAGAAAAACGGTGAGCCGTATGTAAACCAAACTAGGGTATGGGATGCAGAAAATTTTACCGAGGTGTAATTAAACAAAAGCCGCAATTAAGCGGCTTTTTTATTATGTGTTGCTTTTATTTTTAGACCCTGTAGGACGGCCAAGTGGCGAAGCGTCACGCAATGATTCATAGTTAAGCGTTATCAGTTCAGCTTTATATTTATCGGTGGCAAGCAAGCGGTCAAAAACAACCTGACGCGGCATTCCTCCATCTTTCCACAGATATACTGCTTGTCGTTTTAAACCTGCGTCACGCGCTATTTGCGACACGTTCGGCTCTATTTTCTTTAATACATCTAAAAAATCCACAATAACCCCTTTATTTTTAAATTATATGTTGATATGTATACATATTAATATTATATTGTTGTCATTGTCAAATAATATTAAAGAGCCGTGTATGTGCGAAACAACAGTGATCAATGATTTTGAGTGTATTACATCATATAAAATCGACACAGAAACAATAAAAATCCCAGCTTGGCATACTCCTGATTATAAAGTTATTGCTGCGTACAAAATTGGTATGCGTCACGCTATTAATCATTTTTACGGCGAGGAAGTAGATCCAGACTGGCCATTTAACGTAAAAAGTTGGGCAGTTAATCCGTACACTGAAAATAGGCCATCTGTATTTTATTCATTTATAGCCGGCTTTTCTGAGCAGTGGGCAGATTTGAAACGAGATGAAAAGTAAAAATAAAGCCCCATAACGGGGCTTTTATATTTAAACAATAATAGTAGACCTTATTGTTACCGTGTTTATCGCTTTATTGTCTGGGTTTGCGATCTCTCTAATAGTTAATTTTAAGACGCACTCTGTAATGCCAACGCCAAACGATGATGGTCTAAACGTAGACCATCCCGATCCACTTGTAAGCGGAAACCATGAATAAATTGGCCCAGATGCTAATGACCCACTGGCAACTGACGCATATACCTCAAACTGATCGCCTATGTCGGCAGTTATTCCACCCGTATACCACAAATCAAAACCATTATCATCAAACGAAATTTGACCATCATCCTGTATTATTAGAGTAGCAAGCGCACTAGAAGCGGTTTCTGTTTTTAGCGCTTCAAGCCCATTAGAAATAGCCGGCGAATATATTGGTGGTGTGTCATTGTCGCGCTCGTACATTTCTGGTTTGTATTCGACAAGTTCAATTTCCACTGTACCGTCAGCATTTGGTGTGCGTGATTTTAACGTGAATTCAGATAGTGCTAGATCATCAGCGTCTGCTATAAAATAACGTGATCCAATTTGCTGATCTCCACTTGCAACGTAAGCGCCGCTTATACCGGAAGCGATAAACCCGAACTCCGTATCAATGCGTGCAACACATGGCACAGTGTTTGATGGGTATCCCTCATTATCAGTAATAAATACAACGTATGATTTCCCAGATTCAGGTAGAAAACGCTCAGTGGTGTCGTAGCTATCTCCATTGATGCCCATGATTTCACCGTCAAAAGTATCGACGTCATTAATGTCAACCCACCCAACCCGATCTAATAACTCCAACTCTAAAGCGTCGCGGTACGTTGTTTCTTTTACCGACCTGCGTTGGTATGCAATACGTCTAATTTCAAGATCTGCGCGGTTTGATGCTTGGTATTGGATCCGGCACCCGGCTAGTTTTATCTCAATCGGTATGACTCCAATCTCGCCAGTTATTATTTGCCCTGTGCTTGTGTTAAATGCGCGCTCTTCGTAGGCTTCAGTATTTGAATCTGGATCGACATAAATAATTCTAACGCTGTCTGCGTCATCATCTCTCTGTGGTTGCCATGCCTGTTTTGCATTATTACCTGTTACTGATCTGCGATTAAACAGCGCAGAGCGAACTGGCTTAGCCTCATCACGCGAAAAGCGCCACTGTTTGCCATCGTGAAATGACACAACTCTGGCAACATTGCAGATCGCCTCTACTCGCTCGCCCTTTGATAAATCGGCGTCGTCAAAAGTAAACGTAAATGCGCCAAGTCTTTGATCAATTAAACTGTCTTGAATGGCGTAAAGCTCTGCCAAATTTACAGTCTGCTCTGTTTCGTTTCCGCGGATCATTAACGTATAAGCAACAGCATCAGCAAAAGCGTTTGTCGGCTGTAAATTCTCTTTTTCATAAATGCCAGTAGTGCGATTGTAATATGGCAATTTTCGTCTGTAATCTGAGTTTATTTTTTGCCCTGATTGATCCGGGCTAAATAATGTCGCCCTTCGCTGCACTAGCAATACCGTAGCATCACCAAAATCATCGACTGAGTAAGGCGTAACAGATACGTAACCCTCAACTTTTAATTGCTCTCCAGCCGATCCGTCTGTTGCAATTACATTGGTTAATCTACGCACCCTCACTTTATATTGCCCAGATGGTAAATCGCTAAATGTAGTTGTAATAAATTGAGGATCTAATGTGTTTTTAGTTATTGAAATATCTTTTGAAAATGTTAGCAGCTCGTCAATATTTTCGATCTCAATTCTGATTATAAGCTCAAGTATCCCACCGCCACTAGCCCGAACTCCTGCCGGTGCTTGCCAGTGAATTAAAACCTCTTTAGCATCTTCTCCAGGCGTATCGAACCATCCGATCCAATAATCAAGCTCACCCAAATCACCCTCACCAATCACCCCTGCAGGGCTTCCTCTCCCTAGCGACCCGCTAACATTTAAATCCCCAGCATAAGATCCATAAAATGTAATTACAGCATCCGTACCTACTTCATTAACGCTTAGTATTTCAAACACGCCATCAAGTGCGTATGATTGCTGTTCAAATGGTGGATCTGGCAGTGGCGGCGTTATTGTTTCTGTGTACGTGCTTCTTATATACAAGTAAAGCCCTACTGATAAATTCAAATCTTGCACAACCGTTAACGCGACCGTCACGGTTATGACCCCAGCGGTTTCAATCATCGTAAAAATAATACCGGACTGAATTAGGCTTTCATCGTCAGGGGCGATCAGTTCTTGCCCGTCAACATTACTTGCTGCTTGATGTATTACTAAAAACTCATCGCCTGGCTTAGTGCCTGGAATAAATACTTGCGCAGAGCTTTCTGGTATATCGTTTATATCGGTATCTCCAGCCCTCGTTATAGGTAACTCAAGCTCACCTTCGCTTGCGCAAAACAACCCAGTCACTATTTTTTTGTTTTTTATATACCTGTAGCTTGACGGTTGAATAAAATCAGGAAAAGAAACACCATCGCCAAAGCACTCCGGGATCCCCTGACCTGGGCGAAACTCGTTAGAGGCAGCGTTTAGCCGGTTGTTCGGTGATTCGTGCGCCGCTTCTTGTGCGCCTGGTAGTTTTGGCTTTAATGAATGTATCAGCGCGGCTATACCCAGAGCACCAAAACTAATTGCTAGCCCCGTCATTATGTCTCCAGTATCGCCAGGGCGATTAATTATTTTTAACTGGTCATTGTATCCTAGCGTAAAATCAAGTCTAGATTGGTCAACGTTATCGTGATCACTACGGAATATTTCTTTTTCATTTAATTTAAAAGAACAAGCTAAATCTCCGCATAAATCATATTGAGAATCGAATGTTTTATTTAACCAGTCGAGAACGTTTGTATCTTGCTTGACATCGTAAAAAACAGGAGGCGTGATCCCTGCTGGATCTAGTCGGTGAATTATTTTAACCATATTTAAAATACCTTACATTTCTGTGCTTATTGTTGATTGATTGGTACGTGTCAAGCCTAACACCTAGACCTCTCGTTGCGTGCAGTACCCTACCGCAAAGGCATCGGCCAACGTGCAGAAGATTATCTTTATTATCAAATACGGCCATTATAGCGCCATTTGTTGGCTGGCATAGTGTAAAGTTTTCCATGTCAATGCTTTTAGCTGCCTCGCTTGTTGGGCAGTTCTTATCTGCATAACCTGCAGCAGCCGGAAGCTCAATTCCGTCTATTTTTCTGTAAGAATCGAGAACCAGCCCCCAGCAATCAAATGCAATCGGCCCTTCGGCTCTGTTTTTCCATGGTTTTCCAACTGCGTAGTTGCAAAATTCTTCCTCTGTCATACTCATATTTTAGCGCCTGTGCCTGGGAATTCATAAACATTGTATCTGCGCGCCACAGATTGCCCGCGTGGGTTGGCGGTGTCGAGAGTTAACGCAACATTATCAGCATCCATCCCATAGTTACCAACTGATAGCTCTACTGTTGGGCGGTATGGCGTTGTTAGATCATTTGATAGCCAATAATTAACAACCGCGTCAATCGGTATCATCCATCCCAGCGGGTACTTGTCGATAGCTTTAACAAACTGTTTAGCTTGGCTACCAATATGCCCCAACTGCACCGCGTAACTTATTGTATTTCGCTCATCTTGAATCGTTTCTTTTATTTCCATAAAAGAAGGTTGGTAAATCTCGCCTCCTATGGTTTTCTCAAAATACTGGTCTTTAACAAAGCGCAAATATCCAAACGCAGGGTGATAAATTTCCAGCGTCATGTATTCGATAATTCGCGGTTTTGTGGCGAAAAAATTTCTACTTGAAATTGGCATTATCCGTTTAACCCCTCATCAAGCAAGCTTCCGCCGAGATCAATATCCCCGCAATTCACGCCCCATAGCGCTTCAAGTTCTGTGGTGTATGCATCATCACCATTAACTATCTCGCGGGTTATTACTCGAGCAGAATAGGTAAACATTCCACCTACGCTTTTGCCTGTAAGCTGCGGATAACCGTCGGAAGTGTATCGGCACTCTTGCAAAGCAATAGACCGATCTTCCGTGATCAGTGGACCATCGAAAAATGGAGAGTGAGATTTTATTTTGTTCTCGCGTAGCCATAGCTGAAAACGCCGCGCATCACCGCTTTTAAACATGTATGTAACGTCGTGAAATTGTGGTGTATCTTCGGAAAAAGGCTCTACAAAAGCTGGCCCGGCTGCTAAATCATTCTCACGAAATCCAACAACCTCCTGCCGACTATATCCTGATACTAGCGGCCCGCGTAAATTAGCAGGCCATTGAATTACTGCCATTTTATGATCTCCTTCTGCCGTTTAGAACACCATGCACATTTGAGTTATTTTGCATACCTCTGCGGCCTTCACTGTTTGAGTTGGTCATTTGATTAATTACAATATCAATAACTCTCTCTTCTGTTATTGGGTCGCGTCTTGATTCTACGCTAGTACCAGCAGGCGCACCATATAGATTTACCGAAACGTTACCGCCGACGTTGCCGCCTCCTACCGCTGATTTCATATCCGCGTTAGACATCACGCGCCCATTGTTACCGGGTATCATTAGTAGCTCTGGTTTGTTTTTCTCGCCTACCTCATAAGTTTGGCCGCCGATAACCGATCCGCCATTTTCGCGCCCGCTGTAAGTGGAGCCAGCTACCGCCGCAACAACACCAACACCAGCAGCTGCAACTGTTGCCATTGCTGCCAAATTGTACGGAAATGGGCCTGACGCCATAGCGTTTGATATTGCAAGAGCTAAGTTAAGGCCCGATTGCGCAATAGCAAAAGTTTTTGCGAGAACAAACATTGCTTTGTAAGCGCTTGATTGCTCACCTTCGGATTCCTTTAAAACGTTGGCTAGCTGATCAAAAGAGTTACTGAACGATCCAAGTGTCATTGCTGCAATTTGCTCTTTTGCTTTCAACCCTTCCTGATCAATTTGATTTAAAGCGTCTTGGTATTTCTTGGCTGAGATTAAACCGTCAGCTCTAGACGCTTCCAATGATGCACGCTCTTTTTCACGTTCGTCTTCTGGCGAGTCTCCACGGCTGATTATTGACTCTGTTGTGGTAATGGCTGTTTTTCTATCTTTAACGTTTTCCTGAGCTTCTGCCACATTCAGCATTGCCCACGCTACGCGGTTTATCTGATCTACTGTTGCATCGCCGCCTAGTATTTCTTTTGCTTTAAATGTAGCGTTGGCAATTCTGGCGTCTTTTGTAAGCCCTTTAAACTCAAGCCCAGCAATCTTCATTTGCTGCTTTAAGTTTGCTATTACTTTCTCATATCTGTTCGTGCTTTTACTTGAGTCATCAATGACAATATCAGTATCTTTTAGCGCCTTTTGCAGTGCCTCTATAGATATTTTACCAAGCTTGTATTCAGCAATTAAGCCGCCCATTTGCTCAGTTAAAGCGCGCCCTTGTTTTGTACTGTTAATTCCTGCGCGCGAGGCACCAAGTAAAGCCTGTTCAACATTGTTAATGCTGTCGGCTGTTGGATCTAGTTTTAACGCCTCAATGGACTCATTAAGCGCAACGAATGAAGCTATCGCCTCTTTAGATCCATCTTTGAACAATTGACCCAATGCAAAGCGATCCCGAGCATCGTCCATTAGCTTAATGGTTTCTTTGATTCCAGTTTTAAAAGCTTCGTTTTGCTCTGCTATCAGGCTTGCTATTTTAATTTCTGTTAGTGCGTCAGATATCTGTTTAAGCTTTTTCATCTCTGCTGTGTATTCAATAACACCACCAGCACCAAGTGTCATGGCTGCTTTTACGTTTTCAACAGCTTTCTGTACGTTTTCGAGCCCTGTTTTGCCGTTCATTAATGCAGGTAATAACATGCCACCCAATGATGCGGCGATACCAACGACTGCACCGACTAATGGAGCACCAAGCACAAAGCCTAAATCGGCAGCCTGCGAAGATAAAGCTAGCATTACATTCTGCCCGCCTTGAACCTGCCCGATAAATTGCTGCATCTGTATACCGGCTTGGCCGGCTGTTCGGCCCATGCCACCTATGCCTTTATTAACAGCCTTAGCTGTTTTAGTGGTTTTTGTATCGAGCTTGGTTAGCGTTTTTTCAACTTTGTTTACTTGCGTATCAAGTTGCTTTGTAGAGTTGACCGCCCCGCTTGTATCGGCATCCACTGTCCAACTAATGCCTCCTATATTTTCAGCCATTGTTGTTCTTCTCCATTAGCGCCTTCATAGCGGCTTTGTGATCGTCAATTGACGGTGAATTATTTTGTTTTGTTGCGCTCTCTGGTGGGAATTTTGCTGCCAATAAATAACAAAATTCACTCATGGTTAGATTAAGCGCTTCACCCTTGCTTATTCCGAAGTGGATCATCGCATCGGCTACAATCTTATTAACGTCAAACTTATCAGCCGCTTTTGTTTTCTCTTTGCTGCCTGCGTACTCCGGGCGGTTAACTCCCGCGATACCATGCCGCATAAGGGCCGCCGCAACTATCACCTGGTCATTAATTGAAATAGTGTTTTCTGTTGGCTGTGGCTCTTTGTTTTTGCACTTAATTAGATATTTATCAATATCGGGATTATCTGAGCAGGCTTTTAATATTTCTCGCCCCAATTCTATACGCACATAATCACTGATAAAGCGATCATGAATAGTTCTATAAATGTCTAGCAAGTCGGTTGAATTGGCAAGCTTTGCCATGTTTTTTAATGTAGGCGTTAAGAGAAATTCTTGATCGTCTATTTCTAGTGCGAACTCTCCTATCTGTGTTTGCTGCATGTGTGCGCCTCGGTTTAATTGGTGGATATGGTGATTATACTTTTTATTGTAGGGAATGGGAAAGTGGGGGTTATTTGTTGACAGATGTAAAGTTATTGGCTATTGTTTGTATAAATTAATTTAATAAGGAGTTTTAAAGTGAAAATATACGCAGAAGTTTTAGAAGATACGGCGCTAGAGCAATTTGAATCAGCAATGGGATTGGATTTTGTAGTTTACGGTGCTTTAATGCCTGATGCGCACACTGGTTACGCGCTACCTATAGGCGCTGTCGTTGCGACAAAGGGTGTGGTTGTACCTTCATGGGTTGGCTATGATATTGGCTGTGGCATGTGTGCAATGAAAATAGATGGCGTAAAAGCCGATGATGTGCGCGACAATTCACAAAAGATATTTGATCTGATTTATGAGCGCGTGCCAGTTGGTTTTAAAATAAACGGCAATTCATTGGATTACTCACTTGACGGGTTAACAGATGAAGGGATGAAGATTGCCGAATATAAAAAACATGACTTAGCTATTGGATCATTAGGAGGTGGCAATCACTTTATAGAGATTGGCGCTGATGAACACGACCATGTTTGGGTTGTTATTCATTGTGGCTCTCGCGGTGTTGGGCATGGTGTTGCTACTCATTACATGAAGATTGCAAACCCCGAAGGTAAGGCTAAGGACGGACATTGGGGATTTGATGTTGAATCGCAAAACGGAAAAGATTACATTAAGGATTTGAACTGGGCGTTAAATTACGCACTGGCAAATAGAAAGGAAATAATGCAACGTGTGATATCTTGCATTTGTGAAGCTGCAAATATACCTGAACTTGAATATTACGTTGATTATTCAGATTTGATAAATAGAAATCACAACCACGCGGAAGAAAAAGAAGGCTTGTGGATTCACCGCAAAGGTGCTACACACGCCGAAGATGGAATGATGGGCGTTATCCCTGGGAATATGCGCGATGGCTCATTTATCGTAAAGGGCAAGGGGTGCGAAGATTCCCTGTGCTCATCTTCTCACGGAGCTGGCAGGGTAATGGGGCGCAAGCAAGCAAAGCGTGAACTCGATATTGATATTTTCAAGAAGCAGTTAAAAGGCGTAACAGCTAAGGTTGAGCATTCAACGCTTGATGAATCGCCTGACGCGTATAAAAATATATTTGATGTAATGGAGCTTCAAAAAGATTTAGTCGAAGTTGTTGCGCACATAACGCCTATTGTAAATATAAAGGGGTGAGTGTATAGTAACTGAATTACGGAGAGTAGCGCAGTCTGGTAGCGTAGTCGGTTTGGAGCCGAGCGGTCGCAGGTTCAAATCCTGCCTCTCCGACCAAAACAAAAAGCCTGCACGAAGCAGGCTTTTATCATTACACCTTTCGGCCTACACTTCTAAAATATAAGCCTCTGCACCTGTACCGCCTGTGATGGTGATATTACCGTCACCAAGCCACTTCTGGTAAGTTGCATTAAGCGGAAATTTAAACGTTTCACCATCAGCAACCGTAAAATCTTTACCGCCTGTTAAGTCGATAGAGCCTAGACCGTCACATGTTGCGGTTGTTGCCGTGTCGCCCTTAACGTTAATAGTTAGTGGACCACCTGTTGCATTCACAACCACAAGCGCGGTTTTCTTGCTTAGGGTAACTTCTGCCGTGTCGCTTGCCGCCAACGTTACCGGTACGATTATTTCTTCTGCTAAAAATGCGTATTTATTTAAAACTGCCATTTATTACCCCTTAAACCGTAGCGGTTAATGTTGGCTTGTAAATCGGGCTAGTCGCGTTTGATAGCTCCATCGTGAACGTGCTCAAGTCTGCATCAGGATCTTCAACATTAATTGACGTGATAATCATGTATGCGGTCAATGTCACATCCGGGCGAACATAGCGCACTAGGATTACCGGATCTTCACTCAAGTCTTGCTTAATCGAATTGAAGCGATGAACAAGCAATTCTGAAATAAAACCGCTGTTTGGATATGAATCAGGATCTCGCACATAGTTACCCGAAACCGATAACGATAGGCTAGAAGTTGAAAGCTGATTTTCACTAAAACCAGACGATGCAAAAGAATCATTTGCCTCAAGCGAATTACCATCAATAGAAAATGATTTAGTTGTTACAGCTCCAAGCGGCTTAAATGTTGTTTCTGCTGGGTCTTCGTCGGTGCATTGTACTGCAAACTCTAATGTGGAGTTACGCCCTACCATGCGTTTATTGGGACATCCCATTTTAATACCTCATATATTTGTTAATTAACTTGTCTATTATACTGGTTTTTTGTCGGTTACAAAATAACGCCGCTATCAACCTGCACAGACCACTCGGTATCATAGACGCATCGGCCACTATCCATTTTATAAGCGCCACCGATTCGCCCTAGTGGATCAATACCTATTATACAATCTGCATGGTCGAATCCTAGTAATGCTTTATATAAAAGCTCTGCGTATGTTTCGGCAAATACCGGCGGCTCTCCAACTTTCCCCATGATAGCAAATACAAATACAGGATCGGATGTAAACCGCGTACCGCTACCAGGTGATGCCGTTTTGATTAGTAACAGCCTTTCATTGTTAGGTACTTTTTCCTCTTCAAGTAGCCGCATTTGAATTGTTGGCGCGGGTTGTGTGCTGCCGTCCGGCCCTGTCCATGTGCCGAGCAAGCCCGCTGTTTGCAGGTAAGTGTAGAGTGTTTGTATAGGTGTATTGCTCATAGTTTGTAACTACTCCCGATAGCTTTTTGCATTAATGCGCGTTGTGATGAGTCAGTGAACCCGCGCTCTAGGAATTTCGGCTTTGCGTTAGGATTCCAGCCTGGGCCTTTTTTCATAGATACAGGCCGAGGACTCCAGTTTCTATTTTCGTGCAAGTAAATCGCGTATGCAGCCGTAAAGCCTGCAATGCCCCTAATCCCATGCTGCGTGTACTCTATACGCCTGAAAGCTGAGTTTATTAATGTGCCATACTCAAGCGGGGCAAGCTCTTTAGCTCCGGTCATACCTGTAGACAACACTTTAGCCATTGCCGATTCAGTTCGCGGCCCGATCATTTTGCCCACCATTTTGGCATACTTCCGCTTTACCGACGCACCATTCTTACCACTTTTGGCTGGCATTATGCGCTAGTCCCGATTGTGTATGATTCAGACTCACCGAATTTTGCATGGTCGTGAACCACTACCGCCCGGATAACTTCTGCGCCAACTTCTGACGGATCTGTGATGCCTGTGTGATCGCCTTTCGCAATCATCTCGCCTTCTTGTGGCTCTATGTGCGTACCAGATGCGAGATCTGATAATCGAACCCAGAAAGTAGATGAAGGGTAAAACTCCGATCCTGTTTTGTCGGCCAGTTTAGTTTTGCCACCGCGCTTTACTTCGCATTTATATGTGCGCGCTTCGCCTAATGCGGATAAACCTGTAAACGGGTCTGTGCCGCCACTGCTCCAGATGGTGCAAGTGTTAAAACGTTGTACTGCCATTTACACAGCCCTCCCGTAATTCTTAGACGTGCTACCAGTAACAGCGAACACTTTGCCACTACGGAAAGCATTAGCCACACACTGAGCGCTATCTAACTGCAAAGCAGTGTCCCAATATGAACTGGTAGAGCTTGTCTTATCGGCGTATTGCTGCGAGTCACCATCAGCCCATTTTGTACTTGTGATAGAACCCTTGTTATCGTTACCCATATCAGCGAAATGCGCTACTGTGTAAATTTTGATAGCTTTTGCTAAGTCGGGACAATCCGAATAGTTAGCCTCTAGGCATACGTCTATCTTACATCCTACAACGCTTATTTGCAGCGTGATGGCGGCATCTGTAGCGTTGAGCTGTGGCACAATGTCACGCACATCTTGTACTGTTAATACAATAGCCATAATAAGTCCTGTTTAATTTATTTATTGCCTATTGTAGTTATTTTAACGCGACAAGTAAAAAGCGCTTGCATTGTCGGTTAATTTGTTTACACTTTGGAGGTGTTTAATAATTTAAGGAGCCAGCAAAATGGCAGCAAAGAAAATAAACGCGCAGCAAGTGTGCGATATACTAAATGAAAATGCGAAACACACAGGTTTTACCAGTGCGTTCAGGGCGCGCATTGAAGTTAGCGAAGACCTCGCGATCAACAGTGACGTGTCGTGCCTTGGCTCGAATGATGGTTTTACTTCGTCGGCACTAGGGTTTATTAACGCAATTGTTGATGATCCAATCTGTATGCTGATTACGAATGACGACAAAGAAATTCCCACGGAGCATTCAGAAGGCGTGTTTTTCATGCCGTTATCAAAAACGAACAACCAAAACTAGGGGTAGTAAAATGACAGCAAAAACAGAAGTGAAGAAAGAAACGGTAAACGTAACGAAAGCACTTACTGATGGTCAAAAAGACCTTATCGGCAAGATTGAAACACTAGAAGAAGAAAACTCGAAGCTTATTAATATCAACAAGGAGCTTATCGAAAAAGGTGTGACTAAAGATTCAGAAATTGAGCGGTTAAGCAGCTCGGCAAGCGCGCAAATAGCCACCACCCGCACCGCCCTACTGCTCGCACTTGCGCCGCAGATTAATTTACCACATGCTCGTTCAGAAGCGCAGCGCTTGCTTGTTGCTGTTGATGACATTATGCAGGTTTGGGGGATTGAGTGATGGAACGCACTATATTTTTCCGTAAAGACGGCAAGATGGAAAGTAAAAAAGTAGCTGGGTTTAGCGATGATCCAGCAAAAGATTTAGGCGGTTATTCGCACAAGGAATTGCAAGAAATTGCAGGTATTGATTCCGGAGCCGTGCTGGTTAGGGTTAAATAAAAAAACAAAGCCCACATATAACGCGGGCTTTTTTATCTATGGAATTACAGGGCCGTTTAATTTAGTTACTGTAAATTTTGTGGCCCAATAATTAAGCTTTGTACCATCCGTTTCTATGTATGGCAATATTTCCTGTCCTACAATATCAGCGGTACATGGTACTACAAATGACATTGAAATTGTCTCTTCTTGCACGTTTTTAGCGAAACGTTGAAATCGCTTGCTGACCATGTGATCAAGCCCTGGGCCGTCACCATCAGGTATCTCAAGAAGCAAATAATAATCCTTATCTCTATCTACTGGCTTTCCTGTTATCTGCAATCCGATACTGTATAGAGCGTTTACTTGATCTAAAACAGCCCCACCACTAGGCCCTATAAGGTGAGGAATACTAGGGTCTAAATCCTTTTCTTGCACAGCTTTGTTGTTTTGTATTTGAGTTTTAACACCATCGTTGGCAGAGTATTTATTTGCCTCTGTAGTATCATCTTTAAAAACCTCATGTCCGTACATTTTACGGTGCTGCGCGACTGTGATTCCTGCTTCAAGTCCAGCAAGCTTTACTCTTTCTGCTTCTGTAAATACTTTTGCATTTGCAGTCTCGTCCATTGAAGACATTAGAAAAGCATTTAAACCCTTTGCCGATGGGTCGTAAGTTGCTTTTAACATGTCACCATAATACCCCGTCCCACTATCAGCCCAAGCCGCCCCGTTCCAGTAGAACAGATTTCCGCTTGGATTTGTGACGGTTGCAGTATCACCATCCGCGCCAACTGGGTACGCAGTAATAAGCGCAGCTAAATCAGCAAAAACCCCTCTATGCCTACCGCCTGTTAATCCAGCAAGTTTATCTCGCTCATCCGTGGTTATAATCTCACCGCTACCAGCGTTTGTTACGTCAGACAGCTTTGTTACGCTATCACTCTCATCTATACTGTCATATTTTGTTATTAGCAATCTGTCAACAGCTCGCCAGGGGTTAACGCCATCACCCAATAGATCTATCTGTGTATCAGCTAAAATATTTACAGTGATCGGCATTATTGATAATTCAGCAACAGGCGTTTCAAATATAATCTGATACTCACCAGCAGCCACGTCTACACCAGTATTTTTGCGCCAATCATTACCAGATGGCCAGTATTTTATAGGTAGCCCTGTGACATTTGAAATAAACTCAAGTCTGAAATTCGTTACGGAATTATTGAATTTAAGATAAATTACTTTTATATCGGCATCTTCGGGTGGAGATATGTCATAGCTAATTACATTTGACATTATCTGAGTGTCATCTGGCTGTGTAACAACTCTAACCTCTTTTGCAGATCGTTGGTCATAAGTTGGTTTTTTAGAGCCTGAATCGTTAACTTCATAGCCTGTCGATATAAAATCCCTCCCTGTTGTGTTTACATGGGTTTGGCTATACCCTCCACGCTCAGATATTGATATTGCAGGGCCAACTACAAGAGTGGCGGCTTCTACAACAACAGATTTACAGCTTAAAATTTTAGAACCAAAATCAACCTCCAAATCAGTATTTGTATCACCAGTGCCAACGATAGCAGTTCCGCCCGCGTTTGCCTTGACCATTTCATTATCTGCTAAAACACCAGCGTCTGGTGATGGAATGCCACCAGCAGCGTCACCACCACCGAGCACTTCTACTTTATTCCATCCCATTATGCCACCTCGATATTAATCGTGCAGCCATGATCTGACCAGATAAAAGCGCCTGCATCACCTAAATCATTTATTCGATCTTCGCGTCCATAAATTGGGTAAAAACCTTCCGCGTTGGTTGGCTCTCCGGTTAATGTCGCGCCTGCATAAAGCTTAGCCTCACCGCCACCGATCATCTTAACTCGTATTTTATCACCTGCTGAGATCCCTGCCGCAATGACTCCTGCGTCTGCATAAATATCAACAACAGTCTCCGCCGGCACAATGATATTTGGTATTGTATCTGCCATAAAATAAATCCTCACATAAAAAAATAGCCCCGTTAGGAGCTATTATATACCGATTTATTATTGGCTACTAATTAAGCAGATTTACAGTAAAGCGCACATTTCTGGCCAGCATAAGTTGATTTAGCAATGAAGCCTTGCGCCATCCACTTAACCATGATAAACGGGTCATTGTGTTTAGTGCGTTGATCCATGTAGCTAGAAACCGCTTGGCCTGTAACAGCATGTAAACCGTCCATGTTGATGTAAGCCATCAGGAACTGTTTGCCACCGTTAAGCTGTGGATCTTCATACACAGATGCAATGCCGTTCATGCCTTTAACGTAATCAAGCACACTACCGAATGCTTTATCGCCTACCGCATACGGGGTAACTTCCCAATGACTCATGATTTCGCGTGATACAGCTAGGTCAATTGCTTGTGAACAGTTGTTATCAATGCGTAGAACGTCACGTTTGGTCTTGATTTCGTTAACGATGTTAGCGGCAGAAGTTGCAACATCAGCGAGATCAATAGTCGTGGTTGCTTGCACGATTGATGGATCGGCTTTTAGACCTAACCAAACTCGACCATCTGGTGATTTGATTTTAGCATCACCGCTCCATAGGTACTTATTAGCAGTACGTAATACGACAAGACCTGCTTCGCGGTTATCGTCTACCATCGTATCGAAACCATCAGCACCGAATGTAAGCATTTCACGCCAATCACGTTTTACGCCGTGATCAATAACCGGGATAACTGTACCCGCGTTTTTGTACTCAACTGCATCAGTGATAACACCTGTTTGACCAGACATTGAGATTGTGCCGCCAGTTTGCGCACTTGCTTGACGGTAAGTGTAATCAAGCTTTCCAAGGTTAACCGATTTAGAAACGGCATTGACACGCTGATACGTTGCAAACTCACCTAGTGGGTTAAGAATAACCTGTGTGCGGTCGTCCATTTCACGGTAGGCTTCATCAGGAGAGATACCAGCATTTGTTGCTGACTCAATGCCCCAACGGTTAAGCAGGATTTTAAAATCACTTTCAGAAGCCAATTGGAATTCTGCGTTCGCTTGGTATTGTGCGCGTTGTGCACGGTTCCATGCTTTTGCTTTGTTACGTTGTAAATATAGGTTTTCCATATTATAGGATCTCCACTAAAACTAATTCATCATCTGCGGCAGTTGTCACAGTTGTTTTTGCTACCGCTACGGCAACACCAGAAGCCAGCACGACTAATCGACCTGCTGCACCACGTTCAAGCAATGTTTCGCCTGCTGTTAACGCTTGACCTGTTGCAAGGCGAGCACGGAAGAATAAACCCTGTCGCGCCACATATGCGTCAACAGTATCACCAACAGCAAAAGCATCATCAATATGACCGCCTACACCGGGGCCGTTCTCTTTTGCGATAAGCAATTGGCCAACTGTTGCAGCAATACCTACGTCTAAATCATCACCGTTGCGTGTAACGATATTACCAGGTAGATAAATATCACCGGCAACACCTTCTGTCATTAGTGGATTTGTAAGCTCAAACGGGCCTGCATGTACTTTATAGGACATTTACGCTTCCTCCCAAGGTTTCATATTAATACCAGATTCTTTTTTCTCTACTGGTGATTCGTGATTTGTAGCAATTGGAGCGCCTACAGTCACTCCGTTTTTAGCTAGCACTTTGTGCAGTGCATTAACGCCTAGCGCTTTCGCTTCTGCTTCTTCAAGTCCCATTAGTGGAGCTGCTTGTTTTGCTAACTCTGTTAATTCGACATCTTTGTTAGACGCTAATTCAGCGGTGACGGTTGTTAATTTTTCAGTAAGCGCAGTGATAGCGGCATTTGTTGCCGTTAAATCCGTCGCTTCTGTTGCGTTTGTTGCTAGTAACTCGACTAACAGCTCTGCATCAGTATGATTAGCGTTTGCTGTTACACCCTTTGCCAGTAAAGCTGCGGTTAACGTTTTTCGCATCTCTTTGCCCTTCTTATTAGTAATTAAATTATCTTGGCTATTATCGCCTAGCTGTTTATCAGTTGCAAATGCCTGTTTGAATCGGGCAAGAAACCTCGATATCAGCCCTTTTTCTTCTTCATTTGTGGCGATTTCATCAATAATATTATCAACTGACAAAAACTCGTCCATGTTAATAGAGATTGTCTGATCGTCATTCTCACCGTTGAAGCGTATAAACGTAGCCGCCCCGCCTGCCGGTGGTTCTTCATCTGGTAGCATTGCAACGTGGTCACCAACCTGGTTAATGGCTTTCGCGTGGTACTCTTTGCCGCAACCGTTTATGCCTGACTCGTTGTTTCCATCAAACCATAGGCCAGTTGAGATCCCGATAGATTCGCCATTCTTTAATCGGTTAACGTAATATTCCCCGTTATCCTGCGCAAGCATCATCTTTTCTTTAAACTCTGCATCTGCATAGTTAACGCCGTTGTGATTATATGTGTTGATAATCACACCGCCGGAAAAGTGGTTCATTAGCCCCTCTGCCGATAAAGCACTTGTGCCATTGCCGTTTTCATCTTCCGGGTGTCGCAGCGTTACCGGCTGCCCTCGATAACTGGCAAGCCCCTTGGCGTTATCTGCTTTTTCGTACAATATGCCGTTCATCACCGCATCATCGACTGTAATAGGGATTCCAAGTATTTGCCAGATTCCGTCTTTAACTTGGCGGAACTGGCTATTTTGTGAATTGTGATAAATGTTTATGCGCATTTTAATGCTCCTGTTTTTGTTACTGTATACAGATTTAACGAGATGACAAAAGCTGGAATTTATCTACAAAACCAGCTTATTTCTTTTTGTGCGTTTGTGTTAAATTAGAACCTGACCGCCCAAATATGTCCCTGTACCACCCGACATCGCGTTGTTGCCAGCGTCTAAGATAATTGCTGATGTCGCTAGCGCACCCTTTACAAAATTAGCGTCACTTGTAACTTGAGATAGAGTTATGACGCTACCGTTGCTTATTGCTACAGCATAGTTAGGGTTTGCCGCTGTAGATGTGCAGTCAACGCCCTCGATAACACCTGTAGTATTGTTAGCGCGGATTGCTGACGATCCTTGAGCTGAAATATTCATATTACCGGCCTTAATTCTAACTTTAGAGTCATCAAATCTGATCGCGTTGATGTAGAATGAGGTAGATATCTGCTGATTAAACTCATAACTGTTCCCTGCTGGCATTATCAGCTCACCCTGTCCTCTGAAATCAGTCTCAAAGTTATATATGAATATAGTCTTTCCGTGGCCTCTAGCATATGAGTACTCATTGATCCAGTCAACTAAATCAGCTAATGAGCCTAGTGGGTTTCCACTATTTCCCGCAAAAAACGAGGTTGAAGAGCTCGCAGGAGTGACACCAGCCGTCCCTATATATACAGTGTTGAAGTCTTTGGTTGCTGTTGATTTATGATGTACTTTAATGTTCTTCTCTGTTAGATATGAACCATCATATGAATGTGTAACATCTAAATCTAAATCAAAATTCTGGACATTCTCAGTTATTCTAAAATCGTGGGTGGTGTTATTCTGTAACTCGTTACGCTGTATAGTTGAACTTTGCAACTGCAATATATCAACACCAATACCAACACCAGCCATATTCATATAGTTGTGTTCACACGTAACTCCTGAAATGTTAGTAAAGCCCTGTGAGTAAGAGTTGGGGATGCCGAATTGCACATGTGAATCTGTGTTACCTTCAAGGTAATTTTGCTGGATTGATATGCTGTACGCTCTTTCGTACAAGTCAACCCACAGTGATCCGTCATACGTTAACGGCGTTTGGCCGTTCGCATCATCATTAAAGTTTGAGATAACAATAGCTGTTTTTACGTTGGCTTCAATAACGTTGTGATCAACTGTTATTGAGTGCATCGGGCAGTATAAGTAAATGCCGTAATCGCCCTCTTCTATAGAATTACGCTCTACTCGTAGTGCATTAACTTGATACCAATTTTTGTTTTGCCAAAACACGTAGCCAAGTTCGACATCCAAAACGTCAGCCTTTACAGCTACAGTGTTACCCCTGAATGTATTATCAAGCACGGACAGCCCCCATGTTGCATTAACACCAACACCCGTTTTGCAATTCATTATTCTATTTTTCTGCACAAAGCAATCGACAGCATATCTGCCTCGTATGCCAACGTTTGTGCCGTCACCACGGACTGATAAATATTCAATAACAGTGCCTTGCATTAGCCGATAGTCACTACTATTCGGTAGGCTAGGATTATTTGCAAAGTTAATATCAATATCGATGCCTATGGCCGCGCTTGTGATTATGTTTGCGGGATATGTTGTGGGTTCTGGCTCAGTCTCTGTTTCTACATAATCACCGACTAATTTAATACGTTTTCTAATCACAATTGTATCAGTGCATAGGTACGAACCGTCTATAATGATTGTGCTACCCATCAGAGAATTATCAATTGCTTGTTGAACCTCGGCAGAGTTATTTAGAACACCGGCAGCATCACTAGCACCCCACCACCTAACAGACCTACCTCCTGTAAACTGTCTTACCCATCCGTTAAACACAGTACCGTTGTCATTTTCCGCAGATCTTGTTGCATCATATACAAACAACCCGCCTCTATTAACATCTGTTACAACAACGCTAAACACTCCACTTGGGACATTGGCAAACCCACTAACACTAGATATTTCATACGGAAACCCAGTCCTAATGAGATCGTAAAAGGCTGGCAAATCAGTCTCAAGCTGATCACCAACAACACTAACAATAACCTCACCTGCACCAACGCTAGCAGGAATGCCGTATGTTGTTTGGTTGTTTGGGTTAAAAATGTATTGCTTTGCCGCATCTATTGTCTCACCCGGAAGCCCATACATAACCGCGTTGTCTGGCACGTTAAGAGAGCGCGCGATTGATTTTAGCTCACCCTGCGCGACTGCCACCCATTTCCCTTGCTCTGGCGCGGCTACTGGGTCGCCACCTGTTGGAGTGTATGGCAAGATTTGATTTGTGCGCCACAATGCGTCCTCATGGCCAACTACGGACTTGGATGTATAAACCTGATTTTCTGATGTGATTTGCACTTTTACAACGTCTGCAAAATCACCAACAATCTGATAACCTGCCCCGGAAATTGCTATAGAAATTTTATCATCAGTTAATTGCTCAAGTCCTGCCAGCGTCTTACGCGGCTGCCCTTTGCGGTTTATTACCTCAAGCTCTGTAGAGTTTGCAATATTATCAAACGTGATTAAATTATCTTTAGCAACTGCCAAACTAGTTGTGCCCACTGGTGGTGAAGACGGGCGTGGATCATCGTATGCCATATAAAATCCTATTCAAAATTATTTAAAGGGATTATACAACACAAATCGCAGATACAAAAAAACCGCAAATATGCGGCTTAATTGCATGACTCTTTCACCTACGGCGTCATTACCGGCATGATGGGGAGCTCCTGAAATAATTCATACAGATTCAGGCCCAAGGCTTTTGCATACGAAGATAGTAAGAATATTGGCGGTAACCAAAAGAGCAACAAGGAGCCGCTATCTGTTTCACGGAGTGCCAAGGCACATGCTCGTTTTCTATCTATAATCGGTTGACTCCGTAGAGCTGCGGGTTTATTTGTTAAGTGCACTGGCGCGCGTTATTTTGCTACTGGTTTACCGCCGCAGTCTTATCTTGTGGGTGTGGTTAGCACTCGGCACAATGCACTTAATAAATACCGCGTCTGCGGTCCCTTGTCTTTAACCCTCAATCTGCAACCCTACAGTGTAACGGGTAACATTTTACGGTCGGTTTGTTTTATACAGTTGAAGCATAAATAACTGGTTCAACGCGTTATCTTTTAAATAACTATCTACATATCGCTGAGGTGCGATTACTGCAACTAAATAAAACAAAACAAAAGTGATTGAGTTAAACGATTTAAATAAAATAAGCATAATCACCTCTTTTTGTTATTTACCACATAAGCCCGTGGTGGGAGGTTGACCACCTCCTTATCGTTAGATGGGTTGCCCGAATCTCACGGTGCTAGCGTTGCACATTTGGTTTTAAGTGGTTCATTACGCTTAATTTCGGCACTCTCTAAATATACTTGTGAAATACACTTAGAGAGTGTGCCGCACTTTCACGGCAGTCATCTATTTTTTCAAGTGGTTCGCTAATAGAATTTTCCACACGCCGTCTTTCCGGCTGTCATCTTGCCACTATTACACTACCGCAAGAATAGGCGAGCAACTTTACATGTTTTACAACAGGGGCTGCATTATCCCGGTTTATCCGTTGCGGCGATGCGCGTTATACATCGCTCCAGCACTTTAAGTTAGTCCATGATAAAAACCCTCGCTGTTAATTAAAAGATTATCTCTAAACAACTTAGGATTTAAAGATATACCATCAATAAATTTACGTCAAGCTTTATTTGTTATCTTTTTTCTTGCCGAACTTGTACGCCTTCTTGATCTCGCCCAAAAACTCGTTGTCGTGCGGCGTTTTGGTTGATTCAACAATCTTTTCTGCTAAATAAAATAACAGCCATTCAATAACCTTTTCGCTAGCCATTGACATAAATAATCGAGTCAACACGGACATTAAGCCCTTTAAAATAACTGCAAACATAACTTAACCCTCTTCATTAATGTTTTTGTATAAATCCACGCTTTCATAATCACCTGAGCACATTACGACACTGTGGCGCATAGATCGCTCTGGTGTTTGTTTGTGCCAACGGCTATCGAGCATTTCTACACTTGCATCACGGTAATCGCCTGCTGCGATATATGCAATTGTCTTTTTAAACTTGCAAAAACCAACTAGGCCAAGTTGATAGCACATGCTAATAATAATATCTTTGCGTGTTTGGCTCAAATTAACAAACCATGTGAATTTTTTTGTTAATTGTCGGTTAAGCATTCCCAACTCATCATTTAAAAACATACCTGCAATCTCACGCGATACAGAAAATTGATATAGCTCCAAGTCTGCATTTTTAGGGCCAATCTTTTTACCTATACCGATAGTAGGATAGCCCTGTGTGCAGTGGTACGGGCGAGAGCGGTAGCCCTCTTCTATTTCTATTAGTTTTGTTTGCATTTTGTTTGCTCCCAGTCAGTCGCATCAATAATGACCCACGCGCAGTTAATGTGAGTCTTAACTTTTGTTATTACATCAACATTATACAGTTCCTTTACTTCGGCAATTGCGGCTGATACGGACGTGGCCCTTACATTTGTGTAAATGCCTAATCCGGTTTCTTTTTCTTTAAAATGCACTCTGAATAATTCTTTCATCCTTACCTCTCATTTATTTACTCGGGAACCATTGTTTCTTTTGTTTAGCCATTGTATCAATCATTTTTTGCTGTAGCACTTCTCCCGTTTTCTTATTTTGCAACACATCAAGAGTAGAGCACAAGCACGAAATAGCATTCGCATCCTTAGCCCACCAATCGGTTTGCTGCTGCATTGTATGGATAGTGCCATGCCTTGCCGCGTGGTGAGGTCTTGTGGTAGGGCTTAGGGCGCTGCGGTGGGCCTGCTTAATCTCCCACTCATCATCTTTTAGGGCGGTTTCGTTCAAGTCTTTAGCCTCGGCCATATACGCACCACGGTAAGCGTGATTGATCTCAGTGCGGGCAATCCTTTCTGCTCTTACCATACCAACAGATAAGCGCTTGTTGATAATCCCCTTGATGTCCCTTATGCCTAATCCTCTGGCAACTGATTCGGTTAGGCTTAGTCTTAGTTGGCTTTTCATATCACCAGTCAAGCCCTTCATGCTCTCAAAAACACGCCCGTTAACCAATCGCAACCTATCCATATAGGCCGGTGACATAAGTTGTTGCTGTGCTGACAGTAGTGATAAATTACCCTCTACCGGGCTACCTGTAGTAATACGAACAGCAGATTCAAAGCTATCTGTCGTGCCGTCCTCGGTGGCTGATTCGATAAATGGATTAAGAAAGAAGCGAGTCGTCCAGAAGTCAGAGCCGTCTAAAATGTCTTGCGTTAATATGCGATTGATAGCGCTCATTGTCCGATCCATCATATCAGCATCAAGTAGGTAGTCATATCTAACAGCGTTATTCATTACTTTTAGTTCACTTTGAAGTAAACCATCACACAGACCAAACTCACTATTCGCCCAAATGTACCGACTGTCTTTTAACATGTTTGTGAGTCGCGCTGTGCGCTTCTCCTTCTTCGTTACTTTCGGCGCTTCATCTTTTGGCACTTCGCGCTTTGTACGTGGTATCTGTTCAATGACCTCGTTTATGCGGAAAGCGGCCCTTTGCCAGCGGTGCTTATTGATGGCGAATGATTGGCTTATGTTTAAACGCTGCCCTGTTGGAGCCTTGTGTGTTCCTGGTTTTAGTGGGTTCATTTACCATCTCCTCTGTATTCACGTTCTATAGCAGCAAAGATTAATATCGCCGCAATTCCTACCGGGATAAAAATGATAGCGGTTAGCTTTAATGTAAATAAAAATTCATGTGGGTTCATTTAAACAACTCCGCTCCTTTATTTACAAATCCAATTAAAAAACCTATCGAGCAGCGTAATTAATAACGGATCTTTGCGCTTTTCGCCTTGCTTCATAGCTGCCGCACCTGCTTTTAATTGCTCTAGCTCTGATTGATTTAGTGGGTTAGACATGTGCAAACCCCATTATGGTTTTGTTATTTAGCAAAACTTCGTGCGTGTAATCGCTATCCTGATAATCCAGCGGCACAAGCTTTATGAAGCTATCCGCATTTAACGCAGGTGCAAAATAACTTCTGATGTATCTGAGGATTGACTCGGCACTTTCATGCTCAGTAACCGTTGCCAATGCGTCTACGCGCAAGCCTCTGTGCTTGTAGAATTTAATCACAACTCCACCCCCTGACTTTTGATGATGCACTCAAGGATTGCTTGCTCAAGATTCTTAGGCAGGCAATCAATGCTAAATGCCATTCCTTCTGGTACAACTTTATAATACCAATCTTCTTTTAGTAGACTAACCCCATACTTAACCATTAACGGCCCCAAAATAGACCAGCTAAATGGGTTGTATTCATTTTGCCCGCACGTATAGCTATTGCTTACCCATATAGCCCCGTATTTAGCTGAAACCGAATACCCATCATCAGCAGAAAAATCAATCTCCGCTATTTTCTTCGCTATTTCTAACTCTTGCTCTGTCATAATCATCCCCATTAACGTAAAGATATAATTGTCAGCCTATTTTACAAGGCTGTCAAGTTTTATTACTCCTCACCCTCACCCGCATCATCTAAAATGATCACATCTTGCACTTTAACGCCTGCATCTTCTTGTAATGTTCCCGTGTCATATACTGGCTGCATACGCGAGCGGATACATATCTCGTTTGTTTCTGCTTTCGTTTTGGTTAGGTTTGCCCGCTGCTCCGCCGTGCTCTCGTTCAGATCACGCCACACGATGTTAATTTTATTGGTAGGCTTGGGGAAAGTGAACTTCTCAGTCACTTCATTGATAAACCCGGTTATCATATCGTTACCTGCACCGGTTTGTCGATCCATCACAATACGATTCCATGACTTAAGGTTCTCGGTACTTGCGCGCTCTCCGGTAATCTCGCCCATTACAACTGCTTGCGGCTTGCTATGACTTGCACACGCCTCAGAAAATGCCATTTCCCAGGATAGCTTAGGGTTTCCGGTCATTTGTGTCTGTAGTGTTTTAACATCACCAACAGCTACCATGCTTTTGCCGATATCGTTATCAAAGTCCTCTTGAGACTGCAACACCGCATCAGCATCAGCCACCGTTGCATTCTCAGGCAAGATATTAACGTATTTATTGGACGCGTTTTGGTAGCTACCCTCAGCACCGGAGCCACGCACTTTAGCCAAATCCATAAGCGCTTCAAAGGCCGATTCATTGCATGGAATACCGTAGATTGAACCATCAAGCGCACCTTCACCATACGCAAAAATTCGACTTGCATGAACTTGTGGACCTTTATTCTCCCATTCGTTAGTGCTGCCGGCTGCATCTGTTTTGATTTGATACGTTAGCGGGCGCCCGTAGTTAATGCTCATTGCATCTTCAACGGCCACTTGCACTGGGAGCTGTGCCTCATGGTATGTGCGCATTCCTACTAGGTAGTCAATAGACGGCAATCTTAACAAGGCGTGTGTGGTATCGGTACCCTGCACTTCCCCTGACGTTACGAACATCAACCCACCATATCGCATAGGTCGCTGCTTTAAGTCTAGGCTTTTTAGGCGCTTCCATACCTCCAAGCGTTCAAAGTGCTCATCAATTGCCTGCTCGAATTCTGTAGGGTTGTTTTTGCGGCGCTCTACATCTTCATCACCATCATAGATAGTCGGTGGAACTCTCCAGGTGTCGTTGACAATACCAAAGGCTAAATTAGCACCGATGCCGCCACGATAGGCCATATCGTAGTGTTGTCTTAGTGATATTGTGACCGGGTAGCCGAATTGCTCTGCAAGGCTTCGTTTATGGTCTGCTCGCAGTGACCGACCTCGGCGCAGTTCTCCCGCTGTACGTGCGCCCACGCTTGCATATTCTTGGCGGTCGATGTGATTCTTTGCCTGCTTGCGGTTTTGTTTGTTCTTTCTTTTGCTCATATGAAAATGCCCCTATAGGTTTATAGAGGCATTGTAGCGTAATTGGTGGCGTGGGTTAAATCGTGGTTATTTAAAACCCACGCGCTTAGACACCCTTTCAAAATACCAATCGTCATTACCCCACACATTGAACACTAGCCACTTAAATCTTTTGCTGCAGTAAAACCACGCGAACAAAATAGATAGACTTGGGTAGCCGTATTTATAGTTGCAGTAAGCATCTATAAATAACGAAGTAATCATTCCAATAAATAGCATTATTAATTCCATAACCTACTCCGGTTTATCTGTCATTGATGCCAGTAGTTTAGAAACAATACTTTCCACCTCTTCACAGTCATAACCACAAACAAAACCCTTGCCATCATTATGTTTGTATTGTCTCGATGCAGGCGTTAGCAGTAATTTGGCCTCTTCCTGCCAAGTCACCTCGCGCTCTACTTTGCGGTAAAGGTATCCAGACTTGTAGTGAGTTAGCAGAAAATCATTAGATTTAACACCGCAACACCCTAAAGCATCGCTATAAAATTCGCACTCACCTTCCGCAAATTGTCTTGCGCACTCCCAGTATTTGCCGTTATCTGCATTCTTATCAACCTTCACAAACTCAACCTTAGTGCGCTTTGGTTTTGCCTGCTTATCATGCGCATCCTGCAATTTGATTAACTCGTTGATATCTGGCTTCCATGATTTATTGGTTGTAACACAAGCCCAATCAACCTGCCCAGCGTATCTTTTCTCATTACCGAAGTCTTTATGGTTGCGATAATACTCTAGGACAACAGGCGCATCATCACCGCAAGGCTGCACACCTTTGTTTTTGCGGGGTGCGAATGATTCAATCCACATGTTTACATCGTTTGGACATGGAAGATTAAAGTCATCTATGTTGTGTTCGACAACAGTTGTAAGCCCGATTTCACGACCAACTACGTCGTAGTTGGCAAGTTTTAACCCTTGTTTGAAAAAATAATCTAATCTCAATTTATCATTTTGCATCTTACTTCTCCTTTAAAAAACCATCTACGCCATTAATTAGTCTTGCGTGTTTTTTAACTACCAACCGCCCGCACTTCATGCAGCGAAAGTGGTAGCAGACCTCCTCAAAATCATTGTCAATTTTATTAATTGTTTGCTCTTTTTGCACACATAGGTCAGCTATACGGTGCTTACATTTAATAAATAGGCCTAGCATTTTCTTTTTCCTTTAATTAAAAACTTTACACTAGCTTAATTGTCATTTTTCAAACTGTCAAGCTATAGATGCAAAAAAGCCCCCAATGAAGGAGGCTTTTACATACCGCGTGAAGCTACGCTTTCTTCTTTCTGTCCTTGGCATCCCAATATAACCTTATTGACCTATCAATAATTAATGCCACAACACCGATTGCAGAGATTAGCTGGAAAGTATCAACATCGATGAACATACCCAACTTCTCTGCTGCTTCACTTACCGGGATCGCCACTATCGAGCCCTTCCCTGTTGCGTCTATGACCTTCTCTAACATCTGACATCAACCTTACTGTGTGAATTAAAACCCTCACCCCCACGATTGCAATAAGCGCTATAAGTCCAGTTTCTATCATTCCATGCGGCCCAAATTGTTGCGGCATTTATAGCCCATATCGCGAAAGGGAATGCTGTGGATATGATTGTTTTATAACCCTCTGCAAAGTAGCAATCAACAACAGATATCGACATCAGTACGCAAGCTATCCCGGTTACTATCTGGCTTGATACCATTTTGAGCCGACACATTGCGATCCACCAGCCGAAAACAATCAGGAATAACGCCACGTAATAAACATAAAGCGGGTTCTGGTATTGCAGTAGTGCAAATGCACCATCGGTCAGTAGGTCAGCAAATCCTGCCACGAGTAACGCAACAGCAGCCCCCTGTTTATGAACAATTAGCGCTGCAATTATAAATATAATCGACACCATGGCGGCTACTTCTTAACAGGGTTGTTTGTAAATACGATATCTTCCGGTTTCTCTTTGCGCTCCGGCTGTTTGTCTGTAATAAACATAATGCACCTCATATAGTTGGTTGTTTAATTGATAAATACGATTGTAATATCAAACCGTTATAAGGGCAAAAGTAAAAACCCGCTGTTATGCGGGTTTGTTTGGTGTGGCTACAGCGAACAGTCTAAACAAACCCCTTTATCATGCTCTGCCAGTTCTGATAATTCAGCTTCATGCTGTTTAATGGCTCTTTTAGCTTGCGCCCAGAATGTTTGCGGCTTTATTTTTTCAGTCGGTACAACCCCAGCTGTTATCATCGAATTAAACAAAGCTTCTTTTTCCTCAAGATAAACAGGGCCGTCCTTATCTTTATGTATTGCATAACCTATCTCATCCTCGCCTTCTTTAGCTTCATCCCACACATCACGACGAGTACAGTAGACAATATACCAATGCTGCCAACCTGCTTTAAGGCACCCGATGCAATTACTATGATTAAACGTTTCGTAAACTGCGCCAGGTTTAATACCGATAGACTCAAGGCGCACAATCTCATCTTCTGGCCAAGTCATGGGAAACAGTGTTTTATATCCCATCTGCCCCATAATCTGAGAGCGGCGAGTGATACGTGATTGCTCGTTTAAGTCCATACCGTAAACATAAATGTTCTCACCGTCAGGATCGTTTTGTTTTAGCCACTGCTTGAACGGTTCGGTTTTTAGTCGGTTTGTGCAAAGTATCTGGCCGCGTCCAACTTTCCATGCTTCAGCATCAACACAGACACTTACTGGCGTCACTTCATCCCATCGGTTATGGTTCGCATAAGTAATCTCAAGCCCAAGATGATCAGCCACATCTTTCTTCAACTGCTTAGTGCATGCCTGCTCAAC
>Ga0233413_10000094_pt1 | contig 45970 bp, 40 predicted proteins | sample Na_anoxic_6_MG_FD_189019 | JGI IMG/M metagenome (GOLD analysis project Ga0233413, IMG submission 189019) | Seawater microbial communities from Saanich Inlet, British Columbia, Canada - Na_anoxic_6_MG | ecosystem: Environmental > Aquatic > Marine > Inlet | place: Canada: British Columbia...
GTTCGTGCAGTCGCCGATCGCAAGGACATGTGGATCGCTGGTCCGACAGAATTCATCGACGGTGATGCCGTCCGCACATTCTATCCCGGCCTCTTGGGCAATATCGGTTGTCGGCAGGACGCCAATACCGGCTATAACCAGATCAGCCGGCAACTCCAGACCGTCGGCCCCGCGCAGCATTTCGACCTTGCCGTCACCAATAATCTCAGCCTTTGGATCGCGACCGCACAAAATTTTGACGCCGGCATCACGATGCACCTGCTCGAAGAATGCCGCGACTTCGGGGGCCAGTGCGCGGGCCATGATGGTATCGGCCATTTCAACGACAGTTACATCAAGGCCATGTGTGACGGCTACTGCAGCAGTCTCCATGCCTATATAGCCTGCGCCGATGATGACGAGTCGAGTACCGGGTTTGAAATATTTCTGAATCAGATGAGTATCATCGACATTACGCAGATAGTGAACACCTTCAAGATCGTGACCAGGAATCTGCAATTTACGTACGTGGGTACCAGTGGCCAGCACGAGTCGATCGTATTGCTCTTGTTTTCCATCGCTAAGCACAACGACTTGTTCGTTGCAGTTGATTTTCTCAACACGTGTGGAGAGGCGGACATCAATGTCATGTTCGTCATAAAATTTCTGGTGACGCACATACATCCGTTCGAGATCGAGTTCTCCGGCCAGATATTTCTTTGACAAGGGCGGTCGCTGATAAGGCAGGTAAGGTTCTTCACCGATCATAATGATGCGTCCGGTGAATTTGCCCTGTCGCAATGACACGGCTGTTTGTCCGGCTGCGTGTCCGGCTCCGGCAATGAGAATCGTATCAGGCATGAGAAATCCTGTTGGCTGTTTACGTCAAACGGTATTTTTCTAACTGTTCACCGCATTATACTTGAGTAAAATTGGTGTCTGACACCATTTCTTCTAGGCATAACTACTTATCAGGGTAAGGACAGTCATGGTTAAGGCAATTATGGTCGATCAGTTCGGTGGTCCGGACGTCATGCAATGGCGCGACATCGAGTTACCCGAACTCAAATCAGGGATGGCACGGGTGCGGCACACGGCGATTGGTCTGAATTTCATCGATACCTATCACCGTTCAGGCTTGTATCCGCTGGAACTGCCGGCCGGGCTCGGCACAGAGGCGGCCGGGGTCGTTGAGGCGGTAGGCGATGGTGTCACCTCAGTTACAGTTGGTGATCGCGTAGCCTACGTAGGTGTTCCGCCGGGCACTTATTGTGAACAGCGAGTTTATGCTGCTGAACGGTTGGTGAAACTACCTGACGGCGTCTCAAATGAGACGGCTGCAGCGGCGATGCTCAAGGGGCTGACAGCCTGGTATCTCGTACGGCGCAGTTATCTGGTACAGCCCGGCGATACAGTTTTACTGTATGCGGCAGCCGGGGGTGTTGGCTTGATCGCAAGTCAGTGGGCCGCTGGCCTCGGTGCGCGTGTTATCGGTGTCGTCAGCACAGAACAAAAAGCAGAGCTGGCACGTGCAAATGGTTGTGCTGAAATTGTTCGCAGTGATGATCCGGCATTTATCGAAACGGTTCGTAGCCTGACTGATGGGCTCGGTGTTGCAGCTGTTTATGATTCGATCGGTAAGGATACGTTTTTTCCATCGCTCGATTGTCTGCGTGTTCACGGCACGATGGTCACCTACGGTAATGCATCCGGCGCCGTAGAGCCGTTTGCACCGCTTGAACTGGCACGTCGTGGTTCTCTGTTTGTAACGCGCCCGGTGTTGTTTGATTTTTTGCGAGAACGTGCCGACCTGATGGCAGCAGCCGATGAGTTATTCAGCGTCATAGAAAATGGCACGGTCACGATCCAGGTTAATCAGACTTATCCTCTGCAGGATGCCGCACAGGCACACCGTGATCTGGAAGCGCGTAAGACCACCGGTTCGACGGTGTTAATCCCTTAGTTGACCGGTACCAATGGCCAGAAGATCGGTAGCAGCAGCATGACCGCGATGAAAATCACGAGCGTCAGCGGTGCGCCGAGCTTGATGTAATCCGAGAAGCGGTAGCCGCCCGGGCCCATAACCAGAATATTTGCCGGGTGCGAGATTGGGCTGGTGAAACTGGCGGATGCAGCCATGGCGACGGCCATCATTGCTGTGTGCGGCATGATGCCCATCTCGGCACATGCTGACAGGACGATGGGTGACATCAGTACAACCAGTGCTGCCGTTGGGATGATCATTGTGCCCAGTGCCGTAATTGCATAGAGACCCATGATGACCGGCCATGGCCCGAATTCACCGAGACTGGCCATAACTTTAGTTGCGAGGTATTCAGCTGTGCCGGTTTCCTGCATTGCGATGCCGAGCGGTAGCATACCGGCGATCAGGAATACGGCGCGCCAGTCTATTGCCCGGTAGGCCTGTTCCATATTCAGGCAACCGCTCAGCACCATCAGTGAAGCGCCGAGGATTGCAGCAACCGAGATCGGTAGCCAGCCAATTAAGACGGCAGTGATAACGCCAAGCATAATCAGACTTGCCAGAGGTGCGCGGCGTGTTTCAGCGCTTGGTACGCTGACCGGTGTCAACACAACAAAATTGGCGTCATCGCTTAGTAGTGAAAGTTTCTTGCGCGGCCCGACAAACAGTAGTGCGTCACCATGCAGCAATTTTTTTCGGTCGAGGTCGGAACGATATGCCTTGCCCGCACGCCAGATTGCACTTAGTTCAAGGCCATATTTTTCATGGAAGTTTACATCGGCAACTGTGACGCCGGCGAGTTCAGTTTGCGGCGCAAGTGTTGCTTCAAGTGTAGAGAGTCGATCTGAGTCGAAGACAACCGGGGCAGCCGAGGATTCCTGGCGGATTGTCAGTTCCTGCAGTCCAACCAGAACGTCAAGATCTTCGGGGCGCCCCTGTAACAGCAACAGGTCTTCACCGAGAATAATCTCATCCGGTTCGGGCATGAACTGTAGATTGCCTTCGCGGACCAGCCCGAGCAGGCGAAAGTCAAAGGCGTCACCGATGCGACTTTTGGCAAGAGTTGTCCCGCCAAGTTTTGAGTCGCGTGGTACGCGGACGACAAAAACTCGTTCCTGCATTCGATAGTCGCCAGTCAGGTCTGTTTCGGTTGCGACACGTACGGCAGAAAATTCCTGATTGCCTTCGAGTTCATTGATGATGTCTTCGCCGCCCTGAAGCAGCAGTTTGTCGCCGCCACGTATCGGCATATAGGCAAGGTTGTCACGGCGAATCAGGTCGTCACGCTTGATCGCCAGCACATTGGCACCAAAATTCCGGCGGAATTCCTTGTGATGCAGAAGCTCCTTAACCAGCGCTGAATTCTCGGCAACGGTGACTTCAACCAGTTCGATCTGTCCGGACAGCAGTGTCTGCAATAGCGGTGCCTCGCGTTCGATGACGAGATCACTCCACTGACGCATTTCATCAAATCTATCCAGCCGACCCTGAATCAGCAGTTGATCGCCGCTTTCAAGAACTGTCTGGCGCGAAGGCAGGGATATAACTTTATTGCGGCGTTCGAGCACCATGACGATCAGGCCGGCGGCGGAACTGATGCGGCTTTCAGCCAGCGTCTTGCCGACCAGTACCGAATCATAGGGCACTGTCATGGTGAAGGTGCGTTCCTGCAGGCTGTATTGTGAACGCAGGTTGCGTTGACTGCGTTTGGTTGAGGTGGCCGCAGGATTAACTTTTGGCAGTATTAACCGGCCGACAAGACAAACAAACAGGACGCCAACCATCATCGCAGCGGTACCGATCGGGGTGAAATCAAACAGCGTGAAGGGTACTTCGCCGCCCTGTGCGAGGGCGCCGGCAATTAGCAGGTTCGGTGGCGTGCCAATCAATGTTGTCAGGCCACCGAGCAGGCAACCATAGGCAAGCGGCATTAACAGTCGAGATGGAGGTACTTCGGTGCGACGGGCAATGTCGATGACCACCGGTAACATCAGCGCCGCAACACCAATATTATTCATGAAGGCCGACAGCCCGCCCGAGATAACCATGATCCAGAAGATCAGGGGGATCTCCTTGCTTCCGGCGATCCGCATGACCTGGCGGCCGAGAATGTCTGCAATGCCGGTACGTGTTAAACCTTCGCTCAGGATGAACATGGCCCAGACCGTGATGACAGCTGCGTTGCTGAATCCCGAGATGGCCTCATTCGGCGTTACCACGCCGGTTACCGCCAGCGCGCACAGGACCAGTAACGCGACAAGGTCCATACGCAGCATTTCGCTAATGAACAAAACCAGCGCAACCGCGAGGATGATCAAGACGATGGCAATTTCAAGGTTCACAGAGACTTCCGCTTGGTTCCAAATCGTTACTGTGCGTTGGGCCGAATCTTAACAAGGTATAACCAGATCAGGTGGATCGGGATCGTTTCACTGCGGTAATTCACCATATCCACCGCCACCTGGTGTTTCAATTATCAGAGTGTCGCCGACTTGCAGTTGTAAGTCAGCGACAGAGTCCACAGCTTCAACGCATCCGCTTTGCCGCATGATGCTGTTGCGACCGGTCTGGCCGGGTGCTCCGCCTTGCAGGCCGAACGGGGCGATCAGACGATTATTCGATAAAATTGCAGCAGTCATTGGCGCAAGAAATTCAATTTTCCGTACCACGCCATCGCCGCCCCGATGATGGCCGGTGCCACCACTATTGCGGCGAATCGAAAATTCGCGAATCAGCACCGGGAACCGTGCTTCGAGTACCTCCGGATCCGTCATGCGTGAGTTGGTCATCTGAGTGTGTACGGCATCAGTGCCATCAAAGTCTGGTCCGGCGCCGGATCCACCACAAATTGTTTCATAGTATTGCAGCTGGTCATTGCCAAATGTCAGGTTATTCATCGTACATTGTGCTGCAGCCATAACCCCGAGTGCGCCATACAGAGCATTGGTTATGCATTGAGAAGTTTCGACATTGCCGGCAACGACAGCGGCCGGGTAGTGGGGATTCAGCAGGCAGCCATCCGGAATGATGAGATGGATCGGCTCCATGCAACCGGCATTCAGTGGAATGCGTGCGTCAATCAATGATCGAAACACATACAACACGGCAGCGCGGGTTACCGACAGTGGTGCATTGAAGTTTGTTTCACTTTGCGGCGATGTACCGCTGAAATCTACACAAACTTCCCGACTGTCTTGATCGACATTGATTTGCACTCGGATAATCGCACCGTTGTCGAGCTCCAATGTATGTTTTCCATTGCCGATGCGATCGATAACTGCACGCACCGATTCCTCGGCATTAACCCGCACGTGCCGCATATAGTCGTGAACCGTATCGCGGCCGAAATGATCGATCATCGCGCGAAGTTCCCGGGCACCTTTTTCATTAGCCGCTGTTTGTGCGCGCAGATCAGCGACATTCTGCTCTGGATTTCTGGCCGGACTACCAGGCTGTGCTGACAGCGCTGCAAGTAGCTCTGCTTCATGGAAGCCGTTTTTATCCACCAGCCGGAAATTATCAAAAAGAATCCCCTCATCATGGATTGTTTTACTGTGGGCCGGCATTGAGCCGGGTGTCAGGCCGCCGATATCAGCATGGTGTGCGCGACTGGCGACAACAAATTCAATCTTTTCTCCCGTTGTGTCGAATAGCGGTGTCACGACCGTAATATCCGGCAAGTGTGATCCGCCGTTATACGGTGTATTGAGCATGCAGACGTCGCCGGGTTGAAGTGAGCCGACATTGTTGTTGAGAACTGCCTCCACACTATCGCCCATTGAGCCGAGATGTACCGGTATATGTGGCGCATTGGCGATCAGCTGGCCGCATGCATCGAACAGTGCGCACGAAAAATCGAGCCGTTCTTTAATATTGACCGAATAAGCCGTATTTTCGAGTACGGCACCCATTTGTTCGGCGATATTCATAAAATGATTGTTGAAGATTTCGAGTAGTACCGGGTCGGCTGCGGTGTTCTGCGACTGAATATTTTGAGTTTGTCGGTTATAGATCAGGCGTAGCTGTGCGTCGGCATCAATATTCAATTGCCAGTCCGGTTCGACCACAATCGTGGTGGTGTCATCAATGATGATCGCCGGGCCAGTGACACATGCGCCAACTGACAACTCCACACGCTGGAGTACTTGTGCGTCGTACCAGCCTGTACGGCAGTAGAGCGGTGACGTTTCCATGCTTTGTGCCGGGCTTTTCAACTGCGGTGCAATATTGCAAGTGTTGCCGATAGCTGTGTGTTGTCCACTGACTTCGATACGGAATGATTCAATCTGCAACAGTTCTGTACTGTGGGTTTTATTGGTATGGCTGAAGCCGAATCTCTGTTGGTGCAGGCTGGAGAAATTGGCCTCGATACCGGCACAATCATTCCATTCAACAGGTAATGAGGTGTTGCTGCCGGTGGTACGAATTGACAGAATTTTTCGTACCCTGATTGAATCTGCCAGGCAGTCCTGATTCAGCAGTTCGGCATGGCAGGTGGTGATAGCTGAATTGATGACTGGTTCAAGCTCACCCAGCGTTACATTATTGAGAGGACGGTCAACCGTTTGCTGGCGATACGCACGCAGTGGCGCGGTACCTATACCAAATGCCGACAGCACACCGGCCAGCGGGTGAATCAGGATCGTGTCGATACCAAGTTCTTCAGCAACACGACATGCGTGCTGGCCGCCAGCGCCACCAAAACAGCACAGGGCAAATTCCTTCGGGTCATGGCCGCGCTGAATGGAGACTTGTTTGATCGCATTGGCCATGTTGTCGACGGCGATACGCACAAAGCCTGCGGCAACTGCCTCGGGAGTCATTTCCTGTTTGGTTGTTTGCGAAATTTGTGTGGCGAGTGCGGTAAATTCCTGGCATACACGCATTTTATCGAGAGGTTCATTTCCGTTGACGCCAAAAGAGTGTGGAAAGTGTGCCGGCAGAATACGCCCAAGCATGACGTTCGCATCGGTCACGGTCAGAGGTCCACCGTTTCGATATGCTGCCGGGCCCGGATTTGCGCCGGCTGACTCCGGCCCGACCTGAAAACGTCCGGATACAAATTTTAGTATCGAGCCACCACCGGCCGCGACGGTATGAATACGAATCATCGGTGCACGCAACCGGATCCCGGCAATCTCGTTGTCCGTTACATATTCATAATTACCGCTAAATAATGAAACATCTGTTGAGGTGCCGCCCATATCAAAGCCGATCAGTCGGTTGCCACCAGCCTGCGCAGAGGCAGCAACCATACCGACAACACCGCCGGCAGGCCCGGACAACACGCTATCTTTGCCGCGAAAGTGACGCTCATCGACTAGCCCGCCGTTGCTTTGCATGAACAGCAATCGGCGTGCTGATATTCCGGCATCCGCAAGTGAAGTCTTCAGGCGGGCGATATAACGGGTGAGTACCGGTGACAGGTAAGCATCGGCAACCGTGGTATCACCGCGGCCGATGAGTTTGCGCAGCGGGCTGACTTCATGTGACAGCGAGATGTGGTGAAAGCCTATTTGGCGGGCCAGTTCACCGGCGGCACGTTCGTGTTTGCTGTGGCGGTATGCATGCATGAAGCAGATTGCGACTGTGCGTAATCCTTGTTCGTACAGTGTTTCAAGATCGAGTCTCAGGCATTCGAGATTCAGTGGCTCGAGGATGTTGCCGTGCGCATCGATTCTTTCTTCGGCGCCGATGACCGGGCCATAAGCAGGTTCGGGTAGCTGGATATTAAGGGCAAATATATCTGGACGGGTCTGATAACCAATACGCAGTGCATCCTCGAAGCCGGCGGTGATAATCAGCGCCGTCGGTTCACCGCGGCGCTCCAGCAGCGCATTCGTCGCGACGGTCGTGCCCATGCGAATCGCATCGATTCGCTTGGTCGACTTTGTCGTTGCGAGTATTGCGGATATACCCGCAACTGCTGCATCGGCATAGTGACCAGAATTCTCGGACAGCAATTTGCGCACGTGTAATCGGCCGGCTGGATCGCGGGCGATAATGTCCGTGAAGGTGCCGCCGCGATCGATCCAGAATTGCCAGGCGCTTTGCGACATCCGGCTAATGTAGCATGATGTTTTATTGGCCCATGAAGGCGAGGAAAGTAATGTGAGTGAGGGTTCGACCGGATCATTTCAACGTCTCTGGCATGTCGTCGAAGCCATTCCTGCAGGTTACGTTGCCAGTTATGGGCAGGTTGCAAAACTTGCGGGCTTAAATGGTGGCGCAAGACGTGTCGGTGGCGTACTGGCCAAGGCTCCTGATCGTGGCAGCTTTCCGTGGCATCGCATACTTAAGGCTGACGGTAAGATTGCAATACCCGAGGGCAGTACCGGGCGGCAGGAGCAGATCAGGCGACTTGAACTTGAAGGTGTCATTATTGTTGACGGTCGCGTCGACATGCAGAAATTTCAGTGGCAACCCGATATGGATGAATTGATTTGGGGGCCATTAGGTTTCTCCGACATGATGGAGGGGCCCGATTAATGGCATTAAAGGCGATTTGTTTTTCACACGGACAGGACAGCGGTCCGTGGGGTACAAAAATTCAGGCGATGGCGGATATTGCACGTGCGGCAGGCTGGACGGTCGAGTCGCTGGATTACCAGGGTATTGGTGATGCTCGCGTGCGTGCCGACAAACTGGCTGAATATTGTCAGAGTCAGGGTGAGCCGTTGGTGCTTGTGGGTAGCAGCATGGGCGGCTATGTAGCTGCTGCGGCGGCATCACGTGTTGGTGCACGTGGCCTGTTTCTGCTGGCGCCGGCGTTGTTCATGCCCGGTTACGGAGAATATATGCCTGACCCTCTGCCGGATGCTCCGACGATGATCGTGCACGGCTGGCACGATGATGTCGTGCCGCATGAAGGCAGCATTCGCTATGGCCGTGAGACCGGTGCAAGCGTCGTATTACTCGATAGTGATCATCGCTTGACGGCGAGTATTGATATCATTGCCCGGCTATTTCGAGATTTTCTGGCTGACCTTGAGGAAGGAGCTGACTCATGAAATTTACCCATGGTATTTTTATTGTCCTGGTGGTTCTTATCGGCCTTACCGGTTGTAACGGTAGCGAGCCGGAATCCACTGCACCCGAAACAGTTTTTGACCCGTTGGTTGAAACGCTCGATAAGGCTAAAGCGACGCAGGACCTCGAGCAGGATCGCAAGCGCCGGATTGACGCGCAGCTTGATTAGACCAATGACGCGACTTCACTCGATGCGACTGTCGCTGATAGCGCTGGTGTTGCTTGGCCTGTCCGCATGCGTCAGCTTTAATCCGGTACCGATTGAGGAGTTGACGTTCAGGGAGCGGGTCGAGACCGAGGAGCAGGACGGTTTGCGCGTGTCGGTTGCTGTGCTGAGCAGAGAAGAGGCCCGCCAGGCCTTTGGCGTCAACCTGCAGAAACGAGGTATTCAGCCTGTCTGGCTGGAAATAGAAAATCGTACCAATAAGAATTTCTGGTTCATGATGACGGGTCTCGACCCGAATTATTTCTCCGCCCATGAAGCGGCTTATATGAACCATTTTCGCTTTGGCGGGCAGACCAACAAGAAGATGGATGACTATTTTTCCAGCTTGGGTCTCGATCAGCAAATTACCTCTGGTAGCATCCGTACCGGCTTTGCATTTGCCAACGAAACTATAGGTACCAAGGAGGTCAGGGCCCGTCTGTATAGCAGCAAGGATGTGCGCACGTTCAACTTTTTTGTATCCGTACCCGGAGTTGAATCTGAATGGAAGAAGAAGGATCTCAATGCTATTGCTGAGCAAGCGAGTATTGAAATTGAGTCCGAGGAAGATCTCAGGGAGGCATTGCGGGCGCTGCCGTGTTGCACGCAGAAAGAGGATGGTTCGGGACAAGGTGATCCACTCAATTTCGTGCTGATTGGCGGCGTATCAATAATAAAAGCATTTATTACGGCAGGCTGGGATGAAGCAGAGTTCAGGCAGGATTTTCGTTCGCTGTTCGGCGCGGCTTATTTGTATGGTCGGCCACCGGATGTTCAGTTTCAGAAATCACGTCGCCGGGTAGACTCGGTCAATCTCGTGCAGCTATGGATCAGTCCGATTCGGTACCGGGGTGAGCTGGTGGTGGTTGCCAGTGTCGGGCGCAATATTGACCCTAACGTTGACGAGGCCTTGCAGTATGTCGTTGAAGATCTGGCGGTTGCAGAAACAGTGAGGCGCTATGGCGTGGTGGATGGTGTGGGAAAAGTCAGCCGGAAAAAGCCACGGCGCAACTTTGCCAATGCAGCCTACTGGACATCGGGAAATCGAACCGTGCTGGAAATCACTGAGCAACCGGTCGACATCAGCGCTATAGAATTCTTTGACTGGGACTGGGATCGCCTGTTTCGTAGAGAAGGTAATGAATAGGCTCTTCAGTATTTCTGCCGTGCTGTGCGTCGTGTTCGGTGTCGGTGCGTGCGCCAGCTTCAAACCGGTTCCCCTCGATGATCTGGATTACATGCAGCGGGCGATGACACAGGAAAGGGGTGGTCTGAAGATCACCGTTTCCGTGCTGACGCGGGAGGAGTCCCGCAAGGCCTTCGGCAAGAAACTCGACAAACGGCTCATTCAGCCGGTCTGGATCGAGATTGAGAACAACACTGAGCGTGACTACTGGATGCTGCTGCATGCGCTGGACCCGGATTACTTTTCGGCGCGTGAGGCTGCCTATGTCAGTCATGGCATTGATACAGCCAGTAACAAGGGGATTGATGAATACTTCGATGAACTCGGCATTAATCGGCTCGCGGTTGCGGGTACGAAGACGTCGGGTTTTGTGTTCAGTAATCTGAAACTCGGCACCAAGGAGGTGCGTGTGCGCTTGTTCGGTGAAAGTGAAATGCAGGAATTTGAGTTTTACGTATCGGTACCGGGTCTGCGGGCAGACTGGCAACGGGTGGACTTTGCATCAATCTATACGCAAGACGAATTGATTGAGCTTGATGATTATGGCGAGCTCCGTGAGCAGCTTGAAAAGTTCATGTGCTGTACGACGAAGAAGAACGGCACGGGTTCGGGTGATCCGATAAACCTGGTGGTGGTTGGGACACCAGGTGAGTTGCAGGGCTTTATCAAGGCCGGCTGGGATGAAACGGAAATCATCAGTGCCGGCTCATCGTGGCGAACTTTCAAGTCATTCGTTACTGGAAGTGAATATAAATATTCACCGATCAGCGCACTGTATGTTTTTCAGCGTCCACAGGATATCGGCCTGCAAAAGGCGCGCGACACGATTAACGAGCGTAATCATCTGCGCTTGTGGTTAAGTCCGATCCTGTTTCGCGGTGAGTTTGTCTGGATCGGCGCGATCAGCCGTGATATTGGCGTGTTCTTCACCACACGGGCATGGAATCTGACCAGCCATGCGATTGATCCTGAAGTCGATGAGGCGCGCGACTATCTGACCGAAGATCTTGCCACAGCACAGGCACTGTCTGAAGCAGGCATGATCAGTGGCGTCGGCGAGGTGACCCGCGGGGAACCAAAACAGAATCTGCTGGGCTCGCCATGGTGGACTGATGGTCAGCGTACAGTGCTGTGGCTGACGGAAGACCCGGTACCGCTCGAAGAACTGGAATTGGTGGACTGGGGAGACGATTAATCAGGGTCTGACCCTGATTAATTGCCGGTCGCAGCTGCCGCAAGGCCGGTCAATGTCGGGTGGTCGGAGATGATCAGGTAGGTTGGTATCGACTTCAGGTAATCACCGTAACGACCTTTGGCCTCGAAGCGCTGGCGAAAACCAGATGCGGCAAATCTTTCGGCATGGCGTGGAATAATTCCACCGCCAATGTAGACACCGCCAAATGCACCCACTGTCAGCGCAAGGTTTGCCGCAACCGTACCGAGTAACTCAAAAAACAGGTTGAATGTTTCCTGTGCGTGCGCATCGCCAGCTTCCGATAGCGCCGCAATCTCTGCTGCAGTGATGGCAGCGGAACCATGCAATGTCGCGTGCAACAATTCCAGGCCCGGACCAGAGATCAGGCGTTCGGCTGAGCAATGCCCGAAACGTTCGCGGAGTTGCTGAATCAACTCGGCCTCTTTTGGCGTTACGCCCGGCAGTGTTACGTGTCCACCTTCACCGCTGATGGCCTGCCAACCGTTGCTTGTAGGGATCAGGCTGGCTACGCCGAGGCCGGTGCCGGGACCGAGTACGGCCTTGGGTTGGTTTGCCGCTGCGTTACCGTCGCCCACCTGTCTGATTTCCGCAGGCTGAAGATATGGTAATCCGATGGCCAGCGCTTCAAAATCATTGAGCAATTGCAGTTGCTGCATGCCTAACGACTGACGTAACGATTTGGTTGAGAACTGCCAATCAATATTGATCATTTGTACCGCATCACCACGAATGGGAGCGGCAACAGCGAACCTGCCGCAAGTCGGCTTGTTGTCGGCCGGCAGGGACTCGATATATCGTTTCAGTAGCTCGGACAGGGTTTTAAAACAGCGATTCTCAAACACTTCAATCGAGACTGGCAGGCCGTTAGCCGCGACGATGGCGCAACGCGTATTGGTTCCGCCGATATCGGCCAGCAGGCAGGTCATGATTCAGATTTCACTCGTGCATGTGCCTCAAGCAATGCATCCACAAAATTGGTTCGCCATGCTGTGATGTCGTTACGCTTGAGGACATCTATCATGCCGGCGTGGCGTTCTTTGCGCTCGCTGAGCGGCATCGTCAGTGCTTTTTGGATACCGTCCGCGACACCGTCAATATCGTACGGATTGACGAGTACCGCATCGGTCAGTTCGTGTGAGGCGCCAGCCAACCGTGACAATACGAGTACGCCGGGGTCCTCCGGATTCTGGGAGGCGACAAATTCCTTGGCGACGAGGTTCATGCCGTCGCGGATCGGCGTAACAAGTCCGACAGTGGCTTCATGAAAGAACTCCATCAGCGTCGGGCGGTCGAAGGCCCGGTTCAGATAACGGATCGGAATCCAGTCAATGTCGGCAAACTCACCGTTGATTTCACCGGTGGCCTGTTCGAGCGCGTGACGAATATCGTCATATGCGCGCACACCGGCACGGGTCTTTGGTGCGATCTGGATGTAAGACACCTGACCTCGATTTTCCGGATAATTCTGAAACAGGCGCTCGACAGCGCGAAATCGTTCTTCAAGACCCTTGCTGTAATCGAGGCGGTCGACGCCGATGATCAGGTTGCGATCATGCAGGTGATGAATCATGCGCCTGGTGTTATCGCTACGGTTTGCAGCTGTTGCCAGTTGATAGCAGTCATCGACATCAATACCAATAGGAAAAACATCTGCCCGACAGTGCTGCGTGGGTGAAATTTTACGGCGATCTGCACCTTCTATGCCACCGATTTCCTTCTGGTTAACGGCTTCGTTAAAGGAGGCGAGGTCACGCGGTGTGTGAAAACCAATGACATCATAGGCGCACAGGCTCCGAAGCAGTTGCTTGTATACAGGTAGTACGCGCAGAACCTCGATATCGGGAAATGGTACATGCAGGAAAAACCCAATCGGATTTTCAACGCCGGCACGGCGTAATTCAGAAGCCAATGGAATCAGGTGATAGTCATGTACCCAGATAACATCATCAGGTTGCAGTAACGGCAGCAGTTTGCGTGCGAACAATGCATTGATGCGTCGATATTCATCGTATTCGCGGCGGTCGAAGCGAAAAAAATGGAGCAGGTAATGACAGATTGGCCACAGTGACGTATTGCTGAAGCCGTTGTAGTACTTATCGAATGCAGTTTCGTTCAGATCAATTGTTGCATACGTGATGTTACCGACCTGCTCAGTTTTAAGATTACCGGCTTCGCCCTGCGTTGTTTTGCCGCTCCAGCCAAACCAGACACCGCCATGTTCCTTTAATGCAGACAATACGCCGACGGCCAGCCCGCCGGCAGACTTTGATTCGGTGGTCGGTTGGGAAACTCGGTTTGAGACGGCAACCAGGCGTGTCATAGAGCATCTTCCCATGAGCAACTAAGACGTCGTGCTGCATTAATAATGCCAACGAGGCTGTAGGTTTGCGGGAAATTCCCCCATAACTCGCCGGTAGCCGGGTCGAGATCTTCGGACAGCAGTCCCAGACTGTTGCGGCAGCTGAGCATTTTCTCAAACAATTCACGCGCTTCTGCAGTTCTGCCAATCGCTGCCAGTGCATCGATATACCAGAACGTACAAATATTAAATGCATTCTCCGGTTCACCAAAATCATCGGCGACGCCGTAACGCATCAGGTGATCGCCACGGCGCAATTGAGTTTCAATTGCTGTAACGGTACTCAGAAATTTCGGATCTTCAGCCTCGATAAAGCCGAGGCTGTTCAGCAACAGCATTGATGCATCCAGCTCGGGGCGGCCGAAACTTTCGGTAAAGGTCTGTTTTTCATCATCCCAGGCCTGATCGCAGATGTCTGCATGGATGCGTTCTGCCGTTGTTTGCCAGTATTCGAGTCGATCTGGAATATCCAGCTGGTGGGCAATTTTGGCCAGGTGATTACATGCTGCCCAGCACATGACGGCTGAAAATGTGTGTACTCGTTCTCGACCACGGTATTCCCAGATACCGGCATCGGGTTGATTATAGAGTTGTGCAGCACGTTCACCGAGAATCTCAAGGCGTTTGAAATTATCCAGTGTGCCGGGATCAGGCATACGATGGTCGAAAAAGAATTGTGTCGAGGCCATGACCACGGCCCCATAGACATCATTTTGTGTCTGTAGATATGCTTGGTTGCCTACGCGTACCGGCCCCATGCCGCGATATCCGGGCAGACTATCGATGCTACGTTCAGTCAGGTCTGCATTGCCTGTGATGCTGTAAACCGGTTGCAGTTCACTGTCGGCTTTGGCGGACACGTTGATGATGTAGCGTAAGTACGCGCTCATGGTTTTTGTCGCGCCAAGACTGTTGAGGCCCTGGATCGTGAAATAGCTGTCACGCAGCCAGCAATAGCGATAGTCCCAGTTGCGCCCGCTGTTGGCTGCCTCGGGTATGGATGTTGTCATGGCTGCGATTACGGCGCCGGTATCTTCGAAGGTACACATTTTCAAGGTAATGGCGGCACGAATAACGGCTTCCTGCCATTCATAGGGTATGGCGAGTCCACGTACCCAATTTTGCCAATAGCGCTTGGTGGAGCCGAAATGGTCCCGTGCAATCTTGTCCACGGACTTGGGGATGCTTTCATCCGTACCGAGAATCATGTGTTTGGTCTCGGTCAAAACAAACGAGTTTTCTTCAAGAATGTGGCTGAGCGATACATCGGTTGTCAGTCGCATGACCATATCCGGCAGGATGTAGCGAATGTGGTTGCTGCCATGCGTGATGGTTGCATCCTCTGCGCCGTAGTTGCCGGCCGGTCGCACACGAATCTTGATACGCGGCCAGCCTTCCAACGGCGTCATCGTTCTGATGAGCATGACCGGATGATATCCACGGCTGAACAAATTGAAGCGTGGCGCATAGTCAGTGATGCGAATGCCGCTGCCATGTTTATCGTAGAGGGTTGTCTGCACGATTGCCGTGTTGCGAATATATGTCTGTTCAGTGCGTTCGAAATCGACAAGCTCAACTTCGTAAATACCTCTCGAGGGCGGCTGTTTATCCTCCATCAACAAGGTACAAAAAGCCGGATCACTGTCGAATTGCGGCAGGCATGCCCAGACCATGCGGGCACGTTCGTCCAGTAGTGCGCCGATCTGGCAGTTACCGATGACAGCAAGATTCAAAGATGACACGAATGAGCTCCTTAAGAAATTCAGTGGCTTAGCGTCGCGACAGTGGCTCCAGCCAAGTATGGACAGCTGCCACATCATTAAGCATAAATTGCGCCGCAGACTCTACATCAGGTTCGCCGACTTTGACTGAATATCCATGCAGATAATTAATGACTGCAAATGCATCTTCGTCGGTTCGATCGTCACCGATAAAAATTGCGTGACGGCCTGAAAATGGCTCCTCTGTCATGAATTTCTCGATGGCAGATCCCTTGTTGATACCTGCGGGGCGTAATTCAAGGACCATTTTGCCATTCTGGACGAAAAATTCCGGGCCGAGTGTCGCACTAATATCGTCAAATGTTGTGCGAATTACTGTTTCCAGTTCTGGCGCCTGGCGAAAATGAAGTCCCAGGCTGTGGCCTTTGTCCTCGAGAATCAAGCGCTGGTCACTTGCGGCAAGCGTTTTGATTTGAGTGCGGATTGCAGCGGGGATGGTTATTTGGCAGCGTGGCGCTGTATTGCCCGCGCTGTCACGATGCTCAATGCCATGGATGCCGGCTGCCGGCAGTATTAAAGGCGTCAGTAACCTGTCGAGATCAGCCAGCGGCCGACCGGTCACAATGGCCAGCGCCCCGTCAAGACGACGGTAAATGTTATCGAGCATCTCGATGAGTTGTGGTGAGACCTGGGTAAGGTCCGGTCGCGCAACGATATCGACGAGTGTCCCGTCGAAGTCCAGAAACAGGGCAGGCGAATCATTGGCGGCTATGTTGGGTAACTTCGCCATGGCGAGACGATAACCGCTGTGTATCTGAATGCAATGGGGTTGCGGGTGAAAGTAAAAAAAAGCCGCCTGGGTGAGGCGGCTCTAAGCGAGTGCTTGGGGTACTGGATTTTATTATTATTTTTATGTTTCGCCTGTTTATTGTTGTTATTCAGGCTATGGGTTGTGTTGTTGTGCTGTAGCCAGAGGGGTGTTGATAGAAATGGCTACGTTGCAGTGATAACTATTGCAGATGCCGTGCCAAAGTGACGCCAGAATCTGTTTGTTTTTACAAAATATCTGTGGTGCGGGGAAAAGTGTGACGAAGCTCACAAAAATATTTGAGTTTGCAGTTGTTACTGCTGCTCAGCATGGCTCGGTAGATTTGGCTGATAACAGAATCTGTAAGAATGACCGACGGCCAAGCGTGACTGATAGCACACCCTGCGTCTCAAAAAAGCAACAATACCTATATAAAACAGAATGTTATAAGAAATATACATTTGTAAGAACTACCGACAGTGTGATTCATGTCGGATTAAACGATGCCTGTGCAACGTGCCGCGGCTAGCGAGCACATTGCTGCTTGTCGAAAGAGAAGGGCTCTTTCGCGGTTCCATACTCAGTCCGGCTCAGGCGTTCATGTCCGGTATGAGTTCGCTCTCGAGCTTGATGATCAGGTCTTTGAGGAGCAGCTTCTTTTTTTTCAGCCGCCGCACCCGCAACTGATCGGCATGGGGAATCTCGGTTAGCTCGGTGATGGCGACATCGAGATCACGATGTGCCATGCGCAGCTCTTTGAGCTGAATACGGTCACCAAATGCATTAGTAACTACGTTATCCATTAGCCTCGTGTACAGGTCCTGTTGGTTATATTTGCAGTCAGTTAAAACGGTACCCGGTGTGTTGATTTATTGTCCGGGTGAGAGGCTGGTTTAAATTTTTAGTTGCCTCATTGTTTGTCAACCCTGCTGGGTGCAGACCCGGTTATTGTAGCAAATTCAGCCAGCCCCGGGCAGGGTCGGTTACAGCATTTCTGGAATTGTCAGGATTCGGTTCCTGTGCCGGCCGCCCAGTCTCTGGAACTATCGCCGAGCACAATAAAAAACGGGTTCAGAACTTCAGCTTTAGTGTTGTACAGGAGCCGTTGGCCGGACAAATCGATCACTTGTCCGCCGGCAGCTTCAACGACGGCCTGGGCAGCGGCAGTATCCCATTCAGATGTCAGGCCAAGTCGTGGATAGATGTCAGCCTCACCTGCCGCAACCAGGCATAGCTTTAATGAACTGCCCATGGGCACCATGACATGTGGACCTACCCAATCCAGATAGGCTTGGAGTGAATTGCCCAGGTGAGATCTGCTACCGACGACCCGCACCGGTGACTCGGCCACCTTGCTAACGGCAATTGGTTTGGGTTTGCCGTCGTCATTGATGATGAATGCGCCACCGCCGGCAAAGCCAAAGTAATCACGCTGCATTACCGGAACATGGACAACGCCAAGAACAGGCTCGTGGCCGCGAATCAAAGCAATATTGACCGTAAACTCACCATTGCGCTTGATAAATTCCTTGGTACCGTCGAGTGGGTCGACCAGCCAGAATTGCTGCCAGCCAGACCGCTCGACAAAATCGATGCTAGCGGATTCTTCAGACCAGACCGGAATGTCGGGCGTCAGCTCCGTTAGTGCGGCGACGATGTGAAGATGAGCGGCGCGATCGGCCGCAGTCAGCGGTGAATCGTCAGCTTTGGTTTCGACGTCAAAATCTGTCTCATAGATTTTCAAAATTTCAGCGCCAGCCTGTCGGGCGATGTCGACGACCGCATTGGCCAGTTGGGATAATTCTAGTTGCATGTCTTGTAATCAGGAAATAACGGGCTGCGCAGTATACGCTACAGAAAATGATTAATTGGCGACAATACGAAACGGTCCTGCTCGACATGGACGGCACGCTGCTGGATCTGGCTTTCGATAATTATTTCTGGCGAGAACTTATACCGCGCTGTCTTGCGCGCGCCCGTAATATTGACCACGATCGGGCCCGGGCAGACTTGTTTGAACGTTATGCTGATGTACACGGGAGCCTGGATTGGTATTGCCTGGACTTCTGGACGGCTGAGCTGGGCCTTGATTTGCGTACACTGAAGTCGGCAAGTAGCCACCGCATCAGATACCTGCCCGGCGCACAAGAATTTCTTATCACTCTGGCCGGTTGGAGCAAGCGAACCATTCTGGTGACAAATGCGCATGGCGCCACGTTGAACGTCAAGAAGGGAGTCGCGGGCCTCGACAGGTATGTCACTGAATTTGTGTCATCTCACGAATTGGGTTTCGCCAAAGAACACCCTGAGTTCTGGCCACTGCTGCATAAACGGTTGAGTTTTGACCCGCAGACGACGCTGTTCGTTGATGACAGCATACCGGTGCTTGATGCTGCGGCAGCATTTGGGCTGCGCGGTATCGTGGCTGTGACCGGTCCCGATACACATTTACCTGATACCGATGCCGGTATTCATGCGAGTGTTCGGAGCATCGTTAACTTACTGTAAGTTAAGTGGTTTTCAATTAACGACGCCTGGGTCGGTGGGGCTTGTTTCCATGGGATTTGCCTGCGGACTGTCCGCCAGGTCGGCCACCGGGCCTGCGTCGTGGAACGTATGGTGGTTGTTTTATTTCTGCGAGTTCGGCGGGGCTGTAAGAGCCGGTCGGAATACGGTAGCCGATGTATTTTTCGATATCCGGCAAGGTGAAAGCTGAGGTTTCGCAGGCAAAGCTGATTGCATCTCCGGATGCGCCGGCACGTGCGGTTCGTCCAATGCGGTGGACATAGTCTTCCTGATCTTGCGGTAAGTCATAGTTGATGACATGGCTGACGTTCGGTACGTGCAATCCACGTGACGCGACGTCTGTGGCTATCAGTACCGGCAGGGCCCCCGACTGAAAATCACCGAGCATACGCATACGTTTGTTTTGCGGTACATCACCGGAAATTGCCCGTGCTTCAAAACCATTGTGTTGCATTAATCGTTCCAGGTATTCAGCCTGGCGTTTTGTATTGACGAAAACCATGGTGCGCACAGCATCCATCTTGCGCAGCAGGGTGATCAATAATGCAGCTTTTTCTTCATTGCTGGGAAAATAGACGATCTGTGTGACGTTGTCTGCGGTCAGTTTGTCCGGTTCGATGCGCACAGTTTCCGGTTCGTTCATGTGCTCATAAGCGAGTTCCAGAACACGTTGATTCAGGGTTGCTGAAAACATCAGATTCAGGCGCTGATCCGGTGGCGGCAGATGTCGCAGCACGTAACGGATGTCCTTGATAAAGCCGAGGTCGAACATCCGGTCTGCTTCATCGAGCACGATGACCTGGATATGGTTGAGCGTGAATACGCCCTGCTTGTAGTAATCGATCAGACGACCGGGTGTACCGATCAGAATATCGACACCTGCTTCGAGTGAATTACGTTGTTTGTCATAATCGGTGCCACCAAATACGACCTGCATTCTAAAGCCCGTGCTCTTGCCAAGTATCAGCGCATCCGCATGGATCTGGATGGCTAGCTCGCGAGTCGGCGCAATCAACAGTGCGCGTGGACTGGAAGCCTTCTTGTCGGTCTCTATCGGGTTGGTTAGCAATTTATTCATTGTTGCCAACAGGAATGCAGCCGTTTTGCCGGTACCGGTCTGGGCCTGGCCCGCTATATCACGGCCTTGCAGGGCCTGCGGCAGAGTTTTTGCCTGAATCGGTGTGCAATACTCAAAACCGGCCGTACGTACGCCGTCAAGTAGCGCTTCGGGCAAGTTCAGGTCAGTAAATGGAATTTTTTTCTCTTCAGTCATGGTATTTCTAATTCAGTGGAGGCGCGATAGTAACGAAAAAAGGTCGGTCAGATACTTGCAATATGATGCCCGACAGGTTCAAATTGATTGAAACCGGCGCGGGGTAGATCATTCCCGCCAAAATCATTACCAGATCACTGCACATTATTTAAGACGAAGGAAGCTTCTAGGGTCCTTCCGGATTACGCATTATTCGATTGCCTGCCGGTAGTAAAGCAGGCGTTATCCCGATAACCCAAGCCATTGAATGCTTACCGCTTTGATCGGTATATCGGCATGAATTCCTGAGCATATCTTTAGTTACTACGAAAAAGTTAAAGAATGAGCATAAAGCACATTACGAACGAAAACTTCGAATCGGATGTCCTGAAGTCCGAAGAACCAGTTTTGATGGACTTCTGGGCTGAATGGTGCGGACCATGCAAAATGCTGGCGCCTATTCTGGACCAAATCGCCGAAGAGTATAAGGGCCGCGTGCAAATTGCGAAACTCGATGTTGAAGAAAGTCAGAGTATCGCAATGAAATTTGGCGTTCGCAGCATCCCGACCTTGATTTTGTTCAAGGGCGGTGTTGTTGAGGCGCAGCACGTCGGTATGTTGTCAAAAGAGCAGCTAACCAAGCTGCTGGATGAGAAATTGTGAGGGGATACTTGGGTAATTCAGCAAGAAGTCGCACCAAAAACACCGGCCGCGGCAAGTCAGATGGCCAGCAGCAGCAGAAGAAGAACCGACCGCGCCGGCGTCGACCGGAGCAGGAGGATCATTCCGCATTTACAGAAGATGAGGTCATCGCCAAGAGTGAGCTCGAGAGCGATGAGAATCTTCTGAGTCTCACTGAGCTCAAGAGCAAGGCACCTGCTGATCTCGTCGCCCTGGCAGAGTCCATGGGCATCGAGAATATGAGCCGCTCACGCAAACAGGACATTCTCTTTGAAGTCCTGAAGGCGCACGGAAAGTCTGGTGAGGCCGCATCAGGTGAGGGAGTCCTCGAGATTCTGCAGGATGGCTTTGGCTTTCTGCGTTCATCCGATGGTTCTTACCTGGCCGGGCCGGACGATATCTATGTATCGCCGAACCAGATCCGGCGTTTCAACTTGCGCACCGGTGACACGGTATCGGGACTGATTCGCCCACCGAAGGAGAGTGAACGGTATTTTGCGCTGCTCAAGGTCTGCGAGATTAATCTCGATGTACCAGAAAACGCGCGTGGCAAGGTTCTGTTTGAGAATCTGACGCCATTATTTCCCAACGAACGTTTGCATCTTGAACAGGGTAACGGTAGTACCGAGGATCTGACCGCACGGATTATTGATCTTGTCGCACCGATAGGTAAAGGTCAGCGCGGCCTGATTGTTTCACCGCCAAAGGCCGGTAAGACGATGGTGTTGCAGAACATCGCTATGTCAATCGCGGCCAATCATCCGGAGTGCTACCTGATGGTCTTGCTTATCGATGAGCGGCCTGAAGAAGTCACCGAGATGCAGCGCACCGTGCGTGGCGAAGTCGTGGCAAGTACCTTCGATGAGCCGGCCAGCCGACATGTTCAGGTTGCAGAAATGGTCATTGAGAAGGCCAAGCGCCTCGCTGAGCACAAGCTTGATGTAATTATTTTGCTTGATTCGATTACACGTCTGGCACGTGCCTACAACACGGTCATTCCGTCATCAGGCAAGGTTCTGACCGGCGGTGTCGATGCAAATGCACTGCACCGGCCGAAGCGGTTCTTCGGTGCGGCACGCAACATCGAGGAAGGCGGCAGCCTGACAATTCTCGCCACAGCACTGGTCGATACCGGCTCCAAGATGGACGATGTCATCTACGAGGAGTTCAAGGGTACCGGCAACATGGAAATGCACCTTGATCGGCGCATCGCAGAGAAGCGTGTCTTCCCGGCGATCAACATCAACCGGTCCGGTACACGCCGTGAAGAACTTGTTACGGCTGATGATGAACTGCAAAAAATGTGGGTGCTGCGGAAAGTTTTGCATCCCATGGATGAGCTTGCAGCCATCGAGTTCCTGCTTGGGAAGTTGCAGGAGACCAAGACCAACGCGAAGTTCTTTGATGCGATGAAGCGTTAGTTACTTTGCTTCATTGATTTTGGTTTTTCCCTGGCGTAATTTTTCCACCATATCTCCCTCGAAAGCGCTGGAGGACCGGCTTGAATGTTTTCGAGGAAAATATGGTGGAAAAATTACGCTGACATATCGGGGTATGCCGTCAGCATGCCACCCAGGTGTCTAACGGGCTTTTGCGGGCAGTATTGCTCTGAAACATTAAAGTCGCCCTGGCCACGGAAAATAATGAGGTCACAGAAAACTCAAGCGGCGTTTCACCCCAAGGGCACTTCCTTCGGGGCGCAGAGGGATGCCGGCCGCAAAAGCCCGTTCAGGGAATGACCCGGAATACCAGTTAACCGCCGCCAAGCTCACGCGCTACTGCCCGATACCCAATATCAGTCCTATAGTAGGCATCCGGCCAATGAATTTGCCGAACAATGTCATACGCGGCTTGTTGTGCCTCGGCTGTTGTATTGCCAAGCGCAACTACGCATAAAACGCGCCCGCCGTTGGTGACAACTGTGCCATCTTGATCTGTAGTCCCGGCATGAAAAACTTTTGCTGTGTCAGATGGTTCGGTTGGCAGGCCATCGATACGATCGCCTTTGCGATAGTCCATTGGGTAGCCACCGGCTGCCATAACAACCCCCATGGAGATGCGGGTATCCCAATCGGCCTGTTGGTCTGTGAGTGTGCCGTCGATAGCCGCATCGATCAGATCGACCAGATCTGATTGCAGGCGGAACAAAATGGGCTGGGTTTCCGGATCGCCGAAGCGACAGTTGAATTCAAGCACCTTCGGTGTGCCATCAGCGGCAATCATCAGACCTGCATACAGAAAGCCGATGTATGGTGAGCCGTCTTTTGCCATGCCATCAACTGTCGGGCGCATGACTTCGTTGATGGCGCGTGTTGCAATCTCAGGGGTAATGACCGGGGCCGGTGAGTAAGCTCCCATGCCGCCGGTATTTGGGCCGGTGTCGCCATTGTCCCGTGCCTTGTGGTCCTGGGATGTGGCAAGCGGCAGAATTGTCTCGCCGTCAACTATCGCAATGAAGCTGGCTTCTTCGCCGATCAGGCATTCTTCAATGACAACGCGACTGCCGGCCTCACCAAAAGCATTTTCCTGCAGCATGTCACGTACGGCAGCTTCGGCTTCAGCTTCAGTTTGCGCGACGATAACGCCTTTACCGGCGGCCAGTCCATCAGCTTTAACGACAATCGGAGCGCCTTGTGCAGCGATGTAAGCGAGCGCGGGTTCAATTTCGGTGAATGCTGCATAGCTGGCTGTCGGAATATGGTGACGCGCCATGAAATCTTTCGAAAATGCCTTGGAACCCTCCAGGCGTGCTGCTTTTTGTACCGGCCCAAAGCAGCGCTTCCCGGCTGCTGTAAAACGGTCAACGATACCGGCAACAAGAGGAGCTTCAGGTCCGACAACCGTCAGGGTGATGTTTTCACGAGATGCCAGGTCCAGTAGCGCTTCGATGTCTTCGGCTGAGACGGCGACATTGCGAATGCCCGGTTCACGGGCTGTTCCGGCATTGCCTGGCGCAACAATGACTTCACTGACACGTGTTGATTGTGCGATTTTCCAGGCCAGCGCGTGTTCGCGTCCGCCACCACCGATCACCAGGACTTTCATCGCATTTTCTCCACCGGTACTGTCTGTTAGTGGCGGAAGTGTCGCACGCCTGTAAATAGCATTGCCATGCCGTGTTCATTGGCGGCCTGAATGACTTCATCATCGCGCATCGAGCCACCGGGCTGGATGACGACGCCAATACCAAATTCTGCTGCAACGTCGATACCATCACGGAACGGGAAGAATGCATCCGATGCCATTGCTGCGCCCTGCGTCGACAGGCCGGCCTCTTCAGCCTTCCAGGCGGCGATTCGGGCACTCATGATTCGGCTCATCTGTCCGGCGCCAATACCGAGTGTCGCATCGTCGCGGCAGTAGATGATGGCATTGGATTTGACAAATTGTGCAATTTTCCAGGCCAGCATCGCGTCAGCAATTTCTTGTTGGCTCGGTTTGCGCTCGGTGACGATATCAAGCTCAGACGGGTTGAGCGTGACTATATCTTTGTCCTGTACCAGGATACCGCCCTCAATTTGCTGCACGCGCAGGCCCGGTGTAGTTCTGGTCAATGCGCCCGTTTCTAGGACACGGATGTTAGGTTTTTGTGAAAAAGCTTCCAGAGCTTCTGGTGCATAGCTCGGTGCGACGATTACCTCGAGAAACTGTCGGTCGATGATCGTGTTGGCCAGGTCACCATCGACTGTGGCATTAATTGCGATGATGCCGCCGAATGCCGAGGTTGGATCGGTCGCATATGCCTTTTCATAGGCATCACGGATTGTTGTTGCAATTCCTACACCACACGGATTAGCGTGCTTGACGATGACGCAGGATATCTGCGCCATTTCTTTGACGCACTCCAGTGCCGCATCGGCATCTGCCAAATTGTTATAGGAAAGCGGTTTCCCCTGATGCTGGCGGGCTGCAATAAGTGTTCCGGTTGTGGACTGCGGCAGACTGTAAAGCGCGGCACGCTGGTGTGGATTTTCCCCGTAGCGCAATTCGCTGTGCTTGCGTAGCGGTAACGGGAAGGTCTCGCCGAACTCCCGCGGCGTATTCTCACCATCAAGATAATTCCAGATCGCCGCATCATAAGCAGCAGTGTGGCCAAAAGCCTTTTTTGCCAGATGCTGGCGTGTCGATTCGGATAAAGTTCCATCCGTATCATTTAGCTCTGTGGCAATTGAATCGTAATCCTGAGGATCAACGACGACGGCAACAAAGCGATGATTTTTCGCTGCTGCGCGGATCATAGCCGGTCCGCCGATGTCGATGTTCTCGATGGCTGCCTCACGTGTGCAGTCAGGTTTTGCAACTGTCGCCTCAAATGGATACAGATTGACGATCAACAGGTCGATGGGTTCAATGTTATGTTTTTGCAGCGCCTCGGCATCTACGTCCCGGCGTCCAAGAAGACCGCCGTGAATCTTTGGGTGCAGTGTCTTGACACGCCCGTCCATGATTTCAGGAAATTCGGTCACATCGCTGACATCTGTGACATCAATGCCCGCCGCGCGCAGCACCGCAGCTGTGCCGCCGGTTGAAAGGATTTCTATGCCTTTTTCAGTCAGTGATTTGGCAATTTCTGCAACATTGGTTTTGTCTGCAACGCTGATCAGTGCTCGGGTGTACGGATTCATGGGAACCATCCGGGGAGAGAGGTTGGACTGAACGGTTACCGCGGTGCGGCTTAGTCCAGCAAGTAGTAATGCTTGAGTTTTTTACGCAGTGTGGCGCGATTCAAACCGAGGATTTGTGCCGCACGACTCTGGTTTCCCTGCGTGTGGTCCATGACTGTTTTGAACAAAGGTGCTTCGACCTCACCAAGTACCAATCCATACAAGTCACCTGGTGTATGACCGTTCAAATCTTTGAAATACTTTTTTAGTGTGTCTTCGGTAACACTTCTGAGCGGTCGGTTTCTGGCATTGGTCAGTGAGTCCTTTGCAGGAGTTTTATCCTTTTTGGATAAACCAGTATTTGTCGCTTTCGCCACGTGCGATTCTCTCCGAGAGCCAGTCTTTCAAGTACTGCTAATTTAATTTTCTTTAAGGCAGTATTTGAAGAAATTTATTATTAATTGCATTTGTTCGCTGGAACAGTTTGCCGTTACAAACTTAAAGCGAAATTCTTCAGTATTCGGAAGTGATTCGCAGTACCAGCTCAAATGCTTTTTTGCCACCTGAACACCGATTTGTTCGCCGTAGAAACGATATATCGCGTCGAGGTGGATTTGAATAATATCACGCCGTGACGCAAGAGAGGGCATCGGCAGCAAAACTTTTTTTGAAAAATAATGTTTAACCTGAGAAAAGATCCATGGACGTCCCTGTGCGCCGCGACCGATCATTACACCGTCTGCTCCGGTTATTTTCATAACGTTTGCAGCATCTTCGGGTGAATTGATGTCACCGTTTGCAAAGACAGGCACGCTGACAGCTGATTTTATTTCACGAATGGTTTTGTATTCTGCCTGGCCTTTAAAGCGGCAAGCTCGTGTTCGGCCGTGTACAGCCAGTGCGGCAATGCCAACCGACTCGGCGAGTTGTGCAATACGAACTCCATTGCGATGATCTCGATCCCATCCTGTACGCATCTTTAGCGTTACTGGAACCGGGGAGGTATCTACAACCGCGGATAAGATTTCTTCAACCAGTTTTTCATCTTTCAGTAGTGCTGATCCGGCCAGTTTCTTGCAAACTTTTTTTGCCGGACAACCCATATTGATATCAATGATTTGCGCACCAAGATCGACGGCCTCGCGGGCTGCCACCGCCATTTGAGCCGGATCACTGCCGGCAATTTGCACGGCACGCAGGCCGTGTGTGCCTTGAAAGTCGAGTCGGCTGCCCGGCCCGGCTGTTCGCTTGATGCCGTGACTGGCCAGGGTCATTTCTGTTGCCGCAAGCGCAGCTCCAAACTGTTGGCACAGGTTGCGAAACGGTACATCGGTGATGCCGGCCATCGGCGCCAATATGACCGGTCCGGATAGCTGGTGCGGTCCGATAATCGGCCCCGGAGCCGGTGCGGTGATTGTCATTGGAAGGGGTCTTTGGCTATCTGGCACTCAAGGCCTGTCTTACGCCGCGGCAGACAGACATCAACGATATAACCCAGTGCCGCAGCACCCGGATCGGTGACGCTGACATCAACCGGAAGGGCAGTACCAGGGTTGACGAGCAAATTATTGGTATTGAAATCACGCAGGTACTCCGCGGGCGTAAAGACCCGGGATGCAACCGGATTTGTCCATAGATCATGTAGTTCGACGCGAATTAACGGCAGTCCAATCGGTTGACGGCCACTGACAATAATGTTGGCAAGGATATCCAGTGCATCCGGACTCGACCGACCGGTGATGGCTTCGGTGCCGGTAACGGAGAAAGCATCAAGAGGCCAGTTGGGATACAGCTGCATACCAAGCAATGTATAGGTTTGTCGGACTGTGGCGCCATATAGTTCATGTGCCGCCAGTGAATCACGATTGTAATGAATCAACTGCCCGGCAAGTAACAGGGCTAATGCAGCACAGGTACCGAGTACGGACCATGATAATTGGAATGCCCGGCGTTGATCTGATGCTTCGGCTGGTAATTCGTCAGTTAGCCAGGCGGGGATAATTGGAGTTTCGTTGCCATCATCCTCAGAGCTGGCTTCGTCATCGTAATAGCTATTATCTGCAGGATATGAGTTGTCCGATTTAACGGGTTCCTTGGTTTCGATCTGCTCCGCATCAATTTGTTCATCTCCATAGGTATCTGTACCTAGCGTTGCGGCACCAGCTTTCAACTCTACCAGGAGGTTTTGCCATTCATCCTGATTGGCAGTCTGAAAATCAAGTAAATTGTCATCACCATTCGTATCGAGATCAGCATGGCCAAGCTGAACTTTACTGATCGGATCATCATCAATGCTGAACTCAGATGCGGGTGATTCGCTATCGGGTTCAGCCACTGTGATGGGTTCTCTGTCGCCGTTATCCGCTGAGTTGGCGACATTGTTGTCCAGGAAAAATGTTGTCCAGGTTTTTTCTGGCGCGTCGAACTCCATTGATTCAATTGATGTTTCCTCATCGACCGGTGCAGGATCGCTGGCAGATAAAGGAGTTTGTGGCTGGATGATTTCGTCGCATTGATTCTCTGCTGAGTTATCTGTCGATATCTCGTTCAAGTCATCAGCAAGGTCATCGGGCAGATCGTCAACCAGATCATCGGCTAAGTCATCGGAAGAATTATTCTCTGGATCTTCTACCGAGTCATCCGGTTGCTCATCAGTATCACCTTCTACTGCTTCGATGAGTACTTCTGCATTAATGGTTACAGAAATATCAGTGTCGTCGTCTATGGCCTCATCGCGGTGAATCGTAGCGGCAAAATCCGGGTCGAATGGTGCGGTATTGGCATCAGAGTCCGGTGGTTCAAGATCGTCATCGACATCATTTGCCGGCATATCGACACATTGGGTGTCGCTGACTGGCGGTGCAGTCACAAGCAACTTCGTAATATCGTCAGATAGCGAGTCGAGTGCGCTGAATGTCTCTGTACAGGTCACGCATGATATTTCGCTGTGAGCTGTGCGTAACTGCTCGGCAGTGACCCGAAATATTGTTGTGCAATGTGGACAGCGGGTATACATCAGGCTGTTATTACCGTGCCGGAAAGAAGTGCCCAGTCATCACGTGCAACCGGTGGATCGAATTTAATCCATGCATTGTAGGCTAACGTAACGGACTCTATCTGGCCTGTCAGGATACCGCTCAATGCAATACGGGTGCCAGTGTGGCAGAAGTGGCGAAATTCAGGAGCTAATTCAATTAACGTACCGCTGAGGATATTTGCAACAATCAGGTCGAATTTCTGCTCATGATTCACTGCCTCCGGGGGGAGGATTGTGAGTCGTTCAGCGACCTGGTTTTTTACGGCGTTTTCGTGCGTTGCGCGTAGCGCCTGACTGTCAAAATCAATACCGAGCACCTGGTTGGCACCGATTACCAGGGCGGCAATACTGAGAATTCCTGACCCACACCCGTAATCAAGAACCGAGCTGCCGGGATCGATGTTTTCTGCAAGCCAGTCCAGGCACAGCGCTGTCGTCGGGTGCGACCCGGTGCCAAAGGCAAGCCCCGGATCCAGTTTTATGACTGTGCCGTCTGGTTCCGGGCACTGTGAACCGCTCGGACATATCCATAAGTGATGCCCAAACTGCATGGGTTGCAAGTCCTGTTGCCAGTTTTTGATCCAGTCCTGATCAGCAACCGATTCGAAGCTCAGGGTCGGCATTGGCCTGGTTTCGATTGCGCTGGCAACGGCGAGTCGGATAGCTGTGGCTTCGATTTCGGCTTCAAACAGTGCACTGAGGCGCAGTGCTGGCCATAGTGGCATTGCGCCAGGTGCGGGTTCGAGTATCGGGTCATCTGCGGCATCACTAAAATCGATCGAAACGGCACCGAGTTCGAGCAGTGCTTGCTCTACCGGTGCCGGATCGATTTGATGCAGATCAATATGGACTCTTTGCCAGCTCATTGGCATCTCCAGGGTCGGCGCCTGTCCTCAGTTTTAAACTGGGCCATACGCCCGGGTTACAGACCGAGCCGTTTCTCGAGGTAATGAATATTGGTACCGCCGGTCTTGAATGCCGCGTGCTGGCAGATTTCCTGGTGTAGTGGAATATTGGTCGTGATGCCGTCGATGACCATTTCTGATAATGCAATACTCATGCGTGCAATTGCCGATTCCCGGGTATCGCCATAGGCGATAACTTTGCCAACCATCGAGTCATAGTAAGGTGGCACCATATAGCCGCTGTAAAGGTGGCTGTCGACACGAATTCCCGGGCCACCGGGTGGATGCCACAATTCAATGCGGCCTGGCGAAGGCATGAATGTTTTTGAATCTTCAGCATTGATTCGGCATTCAATCGCGTGGCCGCGCAGTGTGATGTCATCTTGCGTGAAGCGTAATGGCTGGTCATCTGCGATTCTTAACTGTTCTTTGACCAGATCGATACCCGTAATTAATTCTGTGACCGGATGCTCAACCTGCAGGCGGGTATTCATCTCGATGAAATAAAATTCTTCATCCTGGTAGAGAAACTCGAATGTACCGGCATTGTGGTAGCCGATGTCTCTGCAGGCCTGTGCGCAGCGTTCTCCAATATTGCGCCGTTGCTCCGGCGTGATACCTGGCGCCGGTGCTTCTTCAAGAACTTTCTGGTGGCGGCGTTGCATAGAGCAATCGCGATCAAACAGGTGTACACAGTTGCCGTGTTGATCAGCAAGAACCTGAAACTCTATATGACGCGGATTGCCGAGAAATTTTTCCATGTAGACCGTGCCGTCGCCAAAAGCGGCTTTGGCTTCGGTGCGCGTCAGGGAAATCGAGCTGGTCAGGGAAGCATCATTGTGGACGACACGCATGCCGCGTCCGCCGCCGCCCGCTGCGGCCTTGATGATAATTGGGTAGCCGATTTCGCGGGCAATACGTAAATTTTCATCGATGTCATCGCCCAGCGGGCCGTCAGACCCCGGCACACAGGGTACGCCGGCTTCTTTCATGGCGCGGATTGCCGCGACCTTGTCGCCCATGATGCGAATGACATCTGGTGGCGGGCCAATGAAGATGAAGCCACTGTCCCGAACTCGTTCGGCAAAGTCGGCATTCTCGGATAAAAAGCCGTAGCCGGGATGAATAGCGCCTGCATCCGTTACTTCGGCTGCACTGATAATGGCCGGCATGTTCAGGTAGCTGTCGGCCGAAGCCGGTGGTCCGATACAAACTGTTTCATCGGCAAGCAGGACATGTTTCTGGCTGCTGTCGGCCGTCGAGTGCACCGCAACGGTCTTGATGCCCAGCTCGCGGCAGGCACGCTGGATACGCAGAGCAATCTCACCCCGGTTCGCTATAACAACTTTTTTCAGCATCAAAACTCTCGCAGTACAGAGGGGTGCCCGTGTCAGGCAATGACAAACAGGACCTGACCAAACTCAACCGGTTCGGCATTTTCAACCTGGATGGCTTTGATGCGACCGGCAACCTCCGCCTCGATTTGATTCATCATTTTCATTGCTTCAATGATGCACAACGTATCGCCGACTTGGACCTCGTCGCCGACCTGCACGAATGCTTCGGCTGCCGGTGATGGTGAATTATAGTAAGTGCCGACCATTGGTGCGGTTACTTTGTTGCCTTCGGGTTCACCAGCGGCTATCGGCTGTTCGGTTGATGCCGCTGCGGCATGCGCCACAGGTGCAGCAAGGGCGGCTGCAGGTGCCGCTGCAGGCATGGGCAGTGCAGCCGGCATTGTTGACGGGTAGCGGCAAATCCTGACCGACTCCTCACCCTCGGTAATTTCAAGTTCTGCGATACCGGATTCTTCAACCAGTTCGATCAATTTTTTGACCTTGCGGATATCCATGCGACGGTCCTCTTTATGCCGGCGTGTTTTGCTTGAGTAAAAAGTCGTCAGCGGCGATTAATGCAAGCTCATAACCTTTCGGTCCGAGCCCGACGATGTTGCCGACTGCGATATCAGAAAAATAAGAATGGTGACGCCACTCTTCGCGTGCATACACATTGCTCAGGTGTATTTCGATAAAGGGTATAGCTACGGCGAGCAGGGCATCGCGCAGTGCGATACTGGTGTGCGTGAAGGCGCCGGGGTTCAGCAGGATGAAATCACTGACACCGCTTGCCTGTTGCACTCGATCGACGAGTTCGCCTTCTGTATTACTTTGCAGCGCAGCAAACTCATGACCAAGATCAGTGGCTTGGCTGGCAACACGCTCCTCAATCTGGGCCAGTGTCGTGCTGCCGTAGACATCGGGTTCCCGAGTGCCGAGCAAATTCAGGTTTGCACCATTTATGAGCAATATATGCGCCATTAGATTTGGGTCTTAATAGTGTAGTTGGGCGCAAGTTTATACATTTTCACGACAAACTCCAGCTAATTCGTAGCAAAGTTTGTCTTTTGCCTGGTTGCTTTGAGCAGCCGAAATTGATTATTCTCAGGTGGATGCTCGTTTGGATGGGCACCCCTTGTTAATAGAGCAGACCAGAAGCAGCATGGTTATTATTTTGATGGGTGGCCATAATAGGCAAGAATGACTTCTTATAAGCTCTAACTTTGGAGAAACAAATGGCGAACGAGGGTTATCACGAACCTGTTCAGGAGCTCTCAGATGAAACGAGAGACATGCACCGGGCCATCACTTCTTTGATGGAAGAGTTGGAGGCTGTGGATTGGTATAACCAGAGGGTTGATGCTTGTAAGGATAGCGATTTAAAAGCCATTCTTGCGCACAACCGCGATGAAGAAAAGGAGCATGCAGCGATGGTTCTGGAGTGGATTCGTCGCAAAGACCCGGCCTTCGATAAGGAACTGAAAGATTATCTTTTCACAGATAAGCCCATTGCGCATGGCTAGCGTGATTCAAGATAGGCCAGCATTGTATCGGCATCACTACAATCGAAAGGATCGTCAGCGCAATTATCGGTCTGGCCGGATTCGCTGAATAATTTTATAATTTCACCGTCTTCCACATACATCGAGTAACGCCAGGAGCGGTAGCCAAATCCGAGATTCTCTTTCTTCACCAGCATTCCCATCAGGCGCGTAAAATCACCGTTACCATCTGGAAGCATTTTTACCTTTTCGATGCCCAGATTTTTGCTCCATTGATACATGCTAAAAGCATCGTTCACGCTCAGGCAGTAAACAGCGTCGATACCTTGGCTGAGAATTTCTTCAAATTTCTTTTCATAGCCTGGCAGATGGGTGCTGGAGCATGTCGGTGTAAACGCCCCTGGCAGGGCAAAAACTATCACCTTCCGGCCATTGAATATGTCACTGGATGTCACATCCTGCCAGCGAAACGGGTTATCGCCGGCAATGCTCTCGTCGCGAACGCGTGTTTTGAACGTAACATTTGGAATCAAATTTTTCATCGTCATCTCAGTCTCCAGGGGTAAGGGCGCTTAGCGGAGCAGTCGAGTGCGGGCATCTGCGATCGACAGTTGCCCGGCTGACACCGCATCGATAATCGACATGATATCGTCAAACTGCTCGCGCTGTAGTTCACCGGAGTGTGACAACAGAATTTGTCGGTCGGCCGAGATGAATACGGTGAATGGCAGGCCGGCAAAGTCCGGCCCGAAGCTGCCGGCAGCTTCCATGGCGTCGGACTGGCCGATGAGAATTGGGTAGGTTACATCGGTTTTATTGAGATACAGATCGACTTCCTCTGCACGATCGATTGCGATACCGACAATTTGCAGGCTGTTACCCTTGTTTCTTTCCTGCCAGACCGTTTCAAGCATGGGCATTTCGCGCAGGCACGGTGCGCACCAGGTTGCCCAGAAATTAATTAGTAATGGTTGGCCGGTAAATTCTTCGATTGATCGCATCTGGCCCGTCATATCGGCCAGGACAAATTCTGGCAGCGTCAGTGCCGGTTCGATAACTTCGCCATCGGTGACTTCTAATGCGGATGCAGCATCAGGTTCGGGTGCGGTGCGCAATAGTAAACTTGCATAGAACCCGGCCAGCACGGCAATCAGAATGAAAGCGGTCAGGCGGATGCGCCGTAGCAGGTTTGAACTCACCACGCGGTTTAGTCGCCCGTCGCCCGTTCAACGTGGTGCGCAAATTTATCGGCCGGCATGAATCCAACCACTCGGTACTCGGGTCGTTCAATGCCGTTGGTGTTGAAAAATACAATCGTTGGCGGGCCAAATATATCGAAGTATTTAAGCAGTGCCTTATCCTCGGCATCGTTTGCCGTGACATCTGCTTGCAGCAATAGTGTGTTGCCAAGATTTGCCTTAACCTGTGCATCAACGAATGTGTAGTGCTCCATCTCTTTGCATGACACACACCAGTCGGCATAAAAATCCAGCATGACGGGCCGGCCCTGCTCGGTTGCAGTTGCCAGTTTTTGCTCGAGATCGGCAACTGATTTAATCCGTACGAACTGCATAGGTATTGTCTGGCTTTGTTTGCCCGCAAAGTTGAGCGGTCGCAAAGGGTTTTCCTGTCCACTGAGTGCGCCGATCAGTAGTGCTGCGCCGTAAACTGTAGCCAGCAGGCCCGCACCTTTGGCCAACTTCCTGCCGATTCCGGCAGATGAATCGAGACTGGTGAAAGCGCCGAGAAATACACCAGCCATCAGGACTAGCGCGGACCACAGCAGCATCGTGACAATGCCGGGCAAAATACGCTCAAGCATCCAGATAGCCAGGCCGAGCATCATGAAACCGAATGCGCCTTTTACGCTGTCCATCCATGCGCCGGCTTTGGGTAGCAGGCGGCCTGCCGAGGTGCCTATGACCAATAGCGGGAAACCCATGCCAAGACTCATGGCGAACAGTGACAATGCGCCACGCAGCACGTCTCCCGCCTGTGCAATGACGGTCATCGTTGCTACCAGTGGTGGTGCAACACAGGTAGTGACAACCAGTGCAGACAAAACCCCCATGATTGCCGTGCCGATATAAGTGCCGGAGCGCTGGCGGCCACCTATGGCGGAGATGCGGGTTTGTATTGAGGCGGGCATCTGCAATTCAAAAAGACCAAACATCGACAGCGCCAGTGCGATAAATAATGCGGCAACCCCGATGATGATCCAGGGCTTCTGTAGTGCGGCCTGAATTTGTCCACCCATTGCAGCAAATGCGGCGCCGGCCAATGTGTAAGTCAGCGCCATGCCAAGTACGTAAGTTAACGACAAGGCAAATGCACGGCGAGTTGTAATGTCCTCGCCCTGACCGGCAATGATGCCGGACAAGATCGGCACCATTGGTAATACGCAGGGCGTGAATGCGAGCAGCAGGCCGAATCCGGCAAATGTTGCGAGCACGATAAAAAGATTGCCGTTTAGAATCAGTTGCGACAGACGATCTTGCTCTGAAACCTGGCCGGGTTCGACTGACAGGCTGCGTGGCTGGTCTGTGCTTGTCGCCGCTGGAAGGTCTATATCAAATTCAATCAATTGCGGTGGATAGCAGATGCTGTCTTTCTTGCAGCCTTGATAGGTGAGTTCAATGGGTACCGTGACTGGTGCAGGTGATGAGCGGGTCAGTGGTACATCGAATGCGAGTTCATTGTAATAAACAGTTGTGTCACCGAAATGTTCGTCAAATTGGAGCGTCCCTGGCGGCAGCAATGGGGTGCCGGCAGCTATCGAATTACCGGTCACGGCCTCGGCAATGGCTATGGCTATGCTGTCGTGGTACAGGTAGTAGCCGGGGGTGATGGTGAAGCTTATGTGTAGCGTGAATGGGTCAGTAACGGTGATTAGCGCTGTAAAAGCCTGTTCCGGAGGTAGCGGTTCACCTGCTCCCGATTGCGCAGTACCGTCGCCGAGTAAACGGGACAATTTTGATGGCTGGGTTGTCGCCGGTAATGTGACGGAAGCTGACCAGGTTTGTGGCGGGTAGCAAAGGCCGATGTCGGCGCACCCCTGAGAGCGAATGATTAGTTCCAGCGGACCAGCGCTGGCAGGTTGCGTGTCGATGGGTATGCGCACCTGGGCCTTGTCGCGATAGATATGCATGTCGCCGAAGAACTCATCTGCATATTTCTTGCCCGGTGGTAGTTCAGCTACACCGAAAACAAACTCCGGTGTTTCCGTTGCAAAACTCATGCGCTCTTTATATAGATAGTGGCCCGGTTCAATCGTCCAGTCGACGAGAATGGTAGTGTCGGTACTTGATACCGTATAACGAAATGCCTGTTCTGGCTTCAGGATTTCCTGTTTGGCATAAGCTGCCTGGAGTAGCAGCAGGCCAACCATGATCAGCAGTGTGGTTCGGCGCAGTGTGATCATCCGGTCGATGCCTCAATCCAGCGAAGATAGTCAGCAGACCCGGCGACGATCGGCACGGCGATGATCTCCGGAGTTTCGTATGGATGCAGTTTCTTGATGGTATTCTCCAGGCGTTCAAACAGGTCTGCCGTTGTTTTAATCAACAGCAGGATTTCATCATCATGCGTCACCCGGCCCTCCCAGCGATACATCGATTTGATCCCGGGTAGCCGGTTTACGCAGGCCGCCAGCCGTTCCTCAAGCAGTGCTGTGGCGAGGGCATCGGCCTCATCTTGTGAGGGGCAGGTGCAAAGTATGAGAATGGGTTCATTGCTGGTCATTGCAGGTTCCGACACGGATCAGGGCCGGATGGTTCCTGCATCCGGGGCGCGCCCAAGGATAGCCGTGGTATGGCTCGCTGTCATCGGTTTATGCCGCAGTTTGGCTTGCTGCCGCGCCGCGGCAAGCTGGAGTTTTCTTGCCTTGCCAGCACACCTAATCGGCTGAGCCCCTTGTTTTTTAGGTTTTCGTCCCTATCATTAGCACTCCTCCGGGCGAGTGCTAATAATTCATCTGTCCGGATTCAGTTTTTTTAAACCAAATTGCAGGAGGTCATACCATGAAGATTCGACCACTTCATGATCGAGTAATCATCCGTCGGATGGAAGAAGAACGTACATCACCGGGCGGCATCGTCATTCCGGACAGTGCTACCGAGAAGCCGATTAAGGGCGAAGTAATCGCCGTCGGTAACGGCAAGCTGCTTGAGAATGGTGAGCTTCGGGCGCTGGATCTTAAGGCCGGCGACCAGGTTTTGTTTGGCAAATACAGCGGCACCGAGGTCAAGGTCGAAGGCGAAGAATTGCTCGTCATGAAAGAAGACGACGTCATGGCTGTTATCGAGAGCTGACATTCGTTGTTCGAAAGACCGATCGACGATTACTGATTAAGAAATAGAGGAATATTTATAATGGCTGCTAAAGATGTGAAATTTGGCGATGACGCGCGTCATCGCATGGTCGCCGGCGTTAATATGCTGGCGAATGCGGTTAAGGTGACGTTAGGCCCGAAGGGTCGCAACGTTATTTTGGACAAGAGTTTTGGCGCTCCGACTGTCACCAAAGATGGTGTTTCGGTTGCCAAGGAAATTGAGCTCGAAGATCATTTCGAGAACATGGGCGCACAGATGGTCAAGGAAGTCGCCTCGCAGACTTCCGACATCGCTGGTGACGGCACCACGACTGCTACGGTATTGGCGCAGGCTATTCTGCGTGAAGGCCTGAAGTCAGTTGCTGCCGGCATGAACCCGATGGATCTCAAGCGTGGTATCGACAAGGCTTCTGCTGCTGTCGTTGCTGAACTCAGTAACCTGTCAAAGCCTTGTGAAAACGAAAAGGCTATTGCTCAGGTTGGTACGATTTCAGCCAACTCCGACGAATCTGTTGGTGAGATTATTGCCGAAGCTATGAGCAAAGTCGGCAAGGAAGGCGTCATCACGGTCGAAGAAGGTTCGGGCCTCGAAAATGAACTGGATGTCGTTGAAGGCATGCAGTTTGATCGCGGTTACCTGTCGCCTTACTTCATCAACTCACCAGACACGCAGAGTGTGGAACTCGACAATCCGTATGTGCTGCTCTTCGACAAGAAGATCTCGAACATCCGTGATCTGTTGCCGCTGCTTGAAGGCGTTGCAAAATCTGGTCGTCCCTTGTTGATCATCGCTGAAGACGTCGAAGGCGAAGCGCTTGCTACGCTCGTCGTCAACAATATTCGCGGTATCGTCAAGGTTGCGGCTGTCAAAGCGCCTGGTTTTGGTGACCGTCGCAAGGCCATGCTGCAGGATATTGCAGTACTGACCGGTGGTCAGGTCATCTCCGAAGAAGTCGGCCTGAGTCTTGAGAAAACGACGCTGGAAGATCTTGGTGATGCCAAGAAAATTCAGATCACCAAGGAAAACTCCACGATTATTGATGGCGCCGGTTCTGCCAGTGACATCAAGGGGCGTGTTGACCAGATCCAGAACGAAATCGAAGATTCTTCTTCTGATTATGATCGCGAGAAGCTGCAGGAACGTGTTGCCAAGCTGTCTGGCGGCGTTGCTGTCATCAAGGTTGGCGCAGCCACCGAGATCGAGATGAAAGAGAAGAAAGCTCGCGTTGAAGATGCGCTGCACTCCACACGTGCCGCGGTTGAAGAAGGCGTTGTTCCTGGCGGTGGTGTTGCATTGATTCGTGCGCTGTCTGCCTTGGACAGTATTAAAGGCATTAACGATGATCAGAATGTTGGTATTCACATTCTGCGTCGTTCGCTTGAAGAGCCGCTGCGCCAGATCGTGAGAAACGCCGGTGAAGATGCGTCGGTCATCCTGAACAAGGTTGCGGAAGGCAAAGGCGACTTTGGCTATGACGCCGCTCGGGGTGAGTTCGGTAATCTTATCGAGCTGGGTATCATTGACCCGACCAAGGTGACTCGTATCGCGCTGCAGAATGCAGCCTCGGTCTCAGGCCTGTTGCTGACCACCGAAGCGATGGTTTCCGAGATGCCGAAGGAAGAATCGGCTCCGCCGATGCCTGATATGGGTGGCATGGGTGGAATGGGCGGCATGATGTAAGTCGTTCGATAACCTGGTGTTATCTAAAGCGGGGTTTTGGCTCCGTGAAAAAGCCTCGTCGGATTCGACGGGGCTTTTTTCTTGGCGTATTTTTGGGTATGAGCCTTTTCTTATCGTGCTGGCTGACCGAAACTGTGCTGTATGACAAATAATTCCAGTGAGCAGAATTTGATTCTTCCCGACACTCTGGCCGGTTCGGTCGATGATTGGCTGGCAAGCAATGCCGACACGGACGATATCCGTGCTGTTCTTGCCGCCGATCCAGCTAATTTACCCAAGTTGCGTAAGGTTCTGGCGTGCAGTCCTTATGCGGCGGATATTATTGCGCGTCGTCCTGACGTATTTCGTGAACTGGTTGATTCCGAACGCCTGGTGCGGCCGCTTGAAGAGCATGAAGTGCGTGATTTGTTTGCAGCGACTGCGGCAGATAATCCAGCTGAGCCGGAGTTTCAGCGAAGATTGCGCTGGCTTCGGCACCGGGAACTGGTGCGAATTATCTGGCGTGATCTGGCGGGTCTGGCAGCTGTTGCGGAAACACTGGTTGAGTTGTCTGCTGTTGCTGATGCGGCAATTTGTGCCAGCATCATATGGGCGCAGTCGGTGCTGGAAGCACGTTATGGCAAGCCGCGTGGTGTAGATGGTTCAGTTGCCAGTATTGTTGTACTTGGAATGGGCAAGCTGGGTGGTCGTGAGCTGAATTTTTCTTCAGATGTAGACCTGATCTTCTGTTTCACCGAGCACGGCGAGACTGATGGTCAACGATCGAAGAGTAATGAAGAATATTTTCGTCTGCTGGCTCAGCGTGTCGTTAGTCTGTTGAGCAAGAAGACCGGTGACGGTTTCGTTTATCGTGTTGATATTCGGCTGCGTCCATTTGGTAACAGTGGACCGGTTGCAGTTAGCATGCCCGCGCTTGAGACCTATCTGGCCCAGCATGGCCGGGACTGGGAGCGGTATGCCTACGTCAAGGCACGGGTTATCAACGATTGGGACGGCGCAGAAGAATTCTACGAGCAAATCTTGCGGCCGTTTGTCTATCGGCGTTACCTGGACTACGGCGTTTTCAGCTCACTGCGCGAGATGAAACTGATGATCGAAGCTGAGGTGCAACGCAAGGAATTTCACGATAACGTCAAGCTTGGCCGCGGCGGGATTCGCGAAGTTGAGTTTATCGTGCAGACCATACAGTTGGTGCGTGGCGGGTCGATGCCGGATTTACGCGGGCGTGAATTACTTACGTCATTGACGCGCCTGGTCAGGCCCGGTTGTTTGACGGCAGAAGCTGCTGATGAATTGCGCGAAGCTTATGGGTTTTTGCGCCGCTTCGAAAATCGCTTGCAGGCGATCAATGATCGGCAAACACACGATGTTCCCGGTGATGAAATCAGTCGAGCCCGACTAACGGTGGCGATGGATGCTTCCGACTGGAATCAGCTGGCACAAGCTTTGTCGGATTACCGTGATCTTGTCTCAGGTCATTTTCATAGCATTGTGCTGCACAGTGATGATGAGCCGGCAGATGCTGATGCCGATGGTTCGGATGCACTCGTGCATATTTTTGCAGCAAATGCGTCGGTTGATGAATCTGAGGCTATTTTATCTGATCTGGGTTACACAGATTCGGGCGCTGCTATTGCCCGGTTGATGGCTTTTCGGGACAGTGGTTTTTATCTGCGCCTTGATGAAGCCGGTCGGAAACGTTTAATCACAATGATGCCGGCAGTTATCACTGCCGCCGCCGGTCAGCCAGATTCGCTGGCTACGCTGGTGGGTGTGCTGACTATCATTGAATCAATCGGTCGCCGCTCGGCATATTTTTCATTGCTGAATGAGAATCGCGGTGCACTAGAACGCCTGATCAGGCTGTGTTCGATGAGCGGCATGCTGGTAACGCAGATAGCTTCGCATCCGTTACTGCTTGATGAACTGCTTGACCAGAGAATTTTTCAGGATCCCCCGACCCGCGAGGATCTGGAAGCTGATCTTGCCGGTCGCCTGCAGGGCGACATGCTTGATGATCCGGAAGCGAGCCGTTTCGCGTTGAGAAATTTCCAGCAGGCGGCAACGTTCAGAGTAGCGGTCACTGATCTCAGTGGCGCCTTGCCACTGATGAAGGTTAGTGATCGCCTGACTGATATTGCGGAAATTGTTCTGGGCAGTGCGCTGGAGTTGGCGCGCCACGAGTTGATTCAACAATACGGTACGCCAGGTTGCGTCATCGATGGACAAAGGCGAGAGGCACGGTTTGTCATTGTCGCCTACGGCAAGCTTGGCGGGCTTGAGCTGGGGTATGGTTCCGATCTGGATATTATCTTTCTGCATGATTCCGGTGGCACAGAGCAGCATACTGATGGCGACAAGAGCGTGGATAACACCGTGTTCTTTATGCGGTTGGCACAGCGCATCATTCATATTTTGACGATGTCGACAACGACCGGTCCGCTGTACGAGGTTGATACAAGGTTGCGGCCGAACGGCAAGTCAGGATTTCTGGTAACAAGTTTGGCGGGTTTTGATCAATACCAGCGGACTGAAGCCTGGACATGGGAGCATCAGGCGCTGCTCAGAAGCCGGCCGGTGGCCGGTGATGCACCATTATTGGCCGCATTTGAACAATTGAGGCGTAGTGTGCTGGCTGATAATGTGCATCGCGACACGTTGCAGGCTGATGTCGTGGAGATGCGACAAAAAATGCGAACTGAGCTAAATAAGGGTACTGATGACCTGTTTGATTTGAAACAGGATCTGGGTGGGGTGGCTGATATTGAATTTATGGTGCAATTTCTGGTGCTCAAAGAGGCCTGTCATGAGCCCGATTTGACCTATTGGCCTGACAATATTCGGCAACTGGAGGCGCTGGCCACCGTAAAACTATTGTCCGATATCGATGCTGAGCTGCTGGCCGGCGCGTATCGTGAATTTCGCAGTCACATGCACCGGCTGGCATTGGCCGGCCAGCCGCGACTGATTCCGCGCCATGAGGCTGCAGAGCTGGCAGGAAAGGTTCAGGCTATCTGGCAGCAGGTTTTCTCCTGAGCGCTGCTATAATTGACCGCTTGCAGAACAGAAAAAGGTTGGACATCGATGAGTAACAGCAGTACGGCAGAACAAACTTTGATTCAACCGAACGCAAAAAGCAGTTATGAAGTCACCCGTCAGGACTTGCCGTTATCGTGCCCGATGCCGGGAATGACCTTGTGGAATTCGCATCCAAAGGTATTTTTACCGATTGAAGCGCAAGTTACAGCAAAATGCCCGTATTGCGGTGCTCAGTACACGCTTGTTGATTAGCAGCCGAACATGATCATCGTAACCGGCGGCGCGGGATTTATCGGCAGCAATATTGTCAGGCAACTGAACCGTGCCGGAATTACTGATATCCTGGTTGTTGATGACCTGACGGACGGGCGTAAGATATTTAATCTCGCCGACTGTGATCTGGTCGACTATCTCGATAAGGAAGATTTTCTGGCTCGGATTATTGACGGAGAATCCTTCGGCAAAAATATCCAGGCTATTTTCCACCAGGGCGCGTGTACCGTGACGACCGAGTGGGATGGCCAATACATGATGGACACAAACTTTGAGTACTCAAAGCGCGTGTTGCATTATTGTCAGGAACAGGAGATTCCCCTGATCTATGCATCGTCGGCTTCTGTCTATGGTGCCGGTACAAACTTTGCCATCGAACGGCAAAATGAACGGCCCATCAATGCCTATGCATTTTCCAAACTGATGTTCGATCAGTATCTGCGTCAATATTTGCCAAAGCTCAGGTCACAGGTTGTCGGCTTGCGCTATTTCAATGTTTACGGGCCGGGCGAACAGCATAAAGGTGCGATGGCGAGTGTCATGCATCATTTTAATCAGCAGTTACAGTCCGGCGATGAAGTTCGGTTGTTCTCTGGTTGTGATGGTTATGGTGATGGCGAGCAGTTACGTGATTTTGTCTATGTTGAAGATATTGCGGCGGTTAACCTGTGGATGTATGAACATCCTGATGTCAGCGGGATTTTTAATCTGGGCACAGGTCAGGCGCAGACCTTCAATGATGTTGCGCGGGCCGTTATCGATTGGCACGGTCGCGGAAAAATCTCATATATTTCGTTCCCCGAGAGTCTGCGCGACAGTTATCAAAGCTATACCCAGGCTGACCTGTCAGAACTCAGGGTGGTTGGATACAACGCCGAATTCATTGCTGTCGAGGCAGGTGTTAAGCACTATCTTGATGCGTTGAATGCAGAACCAGGTCCAGTTTCTCAATAACGTCGCTAACCAGTATCAAGTTCATCGCCTCAGGATTTCGTACCCGCTGTCCCCAGCTTAGTTCCTCAACTGGCTTGTCGAACTCCATTTGAATTGCATCCGGGTAACGATCGGCAACAAGATTCTGACTGAAATAAGGGCCGGTTCTGTGTTTGTTAGAGGTGGCATAAAGGCCAACAACCGGTGTGCCGACAGTCGTTGCCATATGTGCCGGCCCCGAGTCGGGGCATATCACGACCTTGGCACAGTCAATCAAAGCAAGTAATTGCTTCAGGCTTGTGGCGCCAATCAGATTTGTGACCGGCTTGGTGATACCGGCCTCTATGCCCTGCCCGTATTCCTGTTCCAGTTCAGAGGGACCTCCGGTCAGGACAATCTGTGCACCATACTTCTCAATGAGGTAATTCCCCAACTCAATATATCGATCTACACTCCAGTTCCGAAAATTACGAAATCGCTGGCTGCTGCAAGGACTGATAATGCAGGTTGGGCCCGAGTCGGCGCAGATGTCCCTGGCAAACTGCAGGTCTTGTTGCGGGATCGGAATATCCCAACGCAGATCTCGCTCACCAAGCCCGAGGTGCTCGGCAAACGAGAACATCCCATCCACCACATGTTGTTGCGGCGTTGCCGGGATGCGGTCATTAGTAAACAGCCATTGATAATCGCGCGCTCGGGCACGATCGTAGCCGATAATCTGGTCAGCACGAATAAAGCGTGTCAGCAGATTGGCACGCATCGATGCGTGCATGTGTAAAATAACCGGAAAATGTCGGTTGCGAAGTTGGCGGCGAATATCGAAGTAGCCGCGCCAGCCGGCCGATTTATTGAAGATGATAAACTCGATATCATCAATGCCTTTCATTAACTCATATTCGACCCTGCCGATGATCCAGGTAATCCGTGTTTGTGGCCAGGCCGTCTGGATTGAGCGTATGACAGCAAGCGTATGGCAGCAATCGCCGATTGCCGACAAGCGAATCACGCAGATTGAATCGGGTGGACGCACAGGCATGGTTTGGCTCGTAACTGTTGCTGAGTAAGGAATAAATTGGCCAGACAAATAACAGCATGCGGCCAGAGCGTGATCGTATACGATGACGACCTGATCAGCCATATCGATGCTTCGTTGTTCGATGCAGCGCGCTGGTCTCAGGCAGCTGCCGTGGATGGTATTGGCAGTGGTCGCGGCAAAGTGCTGTGCATTGAACATGAAGCTCAGCAGTGGGTATTGCGCCACTATTGTCGTGGCGGAATGGCACAGCGCTTGTCTGCTGATAAGTTCCTGTGGATCGGGCTACAACGCACGCGGGCACTCAGAGAGTGGGGGTTGCTGGAGCATATGTATCGTGCCGCGCTACCAGTACCCCGGCCTGTTGCGGCACGTGTCGAGCGGCGTGGCGCTGTCTATTCGGCGGATCTCATTACCGTGCGTATTCCCGATGTCACTACGCTATCAGAACGCCTGTCCGGCACGGCGCAGAGCACAGAGGTCTGGAATGCAGTCGGGCAATTAATCGCCCGGTTTCATGCCGCCGGCATCTGCCACGCAGATCTGAACGCGCATAACATCCAGATCGACTCAAGTGATCGGCTGTATTTGCTCGATTTTGATCGCGGCCGCGCCATGGATGCACCCGGTAGCTGGATGCAGAGGAATCTCGATCGTTTGCATCGATCATTAACAAAGTTGTTAACTCAGAGCGTCATTCACTTCAGTGAGGGAGACTGGACAAACTTGCTTGATGGTTATCGGTCGGCATTGATGGATGCGACACAAAGTAAAAGTTAATTTCCTGCTACGGTTCCGGCCAATCGCGATATTGGTCATTAAAAATCCGGGGAATTGGTTTCTGTTCTAAATCGCGGCTTAAATATCCCGATACACATCCACCAACGGTTCAGGCCGGTTCTTAAACCGCCGATGTACCCAGTAATACTGTTCTGGTGCGGTGCGAATCCATTCTTCCAGTAACAGGTTGACGCGTGCGGCATCGGCGCCCGGGTTGTCACTTGGAAAATTTTCGAGTGCGGGCAGGAAGATACATTTGTAACCGCTGCCGTCGGCAAGACGGTATGGGAACATGGGTACGACGAGGGCCTTACCCGCACGGGCAATGCTGGTTAATGCCGTATTGGTCATGGCCGGTTCACCAAAAAATGGCAGCAGTTCTGCGCCGGCGCGATCATAGCTCTGATCAGAGGCATACCAGGCCGGCATGCCTTTTCTGAGCAGGCGAATCATCTGGCGTACATTGTCTTTGGGGATCAATGGTGAGCTTGATTTTGTGCGGGCACGACGTAACAACTGATCAATTAGTGGGTTCTTCAGTGGTCGGTACATGCCTCCGGTGTCAGGGATGCTTTTTGCAATCAGGCGACCGATCAGTTCGATGGCGGGGAAGTGACCACTTAAAATGATGATGCCATGGCCTTGCTCAAGAGGCTTTGTCGCATTGTCGATGCCTTCCAGCGTGACGAGTTCTTTGATCCGGGCATCACTGGCCCACAGCGCGAGACCGATTTCAAAGACTGAAAATCCAAGTGATGCGCCATGCGCGCGGACGAGTCGGCGCAACGCTTTCGCATCAAGTTCCGGGAAACAGATGCGCAGGTTGATCGCGGCGATCTGGCGGCGTTTAGGTGCAACTGCAAACAGCAGCCGGCCAAGCAGACGGCCGATCAATAGCTGCAGGCGAAAGGGCAGCATGATCATCAGTCGCAGCGCGCCGATGGCGATCCACAGGGGCCAGAAACGTGGTTGCCAGAAGCAATACAGTGGAGTCAGGTCCGTTTCTTGGCTTGCAGGCATGTGATTTTTTAATTGGCCGTTACGGCGAGTTATTCTTCTGAAGTCTCTTCGGTGTCGCTGATTGCTGCGTCACGCAGAGTCTCCAGTTCCTTTTTCGCGGCTACGGGTGGTGTTAGTTCGACACCGTCATCCCATTCAGTCGGTAATGTGGCTGAGTCGGTAGGTAGCCCATCAGTTTCTATGCCAATCCGAAATGCGGCGAAGCCGGGCATCACAACCTGATTTAGCGCCATGCCAAGAATGCGGCCGGCTTCTGGAGAGTAAATCAGATTTTGCTCATTCGTAATTGGATCCGTGACAGTGCCGAGTACTTCCCCGACTTTTACCGTCTGGCCAAGGCGTACAACAGCAAACAGGATGCCGCCGTGATCGGCTCGTACCCATGTAGATTCATAAAAAATTGGTTCGGGCTGGCCCAGTAGCTTAATGCTGTTGACCATATCGAGTGTGTTAAGCAGGTTGAATACACCGTTGACACCCTGGCTAACCTTGGCTGATTGCAGGCGTAACGGTTCGCCGGCTTCAAGTGTGACAGTGGGAATGCCGACAT
>Ga0233413_10000096_pt1 | contig 45275 bp, 37 predicted proteins | sample Na_anoxic_6_MG_FD_189019 | JGI IMG/M metagenome (GOLD analysis project Ga0233413, IMG submission 189019) | Seawater microbial communities from Saanich Inlet, British Columbia, Canada - Na_anoxic_6_MG | ecosystem: Environmental > Aquatic > Marine > Inlet | place: Canada: British Columbia...
AGGCGATGGGAATGGCATACACGAAGCCGTCCACAGTGCCTAGAGCGGTAGCCGCCTGTTGAGTGCCGTCACCTGCGATGAAGAGGCCGTTGTCCAGCGTGTCGTAGGACACAGCCGAGTTGACTGCGGTGCTTACCGAGGTCGCTGTCGTCAGCGTCGTAGTGATGGTGACGTTGTTCCCTGCCGTGGCCGGGACCACCTGGGAGTAGTCACCGAACGTCGTAGCGTTGGCCGTCGCTACGTTGCCTGTGATGGCTGCCGTGATGCTGACTGCGATGGTCGCCGGAACACCAGAGGACACATCGAACTGCGCTCCAACCGGAGCACCTGCGACCGCTGTGAGAACGATCCCGTCCACGGTGATGAGATCACCGGGAGCGATGACGCCAACGCCCGTGACTAAGATGTAGCCCTCGACTGTGGTGCCGTCTGCTGGAACGAAGCGGTACTGCGACACCGGGAGGGTCTGCGTACCTTGCGCCTCAACCTCACCGTTGGAGAAGCCGTTTTCGGTCTTGAAGTTGACCGCATCAGCTTGGCCGGTACGCCGGATACGGTACTGCACCTGCACACGCTTGGTGCTTTCCGTACCGATGGTGGGATCAGCGATGTCGTCTACAAGGTTGACGGCGGGAGGTGCATCGACATTACCTTGTCGGTAGATCGTCGCCTGCGAAGGCTTGTTTGGAGTGTCCACGCCCCCTGTGAGAAACCCACCCAGCGGGCTGAGTGCGAAGTCTGCCGGAACGGTGGTGGTGAAGGTGATGGCGTTGCCAGCGGCCCCGGCAAAGGCGTCAGTGGCGATCAGGTTGACCTGCCCTGCCATTGAAATGTCGATGGCTGCCGTCACCGCTACAGCAAAGCTGTTGGCTGGATCGTTCACCGCGTCCCGAATGTCCGCAGCGATAGCGGCAACGGAACCCAATGTGTTGTCGTAGTCGTCGAAGCCAGACGTGCGTACCCCACCTGCGGGGGTCAGAGGCGTACCGCCGATGTTAAAAGCTCCCGTGGTAGGGAAAGCGAGGACTGTAATCGTGCCGCTGGCATGAGGGGAACTGCTTACCTGCGCTCGGAACACCTCAAGAAACACGAAGTCAGTGCGCTTCACGTCAGGAGGGGTGCCGCCGTTGACCGGAGCGGAATCCAACTGGATTAAGCTCTGCCCTGTGATTGAGGTGTTGGAATACTCGACCACGACTGGCATGTTCGCCACAAGGGCCGTGCGCTTCCGCATGTAGAAGGCGTTTGCCACAAACGAAGGCGCACCTACAGCCGGGAAGGCGTAGTCAGCCAACACGTTGATCGGTGACGGCCCCCGAAGAAATCCAGAGGGTGTCTCATTGTTCTGGACCAGACGCTTGATCTCACGCCCAACCTCTTGCGAGAGGTTGAGTTCAGCGTCCAGAACGGGCTTCCCGCTCTGATAAACGGCCTCGTCCCACGAATGCTCCCCTGGGGGGAGGTATCGAGAGACGGTTGAACCAGGAAAATACTTATCATGGATCGCCATCGCCTACATCTCCGTCGAGGGGCACGATACCCGGTAGAAGGTCCGCTTCATTGGCGCACCCGAGTCCCTTGAAGGAGACGCTTGGTTACAGGCACACGAGGAACCGCACGACCTACCTTGATCTGGGAGGCAGATTTCTTGGTCTGTGGTGAGGTCATTTTCGCCCCTGCTTTTTTCCGACAAGCGCATCCCATGTGTGGAACCTCCGACTACCGTGGGGCGATAGGGAGGCTACCGACCAGAAACCAGATTGGCGATCTCCATGTAAGTAGAACGTGGCAGATGCGCGATGAGCCTGCCGTCTGCGTCCAACGCTTTGTAGACGTTCTGCTCTGGGAGGTAGACCACCTCTCGGATATTGCTAAAGGGTTCGGGCAAGTGTGACACTCCCGCTGCCGGAACATCGGCACGACGATCATCCACGAAAGTGGGGGGTGTCATGGCCAGCGCAGGAACCGCAACCACTTGCGGAACATAGACGCTGAAGGGGCCACCAGCCCCCGGCGTGCAATAGGTGACTTCATTGGCACACGCCCACAGGCCCTTTTTCCCCCCGTCTGGCCCTGGTGGCGTGCCCCGTGGGCGCATAAGCACTTGCTCCCCATAGCCAAGGCGAGTGCCCTCGGCCCAAAAGACCCTGCCCTCCGTGCCGTTGGTCAGGTGTCGGACAAAATGCCCCTTTTGAGGCAAGACCCGTTGTGCCTGCTGCCGGTGCCAGAGAGCAAGCCACCCTTCCTCCGGGTCATCTCCGGGAGGAATACCCGGCCACACGCCCTCAATGTTCTTGAGAGCGGTGTAGGTCAACTCTGTTGATCCCTCCACCGAGAGGCCAGCGCGAGCACCATACTGTCCATCGCCCTGCCACCGCAAAGTGCCGCGAGTGCCGAGTGGCACTTTGCGACCTCGTATTACGACGACCTCGCACCCCCGCTCCACCGTTAGTAAGAGCGCACGGGCTTCGTCTTCAGTGGTGGGTGTGGGTGTCATGGTAAATCTCCTCCTACTTGTAGACAGCGTTTCAACCCCTAAGTGAAACCCCTTCTTAAAAGTTTCGATCAAGGGGTTTCACTGAACCCCTCTACCGCTGTCTACAAGTAGGAGGCATCAACATGAACGACATCATCACCATCGGCGGGCACGAGTTTACCCTGGACACAGAGGTGTCCGTGCGTGGCCTCGATTGCCGAGTGGTTGACACCCTTGATCTACGGATCGCAGCGGAGTACCCAGCGGACGGCCTTCACGCGGAGGGTGCGTTCATGCGGCTTGCCGTTGCCGGTGTCGAAGACCCTTCCGAGTGGGAAGGGGTCGGCCACCATCACGAAGACCTCTCGGGCTACTGTGAGGTTGAGGGGAAGTTTGAGTACCACCACCGCGATCTGACCCTGTTGGTCCGCAAGTCGGACCTGAAGGCTCAGGAAGTGCCTTTCACCTATGAAGAAGTAGCCGCTGGCTGTGGCTTTGGAGACTACGCATGAGCAACGCAACTTTCTATGTCAACCCTCCGGGGTACGAACCCTCCGCAACCGTGACCATTCAGCGCAGCACACTAGAGGGCGTCATCGACATTACCGTGTCCTTCGCCAAACGCGGCGGTCAGTGGTTCTTCACCCACATTCTCAATGAGGACGGCAACGAAGCCTACCTCACCGAGACGGAACAACTCCTCGCCCGCTCGTTTGTGGAAGCTGGCGTGGACGAGACTGGTCGATAGACCCCACACTCAACCTTCAACAGGAGTAATGCTATGGCCCCCACCCACCTCGACTACACAGTGACACTGACTCGCCCCGATGGGTCCGTGGTCACGAACCTCGTCATCCCGGTGCTTCAGGAAAGCGCCACGGCTGACGGCAACGCCAGTAGCCGTCTCGACTTCGGCATCGAGATCGAGGACTTCTACGCCGAGCGTAACCTTCGGTCCGACCTATCGGGTCTGGAGCACGTCGCCTGCATGGACGCCAACGACCGTGCCATCGAGACCGCCCGCAACCTCGATTGATCGAAAAACGCCCCCACTGACCTTCGGGTCGGCGGGGGCGCTTTTGTCGTTCTGGCTCGTGGATTCCTACGAGATCAGATATTGCACTCTTTGGTCTGACGGTCGATGTAGTTTTTGAGCGTCTTCAGTTCCTTTTGCGTCCGGCTGGGATCGTCAATGAACCGAGGGTTCTTCTTCATGCGCGCAAGGGGTGCCCGCAGACGAGTAGCGACCTGCTTGCTCATGTCGCTACTGGGGAAGTCAGACAGCAACGCGGCCATACCTTCCAGAGCCAAGAGGAGGTCCGGTGCATCATCAGCACGAATCTCAGCCAATGCGGTGTCGATCAGGGTGGCCATGTCCCGCAGCGCGGGCACACACCCAACGATTTCTTGCGTGCCCCAACCGAAACCAACTTCACGGTCCAGGCCGACCGGGTACTGACCGACCGGCTGGGTCTTGAATGCGTCTTTGTAGCCCTTGCGGAGCTTGGATTGGCCGTGCTTCGCAAGCAGTCGGAGCGCCTGATCATAGTCGAGGCCATCTTGGTTCTTGCTCTGCTGCCGTCCTTGACCCATCGCTCCCCACAGCTTCTTCAGCGTGTGGGTGCCCATGCGGTCAGGGACAACTGCCATCTCGTAGAACTTGGAGTGGTTCTTGGCTTGATCAATGTAGTACGCCATGAAGGCTTCGCCCTCACGGTACTTCTGTCGAGTGACTTCCGGCATGTAGGGCTTGCCAGCGGCGGTCTTGGTTAGCCCCTCTTGGGCGAGAATGCGACGTAGGCGTTTGGCCATGTTCATAAGAGACTCCAGAATGTCTTGGGGGTTGAGTACGTCATCCCGTGTACTCTCACAGGGCGATAGGCACGCTAACGAACGAGATCAGCCCGACCCGTCCCGAGCGTGGATGCGAGTGATTTCCAAGGCCATTTCTTTCGCCATCTTTTTGGGGTTGTGTTCGTCCTCGAACTCTTGATCGTCAGCGTTCTGGTAGTCCCACCACTTCGCGTTCCACAGAGCGTAGAAGTATTGAACCCTGTCGGCAAGGTCACCGTTCCGGTCTTCTTCCAGATAGGTCACTACCTCCACGGTGATCTTGTCTCGACCCTTTTGGCCTTTGATCTCCCCAAAGAACCGATTCCCGTCCTCAAACTCGGGATCTTTCGACTGTGTTCGCCAACCACTTGATTCCAGGGCGGTCTCCATATCCGATAGGGCTTCCTCCGCAGACTCGTAGGCGCTGGCATAGACATCGCCGGGGTCGCTGTCGTAAGAGGCGAACCGCTTCCCCTTCATGTCGCGGAGCACCTGCACCGCCATGCTGCGGGTTGGAATGTACTCGTACAGGGCTTCTGCGTCCTTGTCCGTCACTTCCTCCTCGATCTCGCTGATGGACACACCGTAGTGATTCGCCACAGCCTTGAGGATCTTGGCCTTCATCGGAGCGGGGATGCTGGCGAGGTACTTCGCGTTGAGATCACCGCTACCAGCGGTCTTGGTCAGACCCTCTTGGGCCAGAATACGACGTAGGCGTTTGATGTCGATGCTCATATCTGGCTCCAGAAGGTGTCCGAGTCGCAGTCGGTAATTGACTCGTCGAACCCATGTTCACCGAAAACCCAGATTTCGGGACGGCTTGTGATGAGAGGAAAAGGGATCAGCATGGCAGGCTCCGTGCCTTATCGGGGCTATAGGCGCACTAACGTCATCAGTTCGCAGCCCGAATGAACCCGGTCGTTACGGTGGGAGCCACGATCTGCTGTCCGCCTTCCAAGATGAACTCGGTGCCGTCCAACTGACTGCCTCCCGCCAACAATGAATGGGCTTGCAGGGCCGTCAGACCACCCCACGGACCCAACCGTGAAGCCGTGACCGCTGCGTAGTCCACCAACTCGTATGCCGCGCCTCCGTTGCCGTTGATCGTAGCAGCCGCGTCCGGGTTCGGATCGACGGTAGGATCCGCAGAGGTCGGAGGCACGTTGTCGGACAACACACTCTGAATGTCGAACGTGTCTGCCCGTGGAGTCACGTCATCCAACCGGAAAGCGAAGTCCTGGTTGATACCCATGCCACCTTCGGGCACTTCGCCAGACGGTCCACGTTGGTTCGGGTACAGAATTGCGGTGCCTGGGCCGAGATTGCCTCCAAGAATGAAGCCGCCGCTGGCTGTCAGGATCTTGGATTGGTTGAAGTGGCTCGCGGATCCCTTGATGGTAGGGGATCCTCGCCACGGTCCAGCGGGGCCTCCAGCAACAGTGTGTACATCCGTCGTGAAGTGACCGTCGATCTCAAGCGCGGCAAGACCTTGGCCGGGTCCGGGGCCGTCGCAAATCGTGGTGATGTGAACGCTGTCGCCGTCCTCTGTCTCACAGAACTGAAGGTCCGCGTAGAGGGAGTCCTCGTCATCCGTGAAGGTGACGACCCGAAGGGGATCGTTGAGGACCAATGACTCTGCATCGTCCAACACATCGTTCGGGTCATTGATCTTACTGCCTGCTACGACGGTGCGTTCGGCAGGCTGGCCCAAGTCCGAGGGGATGGGTGGTGTGCCCTCGTTGAGAACAGTGACCGTCTCCTCAAGCGGCTGATTGCACAGGTACTCCTGTGTGACGGGCTTCCCGACCGCAAACGTGACCGTGACCGGATGCTGATCCGAAGGCAACGGGGAGGACACGTCGAATTTGAGATCCTGCGTGATCTTGTCGAAGCTGTAGAGCAACGGCGAAACCACGGCTCCGTCCACCTGCACCACGAACACCCGGTCAGCGAAGATCGCGGAGTCAGGGACGTACACCAGATAAGGTGTGCGCGAAGTGATGGTCGCTACTTCAGGCGTTGTGTCTAGGTTGTACTCACCACTGGACAGCGTGAAGGCCCGGTTGAGGACCATGTTCTGCGGAGCGAGGCCGAAGCCGTCCGGTGCCCCTCTGATCCGATACCGAACCGAGTCCCACCGGGTTTGAGAAATCGCCCGAGAGTCGAGTGCGCCAAAGGCAACGGAACCCCGTCGGCTCTCGTAGGCAGGGAGATCCCCGTACTCGACATTGATCCACGCCGCTGCCGGGTCCGTTGTCTCCGAGGGGAGCGCCGTGCCAGGAGCGCCCGGAGGCAGCGGGAGATCGGGCCGGTAAACGGACAGCCCCCAGTTGGGGTCGAGGTACATTCGCACACGGCAAAAGGCCGTCCAGTCCATAGGCACCGCAGTGGCGAACAGGCTGGAGTTGAGTGCGTTCGTGCCATCTAGCCGAGGGATTCGGTATGAGTTGATGTCATCAACGCTAGGATCACCGCCCGTGGGCGTGCGGCGCAGGTAAACACCAAAGGTCCGATCAATGACTTGAGGGATGCCTCCGATTATCCGAGCAACAACCCGCAACGGAGTCGCACTCATGGAATCCAGCGTGACCGCACACGCTCCGTCTCCCGTCAACTCAAGAGCCGCCGTGAGGTAGGTCGTCGTCGCGTCGGGAGCGAAGCCTGCAAACGGGGTGGATCCAACGATGGCGTCATCAATGACGAGCACCACGATGTCGGCAACGGGATCACAGAGCAGACGGTAGGCATGAAACCCACCATCGTCCCATGCGAAAGCAAAGGACTGCACCACTGCGTAGGCACTGTCTCGTAAATCAACGGTCCCGGTGCCTAGAGTCAGGTAGACGATGCGACGGAAGCCCGTAGAAGCCAAGGCACAAGAGCCACCAATGGCAATGCCGATGCCTCGCGTTCCATTGGTGTGCGACTGTACCGAGAAGCGAGACTCCAGAATCAGGCCCTCGTCATCCACCAACGTGCCGAAATCAGCGTTTTGACTCCATTGGGCGGTCTGTGTGGATGTCTTGGACAGTTCCAGCGTTTGCCCGCGTACAAAGGGAGCGGCTGTGGTGTTGCCTGGGTTCGCGGTCCACCCCGCACCCACTGGCGACTGCAAGCCTGACAGCGACACATTGGGGCGCGTCGGGATCAACTGACGTTGGGTGGTGTTCGCAACGTAATGAAGCGTCGTCAATAACGATTGACGGGTCGTGTCCCGCAAGCGGTACGAAGCGTTGCCCGCTCCGAGGATCCCTGACTCCACAAGCAAAGTGGCCTCAGCGTCCGTGCGGACCTTTGGCGTCAGGTACGGCTCTACTCGTTCATATGTGAACTCAACCGGGATGGTGGAATCACCCGAAGTGGCCTTGAGGAGTAGCTGATCCCCTGTGATGTCCACCTGCGAGGTGCCGAAGTTGCCGACTCGATACCAAGGATCGTTCGGGTCGTCCTCTGGCAGCGTGTTCATCTCGGTCAACGCCGTGACGCCCTGCACCGTGTTCGTGATCTGAACTGGGTCTGCAAGGTACTGCGTCAGATCCCAGACCGAGGTGGATTGGGCACGCCGGGACAAGCTGCCCCAGAACATGACGCCCTTCTCGGTGGCTGGGAGAAGCAGCGCCGTTTGCGCCGGGTACGGGGCGACCTCCGCAAGATCCGCGACCAGCCCTGAAATGCTGCCACCCAAGTAGACCGCTGCCGATCCTGTGGGGAAGCTGGAGTAGACCCGGAACGAGATCAAGCCTACATTCCACAGTGTCTCAAAGAGAAGCGTGACTGCCCCCGCTCCAAAGGTGGCCGGGTCCGTTGGCAGCGCGGGTGAGAATGTGATTCCGACTTCGGTGCCATCCTCCGTGAGAGAGAGGCCACACGTTTCGATTGTGTAGACGCCCGCTTGAGGTCCGACAGCGATACGGAAGCGACCCCCCGGCTCGATGCCTGAAGGCAGGTCCGAAAAAGCCACTGTGATGGTCGTCGTCGAGGTGGCCGTGCCCGCTACAGAAGGGCCGATCTGCCAGCCTTCCTCCAAGTGGGTCTTGGTGCCGTCGAGGAGAACACCGACGTGCTGCACGCCGTCTACGAGAAGCGCACCGACTACTACAAGATGCGCTCCGTCATGGAAGCCGAAGCCAACCCCCGTGTACACACCGTCTGCGGTGTACGACTCCACCCGGAACCGGGAGATGTCTGTGACCTGAATGTCGAGCGACAGGTCCAGGTCACGCTTGTAGATGGCTGCCGTGCCCACCCCGTAAGGCCCCGTGGAAGCATCAATGACCCGATAGGTGCCGTCGCCAACCACGTTGCCGTCGTCTACACCGTCGAGGGTCCACGGAGTTTCAGCATTGGGGGGCGTGGTTTGGCCGTTAAAGACCCCACTTGCACGCAGAGCATCCGCACTCAGCCCGCCTACGCCGATTGCATGGGGGTTCTGATTGAGAAGTAAGGTCGTTGGCTGATTGAGGAGTGCAGAGTAACCGCCCTTCTGCCAGCCGATGTACTTGTGTCCGATCTGCTTGGGGGATTCACGGCGATAAGGTCCGAGAGCCACACCCATCGGGAAACGGTTGGTCTTGACTGTCCCTGTGGCTCCGTCAGGCAGCGGAGACGGAACCCCAGCGGTGTGGCCTTGGCTTCGATCCCATGTGTTGAGCGTCAACCCCTGTGTGTTCAGGCCCACCAACTCCATCGCGGGATTCATAAACCAGATGTAGTCCACATCGACCGTGATGGTTCCCGCTACGGCAAGAGGGATCGGAATGGCGGGGTAGATTTCTCCGATGTAGGGGTTCACTCCAGCGAGATCAATGGCCCCGCCGTCTAGTCGGACTTCCACGTCTTCTTTCGTGGCCGGGGTGTTGTCTCCCCACCCGCGCACCAGAGGTCCATAGCGGGTAACGATCTTGTCCCGAGTCAGGACCGCTGATCCCGTAAAGGGAGCGGTGAGTCCGTGAATGAAGTTCCAGGCGCTCGTAAACAGCGTTGAGGAAGCGGTGTTCTTGATCTCTTTCAGCTTGAACACGCTGACCGTGTGTGCGGTGCCGAGAACAAACGCCGCACCGGGGCCGAAAACAGCCGCACCGGTTGCACTGGCGACCGCGAACGTGTTCAACGGTTCCCCGTCGAACAGAACCGTGTAGAACACTCCCTTCTGGTTGCGAGCCAGAGAGACTGTGTGCTCTCCCAGCGTGTCCCATGCGGCCAGGACCGTCGCAGAGTAGGCACCCGAGGTGATGGTGATGGTCTTGATCCCAGCGGAATCAGAGAGCGTCAAGTCAACTTGGATCGCTCCGTCTGACACGGACATCGTGGCCAACGTGCTGTTAAACACAGCCGGTACGATGGAGGTTCCGGTCAGATCAAACTTAAAATCCATCCGGTAAGTGGTGCCGGGGATCATCCGGCCCGTGGTGTCTCCAAACGACCACCCGTACTGAACCCCCACCGCTTTGGTGAGCAGGAGTCCGTCGCTCATCGTCGCTACACTGGTTCCCGTGCCCACCACCACACCTGTCAGCGTGGGATCATCGTCGGGAAGGAGAACACCGCTGTAGTCGAACGCAAGCGACGGCCCTAGTGTCAAGTCGTAGACCGCACTCGTCATCGGATGTACGTCGAGGTCTACCCGAGAAGGCAGGGCCAGTTCTTGTGTAGCCGACCCAATGACGGGGGCTACTGGATACGTCGTGCTGATCACATAGGAGGTAAGACTGTCCACCCCCGGTGAGAAATCAGCTTCGGGGAGCATGGCCTGGGCACCCCCAAGGCTGTTTTGGAAGTCGAGTTGGACTGATCGCCCGTCGTCAGGCAAGGGGAGGCTGGCCGTCGCCGTCGCCGTGTCTCCTAAAGCGTAAAACACCACCATATTCGCAGGAGGGGGTCCAATCGGATTGCCTGCTACGTCCGTCAGACCGGTGATCGTCAGCGTGTGTTGACCTCCGAGTGTTGATCCCGTGTGAGTGACGATGACAGAGGAGTAGCCCAACCCGGAGGCTGTGCCCCTCGCCACCGAGACCGTCGAGATTGAAACGCCATAGGTGGTTGCGAAAGCATAAGAGGCCGGATTTATGAGGCCCGCGTCGTCAGCCATCGCCTCGGAGAAGAAAACTTCGACCCGATACCCGTCAAGAGCGTTGGCCCCTGTGGCTTGGGGAGGGGTGATGTCCACGGACCCGTAAGAGGCGTATCCATAAGGAGCACCACCATAGCCACCTTCGACGGGTACGGGCAGACGAGGGGAAACGCCCGACCCATACGGGGAATAGCCGTATGAGGCCCCTCCGTAGCCAAGGCCACCAAAGGTCAGTCCGGGAAGGTAGACGGGCAAGCAAGCTCCTTATGCTTCACCTTACCGAGAGATAGAGTGGATACCGCGTCACTCGTCCTCGGCGGGATCATAGGCCGTAAGGGAAGGCAGGAACACACCGATCAAATCAAGCTGAAAAAGAGCCGTACCGCTGAAATACTCACGCCCGGCACCGGGCGTCGGGGCCGCGCTGATGACTGCATCGGCTGTGGTCGTGTCGCTGGTGAAACCCCCAAAGGAGTCTTGGTACGCAGCCAACTGGATCGTGTATGTCCCGGCCACGTCGCCTGTGAACGTGCCGAGGTCTCCGCCGTCTACTGCTCCGCTTCCGATCTCATACGCAGCCTTGACCTCTGCATCTGACAATGCGCGACTCCAGATTGCCACCTCATCGAGTAGGCCCTTGAAGTCCCGCAAGCCGGGGAAAGAAGGGTCGGCACCAATGTGTAGGTCTGCCGTGGAACTTCCAGGCCCAGAACCAGCGGCTTGAGTGTCCACCACCGCCCCGTCCACATAGACTCTGGCCGAGGTTCCATCCCATGTGCCGACAACGTGGTGCCAAGTGCTTGCCGTGATCAATCCTGTAGCCGCGCCAGTCGTCTGGGTGCCTCCGAAGGCCACCCGAGGCTGCCCGTTCGTGTTGACGTAGAGAGCGTAACCGCCAGCGCCGCTACCTCCGGTGGCCTTAGCCGCGATGCGCTGGAAACCATCGCCAGTTAACTCCATGTTCACCCACGCCGAGATCGACATGGATCCTGTGATGGTGATCGCTGGATCATTGGCGACAGAGGCATATTGGCCTGTTGTTCCGTCGAGGCTAATGGCCTGACCGATCTGCCCTGCTGCGTAGGTCGGAGCGCCAACCTCCGTGCCATTTAGCCCGTTCCCCGACGTGTCATTCGCGTTGCCGTTCAGATGGTACAGCACAGCGTTGTTCGTCATGTCGAAGGGACTAGCCCCTCCGCTGTCAGGGAAAGCTAGAGGCGTGTCTACGAGGGCGGACCCACCAGGCACCGCACTCCAGTTCCACACCAACGCTGTCGCCGTGGAACCAGATCCATCAAAGCTGGCGGGAGTGCCTGCTGTCCCAACGATGTTTCCCGCGATGACTGCAACGGCATTTGTGGGGCCGGGGGGAGCTTCCAGCGTCTCAATGACTACGCTGTTGACAACGGTACCTACCGGAAGCGGGGCTTCGAGTGTCTCGATGACTACGCTGTTGACAACGGTACCCACCGGAAGCGGGGCTTCGAGTGTCTCAATGACTACGCTGTTGACAGCGGTACCCACTGGAAGCGGAGCTTCAAGCGTCTCGATGAATACGCTGTGTACGTCGGTAGCCAAGCTCTACCCCTATGCGACCGAGATGATCTTGATGTCCGAGGCATCGTAGATAGCCGGGGTCCAATCAACCGCGCCCGGTGCCACGTCATACACATTGGTCACATAGCCCGCCGCAGGAACCAAGCTGTCCTTCTGCACTGGCGCTACTCCGTCGTCGAAGCCCAGGCCGATCTTGGTTCCCGCTGTAACGTCCGACTGCGTGACATTGGCATACACCTTGACCGCTCCGATGCGCTCTGCGCTGCCAGCGACAGCGCCTTTCGATACCTCCGAGACGGTCCCTGCCGCGCCCGTGGAGATAAAATCAGCGTCAGTGATCAGATCAATGTCATCGAATGTCGTGCCGCCTGTCGATGGCGTCCAGTTTGTAGGCGTGCCGTCGCCTGTTGCCACCTGTCCGCGAATGCCCGAGTCGCGGTAGAGCGAGGGATCAGTCGCGCCCACGCCGTCGAGGTGGTCCATCGCCCACAGGTCGTCGAGGAGAGGGCCGTTCCGTCCGATGACGTAAAACCCGTTCGCCTTCCCGGTGCCTACCGCCGCGAGAGAGAAGGCGTCCCCTGCGATCAGGGAATAGGTTATAATCGGGGTTACAAGGTCGCCATTGACGTACACGTTCACCGTGTCCCCTGTGTCGAAACCGGACACTTCGACCATGTAGCGGGTATAGGCCACAATGCCGGAAGCATAGGACGACGTAGCCCTTACAACGCCAGCTATCCGCAGAGTGACATTCGATGTGCTGTTCTCCCACGATAGTGCGATATATTCGGCATCGTCGCTGCTGATACCCCATATCGTTCCGTCATTATTAGTGCTATTCGACGTCAGTCTAGCTTGTCCGTGAAACCAGAATGCACCGCCCGCATCGGAAGGTTCGTTGCGGGTTATCGGCGTAGTGGAATCGTCCCACCAGGGGAGCGATACAATGTCCTGGACTCCCGGAGCCAGCGCCCACAGGGAAGGGCTGCCCGGTGGCACAGTTGCGGAGCGATCGAAGTCCCCGCTGAGGACAAGGAACCTCTCCATGAGATCCGCCGCGTCCTCCCTGGCCCCAGTGGTTCCGCTTGTGAACTCGTAGCTTTCAAAGCCGTTCATACCTAGGATACTCATGCCTTTCTCCAAGCGCGGACATATACGGTCATCGTGGTTGCCATTAGATTGGTCCTCCTGATGCAGAATAGCGAACATAGACTTGGGGAGTACCTGCGTCCGCTTTAAGCCGGATCCTCCAGTATCGGAACCCCCGGACGGGGATGGAGAAAGCAATCAGCCCTGTGGTTGTGATGGCTTTCTGAATCTCGTAGTCACTTTGAGTGGACACCCCAGAAGTCACACCCTCCGTTTGGAGAGGACTCCAAGTCGCAAAGGCTCCGAGGCCGTCATCCTCAGTCGTCTCAAACTGAACGTCAATCCGCGCCGCGCCACCGACAGCGGTGACGAAAACATAGTACATCCCGTACTTATGCCCTTGTAGCTCGTATGTGGCGGACGAGTTGGGAGCGGTGTAGGCAGCACCCAGTGTTACGGGCGCTGCTTGCGTGCCGAGGAGATCAGCGATTTCTTGAGGCGTCCGCCACGCTGAGATGTAGTTCACCATTTAAGACTCCAAGTAAGGCGCTGACGCCGCTTTCGCTGCATCGACACCTGTGGACGCAAGGACCGCTGAGATGTACGAGGAGGCCGAAGCCCTCTCAGTCTCTACTGCGGTTGCGATAGCCAAAGTAGCGGCTTGCCGGTCTGCCGTGTCGATCAAGGCGTAGCTGCCCCGCTCGTCATACGTCGTCACGGTGTACGGGTATGTGACGCCCCCTTGCCCGTCCAAGGTCGCCAACTTGCTCCAGTTGTCCTGTGACGCTGCGGAGCACCCGAACATGTTCCCGGATGCAGCGGGGTACTCGGCATGAATCACGGACGCCAGCCGGTAATCATCCCGGTGGGATTTGATCTGCGCGACCAGGCTGTCCTGCACCGCTGGCAGGCTGGTGTGCGCCGCCACCAAGGCATCACATTGTGTCTGCTCCGGTGCAGTCGGCACCGTGGCGAACAGTAGAGTGAAGCTGTCGCTCTGTTGCGTGATGCCACTGAATGCTGTGGTGATGGCAGAGTCGGCTTCGATCTGCTGGCCTAACAGCGGGGTGGAGAGCGTACCGTCCGAGGTGTCGGCTACCGTGTAGTCGGGAAAAGCCATTATGCAACCCTGTATATAGCGATGGTGGACCTGTGGATCGATGCGTCGATGCCGCTCTGGGATGATGCGATGTCAATGTCGATCTCATGCGTGCCCGATGCAGCGAACGTCACGTCTGCCCAGTACGAGGTGACGTGCCTCTGGTCAGTGCCGCCATCGCCGTTTCCATCCCTGTCTTTCGGCTCTTGCTGGTGGAGGTCGTAGCTGCCACCGCCCCCGTCTGTCTGAGCGTATAGCTGCGTTGTATCGTCCACCGTCACGCGGCACTCGAAGTTCGTCGAGGAGTTGTTGAGCGACCAGATGTAGTTCCACTCGATTCGGTAGGTTCCTGCGGGCTTGCTTGCCGTTGTGAACTTCTGTGCCTCGAAAAAGGTCGATGACGTGGTACTGCGGAACGTCGTGTCTAGCTCCGACTCGTACTCGGTGCCGTACACGCTACCACCACCGCCACCTGCGGCCCACTTAACGCCGCTCGCCTCTGCGCTGTCAGCCGTCAGGACGTGCGTGTCTGTGCCCACGGGCAAGCGTATGACTGTATCGTTTGCCGTCGCCACCAGAACGTCGCCCTTGGCGTCTGCAAGGGAGGTCATCAAAGCCCCGGCTGTGGCGACGTTAGCGGCGTCTGTCACGTCTGCGCTAGGCTCGACCCCGGTGAGCTTGGTCCGCTCTGCGCTGCTTATGATCGCCCCGCTGCCTGCGCTGCTTACGTCGCTGTGCGTAGTGACTAGACCATCTGCTGACACCTTGGCGTTGTTGGCGGTCACATTGGTGGCCAGAGTGGACCCTGCCAGGGACGAAGGCACCACCGCCTTGCTTCCATCAGTCCCGGTGTTGACCTCCGCCACCGTAGCGGCACTTAGAGGGGTGGCATAGGACGCCGAATCGCCTGCTGAGAGGTCTGCGCCATCGACGTTCAAGATCACATCACCCGCAGCTATGTACGCGGTCAACTGTGGGTCTTCTTGGATTTCCGTCATGTTCGCGTAATCCGACAACGTGGCCTGGCCCGAAGCGGGGATCTCATTGTCGGGTATGGGGATCTGCCCAATACTCAGAGCCGAAGTCGTTTGGTTCTTGGCTATGACAACACTCATGCTCGCCACCTCATTACGATCCAGCCTTGGACGTTGTTTGTGACGTTCCCACCGGTCTGATTTCTTGCCCCGAGAACCTGATCTGCGGTGAAGTCTCCGTCTAATGTGAGATCCTTTCCACCGAGGGCAGAGCTTGCCACCGTTCCGATAGCCACTCCGTCCGCCACGGCTTCAAAAGTGGCGGCGTCAGTGTCGGCTCTGGTGTACGTCAGTGACACCACTGTACCGTTGTACTCCGCGTTCCGGCCTCGTGTGGCGGAGAATGAGCCGTTTCCAGTGCCTCGGTAGTACGCTCCGTCACCCGTGTTCCCGCTCCGTCCAAACGCGAGTTCTGAGGTGTTCACCGACAGCCACTTGGAACGCCCCCCGTCGTAGCACATCTGCATCTTGAGAACGGAGTTCCAATAGGAGTCACCATCCGCAGGCGTGGGACTCGTGGGATCAGTCGCACTTGACCCGTAGTCCCGTAAACCTACGTCAGCGACAGCGGTTCCCCCCGTACCATTCCAAGTGACGCGGCCTTTATCCACCGAAGTTCCCGGCCCCGTGATCCCACCGCCACCGGGCGCAACCCAGGAACCATCGGCCCTCAAGAAGTTGGCAGTCCCACCGCCGCTAAGAGGCACGGCCCCTTGGAGTACATCGGTGAAGGTGTCGAGAAGTGTTGTGACCTGTGTTCCGGTGAGGTCTTCGGGATCCCCCGTTCCCGCCGTGGCTCTCCCCTTGATCCTTGCGGTGGCCATATTGGCGAGTTTCGCGTTCGTTACTACGCCTACCGCTATGGTTAGGGCGACCGATCCAGTGACATCTCCACTGTGGGTGGCGTTGGTGACCTTCGCGGTATTCAGTGCCACGGCTGCGTTGTTCCCCACCTCGGCGTCGAAGTCCGAGATGGTCGCCGCAAGCTGGGTGCCCGTCTGGTTCGCTCTGGCGAAAGCGTCTGCCTCGATCGCGGTGGGGTCGTACACGTCCGCAGTCATGGCAGCGCCGCCCGATAGCACCGCTGTATTCTCGGGGCTGGGGATCGACTCGAAAACGAAATCGGTGTCCACGAAGACGACGATCCCCGACTGCTGACTGGTGAGCGTGATCACCGTGCCGCGCCTGGGATTTGCAGGGTCCGGTGCGACCGATTCGATCAGGTCATTCCGCGCCACGTCACCGATTCTGACCAGCACGCCAATCTGCAACCGGTCGAGGTTATGCGTCACCGTGAACGTGGTTTGGTTGGTGAATGTCGCTTGCGCTAGGACTGTGAAGTTGCCTGCCATTAGAGCGGCCCTCCTTCGCTGAATGCTACCCCAGATATGATCATCGAGAATACCTCTACGTCCTGCGCTGGCGTGCCCTCGGCGTCCATTTCAAAACGGACGAAAAACAGATCGCCCTCGTAATATCCCTGAATCGAGAATGGCCCGAACTCGGTACGAAGCGCCTTGTCTTCCAGGTTTGCTGGCAGGGTGGCCCCGCCGTCGAGATTCTCCGTGTCCGTCTGCGCTGGCTTGGCGATCAGCGTCTCGGTGGCTGTGTAGGCCCTGGCCACCGTAGCCAATCCGCCGGACGGGTCTGCAACCTGCGTACCGCTCACCTGGACCGGGATCAGACTCAAGATTCCGACGGGTGCTGTGGTCACAGTGCCGCCACCCGCTCGCATGGTGTAGACCATCGCCACTTGTAGCGGGTACGCGGTGCAGATTCCCTCTGGGATGCCTTGCTGGAAATAGATCGCGTTGCCCGGATTATCGATCCGTGAGTTCGGCATACTGTGGTTCCAACCTGTGGTTCCACCACCGCTGCCCACCGGCTTGCTCGCATTGCCAACGCCGCCCGACTCGCCGAAGACATTGCCGCCCGCTGCGATGGTCTTGCGCCACATTGCAAGCCCGTGTGCGACCCGCTCACCGTCGCCATTAAACATCGAATGCGACGGGGTTATCGCCAGCCTCTCCCATGTAGGAAAAGCCGTCGGCGCTACCGTGATTCGGATTCGGGCGAAGCGCCCTGTCCCGATAGCTCCGATCGTCGTCGGTGGCCATGCTGTGCCGTCAGGCAGTAGCGGATCGGGGTCGCCACCGTACACGCCCATCCGTAGGTTTTCCGTCGAGGCTGGACGAAGGAACACGTCGGAAGAATACCGCGCGTCTAGCTCAACTGCGACCGCCTGGAAGTCCACCTCGACCCAGGTGTTTGCCGCTGTCCGCACCTCGACAACGAACGCACCGCCAACGGTCGCCACTGCCTGCTTGAGCAGCACGCCCCAGAACGGCAGGGCGACTCCCGCAGCGTCTACACGCAGCGTGGTGAAAATGATGCTTGTCCCCACCGAAGCCGCAGGCAACCCCTGGAACGTGAAGGTGCTGCCCGATAGGCTCGCCGCTGTCGCGGATACGTCGGTGAGTGTGGCCCCGTCGCTGGCAGGCAGAGCCGTGTTGTCAGTAGTCCATACTGCCATCCCGCCCACATACGCCTTGCCTCGCCCGATATGCGTGATCCCGCCCTTTTCGGGGAAGCCGAAACTGACGCCCTGACCGAGCACCGAAAACGACGCCTTCTGTGTGGGGGTCTTTTCTTGGAAGAACGCCAGTTCAAACTCGACATTAACGCCTGTCGGTGGAAACGAATAGTTGGCCTGGTGCGCTGCCGTCACTTGCACCGTCGTTGCGCTCGTCCAAGTGACAGCCGGGTCAAGCAGGAAGTCAACCGTGCCCTCCATCTTGCCGCCATATAGGCCGATGAAGGTGCCGTCTGCGGTCATGTGGGCAATGTTCTGCGCGTTGAAGACGTTGACCCCGTAGACTAGCAGGGTGCCACCGCCCACCTCGAAAGTGTCCACGATATTCGGGTTGCCTACGTTGAAATCGGCAAGCTGGAGCCGACCCGTGCCGGTCACCTTTGCCGCTGTCGCGAAAGTGCCCGCCCCTGGTGGGTAGTGGATGCCCTCCAGCGCGATGGCCCCGCCCGACGACTGCATCCCTATACCGATGCCGCCATTGTCGTAGCGGATCTCAGCGCCGATGATCTTGCCTATCCCGGTCTTGCTGATGCCGATGCCTACGCCTGTCAGTCCGTCGCCGAGAAAACGAATCTCGTACATCGCCGCAGTGTTGCTCCCGCCGCCGCCCGAATACGCCACCGCCGCGAATGACGCTGACGCTGAGACGTACAGGGTGAACCCCTGGATCGACACCTCGTCGTCGAGGGTGATCAGGTCCGCAGTACGTCCTGCGGTGAACCCGATGAACGTCGTCTGCCAACCGCCCTGACTCCGCAGAGATACACCGCCAGGCGGGGCAAGCCCCTCCTCCGCATAGGTGCCGGGTCGAACCATGATCGTGTCACCGCTCACCGCCGCCGCTATGGCCCCGGCGATGGTCAGATAGGGCAGGTCTTGCCGGTCGCTGGTGCCGGTGCCGTCGTTGCCAAAGACTGCATCCACCCACAGCGTATTACCGGTGAAAACAGAAGCACTCCCGCCACTCGGAGCTTGAAACGTCGGACCCGTACCCGCAGCGTTCTCTGTCAGTACGTTGCCGGGGGTGCCCGACGTAGGAAAGGAGCTTGTGTAATCAGCCATTTAGTTCACCGTCCAAGTGCCGACGATAGATCGTGCAATCCACTCGGTTGCGTTTATTGCGATTAGCTCCACTACATCTCCGATTGCGGTAGACTCGATATTACCTGCTACCCCTGACACAGTGCTACCCAGGCGGATCGTATCACCCGCCGCCGCTACAATGCGTAGGAGATCGGCGTCTTGAGTGAGGAACGTGAAGCTCGCCCCCGCTACAGCCGTTGGCAGATTGAAAGGCCGTAGGTTTGCAGCGCCCGTTGATCCCTCATTCGTGAAGGCACGGCCTTGGTCAGCATCTACGACGACGTTGTACGTCGCTGTCTTGGCTTCGACACTAAGCTGTACGACGATCCGGTCCCAGGTCGTACCAGAACCACCAGTTGAGGTGTTGAGGTACGCCTCGCCACCCGTTCCCGTGTCTCGGAAAAACGTCGAACCTGCATCCGCGCTCGCTGTAGGCGCGTTGCTCCCGCCATAGATGGAGAAAGCCTCACCACTGGCACCCAAGGCGCTCAAGGCCAGGATCGCAGAGTCATTGCCCGCAGCCGTCGAAACTTTCACCGCACCCGACTGGGCACCGCCCACCGTAATCGCGCCTGCTAAAGAGGTGCCGATGGTGATTGCACCGTCAGGGCCAAGTCCGCCACCACCGTCAGCCCCACCGTTACCGGCGTCTAAGCTAACTAAACCGCCAGCACCACCCGGTGTAAGCGCGGTGCCCGCGCCACCGTTACCGCCGTTCAGGTCAAGGTCACCGCCCGCCCCCGCTGTACCTGCACCCGCGCCAGCACCGCCGCGTCCAGTAGTTAGGCGAATAACGCCACCCCTTGCCGCGTTTTCGGGTCCGGTTGCATCGGCAGCACCGCCGATACCCGGAACCACTACAATATCGCCACCCCGTCCCGAGTTGCCTGTACCGGCCCCGGCGTCCCCTCCGTCGCCGGTATTGAGATTAAGTGCCCCACCCACACCCGCGTTCGTTGCACCCGTTGCAGCACCACCCGGCTGGGAAATGAGGGCGATGTTGTTTCCGTTACCTCCCCCCGCACCTAATACCGAAGACTCCTCAATGTAGATGCCCGCAACGCCGGCCCCTGTCTTGTAGCGGATCTGCATATCCCCGGCAGTCTGCGCTGTATTCCCACCATTGCCGAAAAGGAGCCTACTAGAATCCGAAAGCCACATGCTTGCGGTGTTCGGTAGCTGGATACCCATGTCCCAGCCCTGATCGACGATCAGGCCCGTTGTTTGTGCGGGAGCCGTGCCTGCATTTCCTTGGAGGTACACGCCATAAATGAAGGTCGAGTTACCAATGGTCGTCGAAGCCATATCCAAGGTCAATCCGACAGGAAAGGCCGTGCTGGAGAGGTCGGACGTGCCGTAATCAATGTGGATGCCGTCAGGGCCAGCCGTTCCAGAGGTAAACGTGCCTTGAATGTCCACTTGGACCTGTGCGCCCGCTTGTGCTGCCCCTGTAGTGCTGATGCTAAGAGCCTTGCCCGTACCTGGATTGGCAATGGCCTGCACGTCGCCCGTCTGCTCTGCGTCACCTGTGAGGCTGACCAGCGTTTGTGCCGTGGCTACCGTGTGATTTCCCGCCGTGACCGATAGGCCCGCGTTCGTCTCGTCTACAGTCGTCGTAATCGCAACAGGGCCGCCCTCTGCCGCGCTGGAGAGGATGGTGTTGAGGCCCGCGTAGGCCGTCTGAAGGGTCGCTGTGCCCGCTGGAACACTCCAAGTACCGTCTGCGCTCAAGAAGTCCGTGGCGACCCCTCCACTAGCCGGAACCACGCCTTGCAGGGCGGTCGTGAAGGTATCAAGCAGCGTGGTGGCCTGTGTGCCGGTCAGGTCCTCGGGGTCGCCTGTCGCCGCCGTCACTCGACCCTTGAAGGTTGCCGTAGCCACGTCGGCCAGCATGGTGTTCAGGACTTTGTTGGCGTCAATGGTCAGGACGGTGGCCCCGATCACATCACCCGTATGAGTGGCATTCGTGATCTTGGCGTTGTTCGCAGTTACGTCGCCCGCAAGAACAGACCCCGCGAGGGTCGAGGGCACAATGGCCCGCGTAGTGTCCGTGCCTGTGTCCACCTCGACCTGCGTGGCAAGCTCAATGGCTCCCGCTTGCGTAAGCGAAGCATCGGCCACGTCAATATCGATCTCATTATTGCCTGCATCGAGGACAACCGTGGCCTTCGCGGAGGCGGCATTGATTCCCCGGAACTCTAGGTCAACCCCTGTCTTTTGCTTGAAGACGCCTACGCCTCCGACGTTGACGTTGCTTGCGGTATTCGCTTCCCCGCCACCACCTGTGGGGAGTGTGCCCACGGTGATTCGCTTCTTGGCGTTGCCCGCAGCGGAGTCTTCGATCAGGATGAAGTCACCACTGGCCGGAGTGAGCTTCACTGCGACGGCAGAGATTTCACTGGCCACGTTGTCGTGAATAGCGGTGGCGTCTGCTCCGTCGTTCACGGTTGGATTTGGATACGTCCCGCCTAGCTCGCCGCCCGCTGCGCCCGTAGGAACCCGAGCGTCGGAGAGTCTCGCGTCATTGCCTTCTGTGACCGTGCTCGCCGTCGTGCCATAAGTAGGCGCAAGGTCTGCATCGGTGTTCGTGCCGACATTCGTAATCCCAAGGCTGCCGACTACGGTATTCGTCTGCCCGCCTCCGCCACCTCCGCCACCGCCCGTGCCACTGAACTTCGACTGTTGGATGATCGACGCCGTTGACAGGTCTGTGGTGCCGTCTACATGGATGAGAACGGCGGCGATGTATGCGCCTTTCGGGATCACCGAGGGGAGGGTGAAGTCCTCGTTAGGGAATCCCTCGACCGCTGCTGCTTCGTTCGCATAGGTGAACTGCGCGCACTGGTAGATCAGGATGTTCCGCACCGGGTTGTGCCAGATTCTAGCCGTCACCCATGACCCTCCGCCGGGGATAGTCACGGGGTTCGGCCCGATCCCGTCGTCATATACGTCGGTCGGTGGCTCAGTAATGCCGCCAGAGTTGCCTATCGTGCCGGGAGCGAACACGTTGAACTGCGTTGCTACGCCGATAGTCGAGGGTGTGGCCGCTGGTGTCTGGACGATGCTCGGATTCTTGCTGTCGGGTGCCTGCGAGCCATAGCAGAACGCCACACCATCGGTGCGAGCTAGGGTCTGCGTGACGCCGACCGGGTCGATATGGTTGCCGCCCATGCTGAACGGCCCGATGGCGTCGGCCAAATCCTCCAGCAGATTGCCCACCGAGACGGCAGGCTGACGGGTGCCGAAGCTCGACTGGATGATTGTGTTGCCAGGGTGTCCAATGATGCCGACGAAGATATTGTCGCGCTTATACTCGGGGGCCACATCGGTCGGGTCTGCGATGTCTAGCTGGAGCACCGCTCCCGCAGAAGTGATGAAGACATAGTTGCCCTCGGTAGTGCCGATATTTAGTGCAGCCGTTGGGCCGAGAGCACCCCACGTCACGATCTGCGCCGTTGGGTTCGCCGGGTCGGTATAGGCATCGACGATTCGTCCGGTGCCTGCGGCGATGTTGAAGTTCGCTGTCGCCGCGACTGGCGTGAGAACGCCACCCGTCAATGCCCCCGTAGCTCCACCTGATATGCGGGGGTAGTTCGCCAGGGTTGCCGAGGTGACCGCCCTAGTGGTGTCCGTCAGGCCGTCCACTTCCGCCTGGGTAGCAATCTCGATAGCTCCAGCTTGCGTGGTGCTGGCATCGGCTACGTCCACGTCTACTTCATCGTTGCCCACATCGTCTGTGATCGTGACCTTGGTAGACCCCGCGTTGATCTTCTTGAACTCTAGGTCGATTCCTGTCTTCTGCTTGAAGACTCCGACACCTGCCGTACCTACGTTGGAGGCTGTGTTGGCCTCACCACCACCGCCTGTGGGAAGGGTGCCTACCGTGATCCGCTTCTTGTTGTTAGCGTCTGCGGAGTCCTCGATCAACAGCACGTCGGCGCTGACCGGTGTGAGCTTGACGGCGACCGCTAGAATCTCACCAGCCACGTTGTCGTGGATGGCCGTACCGTCTGCGCCGTCTGCGACACCAGGATTCGGATAGGTGCCGGTTAGCGACCCACCCGCTGCTCCCGTTGGAACCCGAGCGTCGGACAGCCGCGCATCGTTTCCTTCCGTGACGGTACTTGCGATAGCACCGTAGGTAGGAGTCAGATCAGCGTCCGTATTCGTGCCTACATTCGTAATGCCTAACGAGCCGACGACCGTATTCGTGACCCCACCACCGCTGCTTGTCACCCACTGTGGATTGGCCCCGGCCCCCTGCGTCTGGAGAAGCTGGCCGTTGGTGCCCACTGGCAACACCACCCAGTTTGTGCCGCTGAAGTATGCGAGTGTGCCTTGGGCTTCACTCGTGAGCGTGAGATCAGTGACCGTGGGGTTGGGGAGGGTTCCGCTAAGGTCACCCCCTGCGGCGTCACCGCTGACAAGGACGTTGGAACCCACATCAAGAGTCGGGTTGCCTGCAACGCCGTCTCCATTCGTGACCGTGATTCGGTTGAGCGTGCCTGTGAGGGTCCGCTCCGCCCAAGTATTTGCAGCCGTTCGTACTGCGATGCCTGTACCTGCAAGGGCTTCCAGAGCAGCGAGATCATCAGCAAGAGCCAATGTGGGATCACCTGCTACACCGTTCGCATTCGTGACGGTGATACCTGCCGCTGGTTGAACGATGCTTCGGGTCGTTGCGGTTCCGGCTCCTGTGCGAACAAGAAGTCCGGTAGTTGCGAGGGCCGCAAGAGCATCAAGGTCTGTGTCCCACGCCTGTACATCCACTCCCACTTGGACGTAGGACGCGGCTCCACCACCATCGAAGGCTGCGATGCGTGACGCTGTGCCTGTATGAGCCGAAGCCGTCCAAAGGATATTGCTCAGGGTCGCATGATCAGAAGACCCCGCACCACCCGCTGCCCAGAGGGGGTTTGCGCCTACCCCTTGGGTTTGAAGCACTTGACCCGCTACGCCGGGGGAAAGCTGTGACCAGTTGACACCATTAAAGTAGAGGACGCTGCCCTGCGACTCCCCTGCAATGGTGAAATCGGTGACCATCGGATTGGGATACGTTCCACCGAGGTCGCCTGTCGGAGCATCTCCTGGCTTGATTACTGTGGTAGCCGAGGCAAGTGCCGCTGGAGTCACCGCCCGTGTGGTGTCCGCGCCCCCGTCTACCTCTGCTTGGGTCGCGATCTCGATCAGCCCTTGACCCGCCGTGGAAGCGGTGGACACGTCCAACCGTAGGTCTTCGTCCGCTCCGTTATTGATCTCGGTCCAGGCGACTCCAGTGGTGGCTGTAATGAGCTTGTCGAGGAGATAGCCAGGGGTCGTGTCATTCGCGGTGACTTTCACCAGTTCATCAGTGCCGACACCCGCTGCCCAAATCGGATCCGCGCCTATGCCTTGGGTTTGGAGAAGTTGACCCGCCGCACCCGGAGCGAGACGTGTCCAGTCGGTCCCGTCGAAATAGGCCAGATCGCCTTGCGCGACACCTGTAAGCAGGGTCGCGGCTCCTGTGGCTCCGTCAAAGGTCGCAAGGGAGCCATTGGCACCGATGTGTGCCGAGAGTAGCCAAGAGAGGTTGGTAAGGGCTGCATGATTCGTCACGCCCGCCGCTGCCGCAGAGAGGTTGACCAGCGCCCCTGCCTGATCCGTGTAGTAGAGGTCGTTTTGGACTCCAACCGAGCCATCTGAAACGAAGACCGCTCCCTTGGCGGCTCCCGTGGCAGGCTGTCCCGCCTCGTCGAATATGACGCCTGTGGGATCAATCAGACCAGGGACGGTGAGTTTGCCTGTGGCTGTGTCGTACAGCATCGGGTTCGCAGCGTTCACGCCAACGATAAAAGTCCCCGGCGCGGAAGCTCCAAGCTCTACGGTATCCGGCCAAGTGCCTGATACCATCGCTTGCCCGGAGAAGGTGCCGAGAGCGGCGTCCACTCCTGCCGGGGTTTCATTCAGAAAGAATGCTTCGGCTGTGCCACCCTTCATCACCGTCGTGAGGACGATGGGATCACCGGCTGCCGTGACGATGCCTGTCGCGTCAAACAGTGCATGGACCGCTGCCAGAACTTCGCCGCCAACAAAGGTGACGGTGATAGCACCTGTCTCTGTGCCTAGAGTGAGCGTGCCTGCGACCGCCGCACCCGAGAAGGCTCCCGCCGCCGTCAATGTGGCGGACGTTGCCGTAAGAGGATTGGCCAGGACCATTGCCCGTGCGCCACCCGCCGCTGTCTCACCAGGAACCACGATGATGTCACCGCCTACACCACCGCCTGCATCTGTAGCCGTGCCACCTTGGAGGTACACCGCACCTGCGTCGATGGCGGTAAGCGAATCACCCGCCCGAACAAAGACCGAGCCGACCTGATTGCCACCGCTTGCTTCCTTAGTTCCAACCCGGAGATTGTAGTTGTGGAAGGTCGGGTTGCCAGAAGTGTCACCCAGGATCAGAGCCGTGCTGCCGTAAGGCGCATCGTTGGCCCAGATTTCTTTGCCCAGCAGGATCGCAGGGCCGTTGTCGAAGGGGTTGGGATCGATCGTGATTTCGGCTTTGGTCAAAGCCCCCAGCTTCACGGAGCCGACAACCTCCAAGTTACCATTCGTGTTGCCCGGAGGAACCGGGTCAGAGGGTGCCAGCGCGTCTACGATCTGGACGGCCCCCTGGTCTGCGATGATGGTTCGCCCTGATCCTGTACCGACGATTCCGCCGTCATACGCATTGTCCAACGTGCGGACTAGCTGTGCGTAGGCGTACACCTCGTCAATGGCGTCCTGTACGTTGATCGCCGCAAGGCCAGAGGTTGTGTTGTCGTACAGGATGGTGTCGGCAGGAACCGTGGCGAAGACCAGCGCGCCATTGATAGGGGTAAGCGTGCCATGAGTGGTAGCGCCAAGATCAGCCTTGGCCGTCCCGACCACATTCAAACCATCAATGGCCAGGATCTCGATCCCACACCACTTGATCGTGAATACCAGATCGCCCGCTGTTCCCGTTCCCGCAGGGTTTCCGGCAATGACGCCAATGACAGTGCAATAGTCAAGCGAAGTCGAAACACCGAGACTGTTGATTGCGTAGGTTCCGCTGGCGGTAAGCCGTGAATCCTTCGCGTAGACCGAGGCACCCGCCTCTACGATCAGACAAGACTGACCCAAGACCGTGGTGTGGTCCAAGACCGTGAAGGAACCAGTAGAGACTCGGAGGGCATAGTCAGTCGGATTGACTCCGTTGCCGTTGATCGTACAGAGCGTGAAGGTGGTAGGGCTTGAAGTCGCCCAGACCTCGCCTGTGTTGCCCTGTGCTTCCACGGTACAGCGAATTACCTGCACGTCACCTGCGCCCGTCTGGAGAAACGCGGGGTTAGGGGAGACAACCGGCTGTTCAAACCAGATATCGCAGAGCACCAGGGAGGTGCCTGCACCCGGCAACGCGATGCTGTGCGATGCCACTGTGGCGTTCCGCACCTTGACGAGCGGCGTCGTCTCACCACCAGGCCAACCGAACAAGTGGACCCACGGGTAGAAGGTCAAGTCCTCGACGTAGATGCCAGGTCGTACCAACACGACCCACTGTTGAGCCAGCGTCGGTGTTTGCGCGGTCGCGTAATCCATCGCAGCTTGGATGGTCTGGAAGTCACCGTTGATCGGGTCAACGTAGACCACCCCCGTCGAAGGATCAGTGGAGCTAATAAGGGAGAGAAGCTGGTTGAGGTTGTAATTCTGGTTGTCGGCCCAACCGTCAGGCTCCGCGTCTACTGGAACACGAAGCGTGTCGTACCGCTCACCGGCTGCGACCAGCTTGAGATCACCGAAGGCCGTCAAGGCACGGAGTCGGACGTACTGCTCTGTGACGAGATCCCCGATAGTCACATCTGAGGCGGTTCCTGAATAAAAGATGCCAATCGTCTCGCCCGTAGGAACGGTCGCCAGCGTCGGGCTGATGACCACGCTGGGAGAAGAATCCGTTCCTGCGAGGTTCGCGGCAACAAAACTATTGAGCGGGTCGTTGATCGCAGCCACGATGTCCGCGACGATGCCCGCAGCGGTTCCGCTGGCAACGGAGAAATCATCGCTACCTGGAGTCCGAGCGCCCGCCACCGCCGTCAGGAGGATCCCATTGATGGTGAACGTGACGCCCGCCGTGAGGACCGTGTTCAGCGTGATCTGGGGAGTCGTGTAAGCCAACCGAAGCAGGTAAGGCCCATCAAGGTCAACAGTGAACGTGCCGGGGTTCTGGATGATCGCCTGTTCTGTGCCCGTCGAGGTGAACACCGCCGTTGAAGGGGTGCCTAACTGGTCCTCGGGCTTGAAAGCGATATTCCACTGATAAGCCGTGCCGACGTTTACCGACTCAAGTTCGACAACATCGTTGATCGTAAGATCATCACGGCTGATCCCGATGCGGTCGATCTTGACAACAGGTGCGGTGACCCGACTGAGAATACTTGCCGTCGCCATCAGTTAGACTCCCACCTAAAAGGCCGGATAGGCAAAGTAAGGCCGTCCGTAGCGTAGAACATCAGAAAATCTCCTCGGGGGCTGACCCTTCGGGATTGAATGCTTGCGACCGCCATCCCTATGCTCCCGCTGTGAGGCCATAGCTGAAGACAGCCACAGTTACGTTATTACCGGTGTGGAACTCCATTATGGGGTTACGCTCCAACGGATCCCTTCAAGGGAGATGAAGTCGCCTGTGGCCGGGACGCCAGTTGCGCCTGTTGCACCTGGCTGGACGTTGGCCGTCACGCTAAGCACCCCAGGAAAAAACGTCGCTCCTGTGTCATTGCTGAACACCATAGGGAACACCGAGGGTTGTTGCGCTGGTTGCAGTGCCACAGGAGGCCAAGACGAATAAATCGCGCCTGCTGCAAGGTTGATCAAACCAGCGGTGGCCAACACGAACCCGCGCATCTCGACCATGTCGCCTACGACGCGGTAAGCACCTGTGTTGGCGGCATTGGTCCAGTTGGCGACTTCCGACCCGTTGAGGCTGATCCAAGGGCCGGGCGTGACAGCGGATTCAACGGCTTGGAGATTGAAGTTCTGTTCGTTGGCCCAGCCCTCGATGTCTACATCGACAGGAACCGTGCCCGTGGAGTCACGACGTTCACCGGCTGCAACCAAAAGCAGGCCCAACGAGGCAGTCGGTGCCCGGAGCCTGACGTATTGAGTGCTCTCGGTAGGAAGGCCCGCGTCTACTACAAGTCGAACGAGGTACGGCCCAACGAGGTCAGCGGTAAAAGTCAGGGGGCCAGCCGTCGTCGCGTTCGCTGGGGGCGTCAGGACTGCCGTACTGCCTTCGGGCACGAAAGCCAGGGTCCAGGCCCAAGTCGTGCCGGGGGCGGGAGGCACAGCCACAAGGGTGACCACATCCCCAACCGCAAGATCATCACGGCTGGCATTATCCACCGTTGGTTTAGCGGGGATACTGCTTCGGATCTGTGCTGCCATGCGAAGGCTCCTCCGAGGGTGCGGGTACGAGTCTACCCCTCCGAAGCTCATAGACTCCCTACCGGCTTATGTGAGTTGATCCTCTCAGAAGAAACCGAGGGTAGGGTGTGGCCACACACACCACACCACACAGGAGGCCCACATGGCCAAATCTAACGAATCCTCCCCCTTTGCACTTCGGATGGAGTGCCTTCACATGGCGCAGAGCTTACTTTCGGAGAAGATGCACATGTCGAAGGATGTCGAGGGCAACAGCGGGGTCGTCTACTACAGCACAGAGGACGTGCTCAAAGAGGCTGCGAAGTTCAACGCCTTCGTCTGTGACAGAAACGCAGCCCAACACGTCAAGAAGTAAGCTCCAAAATGGCTTCCAATCGCTACATCACCATTGTTGCAATGCTCGACGACCCGCTCAATAGGGCGGTGATCGAGCGTGAGTTACTCCGACGTAGCAGAAAGGGAGCTTTCAAATGGCTCCCGCCTCCGACCCCCGTGGTCGGAGGCGGTTTTGTATTCCCCACCCTCCGGGAATGGCAAAAGACCCCTCGTGAAATCTCCTCTCTGGAAGAAGCCGAGGCCACTGACTCCCTTGCGCTCGTCTTCAACGGGAGCGGGGAGCACAGTGAATCATACACGCTGCCGCTTTGGCACGTCCTGCTGCCGGACGGGACAGAGATTGGCCCTTTTGATCAGGCCCAGGAAGCGAAGCAGCAAGCCATCGCGTTGCTCGTCGAACAAGGGTGGAGATTCTTTGAAACCGCCCCGTGGGACGAGCAAGACACGACGGACTACCCGCTGTAGTCGGGTACGCATGGCCCACTGAAGCGCCACTCGCCAGAGGCAAAGCGCATGTTCTTGCGGTCCTCCAAAACAGCGTAGACGTGCTTACAAGCCCAGTGTTGACCCTTCGGGTCTTTCGTTGTAGGACGTGACGCGGTTCCCACGGGCCGTCCGTAGAGATAACCGTTGGCCTTGGCCCAATGCTCTGGCCCCTGCCAACGGAAGTAGGGACAGCTACATGAAATGCGGACAGGCATCTTTGCGAGGGCCTTGACGCGCTTGTCCTTACGGACCCCTTTGATGCGAACCTTGTAGGTGTCACCGCTTGACCCGCGCACATCGTAGGTGATCATGCCCTTCTCGGGTAGAATTCGGGTGCGCCGGAACTGAATGCCTTTGGACCGCTGCTGAATCTCGGGACCACAGTTGCCCAAGATCCCTTCAATGCGAGCGGAAGCAACCTTCTTGGCGCTGGTCTTACGCCGCACGGACAAATGCACCTGTCCCGCGCCCGTCTCGTGTCCTCCAACCAAGGCTTCCCGTTGATCGCCTGCGCTTGTGCGGTAGGAAACCAACCACTCGTTGCCAACGGCACGGACTACCTTGGCCGATCCATGTTCGATGTCACGGATGTTATCGTACACCTTGGCTTGGACGACCCACTTACTCACTCCCGGACGGCGGCCTGCCACGATGTAGTTGTCCTCCAACGTCTGTGTCATCGCATCTGGGATCACCCGTGACGAACCTGGAGGTGAATCTCTCAACTGACGGCTTGGCGGTTGATCTCCTGGGGTGGTCGCCTTCTCCTCATCGAGCCTGTAGTACGCATCGTTTCCGGGCTGCAAGACCTCATTGTTCGCCGGGTTGTCCTGGTCGTACAGCATCACGTCACCCGCCGTTTGCCGGGAAGCGAACCGAAGGGCAACCCAAGAAGCACTACCTCTCGACATTGACTTCCCCATAGAACAGCTTGGGATCATAGACTTCGGAGATGTCCTTGTTGTCGGCATCCTCAAGGCTGCGCTCGTCTGCGTCAAAGGTGGACCGCCCAACACCGCCGCCCAATGCCTCTTGCACCACAGAGGTAGAGATGACCTCCAACTGATCAGCACTCATGGCAGACAGGTCGTGCTCACCCGTCAGATCGAAGCAGTCATCCTTAAAAGCGTCTGATTCAGGGTCCAGGTCGTATCGACGGGCGCATTCACGCACCAGCCCGTCATCCAACTCCTCGTATGCTTTCGGGCCGATCTCCACGTCCACAAGAGCAAAGAAAGCATCGGAGTCCTTCTCGGTCAGGAAGCCCGCCATTCGCATGAACAGCCCCACCGGCAACGAATCCAACTGGCTGATATTGAAGCCTTCCATCTCAATGGTCACCATGCCGCTCATGGGTGAGATCGAATGGACATAGCCGAGGCGTTGGTCGGGTCCGACTACGAACGCGATATCAGGCACCGTCAACACGGATGCTTGTCTGGTCTGGTAGGCGAGGCTCACTCTGATGGCACTGGCTACACGGCGGCGGCGGTTCATGGTACGGCGCTTCTTGCTCCACTGTTTGTAAGCAGGCTTGTTCTTGTTCTTGGTACGCCACCGCTTCTGGTTCATCTTGATCTTCGCTTTGTTCTTCCGGTAATACTGCTGACGCTTGTGCTTGGCCCGCCCCCGGCTCTTGCGCTGGTACTTACCCTGTTGCCATTTGCGTCGATACGCGGATTTCTCCATGCCCTCGTCATCGTCGCCGTCATCGTCGCCACGGGGGAGGGCCGCAGAGGACTCACCGTAACCAGGCATTGAGATCAAAGGGCTGTCTGCCGTCAGTGACCGCCGAGTGACCGTGTTGTAATCGAACTTGGTTGGGTGGCCGTACTCCTCACCCGGAATCCCCAGCGTTCGGGGCTTGAGATCGGTACCAGAGTCAGGGCCGCTGAATGAAAACTGTGGGATCAACCGACCCGCACCACCTGGAGTTGCGGATCCCGGCAAAGGAAGCACCACCTCCTTTTCGCGGTCGATGTCCGTGGGCAACCCCTCCACCGATTTCTGGGAGACGTAGGTTTGGACTCCAGGGATCACTGGAGTTTTGATCTTGGCGTAACGGAACGCCACTCGCTTCGGGAACAATCGGTCAAAGCCCGATTCGGGGTACTCCTTTGCGTAGCCTTCCCACACGTCACCCGTGAAGTGTGGGCACTCGTCTTCGGGCATGGGGTCTGGGTTTTGTCCACCGCGCCAGAAAGCTGACTCCACCCGAATCTTGAGCTTGTCCACCATGAGAGGCTTCCCGCGCTTGTCCTTCTTACGGCCCCGCTCCTGACGCTCACGAAGCAACCGCAAGTAAAGCTGCACGCCGTTCTTAGCGGTGTACTTGGCACCACCAGGGTTTTGACGGCTCTCGTGAAAGAAGCGGAGAGTCGGAGGGATCACATCCCTAGCTGACAAGTCCCCCGTGTCGAGTCGCTTTTGAAGCTGTCTGCGTTCGGAGGATAGGTTGTTGCCTAGATCACGCAAGGCTTCCTTGATGTCCTGAACCTTGACGCGGCGAACATCCATACGGTGTTGTGCATGGGGGCGTAGAAGCACCTGCTCAAAGTGCTTCCCCGCGTGTCCAATGTCCCGCTCATCGCGCCCATAGATGGCTTCTTCATCGGAGTCTTTGAACTTTTGCTCGTTCTGGTGCAGATCGATCAGGTAGTCCTGCACCTTCGTATTCGAGACTTCATCACGGATGCGCTCCTGCAACTGGCAAGAGCCACCGGGATACCCGAGAGCGGGGGTGAGATCCCCCTGCGTTGCGTATCGCAACAGAATGCGGAAACTATCCGGTCGATCGCTCATGGCTCTCCTCCCTTCACGGAAGGCATAGGGAAGCTACCGGATCAAAAGGTGATCCGCCATGTCACCGTCAGCCGAGCAGTATTCGGCTTTGAAATTACTTTCAACGAAATGTAATTTCCAAGTACATCCAGCGCACTCAGGTCCACCGTCAAGTCCCGTGTGGGGAACGTGTTGGGGTTCTGGTTGAGGGTGGCCGGGTTGGCTGAAATGGTGCTCTGGATGCCCATCTCGTTCAACGGACCCACAGCCTCACCCTCGTCGAAGGTGCAGGTAAAGTCCACGATGTTCGTGGGAATCGCTACTGCATTCCCACTCGCATCTCGGAACGTAGTGCTTGACCACGGCTTGCGTGCAATCTCAGCGTTCAACTTGCGTTGCCGTGGGTCCGGGGCGTCAGGAGACAGAAGTGCCCCTGTTGCCCCGGTGCCCACGGAAAGCATGTTGAAGCCGTTTGTCCGCGAAGCGGGATCACGAATCAAGATGGCAGCGAGAATACCAGCATCAAGCGTGATGACGTTCTTACGATGCTCCTTATGGAGCACCTCCCCAGTGGATGCGTCCACCATCTCGATAAACAACTCTCCCTTCGCAGGGGTCGTCAGGACCGTAGCGTGGGGAAGGTGCATTCCGAAGGTGGCTGACTCACCGGGCCGTTTGAACTGATCTTGCTTGATGCTCATTTGAATGTACTCCGACTACGCGGTCTTAGGTTCGGGGTCTGCTTCGACCTTCTTGGCGGCAAGAAAGTGCTTGAGAATCATCTCCCAACCACCGATTGCAGCCACACCTGCCAGTAGACCCTGTGGCAGAGCCTCCATGACAGGGATGCCAGCCAGAAGGGCGGCTCCAACAGCGCCAGCCACAGCCAGGCCAGAAGTCACCCAAGGAAGGGCTTTGCTGCCCACCTTGGCCTTCAGGCCGAACTTGTTGGCGACGGATACCATCAGAGCGAGCAAGAGGCCGAACACAAGTGCCCAGTTCTTGTTCTGCACAGCATCGATCAACATCGAAGCGTCGTCTACAGCGGCGTCAATATCCTCTGGGGTGGGCGTCTCTGCGACTTTCTCGGTGGCCTCGGTTGTCTCGGTGGCCTTCTCGGTTGCTTCAGCGGCGTCAGTGACTTCGGGGGCAGCTTCCTCAGTGGAAGGTGCCTCGGGAGCGTCCTGCGCCATTACGGGGGAAGCAAAGGTCAAACACAGGGCGAATAGGAAGTAGTGCATAGTCTTTTTCTCCTTGACCCTCATGGTCCATAGGCAGACTACCGCCAACCGTTGTCGCTAGACATCAATGCGCTTGTTGATCTCGCGTTTGACTGCATCCGTCTCGACGGAGAGGATGTAGTTGAGTACGACAGGAATATGGCCGTACTTGTCCACAGCGAACTTTGCACGCTTGGCCCACTGGATGCTGGTGTCCCACCCAAAGTCGGGAATGAACTGCTGAATCGTGGCGAGATCAGAGGACGCTGCGGTCTTGACGCGCTCACCATCAAGCAACACACCGGCTTCTGGGCGTCCGGTCGAGGCGGCATGGGGAAGCAACTCCTCCAACGACTCGCCACCAACGGCTTCCTCAACATCGCCTGTTGCGACGGCACGGGCGATCTTCTCGACCTCTACCGCTGACTGGTTGTCGAGTGCCTTGACCACCTGACGATCATCCTTACCCACCGTCACAGTGCCTTGTTTTGCGGAGGTCTTGAAGCGGGCAACCACTTGACCCTCGGACGCATTGGCGGACATGTGCTGCTCACCCGCCTTTGTGGCCTTGTGGGTGAGTGGGGCGTTGTCAGGACGCACCTCCTGCAAGGTGCCGAGATTCACGTCATCCTGGTCCACATCCATATTCAGATCAATCACGCTGTCATCCAACCCGTTGGCCCTGTGGACCACCACCCCTGCGGGTTGCGAGACATACTTCGCAGTTGTGTTGGCTTGTGACACCAACCAGCCAGCCTGGACGGCTCCGCGAAGCGAGTGCATCGAATGGGTTTCCCCACCTCGCCGTAGGGTGAAACCATCGAACTCGATCTCCTCCCCTTCCATCAAGTTCTCGGAAATGGCTCCGAGATGAATCTTGGTGATGGTTCGGAAGGTGCGAAACTCGCCTTTTTTGTACTGCATGGGGGTCTCCAGAAGGGATGTTAGAGGGACTCTACCCGTGGGGTACTTCTTTGTACCCGGACGGGATGTGGACGTTAGGGCCTAGTTCAAGCCTCTAACGTCCGGCATGACGTACAGCTTTCCAACACCTTCGGGGTCGGAGATTTCAACGGTGGCCTGAAGCCGCAACAAGATCACGCCAAGGAAAGAGGGAGGGACGCGGACCCTGCTTACCGTCTTCGCAGCGTTGTCTTGTTCCGAGTAGAGGCAGAAGTCGAGCACGGCGTCGGAGCCGTCTTGCATCACTCGGAAGGCATTGGCGTAAACACCGAAGTCACCTTGGGTGTCCACAGGACAAGCGATTGTCTTAGTAGGTGGCATGTCTTACCGCTCTAACCATTGAAGGAGGGTGTCCAACGAATAGCAGAATACGCTGGAAGCAAAGGCAAAAAGCATCAGATCGGCTCCCCTTTCCCACAGTGAGAGATCCATGCCGAGGGTGTGGGACAACCCTCCGACACACCAGACTACCCAACCGGCGTGGAAACCTGTGCAGTAGGCACAATCGAACATGCGGCTAAACAGGTTGGTGCCCAGTGCTTCATCTTTCTGGATGGGTAGCCTGTACAGGAACCGATTGATAACGGGTGCCTTCTCGTTCATCAATCCGAAGCATATTCCGTAGGATGCCATAAGAAGTAGAAAGTTCACGTTGGCCTCCGAGGGTCGATAGATGGATCGATCATACCCGCGCGGTCGGTGAACCCCCTATCGCCAAACACAAACAGGAGACTCCAATGGCTTTCTCAAAAACCAGTGTCAGCGTGACCACCCCTCAACCTGTAGACGTGCCCGTGCAACGCGGTGACATGCGAGAAGGGAAGGTATGGGATGGCCTCAAGTGGATCACCGAAGCGGAATGGGTAGCCGCACAAAAGAAGGTCAACGGTGGGGACTCCTGACGACACCGTAGGTGCGATAATCCCCCCGAACGATTTGCCACGCATCCTCGGGATACGATTCCTGTCAGCCAGCCAGTTGTTTGAAAAGGCTGGTATCACACGAGATCAGGCTCTCGCGGTCGCCCATGTGATGGTTCAGCACGGGATTCTTGAAGACTGGCTGGCACCGGAGTGCCCAAACTGCCTGTTCATCTGGCCTCAACACCAGAGCGTCGATGACTTCAACTCCAAGCTGTTCTGCCCCATGTGCAACGAGACTACGCCCATGAAGCAGGTGAGGCTCTACACGGTCTTCAAGATCATCAAGGAGCCACCGTGGATGGATTGATCTCGTACTTTAGGCAAGAAAGAACTCCGGGCCAGCCAGGGGTGTCAAAATCATCCCATTGGAAGATCATGACCTTGGCCTGACGCGCCATGTTGTCCGACCACCGATCATACGCATCGTGCAGCCGATTCAGGTAAGCCCAAGAAATGTCTCGTTCCGAGGCCCGCCCTCGTTGCTTGATCCGAAGCATGGCGACCTCTGGACTCGTTCGCAGGTAGATCACGACTTCGGGTGGCGGGGCGATCTGGCAGAACGATTCATAGAGGTGCAGGTAGGTCTGCCAGTCGCGGTCACTGATGTGACCTAGTTCGTGGTTGACCTCAGCGAACACACGGTCCTCATGGAAACAACGGTCCAACAAGAAACCTTGTCCCTCGGCGGAGTGTGCGGCCTCCATCTGGCGTCGGAACCGGTGTGAGATCATGAACACCTGTGCATCAAAGGCCCAGCGTTCGGGGTCCGCATAGAAATCGTCGAGGTACGGGTTCTCCGTGACGGGTTCCGCGAACACAGAGAAGCCAATGGCATCAGAAAGCTGACGACAAAGCGTTGACTTCCCCGCCCCAATGGTCCCGGACACAGCTACTCGCATATCTACCTCTGTACAGAGGGACTGTACCCGACCCATAGCCATGCCGGTGCCTATGGCTCCCGGTCAAACACCAGCATCGGCTCCCGCGCCTTCTCGGGAGAACGATTCAAACGAGCGAGAGGCATCCACACACGCCCACGGAAGCTGAAACCCTCCTCCAAAGCCGTCTGAATCGTCCGAGCCACCAACGGGATCGTCTCACTCCCCCTACGAATGTCAGCCACGTTGAGTACCAGAGTGGGAGCACGCTTGTACGCGGTAGCGATGACCGGACGCAGGAAACCCTCTACCCAAGCATCGAAGTCCGACCCGTGAGACACCCATGACTGATCACCCCGGTCGGAATACTGCTCCCGATCAAAGTACGGGGGAGAGGTGAACACGAGATCAACAGGGCCGGGGTCAAACCGCTCCGCAGGGCACTTGTGAACCTCGGATGGCCGGGAGCACCCTAAACGCTCTGCCAAGGCTCTGTTGCCCTCCACTGTCTCTGGTTCCACGTCTGTGGCGACGTACCGAACACCAGCGACGAAAGCCCCGAGAAGACGCCCGCCGTACCCGGAACAAGGATCCCACACCGAACCTCCGGGCGGGCAATACGTCTCGTAGACCCACCGCGCCACCGTAGGCCGGAACACGCCGGGCGTGCGGTGGCGCATAGTCACCGCACGCAGTACCCGGTGAGGAAGCACAGGGTCGCCTGCGTCCAACTGGAAGCGAACTGCCCACCGAAGCACCTTGTCGTCGTGCCATGCCTCGTAGGCCGTCCTCTTCCCACGAGAGGCCGCCTTGTATCTGTTGGGAAAGTAAGGCAGACACGCTCGATTACCCGACACCGACCACGGGTACAGAGTCTCGTTCTCCACCCGGTACGAGGTCAACCGAACCAACTCCACTTCCCGGTTGAACTTTTTGTCTTCCAATGGAAGGGGTGCGGGGAACCCTGTGCCTCTCAGCACGGCAAACGCCTCCTCTACTTGCTTGTCTTTGGCGGTTTCGGAAAGAGTCGCCCACACCTTCGGGGAATATGCAGCCAACACCTCATCTGCGGCCTCCCTTGAATACGTCCGTGATCTCCTGCCTTGACTCCGAAGGGTCGCACCTCCTGCCAGCACCCGCCTCTTGGCTGTCGATCTGCCTACCCCATACAAGGAAGCAAGGTCATCAAGAGATAGACCCCCTTCATACAGCACCCGTGCCCGTTCGGGGATCAACTGCTTGGCGTTTAGATCCACCTTGCGGCGTGGTGTGTCCTCCGAGGGCAGCTTGTAGGACATGCAATCAGGGACATGCGGGGAAACCAAGCTGTAGAACTCTCGGTCTTGACCGGGGAACGTGATTGTGTGCGTGCCACACTTGTCAGGCTGTGCTTTGGGTGTCAGACCAAGCCGACGAATCGCCCTGATTGCTCTCTTTAGGCTCAACGGGTCAAGGCCAAACGTGATTCGGGGATGGTAATGAGCCATCAAACCTCCATCGTCCATGAGCCACACAGCCAACGCAAGTGGAGTCAGACGCTTGTAGAGGTCCGAGGGAAATACCCGTTTCCTTTCAGGGGCCGGATAAAACAAGTCGTACCACTCCCGCATGTGAGTGCTGGCAACGCCTGTCAAGCGTTCCCCGTGGTACACCTTGTCTCCGTCCCGCTTGATTGTGGGAGAATACGAGGACACATGAGGACCGAGAATATCCCCCTTCCAATGGAGGTAGGCGGACTGCTTGATCGAATGAGACTCACAGAAGGCTGCGGTAGCTGCGCTCGGGGCGACCATGTACCCGTCGCCCAAGAGAGATCCCAACACCAGTTCACGCTGCCGGTCAGTCAGGGCTGGAAGGGCCGCCGTGCGACGACCCGTCTTTCCGACGGTCGGGATCCCCCACTTATTCCGAAGCCGGTTGATCTTGACTTGGTACGTCCCGTACCTCTCCGCAATGACGTTCTCTGGGAGAAGGTCATTGACATAGAGGCGTCGGAGGGTTTCGGGCGTGAGGTCAGAGAGGTCAAGCATGGGCGTATTGTACCACCTCCAGAATATGACCACAAACGTAAACACTCTCCCGTCACAAAACCAACTCGACCAAGCCAAGTCGCTGGGTTGTCGGCACCGCTTCGATACACACACCTAAACGAAAAAACCCCGACAGGTTGCCCTGCCGGGGTTTTGAGGTCTGACCCTACTAGGTAGGATCTACCTGCTGTATTCGCTCTACGGGCGAGTGATGATCAGGCGAGTCAAACCACGGGGGTTGAAACAGCCGATGCCAATGTTCTCGAAGACCGAGAAGCCAATGGTACGGGCCTTGGGATCATCAGCCGAGAGCACGGTCAACTCGGTACGGACAGGCATCCGACCAAAGTTCTCAGGCTCGCAGGCCACATACACCGTACCGACCGGAACCAGACGAGACACGATGATCTGAGCGCCCCAGAGGGTCGCCATCAGGCCGGTCTTGAGCAGGTCACGCTGGGATTCGATGTCGAGAATGTCACGACCGAACTTCCGCAAGTCAGCGTAGTCACGAGCATTCATAAACACGCGAGCAACTCGCAGGTCATGGCGCTCGATCAGGCTGAACGCATCAGCGAGAACATCACCAGAGATCGGAGCGACCACAGGGATGTCAGCGTTGACGTTGCCGAGGCTGTCAAAGCCGTTGACGGCAACAGCGTCGAGGGTTGCGAACACGCGCTCATCTTCAGCAGCCTGAATCTGGGCACGAGCGAGATCCTGTGCCCGTTCAATGAGGTCGAAACGACGCTCTTTGATCTGGGTCAGGGGGATCTCGGGGTTCGACGCAATCTCGAACAGTGGGAAGATCACACGACGAGGCTTGGTGACGGCGATGATGTTCTCGCCTTCCTCGCCAACCACGAACGCGGTCACGTCCGGGTCTTTGTCGTAGATCGGCAGGGCACCATCGGGCAACTGCTCGACAAGGAAGGTCTTACGACCGACTGCCATGTAGTCGCGACGGAGGCGCAGGGGTTGAGTCATTGAGGCGGCGAGCTTTGCACGACCAGAAGCACTACTGATGTAGTCGCTGATCAGCTTCGCCTTCACTGCATTTGTTACAGACATTGGATTTCTCCGAAGGTTTTGAAGGTTGAAGGTTGATCAGACGCGCTGGTCGAAGACGATTTCAGGCTGCACGGCATCAGCGGGCATCTTGAGGATGCCCATGATGTAGCTTTCGGCACCAGCCGGAAGCGCAGCGGTGTACTCATCAGCCGCGAGGTTGGTGAGATACCCATTGCAGGAGGCAAACAGAATGTCGCCCGTGGTGTACACCAGAGCGGCGTTCGACGTGAGATTCTGCGTCTCAAAGAGACTGCTCGCATAAGTGCCTTGACCCGAGACGTAAGGCCCCTTGTCAGAAGCAATACCGGGCTGGTTCTCAAAGTCGTTGCCGACAGCGGTGTTGATGAACACGCCCAAGGGGCGGACACCATTGACACCGACAAGTGCTGCGGGGTTGGCAGCAGCCGCCGTGTTGGAAGGCCCACCGATTTCATTCGAGCCACCATCGGGGCGAGTGAACGCCACGGACCCGGAGAGAACTCCGAGAGTCGCTGTGTTCATACCGTTGGAGGTAGAAACGGCAGCGGCGGTGGAAATGCCGGGGGGGTTGGTCTGGGTGAAGGCATCCAATGTGAGGGTACCGACACTATTGCGAATTCCGACGTGGAGTAGTCGTAGAGCACTGCTGCTCTCGGTCCATCCACCACTCGCCTGTCCAAGCAAAGGCATGATATTTCTCCTACCTTGTTGCTCCCTGTTTACAGGGGCGGTTGTTTACTGTGTGTGAGCGGACAACCCGCCTACACATTAGGGGCGCGTATAGAGACACTATCGAAACAAGGGCCGGGAAAACCGAAACTCAGCCCCTCAACGCAGAAACCCCCCACCGGATCACTCCAGTGGGGGGTTCTTGCTTCCGTGATCAGTTGACTTAGAAGAACTTGCTCACGTCGGGAGCCGATTCCCAGAGCTTGCTCAGGTCATTGACTTCGGACGAAGCCGCCTTGGAAACACCACCGAGTCGGGTAGCGCCAGTGCTGGCCTTCTTGGGACGGGGGCGAAGGGAAGCCTTCTTATCCTCCGCCTCATGTTCGGCGTCCTCTTGGATGGTCTTGGCTGCTTCAGCCTCGGCATCCTCTTCCTTCTCATCGGCGGCACCGCGTTCGTTGAACAGCTTGGCGAGGACCATCATTTCGTCGCCTTCGACATCCATGACACCCATAGGATCACCCATAGGATCACCCATCAACTCCTCGTCGTGGTCCATCAACTCCTCGTCGTGGTCCATCATTTCCCCGTCGTCCATCGACAAGTCGCCTTCCTCGGCCATCATCTCCTCAAGGAGCATTTCGTCGAGCATTGCGTCATCGTCGCCCATAGAGGGGTCCATGATCGGGGCGTCCAGCATCCCTTCTTCAAGGAGCATTTCGTCCATCATCTCCTCGTAGTTGGCCTTCTTGGAGTCTTCCGCTTCATGCTCGGCGTCCTCTTGGATGGTCTTGGCGGCCTCGGCCTCAGCGTCCTCTTCCTTCTCATCACCAGCGAGGCGAGTCAGGACACGTTCAATGCGAGCGATACGACGCTCAAGAGGGGAAGCACTCTTGGACTTGGCTTCTTCTTCGTCGTCATCGTCGTCATCGTCGTCGTCATCGTCGTCACCGGGGTCTTCGCTCTCGGCCAACTTGGTTAGGACGCGCTCAAGACGGGAAATGCGTCGGGAAGCACTCTTGGACTTGGACTCCTCGACATCCTCGTCCTCGTCTGCGTCCTCGTCCTCGTCTGCAACGCGAGCAAGGCTGGCCTTGACCGCACGGTCAGAGAGGTCCATAAGGGAGAGGGCCTGGTCCTCAATAAGAGCAACCGAAGCGCCCTTGGGGAGCATCGCAGTAGCGATACGGATGCACTTGGCAGCCTTGCGTTCCAGCGCGGCAGCCTTGTACGCCGGGGAGGCGGGGCCTTCGTCGGGGTACGCGGGGTGCTCGCTGTTGGCGTAGGGACCGGGGTGGGGATCCTCGGCCCAGGACGAGGTGTCGCCATTCTCGTAAGCATTTGCAGCCGGATCAGGGCCGCCGTAAGCGGGGGAAGCCGCGCCCTCGTCAGGGGTTGCGGGGTGTTCTGAGGCTCGACGCTGCCGAACCTCACTGTCGTTCCAAGTCATACGCTTTCGCATGATGTTCTCCAAAGGTTCTAGGTGAGTGGGTTGTTAGTACCGGCCCATTGAGCCAGTAGGGTGCCGACCCGGACAACAACCCGGATTTCGGCAGAACTGAGTTCCCGGCCCGCTGCCTTACGGCAAGCGAACAGATAACGGTCAGATGATGAATAATCGGTCGGGATCCCAGCAGCCAAGGCAGTCCGATAGACTTCCCGGCTGGCGTGGACACCATAAGAAGCATTGATTCGGGCCGCTCCCTCCACCACCGCAGCGGGAGAGGATGCAACGTGAACCAATGTAGCAAGGGTCGTAGCGTACCGACGCTGTGAAGCGCGCTTGGAAGCGGCCTCTTTGACCAAGTTGTCATTTGGCTCCATCGCCGGTTCTGGCTCGGCCAGTTCCTCGATGTTCTCTTGGGCCAGTTCCTTTTCAATGCGTTCGCGTACACGGCTTTTCAGCGACTCATATACGGCGTCTTCGACATCTTGGAAGGGAATCTTCTCGTCTTCGGAGGGGGTATCGCCGCCCTCGTCATCACCATCCTCTCCAAAATCAAACGCGGTACGGGTGTACGCCTGTGAGGGGACAGATAGATTCGCGGCCTTGGCGATGGCGCTGTCTGACCACTGAGGGGGAGGTGAAGCAAGCACCTTACGGATCTGTTCCCCTGAAACCTCTCCCGGTGAGAGGATATTACGCATCACCGCACCGGGAAACGCTGGAACAGCGACCCATGACGCCTCGATGAACTTGACTCCACCGGGAGCTTCGGGATTCTCATCGAAGGTCTGGTGACCACAAAGCTCTGCGATGACTCGCTTCTGCCCTGTCTCGTCCATGAACGTATTGAGCTTCGCGTACTTGATATGGTCGCAAAGCTGCGTCTCATCCACGGCGAAGTGCCCACACTGGGAGCACACCGTGAAATCGGTCGTGCAACCCATCGAGAGGGTCGCCAGCTTCCCTGCTTCAATGTCCTGCACAAGTCCAGCGTGTTTACGGTCGGTGGCAACGAGGATGTCGATGTAGAGGGAGTCACCGATGTCGCGTGCTGCGGCGTCGATGATCCGGCCCTTCGACTGGTCCTCGATCTGAACGTGCTCACGGAAGTTGTGCGCTCCAATGAACGTGGGGTACGCCATCCGAAGCACGGAACGGCTCCAGGAGTCTCCGTTGTTGTTCACATACTGGGAGCATTGGGGCTTGATATGGTAATCAGCCCACCTCCGATTGACCGTCGTGGACCCGACCTTGATGTTTCCTAGCTTCACGCCAGACACGTCATCCACGTCTACCGAGGCGACGATGGTGCAGTGAGTGACGAGATGCGTGTCCGAATTAAGGTTGGTGCCGAGAATCTCACGGGCTTGATCAGTCAAGTTCCGACTGGACCCTGACGAGGCAATCTTCCGAATGCCTCCCCATCCCTGATACGAGATCCGAGGGTGGACCACCATCGCATTGGCTCGTTTGAGGAATGCCATCAGACCTCAACCTTTACTTCAGCAATGGGTCCGAAATTCACGATGTCAGAGTCCTTGATCAAAAACATGCACCCAGGACAGCCCATCAGACGTTCGCTGGAGCCATCTCGTCGTTTGTAGATGGCCCTTTGAAGGGAATGGTCCTCATCACACTTGGGGCATTTTGGGTGCCCCAACGCCGTTTCCGGTCCTGTCATTCGGTACTTCCGATCACGGGCCGCCCAGTAGAGGGCCTTTTTCTCAAAGGCTACGGCAACACGAGAACCGCTAGGGCCTCCCGGCACCTGCACGGTCGGCTGACCCCCAGGCACCGAGTTGGTGTTTGGAGGGTCTGCGTTTCCGTTGGCGTCAATCTGCTGCAAGTCCTCGACAGGGTAGCGTCGATTGCCAGTGCTGAACTCAACGTCAACCATGCCAATGGCAGGCCAAACAGCGGTCACACGACCGCCTTGGGCATCCCAACCACCGAACGGGGTCACAACAGCCCCGACAGCGAACTCTTGGGCACGCTCTTGATAGTTTACGTTGTTTTCGGCTTTTCGGCGCACGAAGCCCTCCAGATCACTTGATCAGACCGAAACCGTAGTCAGCGACAGGCTTGCGGCTGCGGCTGGTGAAAACGGAAGCGGCCTTCGCCAGCTTCTCTGCCACCTCGGTCAACTGGGCGAACTCCTTCTGGGTGAACTGGCCCCCGAGATCCTTCGTGACCTCACCATCAACCAATGGGCCGGGAACTTCCTTGCCGATTTCTTCAGCAATCTCCTCGGCAACGACGGATTTAGGGTAATTCGCCACAGCGGTTGTCTCCACGGCGTCTGAAACCAGATCACAGCGGTACGCGAAGTCCTTGGCGATCTTGGAGTCGATGCCTAGAAGGGCAGCGTTCTCCTGAATAGCCGAAGCAATGCGATCAATAGTTGTGGTCAGGTTGCGTGCGCCCTCGCGGGTGAGCTTACTCATAATGTTGTCTCCAGTGAAAGTGGTTCCCGATGGAAGGCATACACCCGTAGCCCTACTCATAGGGAATGAGTATAGAAAGTCTACCGGGACAGATTTACAAAGTTCGGGGAAAGTAGGCCCCCCCAAGGCTTGAAGTCGTAGTCACCTGTGGGCATTGCGACCTTCTTGGGCGTTCTCTTGGATTGGTGGTCAGACACTACGTCCCTGATCCCAACGGGTTCGCCCTTCAAAAGAGCCGCTTTCAGTGAAGAGAGGAAGGCACCGATGTCCACTCCCTTTGAAGGGCCTTGTTTCACCCGCTTCCGCTGCGTATTGCGTTTGCCTTTGCCTGTCAGGTCCGAGTCAGTAACCATGACTCCAGAGAGGATCATGTCCTCAATGTCCTCACGGATCATGTCGCGGCCTTCCTGGCCGATAACGGAGGAGTAGTCCGCGTCACCCAACTCGCGCTTGACGCTTCTCGGGTCTATCAGATCAAGGACTTTTTTCACGTCATCTTTGGAGGGGTGATCATCAGGCAAGAAGTCGGCTAGATCCTCTACGTCTACATCTGCCACTAGGCGGCGGTACTGCGCTTGCATCGGGATGTCGTCCCCGGCGTCACCTGTGAAATTGAGCTTGGCGAACTCATTGAAGCGCCCCTGCGTCTCCGCTGCCTTCAAGAGAGCACGGAACGTCGGGTTCACATCAGAGTCTTCGTCCTCCATTGCGGAGGCAAGTTCAACGGCACGTTGCTGTGCGATGGCCAACTCTTGTTGCTCGGAGCCTTTCGCTCCTGTGTGCTCCAGCGTCTTGATTAGATCAAGCAAGCCTTTACGGTGTGCTTCCCGGTCCTCCTTGTCCATCCCCCTGTACTTGCGTGTCTGCTCAAGGGTGAGGTCAGCCATATCGCTCTTGTGCTTCTTGCTTTTAAGCACATCAGAGCCAAGGGGTTCGGTGCTGGCCTTGGTCAATGGTTTGGTGGGATCTAGGAAACTCGGGTCATCAATGAGTTCAGCGGATCGTTTGGCGAGCATGGCGGAAACGAGGTCAGGAGCATCCGGGCGCTTGCTCTCATCCTTGTCCGCAACACTTTCGAGTACCTTGGCGGCGGCTGTGGCCCGTGTTCGGACACCCTTACGCCGACCCAGTGTCACAAGATCCTCTGCGACCTCTCCTTTGCGTTCCTTTAGTTCCAGAGCCACGTTGGCCAGGAAGGTTGCGTCTACATCCCCCAGCGACCGTGTAAGCGTGCTGCCGACAATGGATTCAATCTCACCCATCATTTCCTTGCGTTGATCACGGGTGTTCTTAGCGAACATCTTGATGGCTTTCCCATTGGGTCCGGCGTTCAACTTCTTGACCAGTGCTGTGATGAACGTCTCTTTAGGATCACGACCGCGACCGCCATCGTCGCCCTCGCCTTCCTTGTACTCCGCTGCCTTCAGAATCTCTTTTACGGCCTTGGCATCAATGCCGGGGATGGCACCGTACTCCTTTCCCAAGGCTTCTTTCAGTTCATCGATCTTCCAGAGAGAGGGGTCATCCTCCTTTAGTTTCTTGATTTCGGCGCGAGCCGAGGCGACTGCATCAGCGGAGGCGGCGCTCTCCTTTCGCTTTTCAGCGGGGGAGCTTTCGGGCGGAGCCGTCTCGGCGGGAGCCGTCTCGGCGGGGGGAGTCGTCTCGGCGGGAGCCGTCTCGGCCTCCTGGTGAGCCTTCAACTGGTCTTCTGAAGGTGTCTTGTACTTGGAAGGTTCCGCCTGGGCCGTGTCGGGGGACACCATGACCACTTGGTCGGCT